>Ga0193729_1001712_pt1 | contig 11116 bp, 6 predicted proteins | sample U1c2metaG_FD_143036 | JGI IMG/M metagenome (GOLD analysis project Ga0193729, IMG submission 143036) | Soil microbial communities from a riparian zone of the East river system, Colorado, United States - U1c2 | ecosystem: Environmental > Terrestrial > Soil > Riparian zone | place: USA: East River... | reverse complement strand
GTCGAGTTCATGCGCTCCCTGACCACGCAAGCGCGTGGCAAACGTATGCCTCAAGTCGTGCCACGTTAGACCACCAGCCTTCGTCTGGCCGAATGTAATCTTGGCGTTCTCACAAGCCTTCGCAAAGCCGTCTCTTATCGTCGCGGACGTTACGCCCGTTCGTGCCAGCGAAAATATGAGATCACTCTCAGAAGTGTCTTGAGTTATCTCTGAAAGAACGCCGCGAACCAGAGGGTTCATTGGAATGATCCGAGGCTTTCGATTCTTGCTCTTTACTACCAACAGCCAATTGGGAGGTATCTCGACATCCCGCCCATTGACTGCATAGAATTCGGGAACGTTACTGAAATTGACATGATCGACCGCCAGACGAAGCAATTCTGACTTCCTCATTCCAGTGCCAATAGAAACCATGACCGCCGGACGAAGGTAGTCTAGCTCTCCGTCGAGAACCTTCATCAATCTGTGTTCCTCGTCAAAGGTCAAGTATCGCTCCCGCTTTCCTCCTTCTTTTTCTTTGCGAACGCGTTGGCATGGATTGGAATCGACAAATCCATTGTCCCAGGCAATCGAAAAGATTTTGGAAAGGAGGGCTAAATACCGATTCACGGTCGAGCCTGAGCGGATCGTGCCTCGGTATGTTTTCTTGCCAACCAAAGACGATTTGAAGCGCTCAATTTGTAAAGGAGTGATCTCCCGCAATGGTTCATCGCGAAACCAGCCCTTCAACGTCTTTGACCGTCTCTTATCGTCTGCGTATGAAAGTTTGTTGCTCTTGGCCCAAGGCAAATACTGCTCATCCACAAAATCGCTAAACTTGGCCGTAGCAGTTGCCTTGTTGTAACGACGGTTGTAGATGTCTTCGCGAGTCGTGCTTTCGGCACGCTCGGCCTGGGCCTTGGTACGCGCACCAACAACAGATTCGAGAACGTAGTGGCCTTGCAGTCTAAATTCCATCCACCACCTCGCCTTGTGCCAATTCGGATCGTCTGGACTGATCCGCTTGCCTTTGTATCGCTTGAATACTGCCATAGCTGCTCCTTCCTTCTGTTAGGAACTAGCAGCCGTCAAAGTTGCTGCGATTCTAGTTATTAAGGTGTTATGTGTCACGCGATTTTTAGTTGCCGCTTTTCTTTTTGAACCCGCCGTCTTTCAGCTTCTTCCTTCGCCCACAAATCAACCTCATTACGATTGAATCGCAACAGGTCCCCCATATAAGCGTGCGGGAGCGGGAATTGATCTAGTGCGCGCTTTGCCCACTTCAAGATTCCAGCGATCGTAGGTTCGTTCTTGTCGTTGTAGAGCTGCCAGTACTCTGCAAGTTGAGTGGCAGTCATCCAGTCTTGCGTCTTCACGGGTGTTTCCGGGGAGGGCTTTGTCTGGCGCATGCCCAACATTTCATTCGTCGCTCGCTCGTAGATGCGTGCTACTTCCTTTGCTTGTTCTTCAGTCATGTGACCATCCGTTTTCGTAGCGATCGACGATTGGTGATGGGCAACTCTCAGTTCCGTCGATAGCGCTGAATTTCGGCAATTCGTGGAAGTGCCGGTCGCGCCATCCAATACCTCAGCGGATGGCGTTTCCGTCTTTCAGCAAATGCTGTGCACAAGAGACTCTCGCCTTTGCGAGGTCAAAGGAACTGCAAAATACCTAAGTATTTTCCGGAAACGAGGGGCTGCAGTTGCGGATCGTGACTTAAGGTCAACAAGGGGTCAGGGGTGGATCAGGCAAAAACGGCAACACTCACGCCGGAGCCAAAAAGCAGCGGGCGGTTCAGTGAGGCCTGTCGGCCTCACTGAACCGCTCCTAATCGTGGGGGCTCGTCGCTGGTTCACCAGACTGGGTTTGCGGTAGGTTTGACGTATTCAAATCAAGGAGTGGCTAGTGCGTTTCGTGCTCGAGTTCTCGTTCTGGTGATCGGTCTGTCCGTTCGTGGGAAAGCTCTCGCGTTTGATACAAATCCTCATATTTAGACTTTGGTCTTAAGTCCGGATAGAGGTTGTGTAATCGCTCGTATTCTTCGAAGAGCCGGTGATTGGCAGGACTCGTAATATCCTCAAGAGAATCCCTTACCATATTCATTTGCTCCATCAACGCTACTTGTGACCCGTTCCCTTGCCGTATTTCGCTTTTAAGATATCTAGTAAAACCATCGAGGTCGGGCCTGAGCTTCCGTTCCAGGCAGGCATCCAAAGAGATTTTGAAGGCAATCTGCGCTTCGCGAAGTTCCGCCTCCGCCTTCGTTACGTGGGGTGAAAAATAGTGGCCATTTTCGATAAGGACTGCCCTTTTGTCGACGTTGTCCATTCCAAGACTGCGAAGCGTCTCATCCAAGTGGTAAAACGCGATAGCCGGGAATTTTCTGATGGCGTCATCATCAAGTTGCCATTCCTGCGACCCTTCACGATCCGGATCCGTGTTGGGGTGCACTGGCTCGTTTGTTTCTCCCTGTGATCTGATCACTACAGGGTGTGCCGGCGCGATTGTTTGCGCTGGAACCGGAGGACCCACTTTGGAATCACCATCGCCCGTCTTCGTCACTACAACGGTCCTAATCTGCTGGTTTAGAGGCGACGTAACTTCAGTTAACGGTAGAGCCACTTTGCCTTGCTCGATCTGATTCTGAAGATCGAGCAGGGTGAACTTTCCTACGGGCGGTGGCTCTTCGGTTTTCACTGTTGCAGTCTTGACGGTCTCGCGGGTCTTGGGCGTCTGCCTTTGTACGTCTTGCTTTCGTTCGTGACGTTCCTGATTGCCTTCTCGCGTATTTATCGATTTCTCCGGCTGTCTGGCGATTTGCTTCTCACTGTATTGAGCAACAACCGCGACGACTTTCTCGTTCTCATGTCCAGCTAAGTGCGCATTGCGGTCATGATTATCGGAAGACACAGTCGGTTCTGGCGTAGTGATGCTAACTATTTTTTCGTCCTCCAGTCTCAATTGCGTGCTTGAAACTGCAATTTGGACGTTAGCAGCTTTGGCATTGACTAATTCCTCCAATCGTTCAACAGGAACGTACGCCGCTGCTAAACGTGTGCCATTGGCACGTGCGATCGCGTCGATCTTCGCTACCTCGATTGTCAGTTCTGAATATTGCCTCGCCACTTCGTCGCGGGTTACTTCGCCAATTCGACCAGTAGCGAGCATTAGCGCGCTCTCCAGCCATTTGCCAACCATGATTTGTTCGGGTGTTGGACGTTGGAGCATTCCCGCGAAGCGCGACAAAACTGATCTGGATAGATCAATACCGTTCTGCGTGTCGCGCAAGTGAATGGACCTAATCGGCTTTAACATTCGCAGTAGTGAGGAAGTGAAAACCTCGGCGATTTTTCCGGCAAGAAAACGTCTCTCACCGCCATCTTCCGTGTTGTGGGGTAGGAGTGACTTTGGAAGATGTTTGATGTATCTGAGCTTCTCCGTCACGGCGTCTAAAGCCCAACGGCTCACTGCGACATGCACATGAGGAGTCTTAGTGTTCTCATGAAAGCCCGCAATCCAAGAAAGAGATCTGACATTTAGGACGCGCTCCATCGCGCGTACCGTGGCCCGGATCGCTTCCCTAACCGTCTTGTGTCTTTCAACTGGGTCCTCGCCCGCTCGATTAAGGGAGCCCGGTTCTGGCGATATTACTACATGGATAACTTCTTCCTTTTCCAACTCCCTGCCAGTGGGATTCAGAGTATGATCTGCTTCCTTGAGCGTCAGCTTATCGTGATGTGCGGAGAACAGCGGTCGCGCGCCGGTTTCCGTAAGCTGTTCATGTTCGCTGTCCACTTTGGACTTCGCGATGTAACTGCTTAGACTGCTCGCCCCGCCTTGGGGTGTGGATTGTACGCCGACGTAGACTCTCATCTATTATTTCCTCACACGGGAATTCGTTTAGCTAGATAGTTAAGCGTGGTCAGTTCACCGCTTCAGGTGGCTGCTTGCTTAAGAAATCGATCTTGCCGTCTTTCGGCACTCGGAGTTTCCGTTCAAGCCTTTTCCGTTTAGTGAGCGCCGCTGCGCAACTTGCTTCAGTCTCTGTCTTTGCCGTTTTCACGGCATCAGTCTGTGGGTTCATTGCTGCCAGCTGTGGCACCAATACGTACCTCTCAAAAAGGTCTAACAAAGCTGACATTGAGTCGAAGCTACGTCCGGCCAAAACATAGGCGGCTTGGCTCCAGCGTTCGGCACGTTCCTGTCTGTCGTGAAGTAATTGAGCAACTTTGACAAAGCTTGAGTGCCGTCCTTCGATGCAATCGAAAATCTCGCTCAATAACCTATTCGTTTCCTTGACCTGCTCTTGCACAAACTCAGCAAGGAGTCCGTAGTTGCCGTTTGATGGCCGCTCTTCGGCGTGCATCAAAGCAAGTTCTTGCATGCACCCCTTAACGTCCTGTAGCTCCGGAAGGATCGGCGCGAGACATTCTCTTAATAGCGCTTCTATAGCCACACTATCTAATAAGCCAGCGGCCGGAGATTGTCGCTCGACCAACTCCTGTTGAATAAGTGCTTGGTGGACAAATTCCCGAAAAAACGGCGCAGGCTTCTGGTTGCCTCTCTTCCTAATCAGCTCGAGTTTTTCAAAGTCCGCTTTGAATAGATTTGCTGAGGTCGCGGTTTCCGCTAGCTCCACGTTGTCGCGTCTTTTTCGTTTTATCAAACTCATAATTGACTCCCTGAGACGGGGATTGAACTGCCGAAAAGTAACGAGCAATCAACGTGCCAACAATGATAAACGCAGGAAGACGTTGCGGTGCTAGACACCCACAAGAGACTGATTCTCAGAGCGTATATCTGTTGGAACGATAGGAGCTTAGGGCCCAACTGAGCGGAAAATGATTTTATCGGCTTCAAAACCAGCCCAACGCATAAGGAATCTGGACTGTAAACGGTTCCGCCTCTTCAGTTACAGCCAAAGTCTAAGAGATGGAGAAGTAAGGGACGCTAAACCCTTACCACTCTATAACATAGAGCGCCCAGGAATCGATCAACCTCATAATCTTGTCTACTATCCTGGAATCGAATCAATTCTCTCTTCTTACCTACATCTCCTTCTCTTCTATTAAGGGTCTAACCGCCTATCTTCTACGGGTTGTCAAAGACACATCTATTCGGATCTGCGGCCCGTTGAGTAATCTGCAAATCTTTTCGTCTTCCGGAATCTATTGGACAAACGGGTCGAGACGATGATCCGTCACAATGAAGTCTTTTCCGCGCCAGCCCCCAGCGGGGGCATTAGCGAAGCGAGTCGTGCGAGTGCGCGAGCCGACGAGCGTAGCGGGCGCACGGGGGAGAATTAATAAGCGGGCGTACGATAATCGTCATTACGTTAGGAGGCGCAACCGGCTATAAATCAATTAGGGATAAACCGTCTATTAAGGTCTTCAAACCAGCCGCGCCGGATAACGTAATGCCCGATTATCGGATGACCGTCCGATTCACCATTTTTCTAGGAGTCGCCGAAGCTCACGCCCATTGGGTCATTTGAAAAGACGTTTCTTGCCATCTTGGTTCTTCGACGAGTTATTATTGAATCCAGTTGTGCGCGAGTTTGCGGAACCGGATCGTGGAATCGAGGGGGTTCTTCTCTTCAGTTAACTTAGCCGAGCGTTGTACAAACGTTAACGCCAGACGCAAACCGCAGCCATTGAAAATAGGTCCACCCGCCTGTAGACTCTGGCCGACCTGTTTTAAGGCCGAGCCCTAGTCCGACCCGTCCTTGAGTTACTCACTAAGCTAAGGAGGTTCCGGTCGATTGATCGACGCACTGCAAGAACCAGTCCATCACTTAGAACTCTGTCCATCTATCAACGTGAGTCTTCAGTTGAGTGGGAAACAACTGCCGGCGGATCACGGATATCTGGTCTACTCCGCGATTTCGAGGTCTTCTCCTTCATTACACGGAATTGATTGGCTTGCGATTGAGTTAATCAGCGGCTTCCCTGCCGGTCGAGGTTTCATTGCTCTTTCCGAGCGTGAAGCGACTCTGCGTCTGCGGATTCCGGCGGATCACTACGGCGATGTGTTGCCGCTTGCCGGGAAGCGACTCGATATCGGCGGTCACCAGATTCGCCTCGGTCTTCCCGTCGCGCACCCGCTCGAACCCGCGGCTTCACTCTACGCACGCGTCGTAACAATCAAGAAGTTCACTGAAGCCGAACCATTCATCGAAGCAGTAAAGCGAAAGCTGGACTCGTTTGGCGTCAAAGGCCGCGTCGAACTACCGCGCGACGAACAAGGTCGCTACCGTCGCCGCATAGTGACAATCCACGGCAAATCCGTTGTCGGCTTTTCCGTCGCTGTGCATGAATTGAATGATGAAGACTCGCTCCTTCTTCAGGCCGGAGCAGTGAAAGTGATCGCGCCCGAAGATGGTTCTATTAAGTGGCAGAGCATTTTCAGTCGCCGCGCTATGGGCTGCGCATTCTTCAATCCAATAAAGAGACAAGTTCAATCAGAGGAAGTCGAGTGACAGTTTCCATTCCGGACAAACTGTTGGCTAAGAGCCGAAGATACGGCAGGGAGGAAGTGACCCTGCAACGTCACTTGTTTGAAACCGAGCAGTCCGCGGAACAGGTCTTTCGACTAAACGGTAGATGGGGACAGAACTGGTGTCGGTTCTTTGGCTTGAATGCACTCGATCTGCAAGCGAGCTTTCTCTTGCATTTGCGCCTGGCCGCACTCTTTCATGACATCGGCAAGGCCAACGAAGACTTCTATGCGGCGGTAACTGCTGGAAGGTTCGTTCAACAAACGTTGCGTCATGAACATCTCAGCGCTCTGATATTGCATTTGCCGGAAGTTCGTTCATGGTTGAAGCAAAACAATGCGCTGGATCTGGAAGTCATCACAGGCGCGGTTCTGTCACATCACGCCAAAGCGGCGGAAAACGGTGACTGGCAATGGTGTCAGCCCAAATCAAAGACGGCATTACTACTCTTCTGTTCACATCCAGAAGTTAGTGCTGTCTTGGACCGAATTAAGGAGGTGGCCGAACTATCCAACTCACTTCGGATCAACGAAACGAGATGGGCAAATGAAATGCCATGGAGCGGAGCATGGAGCGAAGGAACAAACAGTGCGAGGCACTTCGCCCGCCACTTGAGGAAGAATTCTGAACGTCGTTCGCTTCTTCTTGACGTGAAGGTCATTCGATCGATGACTGGATAAATGAAAAAGTTCATTCAGACGCCATTACAGGAAGCGATATCGACTCTAGTATTTTGAGCCCAAAGAAGGAGCAGCTTGCAAAGGGTAATCCGGAGTTTGATTGGCATACATTTCAGAAGCGAGCCGCCACGCTTGGAGATAGAGCGCTGCTGCTGGCCGCGTGCGGTGCCGGGAAAACTGTTGCCGCGTGGAAATGGGCTGAGGCCGTAGCGGGTGAGCGTGCGATTGGCAAAGTCATCTTCCTATATCCGACACGCGGCACCGCGACGGAGGGATTCCGCGACTACGTCGGCTGGGCGCCCGGAGCCGAAGCCGCGTTAGTACATGGCTCATCGCGTTACGAACTCGAAGCGATCGCGGAAAATCCAAACGACGCAACCCAGGGAAAGAACTACGAGGCCGAAGAACGACTGTTCGCTTTGGGCTTATGGTCGAAGCGTTATTTTAGCGCGACGGTGGATCAGTTTCTGGGCTTCATTGAGCACAGCTACACGGGAATGTGCTTGCTGCCCGCCTTGGCTGACAGCGCCGTGATCATTGACGAGGTTCACAGCTTTGACCGACACATGTTCGATAACCTCATCAGTTTTCTCAAAAACTTCGACGTTCCTGTCTTGTGTATGACGGCGACGTTGCCGCCTTCACGTCGTGACGAACTCATTGACGCCGGCTTGCGTGTATATCCAAACGACAGTGAAAGATTTGAACTGCCTGACCTCGAAGAGAAAGAAAAGCACCCTCGTTACCGCCTTGAGTTTATCGCGAATGAAGATGCTGCGCTAAAAATTGCCGCTGCCGAGTACAAGGCAGGCAACCGCGTCTTATGGGTTGTCAACACGGTCAAGCGATGTCAGCGAGTTGCGCGCAGGCTCAACAAGGACCCATCAATTAAGCCTTTGGTTTATCACGGCCGTTTTCGTTTGCAGGATAGGAAAGACAGACACGCTGAAGCCGTTTCCGCGTTCAAACAAACAAGTGAAGCCAAAATCGCCATCACGACGCAAGTTTGCGAGATGAGCTTGGACCTCGATGCTGACGTGCTGATAACCGAGTACGCGCCCGTGTCTTCTTTGGTACAGCGCTTCGGACGCGCTAATCGCAGTTCCGATAGAGATCGAAAGTTTCGCGCGCGGTTAATCGTGTATAGACCAGAAAATGAAAGGCCCTACACCAAGCAAGACTTTTTAGATGCGCAAAACTTTTTGCGCGATTTAGGAACCGAGGAAATCAGCCAAAGACTGATGGCAGAGATGCTGGAAAAGCACAGCCCGCCGCAAAGAATCGCTGATGGTAGTGCGCGGCTTTTGGAGGGTGGCTATTACGCCACGCCCGGCATGTTTCGTGACATTGATGATTTTACTAGGTCAGCAATTCTAAAAATGGATTTGCAGGAGTTGAAGGCCTACCTGGATGCCAAGAAACCCTACGACGCCCTCGTGATTAATGTGCCTGACAAATTTGCGAATGCACTCGAAGAGCGCCCTGGGTGGGTGCCGAAGTATTTGGGTATCGCCGATGAACGATTCTATGACGAGCAGTTTGGATTCATGACTGAATTGGGAGAAGCGATTGAATGAGCGACGCCGTAGAACTCAAGTACAACCTTGCCGAATTGCCTTCCTCGCAGCACCGCGCCGGACTTGCCGGACTGGTGTTGATGGTGAGGTGGCTTGAAAGGAATACGAGCCGGAAAGGTGTCTGTGAGATTGCGCGGATTGATGAGTACGGCGCGACTTTTCGAATTGACCAAACGGGTATACAGGAACTGTTTGACGAGACTTACGCCGCGTCAAAAGAAGAGCAAGAGCGCGATGCTGTCTTGAAGAACAAGAATAAAGAAGTCATCCCGCCCTTGCGTGAAGAAAAGAAAACCGTCACAGATCCGAAGACAGGAAAGAGCAAAGAGAAAACGGTTTACATCTATCCCGTAGTCATCCCGCATGGTGCTTTCCTCGTTGCCTACGATCCTAGCGCACAAGATGACAATGGCGTCTGGATTAAACTTTGGCGCGATATGATCTGGGGCATTTTGCGCGGCGTGCCAGCCACACGCCGACCTTTCGATGAAAGGTCAGCGGGAAAATTCACAGAAGATGCCGACAAAGCTTGGCGAGACTTACACCGTCCCGCTGATTACACAGTTGATTTGCCCAGCACCTATTTCATCGGAGCGCAGGCAAGTAACGCCGAAAACGTACCTTTCAAAGATCGTGCAAGGTTTCAGTTCCTGTTGCACTTTTGGACTTTCGTTGCGCAAGTCTACGTTCCCGCGACTTTGGCTTATGACAGCAAGACCAAGCAGACAAAGTCCAAGTTTATCGGCTATGCGTTGGCCATTCCTGACGTTTCCAACCTCGAAGCCTTTTGCGATGAACTGCCTTCAGTGCTGCAAAACAATCGCGGCGTCGAGATGGCTGGCTATCGCCCACGCGATAGCGTGATCGACTTGGCGGCTGAAGGCGCACTTGATTTGATGAATAAATTAAATCAACGCCTGGCAGTCGAATTTGGCAAGCAGTCTGTCAGTGATTTGTTGCTGGGGGTTGATGTAGTTCATCTGGAAAAACAGGGCAACAACATTAGACTGTGGGGGACGGCACGTATCGACCCAACACAGAGCATGATTGACGAATATGCGCGGATAAAAAGCCTGTTTCGTTACGCGCTCTTTCGGCGGCAACGGCTGTTGAATATGCTGAATGAACGCGCATGGTTCAGTGGCTTCGGTTCGTTCTTATCTACTACTGACTCTGAACAGACAATCGGCTCGCGCTTTTTCCGCGCTGATGTAAGAACCGCTTTCAAAGATTCAATGCAAAGCAATCAATCAACAAAAGGAGACGAAGTGGACACAGAGACTTCAAAGCCACCCACTAATCAGTCATCGGTTGAAGACTTGATTTATCAACTGACCGGCACATACATCACAGCAAAGCTGAGGTCGAAACACCAACTTGAATGGAAAGGAGTACAAGGCTCGTCAAGAGAGGGTGAGTACGGCGAAAAGAAAACCAAAATCGCCAAGGACGCCTTCCTTTCCGTGCGTAGCCGAACAGGTGACGACTTCATAGAGTATTTCGTATCGACGCTTTGCTCTTTCCCGCAATTCCTGAACGAGCAAGGGTACTCGACCCTCGCACAGGCACTGCATACAGACACGGACAAAGTTCGGGCACTGACGCTGCTGGCTCTCTCTGCTCGCGGCTAACCCTGAAGGAAAGGAAAAAGACGATGAGCAAAAACTTGAACCTATTCGCAACCGTGATGACATACGCTGCGCCAAGCTCCAACTATCGCGGTGAGAGTGAGGAGAACCGTACGGTGTTGCAGAAAATCGCCAAGGGGGGCAAGGACTACACCATCATCAGTCCCGAATCCATGCGAAACGCTCTGCGCGAAATGCTGACGAAAGAACTGCCTGACAAAAAGATTAACCGCAAGCGTCGCCACGATCTCGATCAACTTGCAGTGGAGTTCAAAAAGTTTCCCGACGCGGAAGAGTTTGCCGACGATTTCCTTTTTGGGTTCATGGTCGCAGACAACGATGCAATCAAGAAGAATAAAGGTAAGCCATCCAAACGCGACAGCGTTTTGCGAATGAACATGGCAGTATCGTTGACGCCCTATCGCTTCAACGCAATTCTTCATCAATCACCCCTCAACGCTGAACCAAGCCCATGGAAGAATTCCTCAACCTCGGCGTTAATTCACCGCGAAGTTAATCACGCGGCTTACCAGTATCCGTTCGCCCTGTCTGGAGAAGATTGCAAAAAGGGAAATCCAGAATGGACTAAATCTCTGCTCAAAGCCATCGGGCAGCTGAGCGACGTCGCGGGTGGTCATGCCCGAAGCTACTTTGAGATGTCGCCGAGCAGTATCCTTGCTCGCTTAACGGCAAACTTGGTCGCAGCCTACAACACGTACGGCTTCGACGAGAAGGGTGGATTTGCCGACCTGAATC
>Ga0193729_1001711_pt1 | contig 11118 bp, 8 predicted proteins | sample U1c2metaG_FD_143036 | JGI IMG/M metagenome (GOLD analysis project Ga0193729, IMG submission 143036) | Soil microbial communities from a riparian zone of the East river system, Colorado, United States - U1c2 | ecosystem: Environmental > Terrestrial > Soil > Riparian zone | place: USA: East River... | reverse complement strand
CGCCACGAGACGTTTGGTGCCCGAGCACACGAGCAGCATCTATCGCTACTACTACGCGCCTACCGACCACGCGATCAATCCTTCCTGGACGCCCGATGGTCAGCGTTTGTTGTTCGTATCGAATCGCGAAGTGGCTTATGGAACCGGCGATATCTGGTCGGTGGCAGTGAACGCGCCCGAAGATCTGAAAAAAATCTTCAGCGAAGAAACGGCGTGGCGCGCGCAGCCGCAGGTCGCACCAGATGGTCGGCGGGTCTTGTTCAGCAGTTATCACGGCCGCCAGTGGCAACAGCTCTGGCTGACGAGCATGCAGGGCGCCGCACCGTTACCGTTGAGCTTCGGTGAGTTCGATCGTACCCAGGCACGCTTTTCGCCAGATGGCAGCCGGATTGGCTACATCAGCAACGAAGAGGGCAATACCTCGCTCTGGATCCAAGACATCATCGGCGGTGCGCGAACTCGCATCAACGCCACGCGCCGGCATTACCTAAAGGAGGTCGGCCGTCTGCAGCTGAATGTGCGCGACGAGCACGGCAAAAGGGTACCAGTGCGAGTTAGTGTTATTGCTGCCGACGGCCGTGCCTATGCGCCCGACAATGCCTGGATGCATGCCGACGACGGCTTTGATCGCAGCCTTCAGGCGTTCGAGAACCACTACTTCCATTGCCCCGGTGAATGCACCCTAATCCTACCGACCGGCGACGCGCGGTTGCAAGTCTCTCATGGCTTGGACTACGCCATTACGGAGCGACGCGTAGCCATCACGACAGGAGGCAATACGATGACGATCTCCCTCGATCCACTGCGGTTGCCGGCTCAATATGGCCACTTCGCCAGTGCCGACCTGCACGTGCACATGAATTATGGTGGGCAATATCACAACACTCCTCAGAATTTGATCGAGCAAGCACGCGCCGAACACCTGGATGCCGTCTACAACCTGATCGTCAACAAGGAAGAGCGCATTCCAGATGTCGCGCAGTTCACTACCCAGCCGTTGCGCAAGGACAACATGCTGCTGATGCAAGCACAGGAATTTCACAGCAATTATTGGGGACATCTGGGCCTGCTGGATCTGGACGATCATTTCCTGACCCCGGATTTTTCGTCCTATCGGGAAAGTGCGCTGGCCAGCCCATATCCGCACAACGGCGTGATCGCTGGCCTGGCACACGCGCAACATGGTTTGGTCGGATACGCGCATCCCTTCGATGGGCCGATAAACCCCGACAAGGATCTCGAACTCAGCAATGCTTTGCCGGCCGATGTTGCCATGGGCAACGCCGATTATTACGAACTGGTGGGTTTCTCCGATCACCGCTCCACCGCCGACATCTGGTATCGCCTGCTCAATCTTGGTTTTCGCCTCCCGGCCGGCGCAGGTACCGACGCGATGGCGAACTACGCTTCCTTGCGGGGCCCGGTGGGCATGAATCGGGTATTCATCGCCATTGTGGGCGAGACCACGCCGGAAAAGTTGCACTCGGGTCTGAAGCAGGGTCGGACCTTCGTTACTAATGGCCCATTATTAGGCTTCGAGATCGATGGCAAACATGCGGGGGATGACATTAAACTGACCAAGCCAACGACACTGCCGTACCACGCATCTCTGCGTTCCATCGTGCCAATCGATCACTTCGAGTTGATCTTCAACGGTCGCGTCATCGCCAGTCATCGCCTTGACCAGGCGCGCACACAAGCCGATGTCACTGGCGACGTTGAGATTCCTGCCAGCGGATGGCTACTCCTGCGCGCCTGGAACGATCACGCCGACCCGAAGGTACAAGACATCTATCCTTATGCCAGCACCGGCCCGGTCTACCTAACGGTTGATCGGCAGGCGCCCCGCTCGCCGGGGGACGCGGCCTATTTTGTCAAATGGCTCGATCGCGTGATCGCCGGCGCAACCGCGCGGAGCGACTACAACAGCCCGCAGGAAAAGCAGAACACGTTGCAATACCTGAGCGCGGCACGAACAGTGTTTCAAACACGAATAGAAACAGCGCGCTCAACGACGCTTAGGTAGTAGGAGGTTCGAAATCCGTCCTCACTGCGGTATCGTTAGGCTTTGAGGCGGTTAAGTTTTGCGCGCTCGTTTCGGTAACAAACCGCCCAAGCTCCGTCGCGTCCGCTTTTCAGCGCCTAGGGAATTCGTTCCTGCGTAGAAGGTTGATCGGTTGCGGCGCTTGTCACGTTCACCTCAGCAGCCGCTCTTTTGGCCGCCCACCGGGCTTTCATCGCGGCCGCAAGTTGCGCCCGACGTTCTGGTGAGAGATTAAGTTTTTTCTTCGCTCTCTTGACAGCGCCTGGTTTCTTCACTTCGGCGGTTTTCGCTGGAGGCTTCCTCTTGGTTGACGTAGAAGGCTTGGCAGTCTGGCGAGCCGCTCGAGCGCGAGCGGCCGATTCCCGCCTGGCTTCCATCGCCTCCAGTTTCCGTTTCAGCTTGACCAGCTTCTTCGGACCTTCTCGCAGGCGCTTTTCGAGGCGCCGGATCTTTTTCCTTAAATTCTTCGGCTTCATGACGTGTACTCCCGCCTTTGGTGAAGGCGAAACGATTGGATTTAGAGTTAACGACGGAATCTCACTGATGTCACCTCGTCATTTTGACCAGATCGATATCGATCAAGCGGCGGACGAACTGACAAAGCGTGGCTTACGGTTTAAAATTTACGAAGCGATCATCGAGGTGATTCTTTATATGGTCCAAGGAAAACGTCGAAGGAAAAGGCGCCACCAATAAAACCCAGAGTGGGATTCTGTTTCGTTCGTTCTTAACCACGAAGGCGACGCTGTAATGCCCAACGAACATTCCTCTAATTTCTACTTTCTACGTTTCCTTCGCTTCCTTACGACCGCAACCAGCAGGTCTGACCGCACCGATCTCTGATCTCTGACTTCCGATCTCTGACCTCTTGCTTGCTGCCCTGTCGGGTCTTTGTCAGGATTGCCTCATGAAGCATTTTTTTCTGGCCTGTCTTTTCCCGATGCTGTTAACAGCTCAGAGCATGCAGTTGACTGAACAGTTGGGTAAGACTGTGCTTTATGGCGATATCGCTCTTTCCCCCGATGGCACACACGTTGCGTGGGTGCAGTCCACCGCGGCAACAACCTCAAAGCAGACCTATATTCGTGAAACATCCGGAAGTGCACCGGCAGCGATGGTCAACATCGCGACTACCAGCGAGAGGACCGACTTCGATCCCGCCTGGTCTCCCGATTCCAAGACGCTCGTGTTTTTTTCCAGCGCCGGCGAGAAGGAACAGCGGCAACTCTGGACAGTGAATGCCGATGGTTCGAACCCAAAAAAGGTTACTCATCTCAAGGGATACGCGGCGCGCCCGCGCTGGTCGCACAAGGGAAAACAGATTGCCTTCTTATATATAGAAGGCGCGGGTGGCGGTGGCCCGTTAATGGCCGCGCCCACCACTACTGGCGTGGTCGACACCGCCATTCATAACCAGCGGATCGCTGTCTTGGATGTTGCCACCGGCCAGCTCCGGCAGGTTTCGCCGCCGGACCTTCACATCTACGATTACGGTTGGTCTCCCGACGACAAAACGTTTGTAACAACAGCCGCTCCAGGGCCAGGCGATAACAATTGGTGGATCGCTCAGATTTACACCATCGATATCGCAAAAGGAAACGCTACCTCCATCTACAAACCTTCTCTTCAAGTCGCGGTTCCGCGTTGGTCGCCAGATGGCAAATCGATCGCGTTCATCGAAGGTTTGATGAGCGATGAGGGATTCCACGGTGGTGACCTTTTCACCGTCTCCGCCGCCGGACACGATGTCGTAAATCGGACGCAAGGTCGCAAAAGCTCGGTCAGTTCCCTCTTCTGGCAGGCGCCAGATCGCATCCTGTTCACGGAATATGTCGGAGGCGGAAGCGCGATCTCCGAACTGACGCTCGCCAATAATTCCGTGCGGACAATCTGGAAAGGCGCCGAAGGTCTTTACGCTTTCGGCAATTTTCCTGATTTTGCTGTTTCTAAAGATGGCAAAGTTTTCTCCATTGTTCGCAACAGTTATGAAACGCCGCCTGAAGTTTGGGCCGGGCCGATCGGTGAATGGCGACAACTGACCGCCAACAACTCGGCTCAAACTCCGACGTGGGGTAAGGCCGAGAACCTCGAGTGGACGAACGACGGATTCAACATTCAGGGATGGGTTCTGCCGCCCGCGAAAGTGGAGCCTGGCAAAAAATATCCGATGGTTGTGTTGATCCATGGTGGACCTTCCAGCGTAACGACGCCGGAATGGCCGGCTGGTTTTGGAATGTCGAGGGCGATCGTCGCCGCTCTCTCATCACGCGGTTATTACGTCCTTTTACCAAATCCGCGCGGCAGCTACGGCCAGGGAGAAGATTTCACTCGCGCCAACGTGAAAGACCTTGGCGGCGGCGATCTTCGAGACATTCTCGCCGGAATCGACGTCGCCATCGCAAAATATCCGATCGATCCTGCGCGTCTGGGCGTGACCGGCTGGAGTTACGGCGGGTTCATGACCATGTGGACAGTCACGCAAACCAACCGTTTCCATGCCGCCGTCGCGGGTGCCGGCATTGCCAATTGGCAAAGTTATTATGGCCAGAACCTGATAGATCAATGGATGATCCCCTTCTTTGGTTCATCAGTTTATGACAATCCGGCCGTTTACGAAAAGAGTTCGCCCATTCACTTCATTAAGAAGGTGAAGACCCCGACCCTGGTTATCGTCGGCGAACGCGACGCCGAATGTCCGGCCCCGCAGTCCCAAGAATTCTGGCACGCTCTGAAGGCGCTCGGTGTCCCGACCCAGCTCGTGATCTATCCCGGCGAAGGCCATCTCTTTCTAAAGCCGGAGAACCAAGCCGATCGAATGGATCAGACGGTCGCATGGTTCGACAAGTATTTGCAGTAACCACCGCGTCTGATCTCTGGCCTCTGTCTTCTGACGTCTGACTCCTTTCTACTTTAGACTTTCTACTTCCTACTTTTCTTTCGTCTTCACGAAGCCCCGGACAAGGTGCGCAATCTGATCCGCTGCGGTATCCAATGCGAAATGGCCCGCATCGAGGACGTGGACTTCGGCTTTCGGCACGTCCTTGCGGTAGCGTTCCGGCTCCCCAAGGTCGAACGAGAGATCATACTTACCCCAGATCACCAGCAGCCGAGGCTGCTTCTCGCGCATCCAAGCCTGCCACTTGGGGTAGGCGTCGATGTTCGTGCGATAGTCGTAGAAGAGGTCGCTTTGAATGTCGGCCTGGCCCGGCTGGTTGAGAAAAGCAAATTCATCGGTCCAAAGATCCGGGTCATAGCGTTCCACGTTGGGATCGTTCCCGACATGGCGCGTCCGCGTCGTCGCCAGCGACAGGAGATTTGTCCGAAGCGCGCTTTCGTTGGCAGCGCGATCGGCCCAAAAGGCCCGCCGCGTTTTCCAATTCGCCCCCAGGCCTTCGTTGTGCGCCACAGCGTCCTGGACGATGAGAGCCTCGATCCGATCCGGATGGGCCAAGGCCATGCGAAAACCCACGGGGCCGCCGTAATCCTGCATGTAAAGAGTGAAACGCGATAGCCCGAGCGCTTCGATGAAATGATTCATGATCTCAGCGTAGTGATCGAACGTATACGCGAATTGTTTCGGGTCAGGCCAGTCGCTGTGTCCGAAGCCCGGGTAATCGGGCGCGACAAGATGATAGCGATCGGAAAGGCGGGCCAAGAGAGGCTCGAACATCCGCGATGAAGAGGGAAGTCCGTGCAGCAGGAGAAGCGTCGGCGCGTCTTTCGGGCCGGCCTCTCTATAAAAGATCGAGAGCCCATCTATTTGTGTTGTGCGATAAAAAGTCGGGTGTTCCATGGGACGTTCCTTTCCTTGTGCGAGCAATTGAAATGATGCAAGCATTGCAGAACCCAGCAACGCCATGCGGGAGACCTTCATACTTCCTACTTTCTAACTTCTACTTTTTAATTTCAAAAATGACTTCCAGCTCGACCGGGGTGCCAAGCGGAAGGCTTGCCACGCCATACACCAGGCGGCAAGGGCTCTTCTCTTTTCCGAAGACGTCTTGCAGCAACTCCGAAGCGGCGTCAGCGACTTTCGGCTGATCGCGGACATCTCCCGAAGTGGCGACCGACACGCCGAGCCGGACGATCCGCGTCACTTTGTCGAGCGATCCCAAATGTTTTCTCGCGACAGCGAGGACGTTGAGCGCCGCGAGATGAGCCGCCTTGCGCCCCGCTTCCACATCGAGCTCCGCGCCGACGCGCCCAACGAATTTCGCATCGCGACCTTCCGTGGGAAGCATTCCGGTCAGAAAAAGCAGATTGCCCGTCTGGACCGCTTCGACATAGGTGCCGAACGGTTCAGGCGGCTTCGGAAGCTTGATGCCAAGTTCTTTTAACCGCTGCTCGGCGCTAGCGGGTCGAGAGTTTTCGTCGGTTACCATTTGCCAATGTGCGCACCGCCGTCCACGTGCAGCACCTCCCCTGTGATGTGGCGAGCTTCTGTCAGATAAACGACAGCGCTGGCAATGTCCTCAACGGTGGAGATTGTGCCCATCGGGTTTAGCGTTTTTAGAGAATCCTCCGGATCCTCGGCGTGAAGCGGTGTGTCGACGACCCCGGGAGCTACGGCGTTGAATCGAATATGCTCTTTCGCGTATTCCATCGCCAGACTCCGCGTGACAGCGTTCAGGCCACCTTTAGTGATCATAGAAAGAGAAGCGGGGTCGCCAGCAATTGGATTATCGACTAGCGCGGCGCTGATGCTCACGATGCTTCCGCCGCTCTTTTGTGCCTGCATTTGTTTAACCGCAAGCTGCGTGATGTAAATGAAGCCTGCGAGATTGGTCGAGACGAGAGTGCGAAAGTCGTCTGCCGTGTAATCCGTGAACGGCTTCACTAAGAAGATGCCGGCGTTCGCGACGACGGCATCGATCGAGCCGAACTTCTTGATGGCAAGCTCTGCGACTTTCTGCGCCGTTTCAAATTGACCTATGTCGCCGTCGATCAAGGCGAGGTGGTCGGAAGCGGACAGCTCCTTCGATTTCGTCGCGTTCCGCGCGGTTCCTACAACGTTGTAACCGCGCGCGAGAAACGCTTGGACAATTCCGGCGCCAATGCCTTGCGACGCTCCAGTAACGATCACCGTCTTCCAACTGCGCTCCATTAAATTAGCGCAGCGATTTGAACGCCGCGCGAAGCTCCGTGACGAAGAATTGCGGCTGCTCCCAGGCCGCAAAGTGTCCGCCTTTTGGGAGCCGGTTGTAATGGATGAGCTTGGGATAGGCTTTTTCCGCCCAACTCCGCGGCGGTACATCGATATCATCCGGAAAGGCGCTCACGGCCACCGGGATGGCGACATGTTTCGGGGCGAAAAAGGCGAGCTTGTTTTCCCAGTAGAGACGAGCCGACGAAACGCCCGTGTTCGTCAGCCAGTAGAGGGTGATGTTGTCGAGGATGTCGTCTCGCGTCAGGCCCTCAGGTTTACCGTCAAAGACGCGGGCAATGAGTTCGTAGCTGCGTATGTCATGGTCAATTATCCAGGCGGCTAAGCCGACGGGTGAATCCGCAATCCCGTAAAGGGTCTGTGGGTGGTTCCCCATCTCCTGAGCGTAGGCGAGGCCTTTTGTGTAGAAGAAGGCGAGCTGATCGTACGCCTGCCGCTCGTCGGCTGAGAGGCCTGATGGCGCCGGCGCACCAACAAAAGCCGCCTTGTCGATGTCGGGTGGAACCGCGCCAGCCATGTTCGTGTGGATTCCGATCAATTCCGGAGGCGCTTCTACCCCCATCAGATCGGTGATAAGCGCACCCCAATCGCCGCCTTGCGCGACAAATTTCGTATATCCAAGGCGCTTCATCAGAACTATCCCGGCACGTGCGATCCGCACGGGGTCCCAGCCGGTCGTGGTCGGCTTGCCGGAAAACCCGTAGCCCGGCATCGACGGAATCACGACATCAAAAGCATCTTCGGCCTTTCCACCATGGGCCACAGGATCAGTCAGTGGAGCGATGATCTTCAGCTGCTCAATAATCGAACCGGGCCAGCCGTGTGTGATGATGATCGACAACGCATTCGCATTCTTCGACCGAACGTGAATGAAGTGGATGTCCAGTCCATCGATCTTGGTGACGAATTGCGGCAGCGCGTTGAGCTTTGCCTCGCACTTGCGCCAATCGTAGTCCGTCGCCCAATAGCGTGCGAGTTTCTGCATCGTCGCGAGCTGCACGCCTTGCGTTGTATCCGCGACAGTCTCCTTGTCGGGCCACCGCGTCGCCGCGATGCGTTTGCGCATGTCGGCGAGTGCTTCTTTCGAAGCGGTGAAGTGGAAGGGACGAATTGCTCTGTCGTCCGCCGCCGCACCGCCGGACGTGGCGGGTGAAGGACTTTGCGCTAAGGAAAGCAAAGCGAAGCCGAGCGTGGCGATGATAATGGGAAGCGCTTTTTTCATGACAGCCTTTCTTGTTGAGTTGCCGCTAAATAGGTAGATTTACTTCCGTGCCGCGCCTTGCGCAGCCTTTTCGATGAGAGCGGCAACAGCCTTCGGCTGCGACACGTACACGGCGTGGCTGCCCTTAACCTCGATGACGGTTGAGCCGGCGCGTTTGGACATGGTTCGTTGTGCGTCAGGCGGAATCATTCTGTCCTCAGTAGTGAGCAAGTACCAGCTTGGCTTTGTTTTCCATGCCGGTTCGCTGATCTTGCCGTTGAGTGCCTCCACGCCCCACGGGACCTGAGAATCAGCCATGAAAGCGGCCGCGTCTGGTTTCACGTCTCCGGCGAATGAAGCGGGAAACTTCGCTTTATCGAGAAAGAGATATCCATCCTGCGGCGGAAGAATCGGAGGCTGGGGAGCGCCTGGCGGTGGGTTCGCTATGAGCGTGGATACAGACTCGCCTTTATCGGGAGCGAATGCGGCCACATAAACCAGCCCGACAACTTTCGGGTCATTGCCCGCTTCGGTGATCACGGCGCCGCCGTAGGAGTGGCCGACAAGGATCACTGGTCCGTTCTGGTTGGCGATGGTTCGTTTGGTGACCGCAACATCATCCCCAAGCGAAATGGTCGGATTCTGAACCACCGCGACCGTATAGCCGGCTTTCTTCAGGATTTTGTAAACGCCTTCCCACCCGGATCCGTCCACGAAACCGCCGTGGACCAGAACAACATTCTTCACTGCAGCCGATCGGCCTGTTTGGGCGATAACGCTTCCTCCGAAGCCGAGCATGCATGTGATGATCGGCAGCAAACCCAGAATGATATGCTGTTTTTTGATTTCCGCTGCTACCCGAAAATAGCTCGGGATGTTTCGAGAGCTTTTCATAACTAAGACCTCAAGTTATGCGGGCGGGCCCTTCGCTCGCGGTTTACCCGGCGGGAAGCGGGTCAGGTGGAGCTCTTTGTGGGGAGACGCCTAACGGACTTGGCCTGACGGAACCTCTCTAAAATGTAATGCCAAGTAAAGTTACAATTTTGTTACGGAAAAGCGGGAGGGAGTGGCCAAATCGTCCGGTGTAAGTTCGATTGCAGCTGCTCCGATGTTTTCCTCGAGGCGATGCAGCTTGGTCGTGCCTGGGATGGGAACGATCCACGGCTTCTGCGCAAGCAACCAGGCGAGCGCGATCTGCGCAGGCGTCGCCTTCTTGCGTTTTGCGATCTCACCGAGGAGATCAACCAACGCCTGATTCGCTCTCCGCGCCTCTGGCGTGAAGCGCGGAAGCGTGTTGCGAAAGTCGGTACTATCGAACGTGGTGTTTTCGTTCATCTTTCCCGTGAGAAAGCCTCTGCCTAGCGGGCTGAATGGAACGAACCCGATTCTAAGTTCCTCGAGCGTCGGTAACACTTCCGCTTCAGGCTCTCTCCACCACAGAGAGTATTCGCTCTGAAGTGCCGTCACGGGTTGAACGGCGTGCGCGCGACGGATCGTCTGCACGCCTGACTCAGAAAGGCCGAAGTGCTTCACCTTTCCCTCCTTAATCAACTCCTTCACTGTCCCCGCCACATCTTCGATGGGCACCTCCAAGTCAACGCGGTGTTGATAGAACAAATCGATCGCATCGACCTTGAGTCGCTTGAGCGAGGCTTCAGCAACTTTCTTGATGTGCTCGGGCCGACTGTCCAGCCCAACCCCTTTGCCGGTCTGCGGATCAAGCTTCCACCCGAATTTTGTGGCGGTCACCACCTGCCCACGGAAGGGAGCGAGAGCCTCACCAACAAGTTCTTCGTTTGTGAACGGACCGTAAACTTCAGCGGTATCAAAGAATGTGACGCCAAGTTCAACCGCCTTGCGAAGCAGCGAGATCATCTCCTGCTTGTCTGCCGGCGGCCCGTAGCCAAAGCTCATTCCCATACAGCCGAGCCCAATTGCCGAGACTTCCAGGTTACTGTTTCCAAGTTTGCGCTTCTGCATTGTTTGAATTTGTCTCATTTAGGGATCGGAGCAAAATCTAACGCCGCGCTTAGTTATCGATCTGGTTAGCGAAACCTCAGAAGGAACGCGAGCGCGTTTCCTACTTTAGCCTTTATACTTTCTACTTTCCTTTTGGTATTCTTCGTCGCTGACCCTTTCCATCCAGTCGACGGCGTTACCGTCGAGATGCTCCTGGATGGCGATATGCCTCACGGCCGTGTCTGTTGTCGGGAGGTTGCTTAACTACTGCTGGAAACTAGTCGCCGACGGACTCGGGCAACGACGGGTTTCGCCTGTGGTGCTGGCGGAAGTCGGGCCGCCGGCGCTCAAGGTCCAGCATTCCCCCAGCGTCGAGCTGTAGCAGATCTCGACCGTCACGCGCTCGCGCTCCTTGTTCATCTTCACCCAGAGCGGATTCGATTTGTCGAAATTGACCGGATTATTTTCGGGGTCGTGCGGAGTGAAAACGGTCGTCGATTCACCCGCGGCGAACACATGACCACTCATGTCGCTCTCCGAACCCAGATGCTCCCCAGGTCCCAGTATTCTCCCGAGTGCCTCCTTCCAATTCCTCACTGGCTGGCCATCTACCCTTACAATGACATGCCGGATAATCGCCGGTCCGACCCCTTTGTTGGCCAGGGTAAAGTGAATGGGCGCATTGCTGCTGTCGAATTCGAGGATGGGCCACACCGCGGCACGGACTTGCTGGCGCTGGACGTGGGCGGT
>Ga0193729_1001710_pt1 | contig 11121 bp, 10 predicted proteins | sample U1c2metaG_FD_143036 | JGI IMG/M metagenome (GOLD analysis project Ga0193729, IMG submission 143036) | Soil microbial communities from a riparian zone of the East river system, Colorado, United States - U1c2 | ecosystem: Environmental > Terrestrial > Soil > Riparian zone | place: USA: East River... | reverse complement strand
AGATGGGCTCGGGGCAGTCCAGCTGGCGCGACGTAGGGCAAGGCAGAGACCACCGTTGTGAAGCACAGTGCCAGCACAAGGCTGAGGCAAGCTGCGCCCAGAACTTTGTCCGAGCGGAGCATGGTTCGCAACATTCTTTCCCTCTTCTCACAATCGTGAGTGGCTATTGATAAATTGGGCAGTTTGCGCTTGAGAGCTTGAGCAGCCAACAGTACATCCGATATTAACTTCAGGCAACTGAGGCAGGTATTTGGCGCCTTTCAGCTCAGAAGTATTGAGCCGTTACAGTGCATAAACCAATCATATGGATACGGCTTCAATCTTCCTGAAGATGCTATAAGCATACCTGATGAGAACGGTCTTTACTAGTGAAAAATGGGGACAGCTTGAGGAAAGCCCTCACAGAATCCGTAAAACCTTTCTATCAATATCAAAAAGTAAAACATCTATTTTTACTTTTCTCAGAATAACCTATTTGACTGCTTTGATGAAATATACCCTTTGATATAGTCCATCTTCTTTTTCTATTATTCTTTGTTCTTCTTGATCATTCTTCCACATTTGAATATAACTACTATGACTATCGTTAAGCTGCAAATCAAGTGTTCTTACTACATCCCATTTACCCCAATACTCACTCAGCATCTGTTGAGTTTTTCTCCAACCTTCCTTACTCGAGCCAATTATGAGCATTTGACCTCCAGGTTTTAGAAATTGGTGCCCTTGAGTAATTGCAGCATCTAACACTAACCTTCCTTCTGCATCTCTAACTTCGTTCCATTGTCCAGCATTGGATCTCGTATGGAAGTCTGTATCAGGTTTCATTGGGAGTGGAGGTGGATTACAAACAAGCAAGTCATGGGCTTCATAATATTTGGGATCGGTTTCTAATGCGGTAAAACAATCAGAATGGACAAAGGTGTATGTTTCAGGAGGAAGGCAGTTGGCTTTCCAGTTAGCTGCCATTGCATCGGATGCATATGGATTTAAATCAACCCCGGTAACATGTTTAGCACCTTTTCGTAACGCAACTAATCCTAAAATCCCACTTCCACTTGCTAAATCAAGAACTTGTGCATGTGTCCAGTCTTGTTCAGCTATCAAGCGGGCAAGGCCTAATCCAAATTGTGATGGTGTCCAGACTTGCTCATGCTCCTTTAATACAATCGGCTCACCATTTACAATGTCTGGATATACAAGTAATCCATCTGATGGCTGATTTAGTATTTCTTTTCTCATAATGTTTCTTTGCCTATCTGTCGAAAGTATCTACTAGAACCTCGCTCGAAATTGAGCTTGACGAGAAGGTACATTAAAAATAAGGCTAAAGCATCATCTATACCCATGTCAGTATCGAGGATAATATGGCGCATGTATTTTCAGTCCTTAAGGGTCCTTTTCAACATCACTCTTTGTTGGTCACAGATGACCGACCCCCAACAGCTACAGGTATCTGGGTTTCAGTTACGTTATCAGCGGTCATCACCGGGAAAGTAGGTACAACTGGCAAATTGCTCTCCACTACCAGACCATTGTCCATGTAGACGTGATAGGGGAACATAGCTGGGTCAAAGGCACTACTGTGCGAGACAAGGATGATCTGCTCAAAGTGCTGACTCAAAAGTTCGCCATTCACCACATCCACCAGAGCCTGTGCTCTTCCACGATCAAAGGACGACAGCGGCTCATCTAGCAGGACAAAACCAGGAGCAGCGTTTAACTCCCGTGGCAGCGTAGCAATAGCAAAGGCCAAGCGTAGAGCCAGCGAAAGCTGGTCAGCAGCACCGCCGGAGAGAGCCGACATGGGAACGTACGCGCCCGCCGCTGAATCCCAGACTTGGATCTGACAAGGTCCTCCACTTGTAGTATTCTCTTCCGGTTCCGTCTCCAAATGCACATCATGATAGCGTCCACCGGTAAGAAGCGGGAGAATCTGCTGCATATAATACTCGGTGCGAGGTAACATCTTGTGCAGAAGTCGTTCATCGACTTCCTTGATCAACAGGTTGCCATGTTTCTTCGTCTGATACAAACGCTCCTGCTGTTGCATACGAGTACGTACCTCTTCCAGATTCAGAGACTTATCTTGGGCACCCAATTGCGTACTCAGTTCCAACTCCTGCTTCTCCAAGTCACTCAATTCGCTCTCGAGAGACGCACATTCCTCCTCAAGACGGTCGCGATCCTCGGAATTGTATTCATCGAGTAAGCTCCAGATGACGACAAGGTCAGCCTTCGCATAGCTTGCAGGCTGTGGACGCCCACGATGCGCCAGCAGAGCAGCGACGGCAAGCTCTGCATTCGTGATTTCTTGCTGACAGAGCGCAACTTTTGCCTTGGAAGCAGCCTCTTTATTCTTCAAAGTATCAAACTCTTGCAGCATACCCTGCTCATCGGCTTCTTGGAGTTCCTGCTCACAACGTTTGCGGAGAGCAACTAGGGCCTCTGCGAAGGGATTGAGTGGCACAATCCAACTCCCCAGTATATTGCTGAGCTTAGATAGCTGCTTATAAAGCCCCGTCAACGATTCCTGGCGCTCCTTGAGAATAGTGCTAAAGTGGGTATGACGCTCCTGAAGCATCATCTTGTTGCCCAGTGTAATGTGGAGTTCTTCTAGCTGCTTGCGTGCAGCGCTTTCAGCATTGCCAACGGCAGCCTGTCCAAAAATCACTCCAAGCGGTTTCACACGCTGGCGTAACGAATCTTGGAGCGACTGCAGAGCATTGCGTAACTCCGACTGTTGCTCACGTGCACGCTCAAGTTGCAATTCGGGATTGCCAGATGGAAAGCTATTCATACGCTCCTCAATAGCTTGCTGGCGAACCAGTAACACATCAAGGGCTGCCTCGTGCACCTTCCCCTGCGCAACTAGGTCTGACGCCATATCGAGTTGGCCATCCAGAGTAGCGATCTCACGTGCTGTCACCTTGACCGTACTTTCAACGAGATCTACTAAGTCAGGCAGACCGGAAATATCCTCATCGATAGGGATTGGCAGCATTGCACCAGAAGAGAAGGATGTAGAAGATGCAATTGGACTGGACTGTAAGCGTGCATTAATACTTGGCACCGGAAGGTTCTCCTGGCCTGCTAGCATAACAATCTCTTGCTGCATACGCTCAATAGCGGCCTGATCCTGGACAAGATCTTCCTCGATAAAATCCCAACGTTCGCTCCTGCGTAGCTCTTCCAAACGTGTACGCTCCTTGCGAAGGGCTGCTGTGGCCTCCATCGTCACATTGACCTGATTGCGGGCTGCATTGGCTTCATCCAGCCTCGCTTTCATCTGCTGCTGCACTTCACCTAGATCGCCTAGATCGCTGGGCTGCTCAAGGATCCGCCGTGCCTCGTCCACTGTGTTTGGTATAAGCCCACCCAGAGAGCGAATCTCATTTTCAAGCTGGAGTAAAGCCTCCATGCTACCAGATGTGCGTACGGCCGCCTCACGGGCAGCTACCATCATGCTAACACGACTGGTTGCTTCTTGTAACCGCTGATTGGCAACCTGTTGTGCTGCATGTGCCTTACGATACTGTTGGACATTAAGAGCGCCGGTTCCAATGGCTGCAAACATTACAAGAATAGCGAGAATGGTTAACCAAGTAGCATATGGAAGCAAGATAAATAGCAGACAAACCAGAATAGCAATAATAGATGTCCCAATAAAGATCATATATTTTAGAGCAGCCTGACGCACCTGCTCTAAATCGTCGTTGAGCTTCTTTTGTTGTTGCCTCGCTAGGTCAACGTGTTGCTGTGCCAGAGCCAGACCCTGAACTTGATCCTTTAGGCGACACCAATCTCCCATCTGGCGACGAATACTGACGCGCCTCACGTTCGACCAGCTCTAATTCCTGTTCAGTGTCTTGTAAATCGTTCTGAACTTTTTTGAGGTGGACCACGTTTTCTTCTGCCTGGGTCCTACCCATGATACGTCGGGTATATTGCTCCTCAAGCTGGCGCAATTTCATCAGACTCTCGGTCAGATAATTCAGACGCTTGAGACGGGCCTCCAACTGGGGACGCACAGAGTGACGACGCTCTTCCAATTCTTGCAGAGTCTGCTGAGCCGTTGTCAACCGGGAACGGGCCCGTGCAATCTGCTCATCTAGCGCCTTGAAATCCTCTTTGAGTTCACTATATTGCCTAAATTCCTGCTCAATGTCCTTCATCCCATCAACAGCCGTCAGCAGATCGTTGGACATACGCTGTAATGTGCCAAAAGAACGTGTGAGTTCCGCTAACTCGCTCACACGCTTTTCGAGCTTAGGCAGTTCCTCGCGCTCACGCCGTTCTAGTTCAGCAATCTCGTTTTCCAACTCCGGCAACGTACGGCGTGCCTCGGCCATCTCGTCATAGGAGGATATGATCTCAGAGAGCGTTACATCAGCTTTCTTGAGCTGTTGAATGCGACCCCGGCGGCTCTTGAGTTCGAGCCGCCTGTTCTGGATTTCTTCCAGCGTGTACTCCAATTCTTCGATTTCTACTTCTTGCTGACTGATAGCATCTAGAGACTCACAAGCAGAAACAGCATCCAGAGCCGCTTCAATATGGTTAAGCTGTTCGCTAACTTGCGGAATACGTGCCTGAATTTCCGCCAGACGCAGATACTCGGAGCACTCTTTCAAACGCTGCTCGTCATCCGGTCCGACCTGAAACTGGTCCGTCAAGTCGAGGAGTTTTTCTATCCCCAGCAACTTGCGAATAGTTGCCTCGCGTTTGGTACCAGAAATAGCCTCTAAGCGGGTCAGCCCCTTCTGTTCAATCAAACTCGAATTGCGGAGAGACTCACCATCCATGCGACCTAGCTCGGCAATGATGCATGCATTAGCAGTCTCAAGGTCTGTAATGGGAAGTTCCTCTGGCATACCCAAGCGACGTATCTGCAGGTTTACTAGCTGTCCACGGCCACGCTCAATCGTGCGAGCAATAGACAATTCAGTTGCGCCAACCGAAAGGATCAATGCTATCTGTGCACTGGCGGCCCCGTAAAGAATCAGGTCATCAAGCAGGTGCTTGCCACGGCTGAGAAGCAGTGGTTCTCCGTACAAAGCAAAGTAAATACTTTCGATCAGTGCCGATTTCCCGGCCTCGTTCGGCCCCTGAATCAAAATACTACCGCGCTGCGGGAAGTGCAGGTTCATCGACCGCAAGAGCCTGAATCGTTCGATTGTTAAGTGTTTTAGGATTATCATAGGTATTCTGCCTTTCTAAATGTAAGGACATGTCCTCACATATCGATTGCGGTGAAAACATCCGCACACCGCACGGGATCGCCCGTGTGTGGCCCTCGCCGGGCAAAGTACCGCTTGAGGATATTGACCGCGCTATTCTCATCGCGGTCCATCACCAAGCCACAATGTGGACATCGGTACGTGCGCTTCCATAATGGCATGTCTTGCAGTTCTTTACACTGGCTGCATTCCTTACTGGTATTGCGCTCATCTAAGATCACAAGTTCTTTCCCATAGAGCAGGCACTTATAAGTCAACATCTGGATGAAGGTATACAAGCCCCAATCATTGTACACTGCACGATTCCTATACTTATTCTTCTCTTGATGCTTTCTCATGACCATCTGCCTCTGGGACAAATCTCCGACCATAACAGTTCTCTCAACCAGTTTGTGGCCTATCAAGTGTGATGCTTTATGCAAGCTATCCTTTTGTTTATTGCGCTTTTTCTCAGAAATACGCTTGTATACTTTCGAGAGGTGAATAGATCGTCTCGATTTCTTTTTGCACTTAGATTGCTTTGACTTGATCTTGTCGAGTTGCTTGTTATACCAGCGTGAGCCTTTGAAACCACCAATATGGTAGAACCGACCTTGCTCGTTGGTACCTGTGGCAAGCGTCTTAATCCCTAAGTCAAAAGCGACAACTTCCCCAGGTTCGAACTCTTTTTCCTGTTGTACAAGCCACGGCACTTTGCCTGCATGAACTCCAGAGTTGCAGCATCTTGAGCAGAAAGTTCAAGCTTGATCTTTTTGCTGACTTGCATGATTTTGCTCTCCTTTCTGCTCAAAACTCCATTTGATGAGCCACAAGACCTCTTGATTGCCAGCAAGCTCAGCGAGACGGCTATATGCACTGACAATTATTTTTCGGGAATCCCCTAGCGCTTACTTTTCATTTCATCCATTGCCAATAATAATTCTTCTTTTGTAATACGCAAGGCTTCTTGTTCCTGCTCATCAGCAGAAGCTGCAATCCATTCGTCGGCCAGAGCTATCACTTCTTCACGAGGCGAAAAACGTTCACCTGTTTCGGTCGAGGCTGTTTCTTGCTCTGGGAGTAAGAACAAGGCGCTATCGTCAATTGCAAGAGCAAAACAATATTCTTCACCATAGCGGCGTATCCGGTTCAAATCGAGCTGATGATAGGCGCTACGTGTCAACTCGCCCGCGAGCCGTAGTTGGACCATTGTATCCTCACTGCATAGGGGACGCAGTCGCTCTAGAATGACATCTGTAGGAGATAGAGAATCTTGATCAGTCCAGAGATCCTGAGCCTGAATAACCAGACGCTGCAAAGAGAAGCTATCCACACTGACATGATTACACCAGCGCACACCGTCAGCGGTGAGCCCCAGAAAAACAAATCCGGGTGCACGGTCGAGTGTGCTGAAATCGACATGCTGCGTCGCCCCAGCGATAATGACCTCCGTCTGGCCAATAGTGGTGCGACTGTAAGTATGATGATAGCCTGCCAAAATATATTTGAACGTCGACTGTTTCTCCAGACTACTAAGGCTTACCTGTGTACGTGTATCCAGAAACAGTGCATCCGTGGTTACATCTTCGATGGGAGCATGCAGCATTAGAATTGGCAGAGTAGCCCTCTCGATCTCACTTGGCACGCGCAGATGCGCCAAGAAATCGTCATCTTGGCCTGTGAGTACACCCAGGCCACATATACCAACGCGGATGCCACGAATATCAAGCGTCACGGCCTCCAGTTCTTGCTCATCAAGTTTGTGAACTGGCGGAAAATAGTGTAGAGCACCTAGACGCGCATAGCTGAGCAGTGGAGCAGGATTTGTCTCTCCCGAGACTGACTGTGCGTCGGTTGGTGTATCGTGTACCCCGCCCAAGGCAAAAGCACGCACCCCTGCTTGCTTTAACTGCGCAAGTCTGGCTGCCACAAAACTGCGATCTCGCTCATCCGGAGCCGTTGTATCAAATAAGTCACCCGCTTGAATAAACAGATCGACACCCTGTACAATTGCGAAATCCGTCGCCTGTTGAAAGGCATGGCGCAAACGCTGTTGACGCTCTTCTCGCTTGCGTGGATGCTGACCAACTCCTGCATAGCCAAGATGGTTATCAGCAGTCAACACTATAGTAATTACATCATCGTGATGATCTTTTTGCGCAGCCTTATTCTGCACAGAGGGTAAATTCGCTTCCAGATCGTCTTTCACGTGTCTTTCTCTCCCTCGTAACCACTTTCATCTTTAGACAAACACACTTTCTTGGTGAAAGTAATCTTGTCCCAAATTGAGTCTATCACAAAAGGTGGCGATTAAAAACGAATCAGGATAGAAAGAGGGACTATTTGGGGAATAGCAGAAGAATAGCTATTGCTGAACCTCCCCAGCCCCCCGACACCGGGGATTTTCTCTTCTCTACAAAGAGGTCGTTTCCTAATCCAAGCATACTTAATTTTAATGCTATCATAATTCAAACCACCTCAATTTAATGGTATTATATTGGCGAATTGTAAGCAAGGAAGCAACATGCTACCATAAGCCTTGGGAAACTACATAGGAACTTCTAGTTATTTGGATGAATGGACTCAAGGTATCTAGAGATTTTAATGTGTCTGCATCTAAAATTAACTAGACTCATTAGACGAAAGGATCACTCTTGTAGAGGTAGAAGAGGGGAGCAATCATAAAATGGCAGACGAGAAAGCCCTTATCCCTATAGAGGAGCAAACTGTTGACTTCTATGGCGATAAAATCACCACAGCCCTAGTTGACGTTGACGGACGTACCATGATGTATGTGCCAATCAAACCTATCAGCGACTATTTAGGACTCGCTTGGTCAGGACAATTTGAACGAATCCAACGGGATCGTATTCTCTCTGAGGTCGCACAATTAATTCGTATAACACGAATAAAATCGGATTCGGAGTCAGCAGCTACAAGAACATTCGCATTGAACAGTATGAGAAGGTCCTCCAGTTTCTAGAGGATTGGAGAACTGCTCAAGGGAATTAAACTCCGAGTCGCGAAACTCTAGCACGATGAGGTAGCCCATTGGTATAGTGTTGTCTATATGAGAGCAAGCCAATGCGTATTTCATTAGTAATAGCAGCAAACGCTATTACTCTAATTTACATAGCAAAGTGGAAAAGCAGCATAGTGGCAGTAAAATATTTATCGCACACAGAGAGCGAGAAAGAGACGAGAAAGGTCCTTCTCTCGTTCGCCAAAAGCATACAAGAACGAGATATTGTGACCTATGAGCATTCACACCGTGTGGCTGTGTATGCTCAACGACTAGCACGTCATTTAGGATGGCCTCGGCAAGAAGCCCGTGATCTGGCTTTAGCGGCGTTAGTGCATGATCTTGGCAAAACATGGATTGGCAATGATATTCTCAATAAGTCAGCAGCACTTTCAGCGGAAGAGCGACGAAAGATGCAAAGCCATCCAGTCATCGGAGCCCGCATTCTCATTGGTTGCGATGTGAGTCCTTTCTATGTAGAGACTGTCCTCTATCATCATGAAGCCTGGAATGGGCAAGGATACCCTACCGGGCTCAAAGGTGAGGATATCCCAATAAGTGCACGTATCTTAGCAATTGCCGACGTTTATGACGTCTTGACTTCACAGCGCCCCTATAAGGCTCCACTGACGGTGGCTGAGGCACGTGAGCGCATGCGTCAGGGATCAGGGATCAACTTTGATCCTACGCTGTTACAGGCCTTCCTACATCTTCTGGATATCAAACCGAATTTTACATTGCATGATCAACGTGAGGCCTCGCTCGCCGAGCCATCGCCATCGCTATTCTATACAATGTCCATGGCTGGCTTCGAAGTACATACGGGTACATCACATATCATTGGTCGGCGTAAGTCGACCCGTATATGAGATACTTACATCAGGGTTGCTAATCTCTCCACTTGTCAACCCCCAGCGCATGATCATTCTATGATATGTGCCATCAGACACAAGGGTGTGAAATGCGGCAGAGATCGCATTGAACATGGCAGTATCCTCTTTGCGTACTGCAATTCCTTCCAGGTTGGCATCCACTACCCCACCTCCAACTTCAAAAAGATCGGCATGTTGCTTGACAAAGTAATCTGTCTGCGCTGAGTCCTGATAGGTCGCCACTACCTTCTGCTCGGCTAGCATTTGTATAACATCACTAAACTGTGAACGAGTAATAATGTTGATTAACTGCTTGCCGTCTTTCTGACACTTCTCATTGCTGGCAACCAGATCATTCTGTTCAAACGAACCCTCCTTCACTGCTACCTTTTGACCACACAAGTCTTCCAGGTTTGAAATATGTGATGGATTCGCCTTACGTACCAGCAGGGACTCTCCGCCCCTAAAGTAAGAAATAAAATTGGCCTTCTTCCGCAAGTCGGGGGTAATACTCATAGCAGAGATTGCAAGATCAAATTGCTTCTCTTGGAGGCGGTCAATCAGCGTTGAGAAATCTGCGTTCACAATATTTACCCTGAGCCCCAGCCGTTGGGCAATAGCCTTGATTAAGTCGATATCAAAGCCAGTTAACTGGTGTGTTACAGGATCAATGTATTCCTGAGGCAAATAGTTTGTATAGCTACCCACAGTTAAAACATGTAGCATAACCAAATCAGACGGTACAGCAATAGTGGGATGAACAGCTGCTGTCGTGGAAATTACACGTCCTGCCCCCTGACAGGATAAAGTTAAAAATGCTAGTAATAGTATGCATCCCATCGATAGCATAGTAACAAACGCGTTGCCGCATCGCATCCGCTGTGAACCCCCTTTTTGATATATTACGTTGTCTGATCAGTTTGCATCACAGGCAAACAAACTTTGCCGCCTGAAGCACAACATTTAGAATCAATTTGGCAAAAGTAACGAAAAAAGAACGTGAAAGGGCTGTTTCTTAGGTCATGTTATGCTACACTGTAATGGGATATGGATGCATGGTCGCGTACCATATCGAAAATACTGTCCATATGTAGTCACGAATCTCAATCAAGGGATTGGAGGGGTCAATATGACCATTAGTTTTGATCGCAGCATCTGCTGTGATCTTAACGAGACCATCTCACGCGAGTGGCTCGTGACCAATGGCCTAGGGGGATATGCAGCAGGGACAGTTGCTGGCGTGCTTACTCGGATACAGCACGGATTGCTAGTGGCAATGTCGCCGAATGCAGTAACACCACAGCTTTTGCTCGCGAAAATCGACGAAGAGATCTCTTTTGATCAACGTACATATTATCTCGGCACTAACGAGTACCGAGATGGGACGATCAATCCTGCAGGTTTTGTACACCTGGAAGCATTTCGCTTGAAAGAGGGCTTTCCTACCTTCACCTATCGCCTAGGCGGTATTGAAGGGATCTTGCTAGAAAAACGTATCTGGATGGCTCAAGGGCACAATACGACTTATATCCAATATCGTGCTCTAGGCACTACGAATACCGAAAAATCGGGATACCGACGTAGTGGCATTACAGGAGCATTGAGTGCCTTCGAGCGCCAGCCAGCATCACAAGCTCTCCTACAACAGACACAAGGTTCATTAACCTTGACACTTTTACCCTTAGTCGGCAACCGTCCCCATAATACACTCCAGCATGGAAGCAACCGGGGCCATTACCGGGTACAGGTGCACTATACGGAAGAGAGTCAACTAGCAGATGCTCAGACCGCTACAGTGCATTTTCCTAAGGGTACGGCAGGCTGTACTATCTGGCCTGGGGACAACGTTCAGCCCTACCATTTATTAGCGGTGGGCCATTCCGATAGCCAAGTCACTTTCCTTCCAACAGGTGTATGGTATCGGAACTTTCTCCACCGGCAGGATACAACAACTGATCACACGGCCACGGATGACCTCTACTTGCCAGGCGTCATTCGTGCAACATTACGGCCT
>Ga0193729_1001709_pt1 | contig 11121 bp, 7 predicted proteins | sample U1c2metaG_FD_143036 | JGI IMG/M metagenome (GOLD analysis project Ga0193729, IMG submission 143036) | Soil microbial communities from a riparian zone of the East river system, Colorado, United States - U1c2 | ecosystem: Environmental > Terrestrial > Soil > Riparian zone | place: USA: East River... | reverse complement strand
ATTCTCCGATCCAATCAAACGGCGAAAGAGTTGTTCTGCATTTTCCCTCGGCAGAGGTTCGGGCGGCTTCGGTGGCAATGGCTCGTAGCGCGATTTCCAGAATGAAAATGGCTGAATGTTTTCATTCCGGTTTTGCCACGCCTCTTCGCTCAAATCCTCACGCCGATATCCGTCCGCGCTGTGATAGAGCAGGGTGTAGAAGTATTCTCCGGCGACAAACGGCCGATGCGTCACCGCGCAGCTGTCTGCCCGATGCGTGATCGCCCATTTGTTCGGAAGCGGGTTCATCGTGATATTATACGTCGCGCGGCGAAAAGATGAAAACTTGGTGGCTCCCGGTTGGAAGCGCGCAGATAGAGCAGATAGAGACCGATCGCGGCGAACAAAAGGTTCGGCGTCCAGGCCGCCACCCATGGAGAAACGCGGTCACCCTCGCCGAGGGCGAGAAACAGGTGGACCAGGAAGTTCATCGAAAAGACGAGAAAAACCGCGGCGGCGACACTCGACAAAACACCCCGGCGCGAATAGCCGATTCCGAGCGGCGCAGCGATGCAGACAACAACCAAACAGGTCCACGGCAGAGCAAGCCGATAGTGCAGATGGGTGCGAAACGGTGCGAGCAACGTAGCGGGGAAATCTGCATTGAAACGCAAATACTCGCGTAATTCTGGCAGGCTTAGAAATTCTGCCCGTTCATTTGCGCTGCCGAGCCGGAACGGGGTTTCACTCCAGTGCTCGATCTTGAGCGAAGGATAAATCTGCTCGTCAACGATATTTCCAGCGTGATCATAGTGAACGACCTTCACATTCTCCAAATCCCAGGTTTTGGTTTCCGGACGGTAGGAAGCGCGACTTGCGACGTAATTTGTAACGATATTGTCATTCGCGTCCTGTTGAAGGACCTGAACGTTGTTGAACGTGCTGCCCCGCGGAAGGAAATTTTGAATAAACCAAGTGCGCAAGTCGGTTCGATTGCGAAAAATTTGCCCCTGAATGTAACGACTGGGACGGGCCTGCGCTTCGGAAAGAAAGTTCTTGCGGGCCAGTTCTGAATGCGGTGCAAGCGAATAGTTCAGTGCCATGGTGGCTCCCACAGTGAGCAGCCCCATGCCGATCAACGGCAGCAGAACACGTGGGAGACTTATGCCCGCGGTGAGCATGGAGACAATTTCGTTGGCGCGCGACATTCGACCCAGAGCAAAAAGGAGTGACAGCAGAAGCGAAACGGGCAGCAGAATGATGAGAACCTGCGGGATTTGGGTGCCGTAATAACGAGCGACCAGAAGAAGACCGACATGCTCATCGATGAACGTCGAAATGTTATCGCTTACGTCGAAAATGAGCCAGATGGAGATGAAGCCGGCGATGCAGTAAAGATAGACCTGCAAAAAATTGCGAATGACGTATCGGTCGAGAAGCTTCATGACGATTTGGATGGTTCGGGTCGTAGTTACCGTACTCAAATCAATGGCGCGCGCCAAATCACAAGAGAAGAACGACGAATTCCCAATGACGAAGGCCGAAGGAATGAAGAATGATCAAACGACCAAGGACGACGACGTCGGTTCTTCGTCATTGGGGCTTTGGGCTTCATTCGTCATTCGTCATTCGTCATTCGTCATTTCCTGTTGCCCGTCATGATTGCACTGAAGAACAGCTTAGGCAGCGATTTTGTCGAACGTGTCCGCGCATTTTTCTCGGAAAGCGGGCCATTATCGAAGGCAAAGAATTTCGAGTTCCGTCCGCAACAGCAGGAAATGGCTGCGGCCGTCGCGAACGCGCTGGAGGAAGAGCGCCATTTGGTGGTCGAAGCTGGAACTGGCGTAGGCAAATCGCTGGCTTATCTAACGCCGGCAATCTTGTGGGCGATCGAGCAGCATAAAAAAGCAATCGTTTCCACTCACACCATTAATCTCCAGGAACAACTTCTCTACAAAGACATCCCCATTTTGAAGAAGATTCTGCCGGTCGAGTTCGAGGCCGCGTTGGTGAAGGGGCGCCAAAATTATCTTTGTCCGCGACGACTGGAACGCGCTTTGCAGCAAGCAAATGAACTTTTCACCGGACCGGAGCAAAAAGAGCTGAACAGGCTTGCGGAATGGGCGCGCACTACCCGCGACGGTTCGCTTAGCGATTTGTCGGTCGAGCCTGACCCGAAAGTATGGATCCAAGTCTGCAGCGAAGCGCACATCTGCACACAGAAAATATGCGGCCAGGATTCGCGCTGTTTTTATCAACAAGCGCGCAAACGTCTACTGGCCGCCGACATTCTCGTGATCAATCACACGCTGCTCTTCATCCTGCTCGGCGACCCGGAATTACAGGCGGAGCGCGAGAGCGGTTTCATTTTTCCAAATGATTTTCTCGTTTTGGATGAAGCACACACCGTCGAGCAGGTTGCATCACGGCGAGTCGGCGTCGTTGTTTCGCAATACGGGCTACGATCGACAATTCAGCGGCTTTATAATGCCCGCACGCGCAAGGGACTTTTCACGGTGACGCGCGATGCTGAGGGCGTAATGCTCGCGGCCGAACTGGTCGATGACGCGGAGAAGTTTTTCGCCGCGGTTGAATCGAGATGCGATTTCAAGAAAGGCCGCGAATATCGTGTCCGTGATGCAGATCTTGTCCGCGACACAATCACAGGTCGCCTCACAACCTTGCAGGCGCGGATTGCCGAGGTTGTAAGACGCACAGATGACGAGTTTCTAAAAGCGGAATTACAGGAATACGGCAGTCGAATTCGTGAGGCCCGTACCGGGATCGCAGCGTTTCTTGAGCAAAGCTGCCGTGAAAATGTGTATTGGGTGGAGCGCACAGGCAAGACGGCTCAATTTCTCACGCTCAACGCCGCTCCCATCGACGTCGCCCCGACGCTGCGCAGCATGATTTTTCGCGACAATTGTTCGTGTGTCATGACCAGCGCCACGCTTTCAGTCGGCCGCTCGGACCTCGCTTATTTCCGGCGGCGCATCGGTGCCGATGAAGCCGAGCCGGTTCTACTTGGCAGTCCGTTCAATTTCCAGAAACAGATGAGGATATTCATCGTGAAGAAAATGCCCGATCCACGGGAGGCTTCCTACGGGGAAGCGCTGGAACATTGGATCGCGCATTTTGTCGAGAAGACCGATGGCCGTGCGTTCGTGCTTTTTACAAATCATCGGGGCATGCAGCAGGTGGCCGAGCGAATGGCGCAATTCTTTTCGCAAAAGCAATTCAATCTGTTGGTGCAAGGCGGCGGCGCGCCGCGTGGAAAACTTCTAGATCAATTCAAGACCACGTCACGCAGCGTTCTTTTTGGCACCGACAGTTTTTGGATGGGCGTCGATGTCCCCGGCGAGGCACTCTCGAATGTAATTATTACGCGTCTGCCATTTGCTGTGCCCGATCATCCATTGGTCGAAGCGAAACTTGAATTGATCGAGGAGCGCGGGGGCGATCCGTTCACTGAATTTTCGCTGCCGGAAGCGATCCTGAAACTGCGACAGGGCGTTGGTCGCTTGATCCGAACAAAGAGTGACCATGGTATAATTGTCATCCTCGACAGTCGCGTTCTGACCAGGCCCTATGGCCGCGCTTTCATGCAAGCGCTCCCGAAGTGTCCAGTAGAAGTCATTTGAGAGGTTCCCGCTTTAATGTTCGCTTGAACATATAAACGGGTAGTTTAAATTGAGCGTATGGAGCGCTCTGATTCGTCGAATTCTGCAGCAAAAACTCGGCAGAGCGAGATCCGCCAAATTCTGGCAATCCTGCACAAATGGGGGATTCATACGATTGGTCAGCTCGCGGCGCTGGATAAGCAGCAGCTTGGGGCGCGACTTGGACCGGAAGCAATCCGAATGTGGGAGCGGGCAAATGGACAATCCAGCAGAGTAATCAAACTGATCCGGCCCCCGGCGTCATTCCAGGAGAGTTTCGAATTTGAGAACGAAATTGAAACGGCCGAGCCACTTCTCTTTATGCTCCGCCGATTTTTGGAGCAACTCGCCATCCGGTTGAGCGGAATTTATCTCGTCGCAAAAGAACTGACCTTGCGCATCACGTTCACGGATAAACAAATTTACGAGCGCATTTTCAAAATTCCGCAGCCGACCAACAATGTCGATCTTCTCTTCCGGATGCTGCATACGCATCTGGAGAATTTTAAATCCGAATATCCGATCGTTGCGGTCGCGCTGAGCGCGCAGCCGATCAAGCCTGCGAGGGAACAATTCGGATTATTTGAAACTATATTACGCAATCCGCATCAGCTCTCAGAAACACTTGCTCGTTTGACCGCTCTTCTGCGCGCTGATCGTGTCGGTACTCCGGTTTTGGAAGAAACGCATCGGCCCGATGCGTTTCGGATAGAGCCTTTTGCGTGGCCGCTAACTTCGGCGACAGACAATGGAGGGCGGAGCTCTGCGACGCCGGGACCGCATCCCGAGGCTCGCAGGAGCTCGCCCCTCCCTATGTCGCGCTCAGCGCTGCGACGATTTCGACCCGCTATATCTGGTTCCGTTTTTACTTCGGGAAATTGGCATCTTCAGAGCGAAAAAATTCGTGGCAAAATCGTCGATCAACGCGGCCCGTATTTGTTTTCCGGAAATTGGTGGGATGAAAAATCGTGGGTCCGCGCAGAGTGGGATTTGCAACTGGAGACTGGAGAACTGGTTCTCGCTCATGAAAGTCAAGGAACTTGGAAGTTGGATGGGGTATATGACTAGCCAGTCGCTGTCATTCCGGGCGAAGTTGAGGAATCCCGGGATCAAGCCGATGGATCCCCTTGGGGGATCATTCGACTCCGTTTGGCTTTGCTCAGAATGACACGTCGTGAGCTACGTCGAACTTCATGCGTGCAGCGCATTTAGCTTTTTGCGCGGCGGTTCATTCCCCGAGCAATTAGCTGAGGTCGCCGCCGAGCTGGAAATGCCGGCGATGGCGTTGCTCGATCGCAACGGGGTTTATGGTGCGCAACGATTTTCCGTCGCTGCGCGCGAACATAATGTCCGCCCGATCATTGGCTGCGAATTGTTGATGGAAGACGGAGCAGTTCTTCCCGTGCTGGTTGAAAATCGCACCGGCTACAAAAATTTGTGCGAACTGCTGACCAAGGCGCATCTGCGCAGCGAGAAAGGAAAATGCGCGGTGCGATGGGACGAGTTGCCGGAATTTGCGAAAGGATTGGTCGCACTCTTTGGATCGGGGATTACAGGCTGCCAGCCTGTAGAAGGCCGCGCCAGATTTTTGATCGACACGTTTGGCCGCGAAAATGTTTTCGTTGAAATTCAGCGGCATTTCATTCGGGGTGAAGAACGCGTTAATCGCGAACTGATCGATCTGGCACGCGCACACCGATTATCGCTTCTCGCAACAAACGGGGTGAAATACGCGAAGCCGTACGGGCGCGAAGTGCTCGATGTTTTCACCTGTATTCGAGAGCACACGCATTTGGATGCTGCTGGAAAATTGCTAACCCAAAATGCCGAGCGGTATCTGAAGAGCGATCGGCAAATGCGAGCAATTTTCGCGGATTTGCCAGAAGCAATTGAAAACACGTCGCGGTTGGCCGAGCGGCTCATGTTTTCGCTCGAAAATCTCGGGTACGAATTTCCTGAATATCCGGTGCCCGCTGATCATACGATGGATTCATTCTTGCGCACCATTGTCTGGTTTGGCGCGCAACAACGTTACGCTGCGATCAGCACCAAGGTGAAGCACCAGCTCGAAGAAGAACTTGCACTTATTACCAAGCTCAGGTTTCCCGGTTATTTTTTGATCGTCTGGGACATCGTCAATTTCTGTCGCGAACACAATATCATGGTCCAGGGCCGGGGCAGCGCCGCGAACAGCGCGGTTTGTTATTGCCTCGGGATTACGCCGGTCGATCCGGTGGAAAATCATCTCGTCTTCGAACGATTCCTAAACGAGAGCCGTAAAGGCTGGCCGGATATCGATCTGGATCTTCCCAGCGGCGACCGGCGCGAAGCAGTGATTCAGGAAATTTATCGCCGCTACGGGAAACACGGGGCCGCGATGACGGCGAACGTGATCAGTTACCGCGGACGCAGCGCGGCACGCGAGATCGGCAAAACGCTCAATTTTTCCCCAAGCATTATCGATCGTTTCTCCCATCTGTTTGCCAGTGGCGATTTCCCCCACACGCTCGAGCTCGAATCGCAGATCGAACAGGCAGGCTTGCCGAAAAACCATCCGCGCATGCCGGCGTTCATCAGGCTCTATCGCGCAATTTATGGATTGCCACGACACCTTGGTCAGCATTCCGGCGGCATGATTATCTGCCAGAACAAGCTCAGTTCGTTTGTGCCGCTGGAAAACGCCTCAATGCCAGGTCGCGTCGTGGCGCATTGGGACAAGGATGATTGCGAAGACCTAGGCATCGTGAAGGTGGACTTGTTAGGCCTCGGCATGATGTCGGTGATGCAGGACGCGTTTGAGTTATGCCGCGAACGGGGCCGTCCGCTCGACTTGGCGCACATTCCGAAAGATGACGAGAAGACGTTCGAGATGATGCAGCGCGCCGACACGATCGGGGTTTTCCAAATCGAGAGTCGAGCGCAAATGGCCACGTTGCCGCGGATGAAACCGAAATGTTTTTACGATGTGGTGATTGAAGTGGCGATCATCCGGCCGGGGCCGATCCAAGGCGACATGGTGCATCCGTATCTGGCGCGTCGCGCTGGACGTGAACCGCCCACATATTTTGATCCGCGTCTGGAGCCTGTTTTAAAACGCACCCTCGGCGTTCCGCTTTTCCAGGAGCAAATGCTCAAGATCGCAATGGTGATGGCCGATTTTTCCGGCGACGAAGCGGAAGAGCTGCGACGCGCACTGAGTTTTCATCGTTCGGAAGAACGGATGAACAAGGTCTGCGCAAAATTGCGGATAGCGATGGAACGCAAAGGTGTGACCACGGACAAGATCGACAAAATCGTTCAGTCCATCTCATCGTTTGCGCTTTACGGATTTCCGGAATCGCACGCAATTAGTTTTGCCATTCTCGCGTATGGCAGCGCGTATTTAAAAGTGCATCGCGCGCCGGAATTTTACGCGAGCCTTTTGAACAATCAGCCGATGGGTTTTTACACACCCGCGACGATTGTGAAAGACGCGCAGCGGCATGACTTGAAGATCAAGCCAGTTTGCGTTTCGCAATCCGAATGGCGCTGCACGGTTGTCGATGACAACACCGTGCGCCTGGGATTTTGTGTCGTGAGCGGATTACGCGGGGAACACGCCGAAGAACTCGTTAGGCAACGGCAGAATCGACCATTCGATTCGTTGGATGATTGCAAGCGGCGCGTCCCGTTTTCAAAAGACGAATTGCGCACATTAGCGGAATTGGGCGCGCTCAATTGTTTTGCCGAGCATCGCCGTGCGGCGATGTGGGACGTAGAAGAAACATTGCATAACGATTTGCTTACACACAACGTGAGTCATCCTGAGCGAAGCGAAGGACCTCGCCTACGAGGCTTTGATCAGACTGGAAACATTGAACATTCCATCCCCCTTTGTGAGGTCCCTCGCTCCGCTCGGGATGACTCGCCTTTATCCCGTATGACATTACCCGAGCGCGTGAAAGCGGATTACGGCACGATGAATCTCACCACTGGACCGCATCCTATGAAGCTATTGCGCGAAAGTTTGCCGAATATTTGGCGCGCAATCGATCTTCCGCGCGCACGACATGGTTCCATCATCCAAATCGCCGGAAACGTGATTTGCCGCCAGCGTCCCGGTACGGCGAAGGGCTTTGTTTTTGTCAGCCTGGAAGACGAGACCGGTGTTTCAAATGCAATTGTCGATCCTGACTTGTTTGAACACTTTCGCCTCGTGATCACTGAAGAAGCCTTTCTGCTCATCGAAGGCGAAGTGCAGAATTCGGACAACGTGATTTTGATCAAAGCGCGCGAGATTAGGCCGCTCCTGCACGAACAACTCGTGGGCACCGAATCACACGATTTTCATTAACTCTGTAGCCGCTTCGCTGCGCAAAGCGCGGCGCTGACATGATTAACACACGCGCGTCGCGTTGCCCAGAGGTCGACCGGCTCCATCTACTCTCCAGCGTGATGGGGTTCGGAGGTTTTCGGTTCGGTCGGTTTTTCCGCTGGTTTCTGATCCGACTCGATCCATTCGGTGTGAAAAACGCCGGGCTTATCGATTCGTTCGTACGTGTGCGCACCGAAGAAATCGCGTTGCGCTTGCAAGAGGTTTGCAGGCAACCAAGCCGACCGATAACTGTCGAAGTAAGCGAGCGATGCGGAAAATGCAGGAACAGGGACGCCGTGTTTAATGGCTGTTGTTACCGCAACGCGCCAATTGCGCTGCGCCTTTTTGATGGCTCTCGTGAAATAACGATCGAGCAGAAGATTGTGGAGCGCAGGGTCGCGCTGATAAGCCTCGACGATTCGGTTGAGAAATTTCGCGCGAATGATGCAGCCGCCCCGCCAGATGGTGGCGATGTCGCTGAGGTTGAGGTTCCATTTGTATTCCGTGCTTCCAGAACGCAGAAGCTCCATTCCCTGCGCGTAAGAAACAATTTTCGATGCGTAAAGCGCGTCGCGTATTGCATCGACGAAGCGCGCTCGATTACCCGTAAACTTTCGAGCCCTCGGTTGTGGCAGAATCTTCGATGCGGCTACCCGTTCTTCTTTTCGCGAAGAAATAACGCGCGCTTCAACGGCAGCGTTAATTGTTGAAATGACGACAGATTGCCTGATGGCGGATTGGAGTGTCCAGATCCCTGTTCCCTTTTGTCCGGCCTTATCGAGAATCATATCGACCAGGGGTCTCCCGGTGTCAGGATCGATCTTTCGAAAAATTTCTGAGGTGATTTGAATCAGATAGCTGTCTAGCTCGCCTTTGTTCCATTCTGCAAAGACGTCGGCAAGCTCCGGAGCCTGCATCTCCAGAATATCTTTAAGGATCGCATAAGCTTCGCAGATCAACTGAATGTCGCCGTACTCGATGCCATTGTGGACCATCTTCACATAGTGCCCGGCGCCGTCCGGTCCCATGTAACGGCAACACGGCTCGCCATCTACCTGCGCAGCGATCTTGCGAAAAATGGGGGCGATGATATCCCAGGACTCGCGAGAGCCGCCGGGCATAAGCGAAGGCCCTTTGAGGGCCCCTTCTTCGCCTCCCGAAACGCCCATACCCACAAAATGAATTCCCGTCCCCTCCAGCTCTTTGCCGCGCCGTTGTGTGTCGGTGAAAAGAGAGTTTCCCCCGTCGATCAGCACGTCGCCTCGCTCGAGTAACGGCGCGATTTCACCGATAACAATGTCCACCGGCTTGCCGGCCTTGATCATCATCATCGCCATTCGCGGTTTTTTAAGCGCAGCCACGAACTCCTCCATTGTGCGCGTCGGCTGAATGTTTTTTCCCTTGGCGCGTCCAGCGGCGAATTTTTCCGTGACCTCGGTGGTGCGATTGAACACCGCAACAGAAAAACCCTTCGATTCCAGATTCAGAGCGAGGTTCTCGCCCATCACTGCCAGGCCGATTATTCCAATATCACATTGATTCGTGTTCATTTTGATATCTTCTTTTCCAATAGCTTGAAACAAGGGGGGCCCAACTCACTGTAGCGAGCACTTGAACCTTATGGCAAATCCGGTTTGTGAAGTTTTAGTGACAGATGCGCAACTCAGTGCGCCTGAGAATCGCGTGGACCCCGCTGCAGGTGCGAGAATTGATTTCCAGGGGATCGTTCGTGGCTCTGAGGATGGGCGCGAAATCGAGGGAATCGATTACGAAGCGCACTGGAAAATGGCCGAACATCAGCTGAGGGAAATTGCAGAGCAGGCCATAATCCAATTTGAACTTCGATCGGTTATCATTCATCACCGGATCGGATTTGTCGCTGTTGGAGAGCCCTCGCTCTTTATGCGAGTCTTCAGTGGACATCGCCAAGCAGCATTTCAAGCGAGTCGATGGATCGTGGATGAGTTGAAGAAAAAAGTCCCAATTTGGAAACGGCCACGGTTTAAAATCCAGAATGACATACAGCCGGGGTCATCGCCCCCGGCTACAGTAGCAGCGCCGACTACAGCAAAATGAACTGGGCGAATCGGATTACTCTGAGTCGGCTTGGCCTGACGGTAGTTTTCGTCGTGGCGCTTAATTCCTCCTGGCAATACGCGCGCACCACGGCACTGGTCATCTTTCTCATCGCAGGTCTGACTGATTTTGTCGATGGAGAAATCGCCCGGCGTTACGGCGTGATAACAAACTTTGGCAAATTGATGGATCCGCTGGTGGACAAGATCATGATGGCCGCCGCTTTTATTTCGTTGGTTCCTCTTAAAGCTGTTCCAGCATGGGCAGCCACAACGGTGGTAGCGCGAGATTTTTTAATCACGGGTTTGCGCCTGATGGCGAGTTCCAAGGGCCGGATTTTGCCAGCAGAACGGCTGGGCAAACAGAAAACTTCGTGGCAGATCATTACTATTATTTTCTTTCTCGCGCTCCTTTCGATGGCGGAACTGCGATACGCCAATGAGAAATCGACGTGGTGGGTGCGCGCCTGGACTGAAGGCGGCCCCGTCCTGGTGTGGGTTACCGTAGCGTTGACCATTTACTCCGCTCTTGGATTCACCTGGCGGAACCGTGAGGTAATTTCGCCGGACCAATAGGGGCCAACACGAATCGAAGACTCAACCGTCGGGAATCCTTACGTGCTCAAGTGTATTGTCTAAACTACTCGTGTTTAGTATGTTATATCAAGTTTTTCTGCGCCGATACATAATCGTCTGGACAATTTACAGCCTCGTCTTCAATCGACCATAATCTGACGAAATTTGGTCAGAACATAACATGCTGTAAAACAGGTGGTTATGATAGTTGTGCAGTTAACAGCTCTCTGTTGGCACGGCATTTGCGACATCAGGTACGATTACACTTTTCACACCGCGCCATGCAATCAAACGCAGTTTCGAAACACAAAGTCCTGGTGCTCTGCATAGCGTTTTGCGGGGCAATCCTTGCGTCGAGCCATGACGCCAAGGCCTTTTCCCTCGGTATGGGCGATTCTCACGAGTTGGGCCTCCTCTGGCCTGGCATACAAAAAAAATCAGGTGATCAAAACAGAGCAATCTATATGAACCACTTACT
>Ga0193729_1001708_pt1 | contig 11127 bp, 7 predicted proteins | sample U1c2metaG_FD_143036 | JGI IMG/M metagenome (GOLD analysis project Ga0193729, IMG submission 143036) | Soil microbial communities from a riparian zone of the East river system, Colorado, United States - U1c2 | ecosystem: Environmental > Terrestrial > Soil > Riparian zone | place: USA: East River... | reverse complement strand
TTGCGAGAGATCGAAGAGAAATTCCTCCGCTGCGCAGGCCGACTCGTTCGCGGACGAACGAGGGGAAAAAGCGTCGGCCCGCTCCGGTCGGAATGACCGTTTAGGAATTTGTAGCGCTTGAATTTGTAGTGCTTCCACGCATCACAACCTTCGTTCACTTCGCGAGAAGCTTGTTTATTTTTGCGGTCAGGCTCTTGGCGTCGAAGGGCGCCCGGACTTTTGCGTCGTTGTCGAAATAAACGAAGACGTCGCGGTGGGATTTCTGTGGGCCTTTTTCTTTGGTGACGCGTTCGCCGTCTTCCGGCTCACTACCGCGGGCCCAGTGGTGGACGCGCGTCGCCCACTGATCCAAGGATGGCTCGTCGTAACCGCTGGCGTACAAAACTTCGGAGCCGTGCAGGCGGCAATACATGAAATCGGAAGTGAGATCCATCAAGCGCGGCCATTCCACGGTGTCCGCGCAAACGAGCGCGACATCGTATTGGCGCAGAAGATTTATAAATTCGGGAGTCGCAAAGCTGGCATGGCGGATTTCCATGGCGTGGCGCAAGGGGCGCTTGGCGTCGGACTTCAGCGCAGTGCGGCCGGACATCCAGTTATCGTGTTTGCTAGCTAAGGCGGATGCTTTCTCTGTGTCGTGAGGGAGCAATAGAAAAAAATCCTCGAGCACTTCGGGCCTGAAGATGAAGTTCGGCGGCAATTGCCACAAGATCGGTCCCAGTTTCGCACCTAGATTGAAAATTCCCGAGGCCAGGAAATTTGCGACTGGAGCTTTGGCATCTTTCAGGCGCTTAATGTGGGTGATAAAGCGCGGAGCCTTCACGGAAAAAACAAAATCGTCAGGAGTTTCGGCGGCCCAGCGTTCAAAACTTGGAGGGCGCTGCAGGGAGTAAAAGGTGCCATTAATTTCGATGGAGTTGAAGGTCTTCGAAGCGTATTCGAGTTCGAGTTTTTGTTTTAAATCTTCGGGATAAAAAACGCCACGCCAAGGTTTGTAGGTCCATCCGGAGATGCCGATACGCACTTTTCCTGGGTCAGGCATGGAGGGGTAGTTTAACCGCTCATTGCAAAACGCGGGCGATCTTCTTGAGATCGGCGATGAAGCGGGCCATTTCTTCGTGGCGGGCATTTTCATCCGGGGCGCGCAAGATCGAAGAGGGGTGCACGGTGGCGGCGACATAGGGCGCGAGAGCGGACTCGACGAATTCACCGCGATGCTGGGTGACGCGAAAATCTTTGCCGAGCAGGGCTTGGGCCGCGGTGGCGCCGAGACAAACAATTACCTTGGGGCGGATGGCGGCGATTTCTGAATCCAGCCAGGGCCGGCAAGCGGCAATTTCGGCGGCGTTGGGTTTTTTGTGGATGCGGCGTTTTCCGCGAGGCTCCCACTTAAAATGTTTCACGGCGTTGGTGACGTAGACTTTTTTGCGATCGATGCCGCCTTCGACGAGGGCGTTATCGAGCAGTTTGCCTGCGGGGCCGACGAAAGGCTTTCCGTCAAGATCTTCCTGGTCGCCGGGTTGCTCACCGACGAGCATGAGCTTGCTGTGCGCGGCGCCTTCGCCGAAAACGGTTTGCGTGCCTAATTTCCAGAGATCGCAATTTTTGCAGGATTTGGCGGCTTCGCGCAATTCGTCGAGCGAGGCTTTGGTGGGAAGCAGGTCCAACTGCTTGGTTAGAATGCGCTTGGCCATACTCGCCCTTTTTTTCGCTCAGAATTAGGATGCGTCTGAGGGTGTCAGGGGGGCAGCTTGTATCAGGATAATGATGGGCCGACTTCCGGTGACTTAACTTATTGAGAATTACGCTGCGGGCACATCAAATGCTGCTGACCAGGAAGGTGTCAACAGAAATTAAATGTAGGTTTGCGCGAAGGATTCCCGCCGCTCGCTGCAATAGTTGAATGGGACCTGGATACTCTAAGAATGTGCCCGCCGAAGCGGGGGATCATTTCGTTGTGAACAGCGCTCCGCGTCGGCGAAATGCCCGAGGTCAGTTCAATCTATTGCGAGTATCGGAACACTGTACCTTGCAGTCTATTGACAACGAAAGCATCACCGTTTACCTTGACGTACGCTTCGCCGGAGCACCTGATCTAAATCTCTGCTGTATTCGACTTAAGGAGTGTTTCTGTCGAGCCCTGGTCACTGTACTCGAAGTGCGCGGATACTGTTGACTGTTGGCACTACGATTGCGGTGATCGTTGGCTTTTTTCTTTTTACCTCCGATGCGTACTCACAGCAACACGCGCAAACAGCTCCGGCTGATCTAGATCAACTGGTGCAAAATGCAGACACCATCCTTCGCGGCGAGGTCATCTCCGCGACTATCGAACCGCACCCACAGTTTTCAAATATACAGACTGTTGTCGTCACGATTTCCGTCAAGAGAGTGCTTAAGGGAGAGGCGCCGGCAACCTACACATTTCGGCAGTTCGTTTGGGACATCCGCGATGTCGCGGACGCTGCCGGCTACCGCAAGGCCGGTGAACTGCTTCTTTTCCTCAATCCGAATTCCCCATACGGCCTGACAAGTCCTGTTGGACTCGACCAGGGACGTTTTCGGGTAATGCACGATCAAAAAGGTAATAGATTCGCCGCCAATGGCCGCGCCAATTTAGGACTGTTCAATCAGGTTCCCAGTAAGGCCGCCTCGCGAGGTGTTACTTTCTCGCGGCAGGCGCAAGCGATGATGGCGAAGCCGCAAAGGCAAGTTCCGCTCGACTCGCTCGAGGACGCTATCGTTACACTGGCGGGAGGGCGCAAATAATGAAGCGCCGCCTTGCCGCGTTTTTCCTTTGTTTACTTCTGATCAGCGGTCTCGCTTCAGCCGGGGAGCCGCTGCGAGTTACTGGTTTCGGTGCACTCCAGCCGGGACAGCCATTCGTCTGGCAGACCAGTTCCCCGATCACGTACACCGTCGATTCGGGCCCGCTTAGCGTAAATCCGTCAGGGCAAACGGTCATCAGTAATACCCAGGGTTTGAACCGCGTCCAGAGTCTCTTTCAAAACTGGCAGTCCGTCCAAACCGCAGCCATTACTTTCTCCTATGCGGGACCCATCACCGGGATCGCTGGCGGCGATGTGAAATCGATCCAAGATTTCAATGTCGTACAGGGTAGTTGTAACAGCGGTGCGCAGAATCCGGTCATTTTCGATGCAAATGGTTCGCTCATCCGAGCTCTTGGCCTGGATCCTCTGGTAATCGGGTTCGCCGCCACCTGTAAGGTGGATACACAGGCGGGGCACATCAATTCTGCGCTCGTATTATTGAACGGAGAATTTCAAGACGGTGTCACGGATAGCGCTACGAAGAATTTCGAACTAAATACGGATCAATTCGATGAAGCCATCACGCACGAGCTTGGCCACTTCTTAGGCTTAGGCCATTCCCAGATTAACCTGGATCTTTACCAAGGTGGGGCCGTCAATAATTGCAACGTCGATGAGCTGGCCGGTCTGCCGTTGATGTTTCCCGTTGCGTTTTGCCAATCGCGAAAATCCGTGGGCTTACCGATTCTTTCTCCGGATGATTCCGCCTGGATCTCCAAGCTCTATCCGGGGCCTTCGTTCAATTCGAGTTACGGAACGATTAGTGGATTCGTCTTCTTCTCGGATGGAATCACCGCAGTTCAGGGAGTCAATGTCGTTGCCCGTCGAATCGACGATCCGGCAACGACCGTTGATGAATCCAAGAGCATCGCAGTTTCCGCCGTTTCGGGATTCAGCTTTACTGGCAACCCGGGCCAAGCTATTACCGGTGATAACACGAGCGGGAGTATTTTTGGTAGCCGCAATCCTGCACTTATCGGCTACTACGAAATCCCGGTTTCCCCTGGTACGTACACGATTCAGGTTGAAAACATTGATGCATCGTTCACTGGTGGCTCGGTGGTTGGCCCCTTGGACCCTCCCGCGGTCACTTACGGTGCCTTCGAGTATTGGCACAATTATGAATCCGCTTTTGATGACCCTACGCAACGCGACCCTGTCACGGTGGTTGCAGGGCAGAAAATCGCCAATCTCAATTTCGTCCTGAATCAAACCTCTCCGAGATTCGATCAGTTTGAAGATGGCGAAGTCCGACTCGAAATCCAGAAAGCTCCTTTCTTATTGCGCAAAACAGCGTCGCAGTTAGTTTCCAGTGAGGCCTCGTGAGGCTCGGAGTGCCAGGGATTTTGCTGGTCTCATTCCTTGCGGCCGGATGTGGCGGCGGGGGCGTGACAACACCTCCGGGTCCGCCGCCTGTAACCGAATCCATTTCCATTACCACAAGCGCTAATATCCAGTGTGTTCAAACAGTGCCTTTCAGTGTCGTTCTTCAAGCTCAAGGCAATTCCAGTGCGCTTACCTGGTCCGTCGCCTCCGGACAGTTACCGTCGGGCCTTAGTCTTGATCCGGCGACGGGCACCATCTCTGGAACTCCCAGCGCCAATGCCGGCTTGGTGGTCAGTATCCAGGCCGCCGACACCAAAGCATCTGCAACGAAACAATTCAATTTCGTCGTCTTTGATAAATTAACCATCAATCCGGTCACGCCTGCGAGCGCGCACATTAATGCGCCATATTCTCTTAATGTCACTGGTCAAGGTTCCTCTCCAGTCGCCAGTTGGGCTATTACCGGTGGCCAATTGCCTCCGGGATTGACGCTTGCGGTCAGCCAATTCAATGTTAACTTCGCAATTATTTCGGGTATCCCGACGCAGCTTGGGACTTACTCGTTTACGATCCAGGCCCAGGACTATACGTTGCCGCAAAATGCCAGTCTTGACCTGGTTGTTGTCGTCGACTCGCATCTCGCGCTCACGAAACCTAGCCTTCAAAATGGGGGACAGAATCAGGTTTACTCCGACACGTTCTCCGCCATCAATGGAACGCCGCCCTATCACTGGTCAATAAGCGGAGTCCTGCCCGCCGGTCTCACGCTTGGATCTTCGACTGGCAAAATTACCGGCACGCCCACTGATTTCGGAGGATTCTCTTTTACGGTCACGGTCACGGACTCAAGCACGCCCACGCAAACCGATTCGGCCCAGAACATTCTGAATATCGCGCAACAGTTACAGATTTTCGCGAACATCGGTAGCGCTTTTATTAACCTCCCGTTCTACAGTTCATTTACTTCTGTCGGCGGAACCTATCCTGTGAGTTGGACCATTATTTCCGGCAATTTGCCTCCCGGGATTACGCTTCTTTCGAGCGGCGTCGTGCAAGGCACAGCCAGCCAACTGGGCACTTACAATTTTGTCGTGCAGGCAAGTGACTCCGGCACGCCCCCTTATGTCATCTCAAAAGCTGCCACTTTGAACGTCACTCCTACGCCGCTGAACGTATATGGCGGGCCGCTTTCCCCCGCGCCCGTCAACGTCATGTATCATTCGCAAATCCCGGCCTCAGGCGGGACACCGCCATATTCCTGGGCAATCAGTTCCGGAAGCCTACCACTGGGACTCACCCTGAATACCAGCACAGGATTTATCGACGGCACCCCGTCACAGAATGGCACGTACAATTTTTCGGTGAGGGGGACTGATTCCACCAGTCCGCCGCAGACTGCCACCGCGAACGATTTCATCATAATTCGATCCGCTCTGGGCCGTAACGATTCCATCGCCACCGCCACCCCACTCGGGAATAGCCAGAATGTCTCAAGCCCACTGGTCTTTTCCATCAGCCCTTACATTGATCCCATCGGTGCCGCGACGCCAAATCCTGATACCGACTTCTACAAACTGGTTGCTGCCGGCGGCAGCATCGTCCATGTGGAGACCTTCGCTCAGCGCAGTTGGGGAGCCAACACTTTGGATAGCGTGATCGAAATATTGGATCAGCAGGGCGTTCGCCTTCACTCCTGTAACCAACCAAGCTACATAGCGTCGTGCCTCAACGACGATATAGACGCTTCAACGCGTGACTCCGCGCTGGACGTTAAGGTGCCCGGCGCTGCCAACACAACAAGTACTTTTTATGCTCACGTCTTTGACTGGCGCGGCGATGCGCGCCCGGACATGCTCTATTATCTGAACGTGAGCGGCGTCATCGAGCCGCTGACCATCTCTCCATCGACTCTCGCGCCTGGTGCCACGCGAGGAGTGAATTTTCAGCAGCAATTCACAGCCAAAGGAGGTTCGGGCAACGTGACCTGGAGTCCCGACGGAGGCGCCTTTCCTCCGGGTTGGTCTCTGTCTCCTTCAGGGCTGCTGAGTGGCACGGCTTCCGCTGATGGCTTCTACACCTTTGCAGTGAAAGCAACCGATTCGGCAAATCCGCCGCAGACCGCCCGAGCGCAATACACGATGCGGATCGCGGAGCCCCTAGTTATTACCACTTCTGCGACTTTTCCCAATGCCTGCGCTAACAAGCCTTACTCATTCCAGATGCAGACTTCCGGCGGCGTTCCACCAATCTTCTTTGGTTTTATATCGAGCTCCTTTGTGGCCATAAATCTGGACACAAGCACGGGCATTTTTAGTGGCACCACTGACGTGCTGGGCACCTTCACCGGAGATGCCGGGGCCACCGATTCCGCACAACCGCCATCGAGCCAGGGGCAACATATAAGTCTGACCATCGTCACCTGTCCGTAGGGCTCTTCAGGCTTCACATCCAGAACGTGATGAGCACCGGTTTGCCTTCCGGCACATTTCGCCCGGGAACAACGAAACGGCACCCAGGTCGATTGCTGTTAGTTCGCGAGTTGTGATCAATGCGCTGATCGCAAACTTGATTTTTCAATTCCCAAGAATGTGACTTAGCAGGGACTTGGGTCAGCGTCAACCCTTCACAACTGCGTCTGAGCTAGTTATGGGAACTAAAGTCAGGATTTTGGTGTCTCAAACACAATGAGGCGAATGGCATTGCCTCATTTGCGTCCGCGCTAAGGGCTCCGAAATGTTTATTCCTACTACATATGAAGATGTAACCGGCATGTCTGACGGGTGGTATTTTGTCGCGGAAATGTGGCAAACCGCCAGCCCGCAGGTGGAGGGCTCGGTCGCGTTACTGGTTTTCATGTTTTTTTGGGTGCTGATAACGGGTACAGAACGCGTCGTGAGATATAACTCGGCGGCGTGGCAATCACGAAGCTTTCTAAAACTCGTGCCGAGTCTGCTTGAACGGGGGAATTGGGATGAGGTACTGGCGTTGGCGGACGAACGAAAGCGGAGTCACGTAGCCGCGGTTTTTGCCGGCGGACTCCGAGAATTCTGCGTGAGCCGCCGGGTTGTGTCGGTGCAGTGGTCGATAGAGACGGCAAAGCGAGGGGCCCGCATATCAGCGAACCGTCTGCATGAGCAGTTGCGGGAGGGGCTGAGCTCGTTTGGAACGATCGCGGCGAGTGCACCATTGGTAGGATTCTTTGGAACCTGCTTTGGAATTCTTGGCTCGTTTCGAGGTATTGGAATGAGCCGCGCAACTGCTTTGGGGATGACCGCCCTCTCAATGGCGGAAGCATTGGTGTGCTCCGCAATGGGCGTGCTCGTGGCGGTTCCGACGGTGTGGTGTTTTAATTGGCTGCGTGATCGCCTGTCTGAGTTGGATGCGGAGATGGATGTCAGTTTTTTGGAGTTGGTAAAGTATTTGGAGCAACAGAGTCGTGCTGGAAAGCTGTAGGCCGCTTGAATGAGTGTAAATGGCGGGAATCGATGGATGTCGTTTCGAGGCGTGATTTTATTCATTGCGCTGACATGGGGCGGTGTGTTGCAGGCCCAAGAGGTGAAGTACATCGACATTTCTAACGTTCATCAGCGCACGGAATTGCGGGTTCCTCCAGCGCCGCCGCCGGTTTGTGAAGAGGGCAAGGGTTGTACTAGCGGGGGATATGGCGTGTTTATGGTAGGCGATGGCGCGGCCGACCGACGCGACCCGCATGCTCTGGCGATTTACTTGTTGCGAGTTACTCCGACGGACATCAATCCGGTCGAGCCGTTTCAAGTGGAGTTTAAAGTTCTTAACTCCGGAACCGCTCCGATTGAATTGCCGGTTTCGCCGCATTTGTCCGAACTGCAATCTAGCGATGAAAGTGTGGATTTCGATTATTTTAGTCTCGGGCTGGTTGTGCGAGTGGAAGGCGAGCCGCAGGGACCGCCGATCAATTCTGCCGGCTCGATCGAGTTGTACGGGTCGCCCGACCACCCCGAAACCATGATGAGATTGCAGCCGGGAGAGTGGATTCGGGTCAGTGCAAATGTGAAGCTTCGGGACTCGCCGCCCGAACCGGTATCCGCGCGTTTCCGGGGAGAGTTTTGGCTCCGAAAAAATACGTTCCGCCCGCATCCAGGCGGTCAGTCCCATGAGGCACATAACTTGTATCCGAACGAAGTTTGGTTCCTCGGAAAAATCCGGAGTGATGAGCCCCGACCGAGCCTGAGGACGCAATAGGTCGGTATGACACGCTGCCTCAGTAGACTTCCTGGTAGAGTAATTTGAGTTTGGCAAGGTCGATGAGCATCATTAGGCCCAAGGTGCGTACTGGTCCATTTTCAGGCGACCAACGGTTTGTTAATTGGTATTTTCCGTCCTTGACGCCTTCAAGAATCCACTGGGCTCCGTCTAAATTAACGTCGACAAACCTTTTCCCGTCCGGTCCCGCTGTTTCGTGGGGCTTCTCGTGGCTGGTAAGCCCCAGAACCCCATTTCGTTGAAACGCTCAAGGGTCCAAATCTGTCCTCCATTGTTAACGCGCGTTTTTTGTTCATAAAAATCTTGCCTGCTTCATACCCACCTCGACCCGTTGTGGCTTTCGTAGTCAGCATGCTGGTGCCATTTGGGTTTACGTCTAAACGTACTGAGATCGGGTGGTGAAACGTTCGCAGCCACAAGAATCTATAAGTTTCGGACTTTTGCGTTCTGGATAAATTCCAAAGTGACGGCTCCTGCAGGGCTTTGAGATGTTTGAGTACCATTGCTCCTTGAACACGCTGGAATGCGGATTCTCATCTAAGGTGCCGCGCGGGAAATAATCATTGTGCTGCAACTCTTAGCGGAACGAGTAATACGGCGGTGATGGCTATAAAGAGGAATTGTCGCATGGCATTGCTTTCCGAAATTATAGTCCAGCGGGCGCGTAAGGAAGTGCCTTATAGAGTTATGGAATAACCTCCGGAAACCCAATTGGTCAATTTGTAATCTGGAAGATAGTTTCGAGTGCCGACGACGCAAGGCAGAATTGGCACCAGCGCTACTGTTGGCGCAGGGCGGTTGCTGGGTCTATGCGGCTGGCGCGGCGGGCGGGGACGAAACTGGCGAAGAGCGCGGCGAGGGCGAGGATGGGAATGGTGACGGCGAAAGTTGATACGTCAGCGGGGAGCATTCCTTCTACGAGGCGGTTCAAGATTTGACCCGCGGCGACGGCTGCGAGTGTGCCCACGCCAACACCGATGAAGATCATCGCGAGGCTTTCTCCGAGCACCATGCGGACTACGTCGAGAGGCTTGGCGCCGAGGGTCATGCGGACGCCGATTTCGGGAACACGCTGGCCGGTTAAGTAAGCCAGCACGCCGTAGATGCCGATGCACGCGAGGAGCAACGCTAGTCCAGCGAAAATGCCGAACAAGAGCAAAAGGAAGCGTTGGCGGGCGAGCGAAGCGCTTACCAGCTGTTCCATGGTGAGGACTTCGTAGAGGGCTTGATCGTTGGCCGCGCCTCGCAATTCCCGGCGCAACGGCTCAACGACGTTCATGGGCGGGATGCTTGTACGCGCGGCAATGGACATGATTGAGGAAAAGAAATGCAACAACGGGGAGGGGACCTGAGCGAAGGGATAATACATTTGATCGCGCACTCGCGATTGATCGTCGGCGGCCAAGCCCCAGTGGCGCACATGACCAACTACACCGACCACCAGAGCTGGAGTGGCGCTCATGGCGGGAATCCAGATGCGCTTGCCAACCGCGTCTTTCGTGCCGAAGGCATGCTGGGCGAGATTTTCGTCAATCACGACGACAGGTGAACTATCGATGCGATCGTGTTCATTGAAGAAGCGACCCTGGCGCAGCGGAATGCCCATCACTTTCAAATAGTCCGTTGTTACGCACGACGCGAGCGCGACGGGCTCCTGGTTCGGCGGCGGTGGCGTGGCGGAGGTCCAGTAAGGGAGGGAGTTTTCTCCTTCGCGCATGGGGATAATGTCGGCCAGTGCGACGGATTCAACGCCGGGGACGCGGCGAGCACGATCGAGTACGTCCTGCCAGGCGGCGCGGATTTGCTCGGGATTCGCGCGCGCGCCGGGAGAAAGCGCGAAGTGCGCGGCAAGCACGTTGTGCACGTTGAAACCGGGATCGAGTGATGAGAGCGCGAGCAGCGTGTGCCCGAGCATTCCGGCGGAGACCAGCAGCACTACGGCGACGGCGATCTCCGAGATTACAAATGCGCTGTGCAGGCGGCGTGAACTTCCGGCAATGCTGCGCGCTCCCCCGCGGAGCGTTTGTTCCACGCCGCGGACGGGAACGCGCAGGGCGGGCGCCAGGCCGAAAAGAAAACCGCTTACGAGCGAGGCGCTAACAGCGAAAACAAGTACGCGCCAGTCCAGATGGACTTCTTCCGCGCGCGGCAAGCTGCCTGGCCAAAACGCAACAAACGGATGAACGCTGACGAATGCTAGCAGTACACCGAGGAGGCCTCCGCCAAGTCCTAAGATGGCGCTTTCGGTAAGGCACTGGCGCGCGAGGCGGCCACGCCCAGCACCTAGCGCCACGCGCATGGCAAGTTCCCGCTCTCGTGAAACCGCGCGGGCCAGCAGGAGACTCGCGATATTGACGCAGGCGATGAGAAGTACAAGTCCGACCGCGCACAGGAGGAGCCAGAGAGTCGAGCCGACATCTCCAACCAGCTCCTTTTGCAGCGGGTAGGGGACCATGACGAAGCCCGCGTTCGACTTCGGATATTCTGCAGCGAGATGTCGCGCAATCAGCGCCAACTCAGTGCGAGCCTCGACCAACCCAAAGCCGGGCCGCAAGCGGGCCATGACGCGCAGAAAACGAGCGGCGCGATTCTGCATTCGCGGATCAGTGTTTTGTCTTTGCTCCAACGGAGTGAACACGTCCGCTTCTCCATCCAACTGGAAGCCTGCAGGCGCGACGCCGACCACGGTATGTGGTTTGCCGTCATAAATGAGCGATTTGCCGACGGT
>Ga0193729_1001707_pt1 | contig 11129 bp, 14 predicted proteins | sample U1c2metaG_FD_143036 | JGI IMG/M metagenome (GOLD analysis project Ga0193729, IMG submission 143036) | Soil microbial communities from a riparian zone of the East river system, Colorado, United States - U1c2 | ecosystem: Environmental > Terrestrial > Soil > Riparian zone | place: USA: East River... | reverse complement strand
CGTGGCGCGATCAGAGAGATTGGACCGCGGAAATATGCGCTGTGGGATGCCGGCAAGCGGCTTGAGCCGCCGAGCTATGCGCCGGGCAAGCCGTGCAGTCGTTTCATGAAGTGCCCCTGCGGCGAGATATTTCGACATGCACGGCCCCGAGCAGGTTTTGGTGCACGTGCCTCGCATTACTGCCGCAGGGGCGACGGCAAATGCTGCTTCCGTGCGGTGGGATCACCGTCGAACGCGATCCAAAGGAATAGGCAATTTACTACCTCCGCTGCCTAAATGCTGAGATTGACAGCGGCGGCGGTTGCTGAGCCAATATCGCAGTCACCAAATTCGGCGGGCGAATGTAAGTATGGGCCTCGGAGAAATCCGGGGCCTTACTTTTTGTGAAGGAACCATTCCCGATCTCGTGCTTAAATTCCGGCGTTTGTGTTGTTAGGAGTTGGGATGCGTTGGATCTGGAACCCGTCGATTAAGCCGACACGTGACGACCATAAAGTATATCTTGTCGTTGATGGCTTCGGTCACAATGGGCGCATCTTCCGAGAAAGGGACGTCGAAACCACTGTCACTGATCTGATGTCCGAGCAATACGTAGCACCAGTTCGCGTTGTTGCGGTCAATCGCGCCGAGCATCGGCTCGAGGATGCGTCGGAAGATATCGCGCTGGAGATTTTGCGCCGTGCCGATCTCGCCGGGCACGAGCTACCATCATCGATACAGGCGTTCGTCGACAGCCACCTCGATCCGGATCGTCAACTGACCCTGCGACTGAAATAATCGTGGTCATGGAATTAACGGTTTTTCGGCTTGGAGGATCGGAAAACACTGGTCACACTCCGCGACGCCGCAGATTACATCACCCAACTGCCCAAGGCAGAGCACGACGCCGACGAATGGCAGGCCGCGATGCAGGCGCTATTGCTCGTTGCAGAACATGACGGGCCACCGATGTTCGCTCGTATCGGCGTGATGTGAGCATAAAGACCGGCACCGCACCGCAAAGCATCAAAGGCCTATAGGTCTATTCGATAGATCACGAATTTGGCTTCTTTATTCGGCCTTTGCCGAGGCATTCCTCGCATTTCGCAGGATAGATTTTGCGGCCCGGTTGCGTTGGCTGATTGACTTTCTGTAACCCTGAGCCATCACAGGCGGGGCAAATCTCTTCGGTCAAAACTCCACGCTTTTTCATCAGGACCAATCATTAAAACAAGACAAAAATTTGAATTCATTTGATAGCGGCTAGTTGCAAAACCGCAACGAAACTCGCTTCTTAACCTAACCGGTCAACGTTACCGCCGCAGAGGTCGTCGCGTAGAGGCCGCGCGCCAGCCTCGCCCTGCTGCGGATCGTTGTTCGGGGAGACGATACCCGGCTGCTCTAAGCTGCTCTCGGGCGGACGGCTTCATGGCCATCAATTTGCCAAGGCCCAAAGCAAAGTTGATCGATCACCAACCTGTTGCGAGAAAGCCCATTCGGAAGCCGCCGCTTGATCCCGATGTTGCCGATACCGCGCCCTCCGATTCCGTATTGACCATTTACGACGAGGAGCACCTCATCACGTATCTGCGCCTGCTCGACGCGGATGCGCAACGTGCTCACTGGCGCGAGGCCGCACGAATAGTGCTGCATCTTGATCCGGAACATGAATCTGATCGCGCCCGGAGGGCGTTTGACAGCCATTTATGGCGCGCCAAATGGATGACGGAGCATGGTTACCGGTCCCTGCTACGTGGTGGCGCGTCGGCTTAAAGCGACGCAGTCGCTGAATGACCCCATTTCGCATCCGCACGAATCTAGGCAACGCGGATGCCTCACGTCGATTTCCGGGAACTTTAACTGCGTCCGAGGGTTCCCGATCTCGGACCCATTTGTACTTCCCCCATGCGGGTCTGAGAGGAGCGTGACTATGGACAAGAAAATTGCAGGTCTGCTTGGAGCGGTAGGCGCACTAGCGTCACTTGATACTGCCCAGGCGACAATCGCAACCGATTCGACGACGATGTTGAAGGCTCAATCTTATGCCGATCTGCTAAATCCAATACCTAATGCTGCGGCCATATTGAAGGCTGCCGATGAAGCCGGCGATACTTCGGGAGTTCGGGTCGCCGAGAATGCCCATCACCACCATCATCATCATCATCACAGTTATCGCCGGGAGCGCAAAATCATAGTTGCCCCCCGTCGTCACCATCATCATCATCACCACCACCGCTCAATGAAAATCGAAAGATAGTAGCGATAATCGCATGCGGCAGAGCTTTCAGTTCTGCCGTATCCTGCTCACTTCGGGCGGGCTTTCTTTCCTGAGTGATCTCGGCGCGGTGCTCGATCACGAGGAGCCCCTGCGCTATCCGGCAAGCGATCATTGCAGTCCGTCGCAGGATCATCAGCGCAGCGTCGCCAAGCGTCGGCCCGATGAGCGCGGACTATTCGCTGTTAAAATTCGCGCGCATCACGAGGCCGCGCTGATCGACCGTGGGATTTCTTCTCAAGTTGCTCAAGCTCTCGTTCCGAAGGCTCGAACAATCCGATCCAGACAAACTCAGATTTGCCCTTGCAATCGATAGGCTCGTCCAATGAAACGGCTTTTACATTCTTGCCATTACCATACAGGTGGGCTGCCACGACGCTCACAACAAGCTTCCTCCGTACTTATTGAGCGGGGTGCACCATCCTATCACCATAGATAGCCCGGCTACATTTTGTTGCAGTCATGCTGCGCCTGGATGGCGCCCTCGGATTCAACTTGCGGGCCGAGCATCGCGTCTAACCCGTACATGTTGACGGTCAAGCACCAGGGCTAAAACACGCACAACTATGTTGACTAGCGCATCTGGTGCCTAAGGACGTTCGTCCGGGTCGAATGCGAGTCCAATGACGGCATTCTGGCCTTCGGCCGTCTCCACAGGCCAAAAGTCAAAGCGTGAGGGCAGATCCGGGTAAACGCCGCTGCGCACTACAGTTCCAGTCGCCAAGGACGATCGCGCCGCCTCTAATTCGGCCTCCTGGGGATCTACGTCGCCGACTTGCTCGAGGGAAACCACCCTGCCCTCCGTAACAAGCATCACGACGACAGAAACTTGGAAGAGTGCAGCAAGAGCTTGGGAAGTGATTGAGACGATCGCGTTGGTATTATCGGCCGTGACGACGTCACGGCTGTAGCCTTGCAGCACAGTCGCCTGCCTTCTTAACAGTGCCGCCTCGGTCGCCCTCTGTCGGGAGGTGAAGGCAACGCCACTCACGATGAGACCGACGACAAACAGCAGTCCAATCGCCCAGATGTTCGCCGGGTCGTCGACGGCCAGTGTGTAGCGAGGCTCAGTAAGGAAAAAATTGAACGCTAGAGCGCCCAGTATCGCCGAACAGAGTGACGGACCCAAGCCGAGGCTAACGCCCGCGATGATCACTGGAACTACAAATACGAGGGATAGGTTGGGGATGGTCACCTTTCTGTCGACACCGACAGCCACGACCGTCGCGGCAGCGGTCATTGCAATTGAAGCAAGGTAGCGCATCAACTCCGATGCTACCGGGCCCAAAAGGGGATCGGCATCGGGCGCCGGCGTGATGTCCTGCCGCAGCTTCGATTCAACATCGGCCACCGCTTCAACTCCTGCCTAGCACTTAGGCGACAACTCGTTGGCTGAAGAGCAAAGCGAAAGCGAGGTCGCGGCTCTGATAAGCTAATTGAGTATATCCCAACTTCATCGGCGCGCGAGCCGCATGAAACATAAATTCCACGTCTCTCCGGTGGTGCCGTCGATTTGAACCTTGGGAAGCGAGGAAGGGAATGCGCCGCCTCGGGAGCAGCCAGCATTCAAACTCGAGTGTCCGCTGTGCGCCATTTGCGGTCATTAGAAATTTGCTGTTGGGGTCCGCGCGACGGAGCTCAAAAAGGAAATTGGCCTCAGCGGTTATCCCGCCGCCACTCCTCTGTTGCCAACCGCATGGCTTCCGTTCGATCGCAACCGCTCCGATCCATCCAACGCTTTATCAGACCCTCTTTCCCCTGCGCGCTCGTCATAGGGAAGACACGCAAAAACTCCCGTTGAATTTCCGATTGCCGTCTGAAGTCCCGCTCGATTTCTGATCGCCGTGCATGGGGCTGCGTTCTCTGCTGCAAAAGATAATAGACAACGCCAGTGCCGAGCAACAGAAGCAGCACGCCAACAATAACCTCTACCATATCCATATTCGCCACTTCGCTTGCTGTCGGCGGAGTGTCCTCCCGCCTCGACCATTTGCATTGACGGATGATAAGATTGTTCTTGGCGAGTTGGGGGCAATTCGAATCGCCGGTACACGCCAGACACGGCACTCCGTGAGTCGCGTGGCTTGGTGATCTGGAACCTGCTCCTCGCATGCGAGTTACGTCTCCCAAATCGGAGATCCATCATGGCAATAGCGAGCTACGAGGTTGTCGGCTCCGGTGGTGTCTGGCGCGTCAAACACGATGGCGAGCCTGTGGGCAGCTACCAAACCAAGGAATCCGCCTTCGAGGCAGCCGTTGCTGCGGCGTCATTGGCAGTTCGGGAAGGGTACGAGGTCCAGCTTTCAGTACCCGGGACTCGCATCGAACCCTAACCGGCACCGTGAAGCCAAGCGTGCAGCGGGCGTCACCAGGGCGGAGCCGGATCGACGTCGCCCTTCATGTCCGCACATTCGCGGAACCCACCCAAGTTAATCGAGCGCGATCTTGACAACGGTCAACGCTCCCCAGGCTTCCTGCCACTATCAAATCCACATCATCACGCGTTTGGCGCGAGGGGTCGTGCCGATAGCGAGATTGGTCTGAATCCTTCAGCTCATCAGGAGAGAGGCATGAGTAAACTCATTTACGCAGGCGCAATCTCCCTTGCGATTTTCGGCAGCATCGGCTTCGCCTCTGCCCAGAGAGGGCCCGCGCCGACCATCCCAATCTAACGCCAACGCAGGAAAGAACGGTTAGCCAAGGGCTCGCGGCTTCGCCTTCACAGGCCGCGCCGGTCGGCGTGCAACCGCAAGTCGGCAACATGCTTCCTGATTCCTTGGCGGCGCAAGCGCTTCCGAGCGACGTCAGCGATCGGGTTCCCGAGGCAAAGCAACTGCTGTTCGTGAAACTGCCAGACCGAATCGTATTGATCGATCCGGAAACCAAGCTGGTGACCGAAATCGTCATGGACGAAGTCACTACTGGTTCGAATCCCAACAGCTCCGACCGGCCTTCCCGGTAGCCGCCGATCGCGACCGGACAAGGGCGTCGATGAATAACCGGTCCGCTCATTCGGTGCCCGAGCGAGTCCGAATGGACGGAGCGGTCTTCCGGCTTAGCGAAGCACCGAAGCTGGCGCGGCGTGTCCCTGGAAAGCGATGGTGATATCATGAACAAATCCCGCTTCTCGTTCTTGCCTGCGGTGGTTTTGACCACCGTCGTTCTCTCTTCGTGGACGGGCCATGGGGCCGCCCAGGAAATCACACTTACGCCTCTTCAGGCCACGGAGGTCGCAAAAGGCTATCGCGCCGACGCGCTTAAATTGAAGCCGGTGGTCAACGACAAAAACGATACGATCGGGAGGGTCAACGATTTCATTTTTGGCAAGGATGGCAGCATTTTCGTTGTTCTTGCCGTCGGCGATTTTACCGGACTTACCGGCCAGCTTGTCGCCATTCCCTTCCGCAGCCTCAAACTGGACGATCCCTCCGGCAACATTGTATTGCCGGGAGCAAGTCGCGCGGCACTGGAAAAACTGCCGGTTTTCCTCACCAGTCGGTGAACCCGTCGCTCTGTAACCTCAAGCCGTATTATCGAGGCACTGATCGCTGTCGCGGATCAGCCAGTAGACGACGCCGAGGGCGAGGATCGCGGCGGCAAGAGCCAGTGTGTGCATCGCATCTGTTTCCGCCAGATCGAGAATGATCACCTTCCGGCAGATCGCGAGCAGCGCGATCATGACGACCGAGCGGATCTGGACAACGCTGTCGCGGCGTTCGGCCATCACCAGAAGCGATTTCTTGAATTCGAGCGCAATGATCACCGTAAAGATCATGCCATACACCGCCTGGAAAGCTGAGTAGTCGGAGGGGTCGAGACTTCCGGACAGAACGAGACCAAACAGAATCTTCAGGCTCAGGTTCCAGATAGCCGCGACGACGATGACGGCGATCAATGCCGTGAGGATCAGAACGATGATGTGTTCGAATCGCTGATATAGCGAAAGCAACCTGAATTTCTCCCCGGCATCCCTCAGCTCTTCCTTAATTGACATCGAAACCTCCCCGCACGCGCAAAAATCCTTGTCGGACAACGGTGGTGACGCCCGGATGCCATGTTCGATCAATCCGAAACGGGGCCTTGGTTGCCGAGCTGCCGGCTCGGACGTTGCACCAGGATCACCAATGGGATCGCCAAGAAAGACACGAGCATCATCAGCTTGAAACTGTCGATGAAGGCGACGGCTTCCGCCTGCGCGGTCACTGTTTGCGCGAGCGCGGCGCGTCCGCTCAGGGTGACGATATTGAGTTGGTGGGCGTAGTCGCGCACCACCTGCCGGTAGGGCGTGATGTGCTCGACGAGCGCCGACTGCGTGATAGCGGTATTGCGTACCAGCAAATAACTCATTGTAGAGATGCCGATGCTTGCCCCGATATTGCGCATAAGGTTGTAGAGCCCGGTTCCCTGTGTGCGCAGCGCCGGCGCCAGCGTGCCGAACGCGATCGTACTCAAGGGCACAAAGACGAAGCCGATGCCGAAACCCTGGATCAGGCCGGTGCAGATCAGGGTACCCCGCGATACATCGGGTGTGAAACCTGTCATCAGATAGAGCGCGAACCCCGTAATTCCAAGACCGACGGCGATCAGGAGCCGCGGATCGACGTAGCGCAAGAGCTGGCCGGCCATCACCATCGCCAGCATGGTCCCGCAACCGCGCGGCGCGAGTACAAGGGCCGCCGTCAGCACCGGATAGTTCATGAGCGTCTCGAGATAGGGCGTCAGCAACGCCAATGTGGCCAGCAGCACGACGCCGACGATAAAGATCAGGATGATGCCGATCACGAAATTCCGGTCGCGGAATAGCGCGGGGTCGATGAACGGGTCGCGCGCCGACAAGGTGTGGACCGTGAAGAGATAGAAGCCGAGTACGCAGAGTGCGGCTTCTAGCTGGATCTCGCGCGAGGCGAACCAGTCGAGCCGCTCACCGCGGTCGAGGAAGAGCTGCAGTGCCCCAATGCCGAGTCCGAGAGTTGCGAACCCCAGCCAATCGAGCCGTCCAGCCAGCGGGCGATCGGCGCGCCGTCCGAGGAACAATAAGATGCCGAGCGCACAAAGTACGCCGAAAGGCACATTGACGTAGAACACCCAGCGCCAGCTGTAGGAATCCGTGAGCCAGCCGCCGAGTGTCGGGCCGAGGATCGGCCCGAGCATCACTCCGAGCCCGAACACCGCCATCGCCTGACCCTGCTGCTCGGGAGGATAGGCGTCGAGCAGCACGGCTTGCGACAGCGGTACGAGCGGCGCGCCGAAGATGCCCTGCAGCAGGCGGAAGACCACGATCTGCCCGAGCGAGACAGCGGCGCCACACAGCATCGAAGTCACGACAAAGCCGATCACGGCCGTCAGGAACAGCGGCTTGCGGCCGAACCTCGCTTCGAGCCAGCCGGTTGCCGGCGTGATGATTGCGGCCGCCACGATATAGGAAGTGAGCACCCAGTTGATCTGGTCGCTCGTCGCCGACAGGCTTCCCTGCATATAAGGCAGCGCGACATTGGCGATCGTGGTGTCGAGCGCCTGCATCAACGTCGCAAGCATTACGGTCGCGGTAATCATTCCGCGGTTGATGATCCCGCTCGCGGCTGCCGTCCCCGCCATGTCAGGCCCCGAAGATCGAGGTGATATCGCGCCACAGTTCGCGCAGCGAGCGTTGGTGGCCGGTATCGATCGAGATCTTGACGCTCATGCCGGCGCGCAGCGCGAGATGGTCCAGTGCCTGATCAACGGAAAGGCGAACCGGTATGCGCTGCACCACCTTGACCCAATTGCCGGTGGCGTTTTGCGGCGGCAACAGCGCGAAGATCGAACCGCTCGCCGGGGCCAGTGTCGTCACTCTGGCGGCGACGGAAGTGTCCGGATAGGCGTCGATGGTGAGGCGCGCCGGATTGCCTTCTCTCACATAGGTGAGGTCGGTCTCCCTGATGTTGGCTTCGATGTAGAGATCGTGCGTCGATACCAACGGAAAGGCGGATTGCCCGGCATTGAGAAAGGCTCCAACCGCGATGCTCTCGACATTGTTGGGAATGCCGTCGAAAGGCGCGACGATTGAGGTGAGCCGCTGATTGCGCGCAGCTGTATCAACAGCCGCCTGCGCCTGTTTCACGGAGGCCTGCTGGTCGACCGGCATGTCTGGATTGCCGCCGAGTTGGGCGAGTGCCGCCGCGGCCTCCCGTTGCAGGCTGGCCAGATTGGCCTTCGCCGTCTGCAGGTCGCGTATCGCGGCATCGAGCGTGGCCCGGGGCGCGGCACCAGTGTCAAAAAGATGCTGCTGGCGCTCGTAATTGGTTTGCGCGTAGTCGGCCGTCGCCTTGGCCTCATCGATTTGTTTGAGGCGTGCGCGATAGGTCTCGATCAGGGTGCGGGCCTGGTCACGCGCGACGCCAAGCTGCGCCTCGGCATTGGCCAGTGCGATTCGATATGGCTCGGGATCGAGGTTGAAGAGCGAATCGTCTTTCCTGACTGTGGTGTTCGATTTGGCCGCGATGGTAACGACCTGACCCGCGACTTGCGGGCTGATCGAGACATTCACTGCCTGAACGTAAGCATCTTCCTCCGTAACATAGCGACCGGTGGCCAGATAAAGGACTAGCGCTCCGACGATCAAGGCGACGGGGCCCAGGATCAGGAGAGGCCGGCGCCAACGATTCGGCGGTGCGGCCGGCGCGCTCCGATTGCCAGATGCATCTGTCGAGCCAGGATTTTCCCGATTGACCTGAGGCGAATAGCTTGGGGTCGTGCGGGCAACGCTGGGTTCGGCGGCGTCTGAAATCTTTTCGAGGGCGTTATCCCTCATTGCGTGATGTCTCCGCGGTCTTGAGCGCCGCCGTCTGGGTTCGCCATCATGTGACATCACGCAGATCGCAAGTGCCTTGACGGGCGTCATTGTTTCCGGACCCGGCATACACGGCCGTTTTATTGCGGAGGCGATCAGGATCGTGGGAGCATCCCTCCTGGAACAAGGTGTCAGTTAATCCTGGAGTCGTGAGGACGCCCGCCGACGTGATCGGCATCACGGTACGACGCGTCAACCGCGTGAATGTAGCGTGAGCAGAAGAAGCGTGAGCAAAGATTGAGCCCTGTCAATGCGCGGGGCTTTTTGATCTGCAAAACAAGATCAGCGATAGCTCCCCGCTGTTGCTGCCCTCCCAGGGCGTTTCCTCCCTGACTTGGACCGCCGGCGAAAGCCGCGCGGTCCTTTTTTGCAAATAAATCTCCGGATTTTGATGGACGGAAAAAGACTCAGTGGAAAACCAGAAAAAAGCAGGAAGCAGTTTTCGGAAACTGAGCAATATTGAACAGCGAACGGGCAACCGGACAGGCATACTCATTTAGTTGGAGTTCGGCCCGCTGGACAGGACCGATGATCCCGGGTGTTGCACTCACGCTCTTCGAAGAAAGCATTATGGCAGAACCTCAACCCCTGTCGTCCATCGTTCCGCTCGCTCCCATTAAGCGTCCTGCCTGTCCGAAGTGCCAGGCCCAGATGATGCTCGCCCAGATCATGCCGGCATTCCTGGGTACCGACCTGCACACGTTTGAGTGCAGGGCGTGCAACCACGTCATCAAGACGCTCGGCGCGTATGACGATCCGATGCAGTCCAGGGAACGCGGGCGCCGCCTTTAGGCGATTTGGTCAGCGCATTAAGATGGCTTGAACCGCTACGTCTCCGATCAACTCCCGACCTCGATCCATTCGCGCCATATGGTCAGCAGCGCCGCCATGATCACGGGCCCCAGGAACAGGCCAAGCAATCCAAACGATTGCATACCGCCAAGAATTCCGATCAGCACCAACAAGAATGGCAGTCGCGCAGCACCTCCGATCAGCGCCGGCTGAATGACATTTTCACCGATCAGCAACGTCGCCGCGCCGAAGCTAAACAACCCTGCAGCCACCAACCAGCTACCGTCATGAACAGGCAGTATCAGCGCCGCCGCGGCGAGCGCCAGCCACGCACCGAGCGGCACCATCGCCAGCGTCATCGTCAACACCGTGAAAAGCAGCGGATGTGGCACTCCTGACAGGACATACCCAATGCCGATAATCGCACCTTTCAGGATCGCGGCTGCGACTGTGCCGTTCACGGTAGCGCGGATTGCATCCGCGATTTTGCTCGCCAGGCGTTCGCCGGGATCCCCAAGCAGGCGGCCGACGGTGGCCAGTGCGTGATTTGCCAACCATGCACAGTCGCGGAGTACCAGGAACAGCGCGACCAGAGTGATCACAAATAGAAACAGCCGGTGCAGCAACGCGCCCCCCAGCGTGCCAGTCCAGGCCGTGATATTTTCGGTGTTCACCCCGCGCAGCCATTCCACCAAGACCTCCGGGTTGCTGAGGTTCGCCCGCCACCAGAGGTCAAGGTATTTGCCGGCGATCGGAAGTTCTGCGAGCCAGGCGGGAACCGGTAGTCCGCTCTCCTGCAGCTGATTGAGCGACCGCGCGAAAGCATCGCTGCCCTGCGCGATCTGGTGCACAGCCAAAACGATGGGCACCAGGAGAACGAGACCGGTCAGGAGCGTAAACAGCAACGGCGCCAACACCGGAGACCGGCCACCGAAGACGAGACTCTGGAGCCGGGCGTAGATCGGCCAGGCGGTGATGGCGATCATCACGGCCCAGGTCAGCGCCACCAAAAAATCGCGCGCGACCCAGGCCGCCAGCAACACCACCAGGATTGCGATAGCGGCTCGGGTGAGCGCCCGTGTGCGCGAATCGAAAGGCAGCGCCGGCTTCTCAAAGGGCCGGAGCTGGCTTCCATCATTGCTCGGCAAGATTCCATGGCGCGGCATGAGCGATTAGATCCCGGTCGCGCCGGCACATTCTTTTCCGCTGTCGCCGGCTTCAGCAGAAGTTAACTTGCATGCCTGCGCGGACGTT
>Ga0193729_1001706_pt1 | contig 11129 bp, 8 predicted proteins | sample U1c2metaG_FD_143036 | JGI IMG/M metagenome (GOLD analysis project Ga0193729, IMG submission 143036) | Soil microbial communities from a riparian zone of the East river system, Colorado, United States - U1c2 | ecosystem: Environmental > Terrestrial > Soil > Riparian zone | place: USA: East River... | reverse complement strand
GAACCGTTTGCCACTGTGGCCACAATTTGTGTGTCGCTCCAATTAGAGATGAGACCGACAGTAGTCCCGAGCCAGAGATAACCTTGACCCTGGGTTACTCCAAATCCCGAGCCTGTTACAGTTACTTGACTCGCGGCCAAACCGCTTGTTGGAGAAACGGTTGCAATACTAGGTGCTGAGGGAGCAGGAACGACCGTTACATTGGTGCTCGCTGTTAGCGTACCGAGAGTTGCTGTGAGATTGGCATTCCCAATGGAGGCTCCCACCGCGAATCCTTGCGACTGGGGCAGATTCGGCACCCGCACGACGGACGGATTGGATGTACCCCAAATCGCGCTGGATGACAAATCCTCCGTGCTTCCGTTGTTTAGGGTCCCAATAGCCGCAAACTTGGCGGTCGCTCCAAGGGACACCGTAGGATTTTGTGGAGTCAGTTGGATGGAAACGATCGAAGTTGAAAGACCGGAGAATTTGGTGACGAATCCGCCTTGGGTGCTTTGAAGCGTTGACTGGAAAGCATTGGCGGTCGGAAAGTCCGAGGAGTCAGTCCAGCCAGCAATATAAACATTTCCAAGCTCATCGAGGGCCACACTGCTTGCTACATCGCCGATAGTACCACCGAGGTACGTCGAATACAGCAAGGTCGTGGCATCCGTGCTTAGTTCCGACACAAAACCGGTCACAAAACTGTTCTTGTTTGCGGACTGAAGCGCGTCGGGGGTGGTCGGGAAATCGAAGGACGCCGTTTGACCGACGACGAATGAATTTCCACTTCCATTAACAGTAACCGCCCAAGCATAGTCACCATTGGTCCCGCCCAGAAAGGTTGAATACACGAGAGCTTGAGTCCCCTGCTGACTCAGATCGAGTTTTGCAAGAAATGCTCTACCCACGGCGCTATTGGTTGTTTGGAATACGCCGGATGTGACAGGAAAGTCTTCTGAGGATGTGTCGCCTACGACGTACACTTTGCCTGCTGGGTCTAAAACGATGGCGGACGCATAGTCTCCACCCGGATTCGTTGTAGAACCTCCCAAGTAGGTTGAGTAAAGAAGTGACTGCGAGCCGGACGCATTTGGTGTAATTTCAGCCACGAAAGCATTGCCGTTGGGACTGTTTAGCGACGTTTGAAACGCCCCCGGTGTAGTAGGAAAGGGCCCCGCCGAATCGGAAGTCGTTTGGCCCACTAGGTATGCATTACCGTTACCATCAACCGCTATGCCAATTCCAAATTCCCCATAAGGGCCCAGACCGTCGCCCCCGAAATAAGTTGAATAAATTAGTGACGTGCCGCCACTTAGATTCGTATCTATAACGGAGAGGAATGCGGTGCCATTAGAACTCGTTGAAGACGACTGATAGGCGCTCACGGTCGTGGGAAACGGAACGATTGATGCGTCTGACGTAGTTTGCCCGGTCACATAAGCACGCCCTTGTTGGTCAGTCGCAATCCCATAACCGGTGTCGCCCCACCAACTCCCATTCCCTCCTCCACCCAAATACGTTGAGTAGACAAGAGAGGAGATGCCGACCTGGGTAGTATCGATCCGAGCCACAAATGCGTTCCCGCCGGTGACATTGTTATTAGCAGTTTGTAATCCGTTGACAATCGGAAAAGCACTCGTGAAGGTATAGCCGGTCACATAGGCGTTACCGGAACCATCTATCGCAACTCCCGTGCTATACGATTCCCCGGTCCCTCCCAAGTACGTAGAATAGAGAAGCGTGGTCCCGGTTGGATCAAATTTCGACAAGAAAGCCACATAGTTCGTAATGCCACCAGACTGATAAGCATTTTCCATCGGAAAGTCAGTCGAAATCGTTGAACCCGCGATGTAGGCATTTCCGCTCGAATCCACAGCGATTCCATCCGCATAGGCACCGCTGTTTCCGCTGAGAAAAGTGGAGTAACTTAACACGGGGTCGATAATTAGCGGTTCGCTGTGGTTGTATACGCCGAAATGGAATCCCACTCGTCCATCAGCCAGCAGCGTGAATCCCCCTGACACAGAATGTTTCTTGCCCTTCGCTACCTGATAGATTGACGGCCGGTGTAACACAATAAAATCGGGACTCGATCCTATACGCAGACTACCGTGACGCGTGACACTCAGGCGCTCGCCACTTCCGAACTTTAGTGCGATTGCTTTAGGATCTGCACCGGGAGAGATAACAAAATCAAATTCAAGCTGTCGTTGGTTGCCGTAATAGATTAAGTCGACACCGGGATAAACGCCGACATCACGGACGCGTGCGTAATTCGGTACTCCGCTGCGCCATTTGCTAGGGTCCTTCCCGATGAAATAATTGCTCTTTCCGGGGAGTTCGTCCAGAGGTTCCAGAAATGCGTCGACCTTTGCGCCGTCGAGACCCAACCGCAGAACGTGGTTCGCCTGACTTTTGTTGAGTCGCGCCAGCCTACGGCCAATTTTCCGGTTTTCCCACTTGTTTCGAGTCTTAGCGTCCAGCTTTTGTAACGGCCCCTCACCTCCAAGTTTTCCCTGGAGAGCCATCACCGCGCCTGTTCCGGTCAGGAATAGCGCATAGCCATCACCGTGTGAAATGTAATTTACGGCCGCGTCCGCCTGCCCCTGATTGGCTTCAAAACTTAAGGGCAACGCGCCGTATGACGGAATAGGATTTCCTCGCACCGTTTCTGAGCTCATCGATGCGGGGTGGAGAGGGATAGCTTTCTTTTTTGGATTTTTGCTTTGCGCGATGCCGACGGAGAACATGAGGATGGCCACTAAAATCACTAATTTGCGAAACGTAAAGATACTCTTACTACCAGTTTGGACGCAGTTCATTAGAGACGAGCCTTTTCCGTTCAAGAGTGTTAAAAGGAGGTGAGGGTTATATACAATGTCGTATAGTAAATGTAAAGCTAATACATCAGAAGTTTTCTAACAGTTGAGTTATGCGTTAGCCTCCTCAATAAGCTCTTCATTTTTTCATGTAGACTTTTTGCGGGACCGAAAACGTTGAATCGTGATTTCTGGGCAGCTAATGCGTGTTGACCATCCCGACGAGAAGAACAAACAAAGAGATCGCGTCAGCGGCACGAGCACTCTGCCGTCGCGCGAGGATATCCAGGGGGACAAGCTTAAGGCGAATAATGGAACCCCAGCGAAAAAGGTAGAGACACTTGCGAGGCCGACGCAGCAAGTCGACCCACTGTGCCCCCTAAACTTCGCGAAGCCGCCGGTGCCAATCCGTCCGCGATTTTGGTTTCGGAATTCCGACGGCCTATTCCAGGAACAATCCGGGAACAATAAGAATTCCCTTCTGTGTTCTTGCAATACTTTCCATTCCTTGGTGTTCCTTCTAAGCGCCTGAGTTCCCGATTCAAGTTGCTCTGTCACCGGCAGTGGCTCACGAATCGACGTTTATCCATGGAAACGGTTGCGACCGACACAAGGTTTCTGACTTCCATCAAACTGCCATCAACGGCGCCAAATTCACACAAAAAAAGGGAAACGCAGCCAGCACACGCGAGCAGTCATCGAATTGATTCGGTTAGAGATAGTTAGGATTCGTTTTGCTGCGTTGGGCGTAGTCTGGATTACGAATCGGCTGCTGTGTTTGTGTGTCCGCGCAGGGATGCTAAAAAGGCGATCCTTCCCGTGTACTCCGCGTGTACCTCGGTTCAGCGTTTTTGCGGTTTTTCTCCCTTTTGCCATTTCGCAGAATCAATAACTTGCGCGCCTTCAACGCCCCCCGGTAGTGCGATCCCGACCGCCCTACCAACCTAACCGACTCAAAAAAACCGATCGGCGGGCCAAAAGCTGTGGGAAAGACGGGCAAAGAACACCCTTGGAAATCGCTTCGCGATTCCCACCTTCCCGCGGCTTCAACAACAACAAGTTTGACGATCGCGATCACTTTCTGGAAAATCCATCCGCCAGCGTCGCTTCGCTCCGACCACTGATCGGATCGACCCCGGAACAGTGCTCGCGATCAGTTCGGAATGCCGATCGGCTTCATCGGAATCCCCACAGAAAAGGGGACCGCTCAAAAATGCCATATTCATATACACTTCTGCGCGGATTTTGGGGTCAGTGTCAATCGAAGAACAGTTAGATCATGTGGATCGAATTTGCGTAAGTACGTTTCCTAAACTCGAGCCCTATGAATAGGCAATTCGGGGCGTGACTCTTAACCCGCGTCTGCTCTTCGAACGTTGCTCATCCGAAAAAAGCACGCCCATAATAGAGTGGAACAGAGCCCCATCAGCGGGTAGATGCCCCAAGTGTATGAAATCGGGAAAATTGTCATTTTCCAGCCTCGGTACCAACTCGGCCATAATAAAAGAAGTCCAGCCCCAAACGAGCGCCCTCCACCCAGTGAAGCCCAAAAAGCATAGTGCAAGATCACTAGCGTAATGTTGAGCGGGGTTGAAACGGGCCACCGGTGTTTCGACCAAAGGACAAAGCACGCTGCAGCGATTGCTAACTCGACGTACAAAAATGGCATGCTATGTCGCAGCGTATAAATCAAAGTCAGCGGATAACCTGCGACAGCCAAAGCTCCCGCGACGTACCGCAGCAGAATGCGAGATATTGATAGCTTCGACGTAAGGCGCACGATCAGATAAAACATCAAGATAGAAAACCATATCAGCAGGACATCCGCGACGTCGACGCGATAGTCCTCCAACATCAAGCCGTAATCATGAAGATAACCGTGAGAGATACCCCAACGAACTATCCCGATTGCCCAACGGCCACCGACTTCTCGTTCGTGAGCGGATATGACCAGGAATGGAAAATAGATCGAGAAGATCAACTCATGAAACCAACGAATGGGGCCGTTGACGTGGAAGCGGATACTCTCATTTGTCATACATCTCTATTTTGGACGCTGGTTGCGTTAAGTGCGTGCCCAGAGACATCGTCCTGTTTCAGGTCTACGCCAGCCGAGAAATTCTGCGATGTAGACTTGCGGCCAGCTAAGGCCGCTCTCGCGTGGAGAGCGAGCGCTTCATATTGCCGCAGGATCAAGGCCTGAAATATGCATTGATGTCCTTGACTGCGGCTGTGAAGATCAAGCTACTAATCTCTATCCAACATTGTTCAGTCGGTTGCTCCAATCACGGTTACACCAAGGCGACGCCTGGCAATTGAGGAGGCCGGTTAGGTAGCCATTCAAATGACTGAACTTTAGCTCGTAGGCCACGTTGGCTCCGTCCTCCATAGTGACATGTGCCTTAACGGTCCAGTCAGGGGCCAGCCACCTGTCGACCCATGGAACCGGGTTGGGGTCCTCGTCCATGTGAGCGAAGTCGATTGAGTCGATTTGGAGCTTACCTAGAAACGGTTCCAGTTGCTTTAAGGGAAGGTCTCTGGCAAGTCGGTCCCTGTCGCCGGGACCGTATTTTGTGCCGTGTTGTTTCAGTGTGGCGACGACTTCCGGATAGGTCATCTGGGGATGGGCACGCACTATTGCATATGCTTCGTTGTCAGCCTTGCGGTCATTGATGAAAGGCCCGTCGGCTCCGAAGGTCGCGAGCCGGCCGTCTTTGTCAAACTGGAAACCCGCAGTCAAAAACTGCTTGGGGTACATAGGCCCTGGCTCGCAAACCTCCGGCGGCTGTTCTCTCGGCGTTTGTGGGGGAGGCGGCGCAGCGGACAAAACCGGACGCTCTGGTGGACCTGGCAATGCCCCCTCGCGAACGGGTGGTTCCGTCACACAGCCATGATAGCCCATGAGCCAGTATTTGAAACCTTCGCCGACGTAAAGTGTGAGCCAGCTGATAGGTGGGGATTGTTCATCGAAGGGGACCGTTGTCTCTACGGTCGAAATCAACTTCTTCTCGTTCAAGCCAGGATACAATCTATGCAAGAATGCCTGAGCCCATGCAACACGGTCATTTGCTGAGGGCCGGGCTTCTTGCGGTGAAGCGATGACGGAAGGGCACAGAAGGAGCACGCACAGAGCAGAGAGGGATATATCCTTCATGGCTTGATCACACAGTTCATACAGACTCTTGGATTTCCTATGACCTTGTAAACGACCTGTGGTAATTGTAGACAAGCTTCGAATAGAAGTCTGCAACAGCAACACCATCCCAATCAGTCAAACAATCCGAATGCAGGCCTGCTGTTAATACAAATCACCCGAGTGGACGCCGACCGAGGGTAACGACCTTCCCCTCAAATGGCTCGACAGACATAGTGTACTCATCCCGTTTTCCGTCTTTCGTGGCGCGAAAGCGGACCGACCACTTCATTACGGCATAGAACGGGGGCTCGCTGTTGCCGCGGAACGTGAAATCGACCGAAAGCATCTCAACTTTGCCAAAGTCGCGCTCCAAATCTTTGAGTGGAAGTCTTGCCAACAGAGCTCCTTTCTGGTTTGGTCCGAATTTTGCGCCCGCCGCGGAAATCGCATCGTTCATCTGCCCTTCGGACCATTCAGGATGTTCGTCAACAAGCTTTGTGACTGCCTGCTGCTTTTCGTTGTTAAGAAAAGAACCGTTGGCGAATATAGAAAAGATCCTGTGGTCCCGACCATCAAATTGAAAATGAGCCGACAATTGCCCTACCCGGTCCGCAGAAGAGCGACTCGGATGCGGAGAAGCTATATGCCCAGATTGATCAGTTGCTGACACTTGAACATAAAAGGATAACAAGGGCCCATCGGCGTCGAAGGGAAGCTGCGCTTCAACGTCCATCATGATGCCGTTGCCGCCCAACTCCGGGTAGAAAGCCCTCATTAAGCGAATTGCGGCGGTATAAGTGTCGTCGCAAGCATTGGGGGCCCCTCCCAGGACCACGGATGCGCTACAGCAAAGTATGAGAAAAGTTAAGACCCCTACTTTAATTGGGTGCTGTGGCGATTTTGACATTCCCGTCTTCGATAACTTGCCAAGTATATTGTAAGCCCACCGGAGAGGCAGTGGCATTTCCGGCATTTTTCGCCTCCTGTACTGACTTCCGTGGATGGGTTGGCCGGGCGGGAGCCAAAGCCGCACAGCAATCCACCGCCATGAAACAGTGCGCGTACCGAAATTCGTTGCCGCCGTTACGCTTCTTCCAATGAGTCGACCCGCAAACCAGTACGCACCCGAACGGGCTTGAAATCTCACCCCAGGACTGTTGCCAACTGTTACCACATTGTGCGAATATCTAGGTGTCCAAAGGACTCGAAAGGGTTTCTGAAGGACAATGCAAGAATGGGTAAGTTGCAATAAGCTTGGGGATTTAGTGGTTTTTCTTCGGTTTTCTTCGGTTTTCTTCTTGGTCCGAGAGACAATCCCATCTTCTCCACCATCGTGATCTCCCGGTCGGCCTCAAGGATTGTCTTGCGGATGCTGGCGAACGTTTTGCCACGCCAGTCTGTGAGTCCTGCGATCAGCTGGTCAATGCGTTCCGATGGATTCATTGGATCTTTATGCCTCCAATTGTTGTCCCGTTTTCATGCCAGTAGTTTTATTGGGTAACTGCTTCGAAATAAATCGTCGAAGGACATGGCCTTTCCACACCCAAAAGTCCCGAAAGGACAGTACAGGAACGAAAACATGCCGTGTAGCGGGAGCATAGTTTGGAATTTGTTCAAACGGACTATAAATATAACCGAATATCGGAATGCTAAAGATGATGTGAATCTAGCGAAAAATCGAACGTTTGGTAGCTCCTTTCATGATTAATCTGTCCTGCCTTTATCGGTGATACCGCGTCATTCACTCTGGCCTATCGGCCGAAGATGCGCGGTTTGTCTAGGAAACAGCAACGACCATGACAGTGACGTCGTCCTCAAACTCGCCGCCGCAGAAATCGGTGGCGCGGTCCAGCAAGCAACGGTGAAGGGCCTCCGCCGACAGTTGACGGTTGCAGCGCGCGGCCTCGGCCAAGCGCTTTTCGCCAAACTCCTCGCCGTTTCCGTCCACCGCCTCGCTCAGGCCATCGGTAAACATCACCAGACGGGCACGATCGGTCGTACCGCAGCGGAGGTCGCGATGAACAAGCCGCCGACCTGTTCACACAGAAGCTCGATGGTGTCGCCTGGAGGTCGAAGCCGAGTTCGTACATCGTGGCCACCAAGGACCGCACCGTGCAACCCGAACTGCAACGTTTAGTCGCCAAACGCATGGGCGCCACAACGCATGAGGTTGCCAGCAGTCACGCCCCATGCTCTCCAACCCCAGGTGGTGATTGACGTGATCCGGACGGCCGCAAAGGCAGTTCAAAAAGCCGTCGCAGAAGCGTAAAGCGAGTCGGGGATTATCTTTTGGCTACGGCGGTTCAGCAGTTTAGGTAACTGTTCAGCGAGGGTTCATTCAGGTTGGTCAGTCGTTCTTCCTGGATGACAACTCTGAAGTAACCGGATTGGGTAAGAGTGGCCGACGATCCGGAAGTTATCTCCGGATGGCTCGACTCGAAATGCCAGGGCGGTTAACCGGGAGGCTATTCGGCGCGCAGCATGGTGATCGGATCAATTCGCACGGCGCGGATCACCGCTGGCACCGCGGCCAGAAACGCTCCTGCGAGAATTGCCAGCGACGGAGGCGCCAGCATCTGCAGATCGGTCGCCTTTACTTGGTAGAACAGCGACTCGATGAATCGAACGGACACCATGCCCACGCCAACGCCAGCGGCCGCTCCCAAAAGCACCATTGAAAACACGTCCATGGTCACGAGTCGCGCGATGCCGCGGGCTTGCGCGCCCACGGCGATGCGAATGCCAATTTCGCGCTGCCGCTGCAACACCGAGTAATGGAGCACGCCGTACAGCCCGACGCCCCCGAGCAATAGCGCAACGATAGCGAAAAACAGCGCAAGCGTCGCGAGCAACCGCTCGCGCACCGTGTGAGACTGGTTGATTTCTAATTGCGTCCGGATGCGGCTCACGCGAAATTCAGACCGTGCTCGCGGTACTTCCTGACGGAGGATGGACGCCAGCGTGCGCGGATTGGAGTTGGACGTGCGCACCAGCAACGTCGCCGCCCCTTTCTTGCGCGGTGCACCGCTGGCGTCGACGGAGCGAAAAGGAACGTAGAACTGCGGCAAGATCGGCTCACGCAGATTCCGGTACCGAACATCCCCCACGTAGCCCACGATTTGATATCGCAGGCGCAGGCCTTCGTCCGACGCGAGGTCGAACGTCTTTCCCACCGGATCTACACCGTCGAAATAAACTTTTGCGAAAGTTTCATTGACCATTGCTGACCCAGGATGCGTATCGCTCGGGCGGAAGTCTCGGCCATCGATCAGGGCAATCTTCATTGTTTCTAGCCAGCCGGGGGAAACACCGCGCATGTAAGATAGAATTCCATTGGAGGGTCCGCCGTTGATGGAAACGAAGTTGTTCCAACTATTGCCCCCGAGCAGCGGCGCATCGGCCTGCGCGACCGTCTCAACTCCCGGCACACTTCGTAGATGCTCGGCCACCTGCACCCAGAACTCCAGCGGCTGAGGCTGCTTTGTAACAGCATCGAGAACGAGAAGCCGGTCTGCGGAAAAGCCCGTCGGCTGATGCGACAAGCGTTTGAACGTAGTGACGAAAAGGCCTGCGACGAATAGCACGAGAAAACAGAAAGCCACCTGGACGGCGATCAGCGCGTGCATCAAGCGGCGCTTAGAGTGTGGATCCTCTCCGCCCTTGAGTGCGCTAACTGGATTGACGGACGAAGCGCGCAGCGCGGGCACTAGCCCAAACAAAAAAGTCACACCGAGGGCCAGTGCCAATCCAAAACCGAACACCCGCCAGTCAGCGGGAAGGAGCAGGCGCGCCGGATTGTCCGGCGGATTGATCATGCTGACGACAAACGGTCCTGACCACCATGCGAACAACCCGCCAACGGCAGCCGCGAGCAGCGCGAGCCATGCGCTTTGCACCAGCACCATCTGAACCAGACGCCATCGCCCGCCGCCAATCGAGACACGCACTGCCATCTCGCGCGCCCGCGCGGAGGCCTGGGCCGTCATCAGGTTCCCGACGTTTGCGCAAGCAATTAGCAGCACCAATGCCACCAATACTCCGAGAATCACGAGCGGCCGGCGCGTTTCTGACTGGAGATCCGAAACGCCGGAAGCTGCCGGTTCGAGCAAAACCCTCTGATTCAAAAAATGATCGATGTCTTCCTTGCGCATTCCCAGGAACCCTTTGGCTCGCTCCTCTTCGAATGCCCGCGAAGTTGCATCCAGTTTCTGGCGGATAGGTTCGAGCGCGGCGCCCGCGTTCACCATTGCCAAGGTCCGGTGCCAGGTTGAGTCTTTGCGAATGACGGCGGGATTCATCATCGTGGGCACGAAGATGTCGACCATCGTGCCTGGTTCCGTGCCGGTAAAAGGCGCCTCGGCCACGCCGGCGATCTCGTAAAGATCATTGCCCATCCGAAAAGTGCGGCCGATCACGCTGGGATCCTGGCCAAAGCGATGCGTCCAATAGTCGTGAGAGAGTACGGCATAGGGATGCCCGCCGGGCTTGAGATCGTCGTTTTCCGTAAACACGCGCCCCAAAGCAGGCTTGATTCCAAGCGTCGAGAACATCCAACCGGAAACGTATTGCAGGTACGCTTTCTCAATCTCCTCGTCCGACTTATAAGTTAGATCCACCGGTTCGGCATAGGAGACGGCAATCAACTCGACTTGATTTTTGACTGCGGCCCGCATCAGTTGAAAGTCGGGATAAGCCCACCCATCAAATGTCTGAGGCGCGCCCTCGGGACCGATAGCTTGACGTGACAGATCGTAGATGCGCTCGGGGTTCGCCACGGGCAAGGGCCGCAGCAGCAAGGCGTCGATCAGCCGGAACGCGGACGTGCAAGCGCCGATAGCCACAGCGAGCGACAAGATCGCTGCGGCGGAAGTCACCTTGTTCTTGCGCAGTTGACGCAAGCCGAAAATGGCGTCGGCGCGGAGGGACTCGAGCCACGGGATGAGTCGCATGTCGCGGCTCTCTTCGCGGTGCCGTAGCATAGAGCCGAACGCTCTGCGAGCTTCGGCGGGGTCGCGGCCTTGCTCAATCGCCGCTTCGACGTGGGATTCGAGTTCCTCATCGATCTCCCGGTTCAAGCGATCACCGCGAAATACATTTGCTATGCGCGACCACAGCGACATATCAGGCCGTCCTTAACACGCGATTTATTGCCGAAGTCACCGTTTGCCAGCGCGACTCTTCCGCGCCAA
>Ga0193729_1001705_pt1 | contig 11130 bp, 10 predicted proteins | sample U1c2metaG_FD_143036 | JGI IMG/M metagenome (GOLD analysis project Ga0193729, IMG submission 143036) | Soil microbial communities from a riparian zone of the East river system, Colorado, United States - U1c2 | ecosystem: Environmental > Terrestrial > Soil > Riparian zone | place: USA: East River... | reverse complement strand
CCAGTGCCCGCGCCAGTGCCCGCGCCCGCGCCAGTGCCCGCGCCAGTGCCCGCGCCCGCGCAAAGCCCTGAGCCCGTGCGTGCCCGGGCCGCGCAGCGTGCCGAGCCTGTGCAACCGGCCACGCGCGATGGCGATGGCGATGGCGCGCAGAAGGCATCCGGCCACCGGATGTTCACCTCGCTGCATACACGTAATTACCGGCTTTTCGCGACCGGGCAGGTCATCTCCAACAGCGGCAGCTGGATGCAGCGCGTCGCGCAGGACTGGCTCGTGCTCCAGCTCACGCACGGGAGCGGTACGGCGCTCGGCATCACCACCGGCCTGCAGTTCTTCCCGATGCTGTTCAGCATGTGGGGCGGGATGATCGCTGACCGTTATCCGAAGCGCCGGATCCTGCTGGCGACGCAGGCGGCGATGGGCGGGCTCGCGCTGGTCCTCGGCGTGCTGGCGCTAACCGGCGTGGTGCAGATCTGGCAGGTCTACGCGCTGGCCCTCGCGCTCGGCGTGGTGACCGTCATCGACAACCCGACCAGGCAGTCGTTCGCTGTCGAGATGGTCGGGCGGGCCGGCATGCCGAACGCGATCGCGCTCAACAGCGCCGTTTTCAACCTCGCCAGGATCGCCGGCCCGGCCATCGCCGGGCTCGTCATCGCCGCGGTCGGGACGCCCGCGGCCTTCCTGGTGAACGCCGCATCGTATGCCGCGGTCCTGATCAGCCTGAAGCTGATGCGGCCGGCGGAACTGCATCTGGCCGAGCGGGTGCCCAGGGCCAAGGGCCAGCTCCGCGAGGCCGTGCGGTACGTGCGGGCGCGGCCCAACCTGTGGCTGACCATGGTGCTCGTCTTCTTCGTGGCCACATTCGGCATGAACTTCCAGGTGACGAATGCGCTGATGTCCCGTCAGGTGTTCCACACCGGGGCGGGGGCGTTCGGGCTGGCCTCCGCGGTGTTCGCGCTGGGCGCGCTGGGCGGGGCGCTGCTCGCCGCCCGCCGCGGCAGGCCGACCATGCCGGTGCTGCTCGTGATGTCGTTCGCGTTCAGCGTGTTCGAGATCGCCGGCGGGCTGATGCCGTATTTCTGGTCGTTCCTGGTACTGCTCGTGCCGACCGGCCTGACGCTGCTCAGCTTCACCACCGCCGCGAACTCGGCGACGCAGCTCGGCACGACGGCCGCGATGCGCGGCCGGGTGATGGGGCTCTACATGCTCGTCTTCCTCGGCGGTGCCCCGGCCGGGGCGCCGCTGGCCGGATGGATCGCCGAGGCCTTCGGGCCCAGGATGAGCATGATCGCTGGTGGCGTGATCTCGGCCGCTGCCGTTGTCGTCATCGGGGCCGTGCTCAGCCGGGCTCGCGGGGTGCGCGCCCGGTCGTACCTCCGTCCCGCCCAGCTCGCGCGGATGGTCACCTGACCGCCTGATCAGCGGCGGCCTCGTCCGGCCCGCAGGCTCCCGCCGCCGGTTCCGGCCCGGCTGGCGGGGTGCGACACACTAGGGCAATGACGACTACCGAGCGCGCCGAGCCGCCGCTGGAGGCACCAGAACGCGAGATGCTGACCGCGTGGCTGGACTATCACCGCACGACGCTGGCCTGGAAGTGCGAGGGTCTCACCGACGAGCAGCTGCGGCAGCGCACGGTGCCGCCGTCGACCCTGTCCCTGCTCGGCTTGGTCCGGCACATGGCCGAGGTGGAGCGGTCCTGGTTCCTCCGGGTCCTCAACGGCGAGGACGCGCCGCCCAGGTACTACACCGACGCCAACCCCGACGGTGAGTTCGACGTGCAGGACGCCGACGTCGCTGAAGCCTTCGCCGGCTGGCGGGAGGACTGCGAGCGGGCGCGAGAGCGAGTCGCCGCGGCCCCGTCGCTGGATGCCACCGGCGAAAGGCGGGGGGAGCTCTTCTCGCTGCGCTGGATCCTTGTTCACATGATCGAGGAATACGCCAGGCACAACGGGCACGCCGACCTGCTGCGGGAGAAGATCGACGGCTCGGTTGGCGACTGACGGCGGTGCGGCGGGCCGCCAGGCCGGCTACCAATAGCCGGATGAGGCTGTTCGTCGCTATCACGCCGCCCGCGGCAGCGCTGGACGAGCTTGCGGCCGCGGTGGCGCCGCTGCGGGATGCATGGCCGCGGCTGCGCTGGACTGACCGCCGCCGGTGGCACCTCACGCTCGCGTTCCTTGGCGAGGTGGACGAGATCGTCGCCGGCCGGCTCGGCCCTCGGCTGGAGCGCGCCGCGCACCGCCACCCGGCGCTGACGCTGTCGATGGCCGGCGCGGGTGCCTTCGCGAGGCCGGCCAGGGCACGGGCGCTGTGGGCCGGAATCGGCGGAGACACCCATGCCCTGGCGGGCCTGGCCGGCTCCGTGGCCGCGGGCTGCCGCCGGGCCGGGGCGCCGCCGCCCGACGAGGGCAGGCCCTTCCGGCCACACCTCACGCTTGCGCACTGCCGGGAGCCCGCCGACGTGCGTGTCCTGGTCGAGTCGCTGTCCGGCTACGCGGGGACGCCCTGGCAGGCCAGCGAGATCAGCCTCAACCGCAGCTTTCTCGGCCCGCGCCCGAGGCACGAGGTCATCGGCAGCTGGCCGCTGCATGGTCCAGCCTGACGATCCCCAGCCCGATCCCGGCCCGCTGTTTTGCCGTGCTGAGTACCTAACGCCGGCTCTTCGCCATCTGGGATAGCGTTCCGCCTGATGGATGCGCTTTTGGTATGCGCCGGCGCATACCTATCCTTCATCCATCAGCCGGAACGCGCCCCGCACGTCTACAGTCACCCCACCAGCATCAAGTCCATCACCGGCCACGGCGGACGCGGGCCGCCGGGCCTGCTACGCGGGCCGCCGGGCCTGCTACGCGGGCCGCCGGGCCTGCTACAGGCGCTCGATGACGTAGTCGATGCAGGCGGTCAGCGCCTGCACATCGGCCGGGTCCACCGCGGGGAACATGCCGACCCGCAGCTGGTTGCGGCCCAGCTTGCGGTACGGCTCCGTGTCCACGATCCCGTTCGCCCGCAGCACCGCCGCGAGCGCCGCCGCGTCGACCGCGTCGTCGAAGTCGATCGTCCCCACGACCTGGGAGCGTTGCTCCGGACTGGCCACGAACGGCGTCGCGTAGGGCGCCTTCTCCGCCCACTCGTACAGCCGCGTCGACGAGTCGGCCGTCCGCGCGACGGCCCAGTCCAGCCCGCCCTGGCTCAGCAGCCAGTACACCTGGTCGGCGAGCAGGATCAGGTCGGCGACCGATGGCGTGTTGTATGTCTGCTGCAGGCGTGAGTTGCCGATCGCGACCGGCAGCGAGAAGAACTCCGGGATGTACCGGCCGCCGGCCGCGATGTGCTCAGCCCTGGTCAGCGCCGCGGGCGACATCAGCGCGATCCAGAGGCCGCCGTCAGCGCCGAAGCACTTCTGCGGCGCGAAGTAGTACACGTCGAAGTCGCCGGCCAGGACCGGCAGCCCGCCCGCGCCGCTGGTCGCGTCAACCAGCAGCAGCGCACCCGGATCCGCGCCCTCGACCCGGCCGACCGGCATGGCCACGCCGGTGGACGTCTCGTTGTGGGTCAGCGCGTAGGCATCGATGCCGGCCTCCGCGCGGGCCTCCGGATGCGTGCCCGGCGCGGACTCGATCACCGCCGGCGAGTCCAGCCACGGCGCGGCGGACGTCACCTTCGCGAACTTGGACGAGAACTCTCCGAACGACAGGTGCAACGACCGGTGATCGATCAGCCCGAACGCCGCGATCTCCCAGAAGGCCGTGGTGCCGCCGTTGCCCAGCACGACCTCGTAGCCGTCCGGGAGGGAGAAGTAATCGGCCAGGCCGTCCCGGACGCGCTGTACCAGCGAGCGGACCGGGGCCTGGCGGTGCGAGGTGCCCAGCAGCGCGGCGCCGGGCCCGGCCAGCGCGGTCAGCTGCTCGGGCCGGACTTTGGACGGGCCGCAGCCGAACCGGCCGTCGGCCGGCCGCAGGCTTGCCGGGATGGTAATTCCGGCCGCAGGCGGCCCCTGGCTGGGCAGGCTTGGCGCCCCGGCCGCCCGCTGGCCTGCCGCTACGGTACTGGCGGTCGCCGCCGGACTTTCTGGCGCGGTGCGGCCTGGCCCGGCCTCTGCGGCGGTTGCCGGCCTGGTGTGACCGGGCCGCGGGTCAGACATCCTTATCCAGCACCTCGGCGGCGCCGGGCACGTCCCGGACCGGGCGGCTCTTCGGGCCGACGTAGCGGGCACTCGGCCTGACCAGCCGCCCGGTCTGCTTCTGCTCGAGGATGTGCGCCGCCCAGCCGGCCGTGCGCGCGCAGGTGAACATCGAGGTGAACATGTGCGAGGGGACCTCGGCGAAGTCCAGCATGATCGCCGCCCAGAATTCCACGTTCGTGGCCAGCACCCGGTCCGGCCGCCGGGCGTGCAGCTCAGCCAGCGCCGCCGTCTCCAGCGCCGCGGCTACCTCGTACCTGGGCGCGCCGAGTTCCTTGGCCGTCCGGCGCAGCACCCGGGCCCGCGGGTCCTCGGCCCGGTACACGCGATGGCCGAAGCCCATCAGCCGCTCGCCGTTGTCCAGTGCCTGCTTGACGTACGCGTCAGCGTCCCCGGTCTTCTCGACTTGCTCGATCATGTGCAGTACCCGCGCGGGCGCGCCGCCGTGCAGCGGGCCGGACATCGCGCCGACCGCCCCGGACAGCGCGGCGGCCACGTCGGCGCCGGTGGAAGCGATCACGCGCGCGGTGAACGTCGAGGCGTTCATGCCGTGCTCGGCCGCCGAGGTCCAGTACGCGTCGATGGCCTTCACATGCCGGGGATCCGGCTCGCCGCGCCAGCGGATCATGAAGCGCTCGGTAATCGTCTTGGCCGCGTCCACCTGCCGCTGCGGGACCATCGGCAGCCCGGGCCCACGGGCGGACTGCGCCACGAAGGACAGCGCCATCACCGAGGCCCGGGCCAGGTCCTCGCGAGCCTGCTCGTCACTGATGTCAAGCAGCTGGCGCATCCCCCAGGCCGGCGCGAGCATCGCGAGCGCGCTCTGCACGTCCACCCGGATGTCGCCGGAGTGCACCGGGATCGGGTAAGGCTCGGCCGGCGGCAGCCCGGGCGCGAACGCATTGTCCACCAGCAGCCCCCACACGTGCCCGTAGGGCACGTGCGCGACGAGCTCCTCGATGTCGACCCCCCGGTAGCGGAGCGAGCCGCCCTCTTTGTCGGGTTCGGCGATTTCCGTCTCGAACGCGACGACGCCCTCGAGTCCCGGCGTGAAGTCAGACATCTGGCGTTCCTCCATCTCCTCGTCGAGGCTGGCCGGTGGCCTGGCGGCCCGCCAGATCAGCGGTCGTGCCAGGCGGCCGGGACGGCTATCAGGTGGCCAGCCGGTCCATTCAACCGCGCGCGGGGCGCAATAAGCCAACTGCGCCGTGCACCGCCCTGTCATGCCCAAGCTGACCAGCGCGGACAACCGGGCTGCCGCGGGCCTGCCCGGTGAGATCACTACCCTTGGATGTCATGCGGCAAGCAGATGATCTAGCCGGGCGGGTGACGGGCCGGCTGACCGAGCAGGAGGCTGCCCAGCAGGCCGGCCTGCCGGGCGGCCGGGCAGCCGGCCTTGACGCGGGCATGCTGGCCGACGACCCGGTCACCCAGTTCTCCCGGTGGCTGGCGGACGCCGCGGCGGTTCCGCTGCCGGAGCCGACGGCGATGGTGCTCGCGACAACCTCCGCCGAGGGCTGGCCGCGCGCCAGGATGGTGCTGCTCAAGAGCTACGACTCGGGCGGTTTCACCTTCTATACCAACCGCACCTCCAGGAAGGGCAAGGACCTGGCCGCCGTACCGCGGGCCTGCCTGCTCTTCCCGTGGCACGCGATGCATCGCCAGGTGATCATCGAAGGGACCGTCACCGCGCTGTCCACCGAGCAGAGCGAGCCCTACTTCCGCAGCCGCGCGCGCGGATCGCAGCTGGGCGCGTGGGCCAGCAGGCAGTCGTCGGTGATCGGGTCCAGGGAGGATCTGGACGAGCGCTACCGGCGGCTGGAGGACCGGTGGCCGGAGGGAACCCCGGTGCCGATGCCGGACTTCTGGGGCGGGTACCGGGTCGTGCCGGTGACCTTCGAGTTCTGGCAGGGCCGGGCGAACCGGCTGCATGACCGGTTCCGGTACCGGCGTTCCGGCGGCCAGTGGGTCGTCGAGCGCCAGGCTCCGTGATGACCGGGGCCTGACGGCTCGTTCTCCCGTCGGGCGGCTGCTCACCCGATCGCGAGTGGTCCCTTCCCAGCTAGCCCGCGCCGCCCTGTCGGAATTCTTCCTGTTCGCCGGGGGGGCACGCAGGCATAGCATCGGTGCTGAAGGGAGGACCCTTGACCGCGCATGGGCTGATCGACACGACGGAGATGTACCTGCGCACGATCTTCGAGCTCGAAGAGGAGGGCATCGTCCCGCTGCGCGCGCGCATTGCCGAGCGCCTGTCGCAGAGCGGCCCGACCGTGAGCCAGACGGTCGCGCGGATGGAGCGGGACGGGCTGGTCCGGGTCGAAGGGGACCGGCAGCTGGCGCTGACCGCGACCGGCCGCGCGCTGGCGGTCGGCGTGATGCGCAAGCACCGGCTGGCCGAGTGCCTGCTCGTCGAGGTCATCGGGCTGCCCTGGGAAGAGGTGCACATCGAGGCATGCCGGTGGGAGCACGTTATCTCCGACAACGTGGAGCGCCGGCTGGCGGAGCTGCTGGAGTATCCCGTCCACTGCCCGCACGGAAATATCATTCCCGGGCTCGACGAACTAGGGATACCGGCCGATGCCAGCAAGCGGGCAATGGCGGCCGGGCTTGAGGATGCGGTGGCCATGACCAAGATCGCATCAGCGCGCGCCGAGCCGGTGGTTATCCGCCGGATAAGCGAGCAAGTCCAAAGTGATCAGGACTTGATGCTTAAACTAAAGGACATAGGGATACAGCCGGGACGCGAGGTGACGCTCCTGGCGAGCGACAACGGCGTGCGGGTGACGAGTGAGGACAAGGCTAGCGGTGCTGCGGCGGAACTGCCCCGCAATGTCGCCGTGCACGTGTTCGTTACGAGGTCGTGACATTTGCGGCGGCAGGCACGCCAGCGATGGCATCCGTGGTCGGGCAGCGGTCCGGTGAAGCGGCCCGGTGACGCCGTGCTTGGCGACATTGCGTCGCGGCTAGGCGGGGACGCGGTCCTGGACCAGGCGGAGGCCGGCGTCGTCGTCACCGACAGGCTTGGCAATCTCCAGTACGCGAATTCGTTCGCGGTAAGGCTGTTCGGATTTCCCGATGACCCCGGTCACCTCGTCGGCCGCTCGCTCCTTTCGCTCGGATTCGAAGAAGGCGATCTGCGAAAGGCCAATCACCTGGCGGGCCAGGTCCTGCGCGGCCGCGCATGGGAGGGAACCTTCGCGATCCTGCGCACGGACGGCACCCGCGTCTTCGTGCGCGCGCAAGCCGTGCCGTTGCGCCCGGCGGGCGGCGAGATCACCGGAATCGTGATCATGGCACGGGAGGCGACCAAGCGGGGCAGCGCGCGGGAGCGGGAGCAGATGGGCCTGCTTGAGCGCATCGGGGAGCGGCTGGCCGGGTCCCTGGAGTTCGACACGACGTTGCGCCAGGTGGCGGAGACGCTGGTGCCGCAGTTCGCCGACCACTGCCTGATCGACCTGCTCCAGGGCGACAAGCTGGTCCGGCGGGCGCAGCTGCACGCCAGGGGCTGGATGCCGGAGCCAGGGACCTGGGCGATGGTAGGCCAGCCGATCAGGTACCCGGAAGGCCACTTCTGCCAGCAGGCGATGGCCCGGATGGACACGGTCATCGTGGAGGACGTGGAGAGCGCGCATTTCCCCCCGCCGAGCCCGGCGAGCCAGCAGGCCTCCGATGACGTCGGCCTCAGGTCGGTCATCGCCGCGCCGCTGATCGCCCGCGGCGAGCTGCTCGGCGTGATGAGCCTGGCGCTTTCGCGGCTGACGGAGCGCGAGGAGCCGTACTACGGGGCGGACGATCGCGACTTCCTCAGCACGGTCGCCAGCCGGGTCGCCGTCGCCATCGACAACGCGATGCTGTTCGAGGAGGAGCGCCGCACCGCGCTGGCGTTCCAGACCAGCCTGCTCCCGCAGAATCCGCCGGCGGTGGACGGCCTCGAGGTCGCCTACAAGTACGTGCCCGCCAAGCCGCTGGAGACTCATGGCCAGGGCATCCAGACCCAGGTGGGCGGGGACTGGTACGACATCATCGCGCTGTCGGCCGGGCGGGTGGGGATCGTCATCGGCGACGTGGAAGGCCGCGGGGCGCGCGCCGCCGCGATCATGGGCCAGCTGCGGGCGGCGCTGCGCGCGTTCGCCCAGGACGATAAGCCGCCGGCCGAGATACTCCGCAGGCTGGACGACTGGTGCCGGACGCTCGGCCCGTCGCAGGCGCAGTCGCATGGGTTCCCCGCCGCCGATCCGCCGATCGTGAGCTGCACGTATCTCGTCTATGACGCCTGGTCCCGCAGCCTGTCGTTCGCCAACGCCGGCCACGACGCGCCGCTGCTCGTGACCGGCCTGGACGTCGGCCAGATGGAGATCGAGCACAAGGGAGTGCTGCTGGGGGTGCGGGGCAAGGGCATCGCCGGCGTTCCGACCTACCGGGAGGAAACCCGGCAGCTGGCGCCCGGCTCGACGCTCGTGTTCTACACCGACGGCCTGACCGACCGGCGCCAGCGGGCGGACGGCACCGGCCACTACACCGAGGCGGAGGCGCTGGAGATGCTGCGCCAGGCGGTCCGGTCGGTGGCGCGCGGCAGCGTCGAGGACATAGCGCAGGCTGCCGAGCAGGCCGTTCCCGGGGATATCGACGACGACATGGCCATCGTCGTGGTCCGGACCTCCGTCACGGATCTCGCGTCCTGGGAAGGAAACTTCCCGGCCGAGCCGATCCGCGTGTCCGAGGCCCGCAAGCTCGCCCACGACACGTTCGCCCGCTGGGGCATGGAGCTTGAGCAGGTCGACCTGGCCTGCCTGCTGGTATCCGAGGTGGTCACGAACGTCGTCCTGCACGCGGCGATCTCGCCGAGCCCGCGGAATGAGTTCGTGGCCGGGGCGGCCTCGGCCCTGGGCTTTGCCGCGGGCTCGGCGGGGGCGGCTGCCCCGGCAGGCGCGGCCGCGGACGAAGTGCTGGACGAATGGCCTGATCTGCCCTTCGGCATTGGTCATTCCCCGGCCGGCAAGGAGTTCACGCTCCGGCTCCGGCGCGGGACGGCCTCGATCTGGGTCGAGGTCTTCGATGCTGACCTGCGGCTGCCCAGGATCCGCAGCGCGGGGGAGAACGACGAGGGCGGCCGCGGGCTGTACCTGGTCGACCAGCTGGCGACCCGGTGGGGATCACGGCCGACTCATGACGGTAAGGCAGTCTGGTTCGAGGTGCCGCTCAGCGGCGGTGTCGGCGGGCGCTGAGCGGGCGCCAGGGCGGCACCCGGGCGGGGTCAGTGCTGCGAGGACGCCCACAGGCTGAGAACGATGATCGCGAACACCGCGATGATGACAGCCCAGGTCCCGCCCGTGACGCCGAGCCCGAGCCGGCGCCGCATCCGGGTCAGGAAGAATGCGACGAGGATGGCCAGAAACCCCAGCAGGATCAGCCCTGTGGTCATCGCTGCCTCCCGGGGTCCGTTCCTTCGAGCATAAAGCCGGGCGAGACATTCCGGCATCGCCCGGCGGGCTAACGCACCGGACTGATCCGCCTGGTGTGCCTGGTGTGCCGGATAGGTCCGGCTGAGACGCATGGACTGATCCGCCTGGTGTGCCTGGTGTGCCGGATAGGTCCGGCTGAGACGCATGGACTGATCCGCCTGCAGCGCTGGACTGGTCCGGTCGTGTGCCGGGCCGGGCCGTGCGGTTGGGCCGGGCGATGCCGCCACAGCTCAGGACGCGGCGCCGGGCGGGGATGGCGCCTCCGGCTGGTCCTGCCAGCCGAGGATCTGCTGAGCCGGCCCCGTGATGTCCGGGCGGCGCACGGACTCCCGCAGCCTGCGCAAGACCGTCAGCTGCTGGCCCAGCACGTCGATCCGGTCCTCCACCAGCCGCTCGGCCGCCTCTCGCTGCCCGGCGCCGGCCGGCCAGCCGAGCGCGAGCCGCGCCAGCGGCCCGACCTCGTCCAGCCGGAATCCCAGGTCCTTCAGCGCGAGCGCGGTCTCGACGTAGCCGCGGTACTCGCGCGGGTACTTCCGGGTGCCGCCAGCCGAGCGGCACGGCTCGGGGATGATCCCGAGCTCTTCGTAGTACCTGATCGTCCGGCTGCTCACGCCCGCGTCCCTGGCGAGCTGCCCGATGCTCACCAGCTCCGGGCCATCCTCGGTGATCTTGGCCAATGAACCCATGAGCTCCCCCGCAATCCGCCCCGCGAGCAAGCGCAGTGCCTGCACGCCCCTCGCACCCCGTTAGCCCGCCCGCGCCCCGCCGGGCGGGCTCCACGTCCCCGGCCCCATGGATGTGCACATTGATAGGCGTATAGCACTATCAATGTGCACATCCATGAGGTGTGCCCGGCCGCCCGTTGCCCGGCCCACTCAGCGAGCTTCCCCGTGCCGAGCCAGCGAGCGCAGCGGGTGAACAATCACCGGCTCAACATCACGGATAGTAGCCGCCAGCAGCAGGAAGCGGACTGGAATCAGGTGTGGGCGTCGGGCGGCCGCACTGCCCGCGCCGGGGATCACGTCCGCCAGCGCCGGGCGGCCGCCACCGAGGATCATGTCCGGCCAGCACCGGGGGCCGCACTGCCCGCGCCGGGGATCACGTCCGCCCGCGCCGGGCGACGGGGACGGCTGCATTCCCGGGAAAGGCCGCATCGGGCGATCGCCCGATGGCACCGGCCGATTGCCGGAGTAATCTCGGAGTAACCGTGCAATTCCACGGGCGAGGGACCACGGGCAGGCCCGGGCGGCCGGCTGATGGAGGGCGCAGTGACGGAGGCATTCATCGTCGGGGCGGTGCGCACCCCCGTCGGCAGGCGGAACGGCGGCCTGGCCGGAGTGCACCCCGTCGATCTGGCGGCGCACGTGCTGACCGAGATTGTCGCGCGGACCGGCGCCGATCCGGCCGCCATCGACGATGTGATCATGGGCTGCGTGTCCCAGATCGGCCCGCAGTCGCTCGACATCGCGCGCAACGCCTGGCTCTCGGCCG
>Ga0193729_1001704_pt1 | contig 11133 bp, 7 predicted proteins | sample U1c2metaG_FD_143036 | JGI IMG/M metagenome (GOLD analysis project Ga0193729, IMG submission 143036) | Soil microbial communities from a riparian zone of the East river system, Colorado, United States - U1c2 | ecosystem: Environmental > Terrestrial > Soil > Riparian zone | place: USA: East River... | reverse complement strand
TTTTGGCGAAAGAACATTCGCCTGCGAAAGCGTGGTGCGAATGTCTTCAAGACTCAAACCCATGGAAGCAAGCGCGACCGGATTCATTTGCACCCGCACAGCCGATTTTGCTCCGCCGCCAATCACCACCTGACTGACGCCTTCGACCTGGCTGATGCGCTGGCCGATGATTTGATCGGCCAGATTATAAACTTGCGACAAAGGCAACGCGTCCGACGTCATCGCCAGCACCATGACCGGCGCGTCGGATGGATTTACTTTGCGATAGGACGGCGGCTGCGGAAGCCCGCTTGGCAATTCGCCCGAGGCAGCGTTGATGGCGCTCTGCACGTCCCGAGCTGCGCCGTTGATATCGCGATTCAGATCGAACTGGATCGTGATGGATGAACCGCCTAACGAGCTGACCGACGTGATTTCCGATACGCCAGCGATTTGCGCAAAGCGGCGCTCCAGCGGTGCAGCAAGCGATGACGCCGCAGTCTGCGGATCTACACCCGGCTCCTGCGCACTCACCGAAATCGTCGGGAAGTCCACCTTCGGTAATGGCGCGACAGGCAAAAAATAATACGCCACGGCGCCCAGCATTAGCACGCCCGCCGCAAGTAACGACGTTCCAACTGGCCGACGAATGAATGGCTCGGAAATGTTCATGCCTAAAACCCCAGGCGATCATCTTCACCGTTTACTCCTGCAAATTGCGGTTCGGGTTCCAGTTCTGTTGTCGTTCTTGGCGGCAGCTCAGCTTGCTCAATTTCGCCACGACTCCGCCGCTCTTCGATCCAACGCCCGAACCGGTCGAGATACAGGTAAATCACCGGCGTGGTGTACAGCGTGAGGAATTGCGAGAGCAACAAGCCGCCCACGATGGAAATGCCCATGGGTCGGCGCAACTCGCTGCCGGTGCCGGTTTCCAAAGCGAGCGGCAAAGCGCCGAGTAGCGCGGCAGCAGTCGTCATCATGATGGGCCGAAAGCGTAACAGGCACGCCTGGTAAATCGATTCCTCTGGCGAGAGCCCTTCCCTGCGTTCCGCGTCCAGCGCGAAGTCAATCATCATGATCGCATTTTTCTTCACGATGCCGATGAGCAGAATGATCCCGATGAGCGTGACCAAAGAGAAATCGATGCGGCAAATGAGCAGCGCCAGCAGAGCACCGACGCCGGCGCTGGGGAGCGTCGAGAGAATTGTGATTGGATGGATGTAACTCTCGTAGAGGACCCCGAGCACGATATAGATCACGATCACGGCCGCTAAAATCAGCAGCGGCTCGCTGGTGAGCGACGAACGGAATTCCGCTGCCGCACCGGTAAACGTCGTCGTAATCGTGTCTGGCAGTCCGATTTCGCGCTCCGCTTTTTGAATCGCCGGGATTGCATCACTGAGCGAGCTGCCGCTGCGCAAATTGAATGAGATGGTCGCGGCGGGAAATTGCCCCTGGTGAGGAATCGATAATGGGGTGTTGCTCACACGCATCGTGGCGAACGCGCTCAAAGGAACGGGCTGGCCGCTGCTCGATTTCACATAAATCTTGTCGAGTAGATCCGGCGACTCACGGAATTGCGGTTCCACTTCCAAAATCACGCGGAACTGATTGAGCTGGGTAAAGATGATCGAGACCTGTCGCTGCCCGAACGCGTCGTACAGGGTGTCGTCGATTGCTTGAGTAAGCACGTTCAGCCGGGACGCTTTCTCACGATCAACATCGACGTTTAACTGAAAACCGTTCACCTGCTGGTCGCTTGCCACGTCGGTGAGCTGGGGCAGTTGACCAAGTCTTTGCACGAGCTTTGGTGTCCACTCGGCCAGCTCCGCTGCGTCGGCATCCTGCAAGATGTATTGGAATTGCGTGCGACTGGTCCGCGCGTCGATTTGCAAGTCCTGCGCTGCCTGCATAAACAGCGAGACGCCCTCAACACCGCGTGTAGCGTTGCGCAGGCGCTCGATGATTTTTTCGGCGTTCGCGCGCTGGTCGTGCGGATTGAGGACAATATAAAGTCGCGCTGTATTTACCGTTGCGTTCAACGTTCCGGCGCCCACGGATGCGGAGACACTCGCCACATCAGGGTCCTGCCGGACAATGTCCGACACTGCGTGGACGCGCTGCATCATCGCTTTGAACGAAATGTTCTCGGCGGCATCGGTTACGCCGATGATCACGCCGGTGTCCTGCTGAGGCAGCAGACCTTTCGGCACGATCATGTAAAGCAGAATGGTCGCGACGAGTGTGACGACAGCGACGACCAAAACAAAGCGCTGATGCGCCAGCACCCAGCGCAACCCATATTCGTACCAATTTCGAAAGCGCGTCCAATATTCCTCTGTTCGCCGATAAAATTTGATCTTGTGCTCGCGCTCTTCCTCCGTTTCACCGCGCAAAAGATTCGCGCACATCATCGGAGTCAGCGTCAACGAAACGAACGCCGACACGCCGACCGCGACACTCATGGTGATCGCGAACTCGCGAAATAAACGGCCGACGATCCCAGTCATGAACAGGAGCGGGATGAAAACGGCCACCAGCGAGACGCTCAACGACACTACCGTGAATCCGATTTGCTTTGCGCCTTTGAGCGCGGCTTCCAACGGTCGGTCGCCCGCTTCGATGTAGCGCACGATGTTCTCGATCATCACGATCGCGTCATCGACAACGAACCCGGTGGAAATCGTTAGCGCCATCAACGAGAGATTGTCGAGGCTGAATCCGGCGAGATACATGACGCCGAACGTGCCGATCAGCGAGAGCGGCAACGCCACGCTCGTGATGACGGTGGTCGAAAGTTTTCGCAGAAACAGGAACATCACCAGCACAACCAGCGCGATGGTTAGCAGCAACGTGAATTGCACATCGCGTACCGACGCGCGGATCGTTTCGGTGCGATCAGCCAGGACATCAACGTGCACGGACGGCGGCAACGTGCTCGTCAGGCGCGGCAGCAATTGTTTCACGCGCTCGACGGTTTGAATGATGTTCGCGCCGGGCTGACGCTGAATGTCGAGCAGCACCGCAGGCTTCTCGCCGTTCTTCGTGCCAACCCAGGCGGCGAGCTGGTCGTTCTCCACGCTATCGATGATGTTCGCTACGTCGCCGAGCCGAATCGGCGCGCCGTTCTTGTAAGCGACGATGATCGGCTTGTAAGCGTCCGCAGAGAAAATCTGATCGTTCGACCCGATGGTGAACGATTGTCGGGGTCCTTCAAAGCTTCCTTTCGGCGCGTTTACATTCGCCTGGCCAAGAATCGTGCGCACATCTTCGAGGCTCAGTCCGAGCGCTGAAATCGCTGCCGGATTCACCTGCACGCGCACGGCCGGTTTTTGGTTGCCCTGGATTGCGACGAGCCCGACACCGGTGACCTCGCTCAGTTTTTGCGCCAGCAATGTGTCGGCAAAATCGTTCACTCTGTCGAGCGGTAAACTGTCTGACGTGATCGCGAGCGTAAGGATCGGTGTGTCTGCTGGATTGACCTTGTTGTACTTGGGCGGGTTCGGCAGATCTTTCGGCAAGAATCCGCTCGCCACATTTATGGCCGCCTGCACATCTTGAGCAGCGACGTCGATTGGGCGGTCGAGCACGAACTGCAACGTGATCGTGGATACGCCGAACGAGCTCGTCGAGTTCATCGACGCCAGTCCCGCAATCTGGCCAAACTGGCGCTCCAGCGGCGTGGTGATTGCCGAGACCATCACATCCGCGCTCGCGCCCGGATAATAGGTCGTGACTTCGACTGTCGGAAAATCGACTGTCGGGAGCGCTGAGATCGGCAGCAATTTGTAGCCCAGGATTCCGAGCAAAATCACGCCCGCCATCAGCAGCGAGGTCGCCACGGGTCGGCGAATGAACGGTTCGGAAATGTTCACGGCTTTCCTGAGCTCGCCGTTTTGGGGGTTCGTCTTATCTGTGGAGGCCGTGCTTGGTGCAAAGGTTGTGGCGTCGTCAGCTCAACATGCGCGCCCGGTTGCAATTTATACTGTCCATCCACCACCACTTGCTCGCCGGGTTTTAATCCTTCATCCACTAGTGCAACATTTCCTTCCGTCTGGGCGACTTTGATCGGTCGCATCTCCACAGTTTTATCTGGCTTGATCAGATAAGCGTAGGTTCCCTGCGGCCCGCGCTGCACTACGCTCGAAGGGATAACGGTCGCATCCTTTCGCGTGGTCAAGATCAATCGGGCGTTGACGAATTTTCCCGGCCAAAGCTTCAGTTCATTATTCGGAAACGTGGCCTTGAGTTTCACCGTGCCAGTTGTCGGATCGATTTCGTTGTCCACGACCGCAAGCGCGCCTTCGTCGAGCGTGTTCGTATTTCCCCGATCAAGGGCAAGAACTTTTAGTCCACCGTTTGCACCGCCCTGGTTCAAAATTTCCTGCAAATTCTGTTCGGGTAACGTGAAGACAACCGAGATCGGATGCATTTGCGTGATGACGACCATGCCAGTCTGATCACCTGCGTGGACGATATTGCCGACATCGACGAGTCGAACGCCAGTGCGTCCATCGATTGGTGATTTGATCTGCGTGTAATCGAGTTGCGTACGCGCGCTCTCAATCGCAGCCTGATCACCCTGGACCGCCGCCTGGAGTGAATCGCCTGAGTATTTCGATGCGTCGAAATCCTGTTGAGCGATCACTTTCTTTTTCAGCAAATCGGTGTTGCGCTCAAGGACGACCTTGGTGTTGGCTAATTGCGCTTCGTCCTGTGCTTTTTTTGCAATCGCCTGATCGAGCGCTGCTTGAAACGGACGCGGATCGACAACGGCAAGCAAGTCGCCCGCCTTCAGATCCTGGCCTTCAGAAAAAAGCACCTGCTGCAACTGGCCATCTACGCGTGTGCGCACCGTGACGGTGTTAAACGCTTGCACTGTTCCCAAACCATCAAGATAGATCGGCATATCTTTTTGCTCGACCTTCCCTGCGACAACCGGCACTGGACCGCCACCTGCAAACCCACCACGTCTGCCCGCAGTTCCTGTCGCACCCGTCAATCCAGATTGATCAGACGAAGCGCGATGATGAAAGCTCCACCAGCCGATTAGAAGCACGAGAGCGCCGATGATTCCGAGAATGAGTCGCTTAGACATTTTTTACATACGTCGCTTGCATGTCCGCCAATTGTACGGATTCGTCCGGTGGCGAACTGGACGCCCATAATTTGTGACCTCCGAGACAGCCGCTCGGTTACAAGAATGTATCGTATTTGCTTTAGAGCTCGTCTGGGTTGCGAGGGCTGCGGATTCCCGAAAATACGGTTCAGAGCACACCGTGTCCGCACTTTAGAACTCAAATTTATCATTAAGAAAGGAAGACAGATCCCGTGAAGCATCTCTCCCTGCGTCGCAGCGTCCGGGAACGGACTGACGCTCACTTTGGGATAAGACCTGGCGATGCGGATTAGTCGCAAACAACGTGAGAATGCAAGCGCAAGCTAAGCTTGGCGAAAAGCATTTCGCATGAAAGGTTGTTGGAGTGCGAAGCGTTCTCGCATGGCTGCGAGCAAGCACTGAAGGATTAGCCTAACGAACCAAAAGCAAGCCCAAGCCCGTAAGTGACGACTGCGACGATCACACCGATCCAGGTCATTTCCAAGCCGGATGCCCACCAGGAACGGATCGTGATCAGCGATTTCAATGCGCCCACGAGAAAGTGTGCCACCAAACTGATGCCGAACGAAATAATCACTGCGGTCACGCCGCCCGAGAAGAAGAACGGAATGATTGGAACAAAGGCGCCGATCGCCGTGGAAATGCCAGCCGAGGTTGCAGCCGTCCATTGATTCGGAAACCGATGCACGGACAAGCCAAGCTCACTCTGCGCCATTGCCTGTACAAATTGTTCGGGTTGCTGGGCGAGACGCTCTGCCATCTTCTGTGATTCTTCGGGAGTGAACCCTTGTAATTGATAGAAAAGCGACATTTCTTCGATTTCTTCTTCGGGATTTTCTTCAACCTCGGCGCGCTCGCGCGAGATTTCGGCTTCATAAACTTCGGCTTCACTCTTTGCGGCCAGATATGCCCCTGCCCCCATCGAGAGAGTGGACGCAAGCATGCCGGCAAGCCCTGAAATCAGAATGTAATGTTGTTGATTATTTGTCGCGCCGGCTACGCCCGAAACAATTCCAAATACCGCGCCCAACCCATCGTTCGCGCCGTAGATCGCATCGGCGACCCAACTGCCGCCTCGCCCGTGCCAGCGTTCGCGCTTCAGGATTTTGTCCAGCGCGGTGCGCGGGCTAACCGGCGGCGCCATGGCGCTAAGCACTCGCGCATGCGCTTTTTCCTCGATTGCGCTTTTCCGCAAAAATTCCTGCACATCTTTTTCGCCGGCCAAGGCACGCTCAGCTTGCTCATGAAATTCGGCTTCCTGCCGTTCTTCCGTCGCTTCCATTCGACGAATAGCAATGTCGGCTCCCGCAATTTTGTTCCACCAACGGCTGAGCTGTCGGCGGATTGTGTCCTTCAGAACCGGCGGCTCTGCGCCAAGATCTCTGAGTTTTCTTTCCCAGCGCTGCGCATGGCGCTCTTCCGCTTCAGCCATGCGCAAGAGAACGCCTTTGCGTCTCTCGTCCCGCTCGCGTTCGGCCAGATCGCGATACGTTTGCGCCGTCTCGACTTCTGCGCGCCAATTGCGCTTGACGACTTCGATCGTCTGCTCCGGTCGCCGGCCGCCTGAGGGAGATCCGGGTTGCGGATCTTTCGAGTCAGGAGACGGATTTTCGCTGCTCATATGCGCTCAATCAGCTGGTTCTATCGCAGCGCTAATTGCCGGCTCTGCTCTGGCCTTTAGTTGCTGCGCTGTAATTACAATCGCGACTGAACCGATAATCAGCGCGGCAGCAATTAGGACACGCGGTGTTACAGTTTCCCCGGCAAAAGCAGCGCCTAACAACACCGCTACAATCGGGTTCACATACGCATACGTCGCGACTTTCGCCGGATCACAGTGACGCAACAGCCAGATGTAAGCGGTGTATCCAACCACAGCTCCGATGATTACCAAATAAATGAACGAAGCCAGCGACAAGGTCGAGACCGAGCCAGGATGAAACCGCCGCACCTCGCCGGTTACGACGCCGGCAAGCACCAGGAGCAGTCCGCCGCAAAGCATCTGTTGGGCTGCCGTCAGGAATGGAGAGGCAGCGTGTTTCGCTGAACGCGAATAAAGCGATCCTGCCGACCAGATGAACGAGGACACGAGCAGGATCGACATTCCAATCGCAGGATGTCGCCCGCCATTTGAAGAAAAACGCAAAGCTGGTCCGAGTAAAATGCCAACGCCAGCAAAACCGCCGACCAGGCCAAGCCAGATAATCGGTGGTGGCTTGGGCGTCATTCCCATCGCCCAGCCTAGAATCACAATGTAAATAGGAACAATCGCCACGATTAGAGCCGCCAATCCTGTGTCAATGTACTGCTCTGAAATTGTGACACCGCCATTACCAGCGAGGAGCAAACAGGCTCCAATAATCAGCGATGTGCGCCAGTTCGCCCAGCTCGATTTATAGGTGCCCTGCGACCACGCGATCACATACATGATTACGCCAGCCAACAGGAATCGCATGCCAGCCATTAGAAACGGCGGAATACTCTCGATGGCGAAGCGGATGCCAAGATAAGTCGAACCCCAAACGAGGTAGAGAGCGGCGAAGGCAATGATAACTCGGATTTTTTTTGGCGCAGCCATTAAGAGGTAGTGACAAGTGCAGAACCAACAGGAATCATAGATTGCAGCAGGGTAAACGCAGACTCTACTCGGAGTCTGGTCTGCGAAAATCTGTGAAAACTATGGGGCGAAGTAGCCGACAGCAAACTAACTGCTGCGCTTGAAGATCAATCGATACAGAAGCAACAGAATCATCGCGCCGACGACGGACATGATCCAGCCGGCGATGTAATTTTCTCCGGCAAAAATGCGACCGATCCAGGTACCAACGAACGCGCCGGCGATGCCGAGAAGAATTGTAATGATACACCCACCGGGATCTTTTCCTGGCATCAACAATTTCGCAAGGGCGCCTACGACGAGACCGATCACCAGAACCCACAGAATCGAGTGAGAGCTAAAGTCCATAATGAGCCGAGTTCTATCGGATTCACTGCGCTACGGCAAGACTTTAAGGAATGACGGCTGCGCAGCCCTGGTGCTGGTCAGAGTTGAATCACTTGCGCCGAGTGAATGTCTTCGTTCGCCCGAATTTCTCTCAACAATTTTTCGCTCGGTGCAGTGTCGAGATTCAACACCGTGAGCGCTGTCCCGCCGGCCTGATTTCGACTGAGCGACATTGTCGCAATGTTGACGCCATGACCGCCGAGCAATGTGCCAACTCGTCCAACCATCCCGGGGCGGTCTGTGTTTTCCAATACCAGCACGACACCATGCGGACGCGCTTCTACCGGACGACTGTTAATGCTTATGATTCGTGGAGTGACACCAAAAAACGCGCCACCGACCGACACGGTTTTTCCTTCGCCAGCAGCGGATAATTCGAGCATGTCAGTATAATCTCCGGGTGCGCTCAGGCGCGATTCGCTTACTTTCAAACCAAGAGCCTCGGCAAAACTGGGCGCGTTGACTTCGTTGACTTCGCTGCCGCCGGCTATTTGCAGGAAGCCTTTCAAGATTGAGCGCGTGATCGCCGTCGTATCAACTTCGTTGACTTTGCCGCTGTAATTGATGTTGAGAGTTTCCACGCGCTTTGATGCAAGCTGCGACAAAAACCGGCCCAATTTTTCGCCAAAGCGCAGATGCGGTCCAATGATTGCCAGGGTTTTCGCATCGAGACTGGGCATGTTCACTGCGCTGCGAATGGTACCTTCGAGCAGCGCAGCGCGAATCGAGTGGGCGATCTCAATCCCGACGCTCTCCTGTGCTTCTGCGGTGGAAGCGCCGAGATGGGGAGTAAGAACAAGATTGGGCGCGCCGCGCAATGGCGATTCGGCCGGGAGCGGTTCAGTTTCAAAGACGTCCAATGCCGCAGCGGCCACATGCCCATCTTGCAAAGCTTTCACGAGCGCGTTTTCGTCGATCAAGCCGCCACGCGCACAATTGATAATGCGGACGCCGCGTTTGGTTTTTTGTAATCGTGCTGCATCGAGAATGTGACGCGTTTCTACGGTAAGCGGCGTGTGCAGCGAGATGAAATCCGCATTCGTAAGCAAATCATCGAGCTCGTCCAGCAGTTCGACCTGCAGGCTGCGAGCGCGCGTCGCGGAAAGATACGGGTCGTAAGCGATCACGCGCATCCCGAAGGCAATGGCGCGTCGGCTGAGTTCGCTGCCGATCCGGCCCATTCCAATTACGCCCAGCGTTTTGTTGTAGAGCTCAACACCTTCGAAATTCTTTTTGTCCCAATTCTTGCTGCGAACGTTTGCATCGGCCTGCGGAATCTTGCGCGCCGCTGAAAGCAACAGCGAAAACGCATGCTCGGCCGTGGAAACCGTATTTCCACCGGGCGCATTCAGCACAATGATGCCGCGGCGTGTGGCCGTCTCAACGTCGACGTTGTCCACCCCCACCCCAGCTCGCCCGACGACGCGCAATTTCGTCCCTGCATTCAAAACATCGGCGGTGACTTTTGTCTGGCTGCGTACTACAAGGGCACTGAAGTCGGGAATAAGATCGACAAGTTCCTTCTCGCTTAAACCGGTTTTGACTACAGCCTCGATTGCGCCATCACGAGAAAGCTCATCCACTCCACGCTGTGAAATTGCGTCGGCGATGAGGACCTTGGGCGGCGTCACGATAAGTCCAAACTTAAAACTTAAATGTTAAAACTTAAAACTATTCTGTGTACGCTATTGTCTTAATGCGAGAGCGCGCAAAATCCTTCTACGTCGTATTTGCCATCGCGGCTTCGCTCATTGTTCCGGCTGCCATTGCATTGCGAACGATCGTTCACCCAGCCATTTTGCAAGCTACTTCAGATAATCCGACGCCGCTCGGATACACATGGAGCCTGGCACTGTTCATTATTCCCATCGGGGTCCTGGCATGGTGGTTTGCCCGTCGACCTGATCTCAAGTTTCCACGAAAAGCATTTTTGAGGACTATTGCGGTGCTCGCACCACTCGGCTTCGTGCTCGATCTGCTCTTCGGCAACGCGTTCTTCATCTTCCCAAACAAAGCGGCCACACTCGGCTGCAACGTCCCTGCTTTAGGTGGAGCAATTCCAATTGAGGAATTCATTTTCTATCTAACAGGCTTCATGCTTGTCCTGCTGAGTTACATCTGGTGCGACGAATATTGGATGGCCGCTTACAACGTCCCTGACTACACGGAAGCGGCCAGGGACATAACGCGCATCGTTCGATTTCATTTTGGTTCGGTCGTCCTTGGTGTCGTCTTGATCGCAGCCGCAATTCTGTACCGCAAGTTTGTCTCCAACGCATCGGAAGGGTTCCCGTGGTACTTTATCTATCTTATCTGCGCTTCACTGATTCCGTCGGCCGGCTTTTTTTACACTGCGCAACGGTTTATCAACTGGCGCGCCTTCAGCTTCACGTTTTTTCTGCTTCTCCTTATAAGCTTGCTTTGGGAAGTGACGCTCGCTTTGCCGTATGGCTGGTGGGAATATCGCAGCAATATTTTGATCGGGCTTCACATCGGAGCATGGTCCGGCCTGCCGATTGAAGCCGCCTGTGTTTGGATGGCTGTGACCTTTACTGCCGTTATCACTTATGAAGTTATCAAAATTTGGAAAGCCCTGGGAACTCGCGCGCTCGAAGCATTCTTTGGCATTCGAAAATAGGCCAATTTCTCTTTGTTAACGCTCAACGTCCAAACGTTCAATGAAACTCATCCGTAAATGATCAACCGAATGGATTCGGGCAATTGCTGGGCGACGTTGGTGGCCACGCTGCCGCGAAGCAATTTTGCCATGGCCGAGCGTTGTGATGCGCCAATGATGAGATAATCGACGCCGAGCGTCGCCGATAGATCGAGAATGGTGGTCGCAGTATCTTCGCTCACGGCGTAAACCGGCTGAACGCAGATGTCGCGTTCGGCCCCCAGCTTGAGCATCAACGACATGATAGCATTCGCCTCAGGATTTTCCTGCCAACGCGTACGAGCGATCGGCGCAGGACCGCCACCGTAAAACACGGCGATCTCTTTAACATAGAGCACACAGAGCGTCGCTTTG
>Ga0193729_1001703_pt1 | contig 11137 bp, 10 predicted proteins | sample U1c2metaG_FD_143036 | JGI IMG/M metagenome (GOLD analysis project Ga0193729, IMG submission 143036) | Soil microbial communities from a riparian zone of the East river system, Colorado, United States - U1c2 | ecosystem: Environmental > Terrestrial > Soil > Riparian zone | place: USA: East River... | reverse complement strand
GCTATCTCCGCTGGAGTCGCTTCGCGACAGACAGTTTCACCTTCCGGATTTCGATAAACCGTAAACTGACGGCGAGCCGGTTTTGCATCATCAGATCCCTGGGGTATGGCGAGACTGACTGGCGTAACTGTGGCGGGCGATCGCGAAGTGCCGAGGAGGTGTCGCGCCTTTTCATTCAGCCGCGCGGCAGAAACCCGAACCGTGGGTGAAAGAGAACCGTGTGCGGCGAGCGCGGTGCCGCCCACGAATATGGCCAGCGCTCCGAGCGTAACTAAGCAAAGCCTTCGGCGATCGTAAGGAGTCATGAAATTACTGAGACTAACGGTCGGGAAGTCTTGGGTGAATTAAACCTGTTCCGCTGAGGCCGCGGAAGTGTCGGACAGAAACAAGATCTTAGAGACTTCATACCACGAAACCGTTGCCAGTAATATCATGAAATCCATCAACAAAACCAACCGGCCCAAGGGATTATTTCAGCAGGTTTTTGCTGAGAGAATCCAGACGCGTCCGCGCCGCCGCTACTTCCGGACTGTTTGGATATTTTCGCAGGATCTCGCGCCATGCCCAGCCTTCGTAATGAAACTGTTTTCTGGTGCGATCAAAGGTGAAAATGATGCCCTGACGGTTGTACCGATCGAGGCCGCTGTAATTTAAGTAGTAGGAAAATTCAGGCGCGCCGCCGGCCGGCAGCTCACGTCTTTCAAATCGCCGTTCTGCTTCGCGCGTCAACTTTGCCGCAGCCTCTTCAGCGGCGTCGCCATAAATCAATAGTACTTTCGTTCGGATCGGTGAGCGTGGGAACGCTTCGAGAAAAATCCTGGCGCGCGCCACGCGATCGAATTCATCCGCGCCGTCCAGGAGTCGCGTGAGACGCTCATCGTCGCCCGCCCGCCATGATGAAATGACCGCCTCGCTTTGCAGCCAGCCAGAGGTCCTTCGATTAATCGCGACCTGATAAAACGTCAGACCATCGCGCGTACGACTAGAGCCTCTGATCGAAACAAAGCGGCCACGACTCAATCGGCGAATAAGACGCGCCGCCGGATCTGGTGAACCTCGCAACGCGGCCAGTCTTTCATCAGCCACGATCGCCAGACGTCCGCCCGGCGGAACGCGCGGCTTCTGCGCGAAACCACTGAGCACAAAACCAGCCGAGATGATGAAAAGAAAACTTGCCAGGCATCGACGAGAGGTTATGGTCGTCATGTCCGTTTGTCTCCTTCACAAGGTGAAGTTGCGAGAGGCAGCAAACTTGCGGAGGCGCGAAGTCCGGGAACGCGCGTTACGCGCTATGCGAACGAGGACGTCCGCACTCCAAAGCTACGCGCGGCGGCGAGTGGCGGCCGCAACCGTGGGATTGAATTTGGTGCGAGTATCAGCGGCGAGCAATCGCTCACTCATGCCCGCGTGATGAAAATGGCAAATCGCGACCGCGAGCGCGTCCGCCGCATCGTGCGGTTCCGGCACGGCGCTCAACGACAACAGCACGCGCACCATTTGCTGAACCTGCTGCTTGTCAGCATTGCCGTATCCGGCGACGGTTTGTTTGACGCGCCGCGGTGAATACTCTCCGATCTGAAGCGCCGCTTTTTCAGCTACGAGCAGCGCGACCCCGCGAACCTGGCCCAACTTTATGGTGACTTTGGGATTGACTGAGTAGAAAGCTTCCTCAATAGCGCACGCGTCGGGTTGAAGTCGCTCGATCACTTCTTCAAGCGCACGGCAGATGCGTAAGAGTCTGGCAGAGAAGGTTGTCGACGACGGTGACTTAACGGCGCCAAATTCGATCAAGCGATAGCGCTGGCCATTGCTGTCGCCTTCGACGACGCCCCAACCCGTCGTTTCACTACCAGGATCGATTCCAAGAACGCGCACGATGGTTCAGAGTGTACAGCATTGTGCAAGCTTGAAGTAGGTATGTTTGACTTGTCGTCTCAGCAGGAGGGTTAGCGGACTTTGCAATTTTGATTCAGGGGGGGTCTTAGACTGGAGCGCAAGCGTCTCGCTTGCTTCGTTGGCGCACGTTGATGGCAAGCGGGACGCTTGCGCTCCAGTCAAACAACGTCACGCGGCCGCCATGTCCGCTTCGCTCATATCAAAGTTCGCAGAAACTTTCTGCACGTCGTCGTGATCTTCGAGCGCTTCCATCAGCTTCACCATCTGATTAGCCTGCGAGCCTTCCAGCTTGATGTAGGTCTGCGGGACCATTTCGACTTCGGCGACCTGCGGAGTTATTCCCGCTGACTTGATCGCGTTTTGCACTGTTTCGAAACTATCCGGCGCAGTGATGATCTCCCAGTTTTCATCGTCGTCGCGGATATCTTCCGCGCCGGCATCGATGGCGAGATCGAAAAGTTCATCTTCCGCCTTCGCTGCTTTGTCAACGACCAGATAACCTTTCTTATCAAACATCCAGCCGACTGAGCCTGCCTCACCAAGGTTGCCGCCGTTCTTGGAAAAGATATGACGAATCTCTGCGACGGTGCGATTACGATTGTCCGTCACTGACTCAATCAATAGCGCGACGCCGCCTGGCCCATAGCCTTCGTACGTTATCTCTTCATAGTTGACGCCTTCTTCTTCGCCGGTGCCGCGGCGGACCGCGCGATCGATCGTCTCGTTCGGCATGTTGCCGGCCTTGGCATCGGAAATCGCCTTGCGCAAGCGGGCGTTAGCGTCGGGGTCGCCGCCGCCAGTGCGCGCCGCGACCGTCAATTCTTTGATGAACTTGGTAAAAAGTTTGCCGCGCTTGGCATCGAGCGCGCCTTTCTTATGCTTAATCGAATGCCACTTCGAATGTCCGGACATTTGAAAAATTGATCCTTACTATTGAGTTGATTTTGACCGCAGACTATATCACATCCGGCCCGCATGAAGCCTGCGCGCGGCGCGCCGCGGGCGCGGGCGCTATTTTAACTTTTCGTACTCAGCGCGAGCAGCAACCAGCGCCGCCAAATTCGAATCAGCGTCTTTCCAAAGCTTAAGAAAATCCAGATAGGCTGTCCGTGCCGTAGCATTGTCGCCGTTCAAGACGGCCGCGCGCGCGAGTCCCAATTGCGCCAATGGATAGAGAGGTGAAACAGGATACCAGCCGCGGTGATCAAGAATAGTCTTGAACTCAATGGCTGCCTTCGCGCCGTCCTTCTCTTTCAGATAAGCCTGACCGCGAAGATACTGTGGCCAGAACTCGCCAAAAACTTCATACTTGCGCGCCGATTCGAGCAGCTCAACGGCCTGTGGAGCATTGCCCCGGCTCAGCTCCAGCTGAGCGCGAATAATCGGGATGGAGTTTGAATGGAGCAAAGTGTCCTGTGGAAACATCTTCAAGAGCTCATCGATGGACGACTGGGCCGGTCCCACTTGTCCGCAAGCGGCATACGCATTCGCTGCACTAACAACGTTGGCCTGCTCTCGTGACAGATCCAGGGCCTGCTTCGCAACCCGCGTCGCACGTTCGCAGTTTCCCAGGGTCGCGTCACGCGTTGCTTCGACCAACAGCACCTGGGCGGCGAACTCTTTGCCGGCACCCTTGCTGTTCATCTTGATCATGCGCTCGTTCAAGTCATCAGCGTTTGCCAACTGGCCCGAAAAGGCCGCGAGCTGCGCTTGCCAATTCAAACCTTCTTCGATTTTGCTGGTCGTCCTGGTCCACTCGAGCTGCTCTTTCATGGTGTCCGTGTTGCCCTGTACGAAGGCCAGGTGGTAAAGCCGCTGATGCATGTTCGCACTTTCGAGTTTCTGCTCGGCAGCCTGGTGCAGAATCTTAATTGCCTCGTCAAACCTATTCTGTCCCATGAAGGCAACAGCCAGATTCACGTAGGCGCGGGCTTGTTTTGGATTCAAATCCGTGGCGGCGTGACCCTCGGTCACAGCTCTCTCAAACGGTCCGACCAGGGTGAACTTGTTGCACAAAAGGTTAAGCGGCTCCCAATCTCTGGGATAGGTTTGTTTCCACATTTCAAGTTGCTTGATCTGCAGTTCCCATTCACCGGTAACGCCGCCGTAATAATTTGCCAGGATCTCGAATTTCTCTCGTTCGCTTACGCGGTCGCGAAGCTCATAGGCGCGCGTGTATTCCTGGCGCGCCAATTCATATTGCCGATTGTTGTTGTAGCACAGCGCTAAACGCGTGTGCGCACTCGCGAAATCAGGATCGTATTGAATCGCCTTCTTATAAAACTCTATTGCGTGATCGTAGTCCGCCTTCGAATGCAGATCGACTCCATTGGTGTACTGCTGCAACGCTTCCAAAGATGAGGTAGTGACGTTCTCAACCGGCTTGTCAAAGCTCTTTATGGTATTGAGGGATTCACCCAGCTTTTCGCGCAACTGGGCGGCTGCCGGTCCCAGAGACTTCAGCACTTGATCCTTTCCATCAGCTTCAAATTGTTGGCTGGCAATCGTGTCGCCAGTTTTCGAGTTTACCGCCTCCAGCAAAACTAAGTAGTGCTCGCCCACGCCTGAGATCGATCCCAACAGCATTGCCTTGATTCCCTGTCGCGCGCAAATGTCTTTCGCCACCTGACGCGTCACTCGCGTGTCAGGCTCCAGGTTCATGAATGTTAATGACTCGCGCACTCGGTCTCCCGAGAAGATGTCGAGAAACGGCGACTGTCCGAGCTGCAAAGCCAACGCCTGTTTTAGAGTCTCATCGAACACCGGATCACCGGTTGTATTCGTGAAGTCGGCGAGCAGGATTGTATCTTTTTCAGTGAGCACGTTGCGCTCGCGCAAAATAGAAAAGTAGATGATCGCAACGGCAGCGACGATCGCGGCAAGGGCAACAACTGCCACACCTATCTTGTGACGCTTGATCTCACCAACGAGGTATTCAGCGCTCGACGCGCGTGTCTGAGAAACGTCAGCAACCCCTGAAGTTGATCGTGCAGGCCTCGCGACCGAGTGCGTGCTAACGCGCGGCATCGATCTATGAATCTCGGTATCGGCGAGCCCGCTAAACGCCGCGGTGTATTCCCCCGGGCCCATCGACCGCTCCAGCTCAGTCTGAAACTCAATGCGCCCTTTAAGCTTCTTCAGATCCGATTCAAATTCCTTGATAGTTTGATACCGCTCTTCAACGTCCTTGCGCAGGGCCTTCAGGACAATCCACTCGAACTCCGCCGGAGCATTCGGCGCAAAGCGAGCGAGGGGCGGTGGATCATTGGTGGCGATCGCGACGATGATGTCGGTCTTGGTCTCGCCCGCGAAAGGCACCCGGCCCGCCGCCATCTCGTAAAGCACAACGCCGAGACTCCAAATGTCAGTGCGAGCATCGACCGGTTTTCCGCGCGCCTGCTCAGGTGACATGTACTGCGAGGTTCCTAAAACCATGCCGGCGTCGGTCTGCACCAGAGCGCGCGTGACCGCTTCCGTGTCCGCCTCGTCGACCGCGGGTCGCTCCATTAGTTTTGCTAAACCGAAATCCAGGACCTTAACGTGACCATTGCGCCGGATCATCACGTTCTCTGGTTTGATATCGCGATGAATAATGCCGGCGGCATGCGCCTCTTCCAGGGCGCCGGCAATTTGGATCGCCACGTTCAGCACTTCCGCCATTTCCATCGGGGCGCCCGACAAACGAGTACGCAGCGTCTGGCCATCGACGAATTCTGTCGCGATGAAGTGACGACCTCCTTCGTCACCCATTTCGTAAATCGTGAGAATGTTCGGATGGTTCAGCGCTGACGCCGCATAGGCTTCCTGATCAAAACGACTCAACCGATCGCGATTCTGGGTGAGTTCTTCCGCAAGCAGCTTCAACGCGATCTTGCGACCCAGCTTTGTGTCCTCAGCGAGATAGACTTCGCCCATCCCGCCCGAGCCGAGCTTTTCCAAAATTCGATAACGAGAAATGGTTTCCAGATCCATCTGGGGGACTCGATCGCTATTTTAACTTGCTCAACTCTTCGAGCATCACGGCGCTCGGATTTGTGATTCGAATGATCTTGTTCCTGGAATTGCTTCCCGAGATTATCGTTACCGCCTTTTGCGGCACCCTGAAGCTTTTCGACAAAAACTTAATCAGTTCACGATTCGCGGCGCCTTCGACGGGCGATGCGGCAACTCGAACTCGCAGCGCGCCGTCATGGTAACCGGCGATTTCGCTGCGCGAGGCGCGGGGCACAACCCGCACCGTCAGGGTAATGGCGTGCTCATCTTCACGTTGTTGGCCCACGCGGCAGCTAATATTAGTTGGTAAATCGGAAATCGTAAACAGGCGGAGGGTGATCCGCGCCATGACAGGCCACTCTCAGAAAAACTGAACCGGCCAGGCTCGCAGCAGCGTGGCAGCGACCGCAGATTGACACACCCAAATGATAAGAAATGCGATCAGGGGAGAAATGTCGAACATTCCTACCCGTGGAATCATGCGACTCAGTGGTCTAAGCAAAGGCTCCGTTAAGCGTACAACCAAGCGCATTAAACGGTTGGCATAGCTCATCCCCACCCACGAAAAAATGATTCGCACAAAAATTGCCAGCGTATAGAGTCCCAGCGCACCAAACAATAGATAGCCGATAATTCCGACCGGCGCATCGGGTCGATGGCTCGTCACGGCATAGAGAACGCCCGCGATCGTGTTAAGAAATGTCCCGGCAATTTGGACAATTAGCACACCGGCAATAATCATGAGAATGACAACTATGAAAGGGGCCGCTTTGGTATCGAGCCTGAATCCGCGCAGGATCGCTCGCGCCGGGGCAAGGACGGGATCGGTTGCGCGACGCACATTGCGCGAGTGCCAGGTAAACGGATTTACGTCGCGGTAATCAAAGACGGCCCGCAGAATGATCAGCAGCGTCCCGGCGGCGACCATCGCCGTGATGGCCCAACGAAGGAAAAAGTAGATTAAGGCTAAAGCCAGCATGTGTTGATTCGGGGCAGTGGCCCGACCGTAAGGGAGGGCGTTCAGCCTGGGAACGTACGCTCCCTCTCTCCAAATATCGCCGTCCCTATCGTTGCGCCTTCTTCGATCGCGATTTCGAAATCATGAGTCATACCCATCGATAACTCACCGCGTCGATCGCCAAACGCTCCGCTGGTTCGTAACTCATCTCGCAATTCACGCAACCGGCGAAAATATGGACGGACGCGCGCGGGTTCATCAAAGAAAGGCGGCAGCGTCATTAGCCCGATCAACTGTAATCTCTCACATCCCCGGACCGCGGTGACTACTTCGGAGAGTTCTCCTTCAGCGACTCCGGTCTTAGTCGCTTCATGGCCGAGATCGACTTGAATCAACACGGGCAAGGTCGCGCGATTTACTTCTTCACACATTCGCTCCAATCGCAGCGCCAGCGCCGCGGAATCGAGCGATTGAATTACATCGAACAATTCGACCGCGCGCCGCGCCTTATTTGATTGCAGGTGGCCAATCAAATGCCATTTCGCGATTTCGCGGCCAATGACGGGGATCTTTGTCTCCGCTTCCTGGACCCGGTTTTCACCAAAATCCGTCAGGCCCGCCAACAAAGCATCCTGGATCGCTTTGACAGGATGAGTCTTGCTGACTGCGACGAGCGTTATCTCCTCCGGCTCTCGACTTGATCGACGCGCAGCGTCCCTTATCCTGGCTTGCACGCCTTCAATCCGCTCGAGTAATGGTGTCCGTTCGGCCGTTTGCGTCATTGCCTCAATAACAGCTCGCTGAAATCCAACTATAACAATGCTGCAAGGCGAAGGCTAACATGGTGAACTATAATGAGTTTTGAAAAACTTTCTCTCCTCATATCTTTTTGAATTTAAGTTTGGGGAGGTCTTTATGCAGAGGAAAAGATTTTCGATTCTGACGCGAGCATTACTCGCCGCTCTCTTTCTGTTGACGTTGCTGCCCGCGAGCGCGTTCGCGCAGAGAAGGTGGGTCGTCGTGCGACCGTCGCGAAGCCGGGTTGTAATCTATCAACCACGGCAACGCGTGATCTATCAGCAGCGACCGTACTACAGCTATCCCCAGTCGTATTACACAAACAGCTACTCTTCGTACGGCTATTCTCAACCGTATTACACGAACCAGTATTACTCGTACCAGTACTCACAGCCGTATTTCGCTAATCGCTACAGCTACTCATGGGCAAATCCAACTTACCGGTATGGCTACACGGAAACCTACCGTCGTCACCGGCGCAACGGAGCACGCCTAAGAGTCACTTTGCGTTAGCACTTTTCTCTCCCCATATTTCTTAGTGTCGAGAGGGAGGAATTATGAAGAAGGTCTTTCTTACATTCTTAACCTGGGCAGCGCTTATTTGCATACTTTCATCCTCGGCTTTCGCGCAGGGGCGCGGCCGAGGAATGGGCCTGGGAAGAAAATCGGCCGTGTTCGTTAACGGCCATGACGCGCGCGACGGTCGCTGGGACGGCCGTGGGCCAACTCGCACGGTGGGGGTCCGGCGGAATGGAATTTTTGTCGCGCGCGGCAACCGAGTCGCATATCGTCGCCGATACAACATGGGCGACTATTGGAATCGTCGCCACGTAATGAATCGAACGACGAATCTGAACAATCGCTGGCGCTATCGCAGTGGAAGCTGGCGATACAGATAAGGCCGGTTAGATATCGACCACCAGGACACGAAGAACACAAAGCGGGAATGATCGCCCAAGACCGTCTCGCCGCGGAGATCGCGGTGAAGGCGCTCGGCTTCGAGGTCTAGGCCTAACTCGGATATTTTGAATCGACGACTTGCAACTCGATGCGATGCTGCTGGGCTTCCGTGTGGGCGCCACATTCGGATGGCGGCCGTTGACGCGTCTAGCTACGGCTTTGTGAGTCCCATTTGCTTTGCAAGATAGGCGTCGAACATCCTCGTCGGTAGAAGTCTGGGCAAAGTCCAGTTCTTGAAACGTTGCGGAATGACAGCGTAGCGTGCCTTCGGTTTCGCCGTGCTGAGCGCCACATGGACGGCTTCGCCCAGACGCTCAGGGGGTAGGCCATTAGTACGTGCTTCGTTGACGATCCACTTCTGGAAGTTCTGCACCGACTCCCAATACTCGGTCTGCTTGAACTCGCTCAGATCTTCTTTTTCGCCCTTATCGTACATAGCCGTGTTCACAGTGCCCGGTTCAATCATCACGACGTCGATGCCAAATAACATCAGTTCTATCCGCAGGGCGTCCGACATTCCTTCGAGACCACATTTGGAGGAACTATAAGCTCCGATAAGCGGGATAGGAACTTTTGCGCCGCTAGAGGTGATGGTCACGATTCGGCCGGCCGGACCCTGCCTCTTCTTATCCGTTCCCAAAAGAGGAGCGAAGGCTTGGATTACGACAAGCGGGGAGATCATGTTGATTTCCAACTGCCGCCTGTACTCGCTGGGCCTCAGATAAAGCAGTGGCCCGCTCACGACGGCTCCTGCATTGTTCACCAGGCCAACCAGATTCCTGTCGCCTATCATGGAGCCGACCTTCTGCGCAGCTTGATGTACAGCGTCGGCGTCCGTAATGTCCATCATGAGAGGCACGAAGGCGTTACCGAACTCTCTTTGCAGACGATCGGCGTCAGCCGGCTTGCGTACAGAACCGAACACGCGAAATCCTTTTGAAACAAGCACCTTTGTGGTTCCCCAACCAATTCCGGTGGAGACCCCGGTAACCACGACATCTTTGCTGTTCGCCATCGCATTCCTCACATTTCTCTTAAGATGAGCACTGTTAACCTTCAAGATGTGTACTGTATACCTTCTCTGTTAATCCGAGCACGCCGTGACGCCCCGATGAATCAACGGACAACTTAGTCGCGCACGGTTTGACACTTTCGATTAGCCATTCGTATAGTCAATTTCCGCGGGGATGTGGCGGAACTGGCAGACGCGCAGGTCTCAGAAGCCTGTGATGGTGACATCGTGGAGGTTCAAGTCCTCTCATCCCCACCAAAGTATTAAAGGCGAGTCATCTGACTCGCCTTTTTTGATTACCGTTTGTGTCAGAAGCCCGACCGTTAGGGAGTGCCCCCTCTCGAAAGAAGCCCTTGCTGACGCGCGGGCTTCTGACACTTGATTCTAACTTCGTCGTCGCTTCAACTTTCCACCGATGAGAACGCCAAACGCGCTGATGAACGGGAAAGTGAACGGGGTCCAGATGGGCCAATACGCTTTTCCAGCGGCTTCCATTTGCGGAACATCCCCGGCACGAACCAGCTTCGCATTCGCCTGACCTTTCATCGTTCCCGGAATCGCCAACAATAATCCCAAGACGATGACGACGACTGCCAACGCCAACGGCGCCTTACCACCTTTGGCAATTGCCGCACAGATTAGACCGGCGATGGTTCCGGTGATGAATATGATCACAAAGCTGATCGCGATCCATTTAGTCGAGGCGAGATACAGACCTGGCTCGAAAGCTTGCTCGGGTCCGATCACCGCATAAAGAGTCACGAACCCAAGAAAGTTCAGGATGAACATGCCTATGTAACCGACGATCACGCCGATGATTGCTCTGGCCATTTTAGGTTTCTCTCCTTCGTAGTCTTCGAATCCGCACGCATTTATCACACTGAGCCTGCGCGCGGCAAACTTATTTGGTGTCAGAAGACACTTTCACTGCTTGGCAATCGCGCTGCGGCCGCCCCGCAAAACATACTTTTGGATCTTGCCGGTTGCCGTCTTCGGCAATTCCAAAACGAAGTTCACACGATGCGGGGCCTTAAAGTGGGCCAGATGCTCGCGAGCAAACTCGCGTAGCTCATCTTCCGCCACAGTTGCACCGGATTTGAGAACTACAAAAGCATGCGGGGCCTCGCCCCAGCGCTCGTCAGGAAGACCAACGATGGCCACCTCTTGCACCGCCGGATGCCGCAGCAAAACTCCCTCGACTTCGACTGAGGAAATGTTTTCTCCGCCACTGATAATTACGTCTTTCAGGCGATCGCGAATTTCGATGTAGCCATCCGGATGAATGACCGCGGCATCTCCGGTGTGGAACCAGCCATCACGCATCGCCTCGGCGGTCGCCCCCGGGTCGTTGTAATAACCGCGCATCACCACGTTGCCGCGCACCACGATCTCGCCGGCCGTCTCACCGTCGTGCGGCACCTCTGCTCCCTGATCGTCGACCACTCTTGTCTCGCCCGATGTGATTAATTCAACTCCCTGGCGCGCTTTGATGATTGCCCGCTCTGAGATGGAAAGCTGTT
>Ga0193729_1001701_pt1 | contig 11139 bp, 9 predicted proteins | sample U1c2metaG_FD_143036 | JGI IMG/M metagenome (GOLD analysis project Ga0193729, IMG submission 143036) | Soil microbial communities from a riparian zone of the East river system, Colorado, United States - U1c2 | ecosystem: Environmental > Terrestrial > Soil > Riparian zone | place: USA: East River... | reverse complement strand
CGATGTTGTTTTTGCGACACGTGAAGCGGCCACCTACAATTTGAGACTCGAAGGGCTGATTCGTTACGGTGCTTCGCCGCGCGCCACCATTTATCTCGCGCTCGGCGCCCGCGCGCACGCCTTCCTGAACGGCCGCGGTTATGTCACTCCGCAGGATGTGAAAAGTGTCGGTGCCGATGTATTGCGACATCGCATCATCGTCAGCTATGAAGCGGAAGCCGAAGGTGTGACCAGCGAAACGATTATCGAACGAATCTTTGCCGGCTTGCCCGTGCCGTAAATTTTTGTTGATGGAAGAAAGGCAACAAACCCCCGCGGAGATTCTCAAGAAGATCCGCGTCCTCGAAATCAAAACGCGCGGTCTCGTCGAGACTGCTTTCGCCGGCGATTACCACAGCGTCTTCAAAGGCCGTGGAATGAACTTTGAAGATGTGCGCGAGTACCAACCCGGCGACGAGATTCGTGCGATTGATTGGAACGTAACGGCGCGACTCGGCACGCCGTTTGTGAAGAAATTCACGGAAGAACGCGAACTCACTGTCATGTTGATTGTCGATGTTAGCGCGTCAGGAAATTTCGGCAGCACGAATCAGTCAAAGCGCGAGCTCGCCGCGGAAGTCGCCTGCCTGATTGCATTCAGCGCAATTCGCAACAACGATAAGGTCGGCCTGCTTCTCTTCACCGACCGCGTCGAGCTTTTCATCCCGCCGAAGAAAGGCCGCTCCCACACGCTGCGTCTCATTCGCGAGATTTTGTTCTTCGAACCGGAGGGTCGAGGAACAAATCCCGCCCTGGCGCTTGATTCGTTAAATAAGATCGTGACGCGGCGCGCGGTCGTCTTTTTTATTTCCGATTTTCAAGCACCCGATTTTTCCAAAACGCTCGCCGTCAGCGGCCGGCGCCACGATTTCATCGCGATCCACGTTCAAGATGAGCGCGAGAAAGTGCTGCCGAACATCGGCATCATCACGCTGGAAGACGCGGAGACAGGCGAGCAGATTGAAATCGACACGGCCAATCGCACCACGCGAACGCGCTTTGTTGATCTTGCCAATGAGCAAGAACTGGGGCTCTTGCGAACATTGCGCCGGAACAACATCGATGCGATCGGGCTGCGCACGGGCGAGGACTATCTGCCGGCGCTGCGCTCCTTCTTCAAACAACGCGAGCGCCGCCTCGCCATTCGATGAAGTGATGATGTACGATCTTCCTTTGCTCTTACTGACAGTAGCCCAGCAATTCCACGATATCGCGCCGCCGGTAGATTATTCGCTCATTCCGACGTGGATCGTTTTCGTGGCAACATTTGTCACGCTCACAATCATCGGCGCGATCGTCTGGTTAATCACGCGATCGCGTAAGCAGCCCGTGCCAATAAAGTCGGCACGCGAGCGCGCCTTGGAACTTCTCGATCGCATCGAGGACGAGATCGAAATGCTGTCGCCATATCAGTTCAGCATTCGCGTCTCCGATATTCTGCGCAGTTACGTGACGGAGCAATATAAGTTGCCGGTGACGCGACAGACCTCGATCGAGTTTCTGAACATCATCAAGACAGCATCGCCGTTTTCGGAAGACGAGAAGGAGCTGCTCAAAGATTTTCTGGACCGATGCGATTTGATCAAGTTCGCGCGGTATGAGGCGACAACCGCGGACAGCCGCTTGCTGCTCGAAGAAGCGACGCGCTTTCTGAAAGGAGGCCAACTTGCAACTGTCTAACTGGTGGCCGGCACACAGCGCGCTGACCTTCGCGCATCCTTGGCTGCTTTTGCTTTTGCTCGCAATCCCGTTGCTCGCTTATTTGCGCGGCAAACGCGGTCCGGCCGCAGCGTTAACGTTTTCATCGACAGAAACATTGCGCGCCATTGGAAAGCAAAGTGCCGCGCGCGCTGGAAAAATCCTGCGGACATTGCTCCTGGCCACGCTCGCTATTTTTGTGGTCGCAATCGCGCGACCCCAACTCGGCAAGAGCCTCACCCAGGTTGAAGCGAGCGGGATCGACATCATGCTCGTGCTCGACGTCTCGGGCTCGATGCTGACTAAGGACTTTACGATTGGTGGCGAGGAAGCCACACGCGTCGACGCGATCCGAGAAGTAACGCGCAAGTTTATTCAAAGCCGTCCCAACGATCGAATCGGCATCATCGCATTTGGGGGACGGCCATACGTCGTCAGCCCGATGACATTAGATCATGACTGGTTGCTTCAGAACCTGGACCGCATTCGCATCGGCCTGGTCGAAGACGGAACTGCCATCGGATCAGCCATGGCCTCGGCCGCGAACCGGCTTAATGATAAACATTCCAAGAGCCGAGCAATTGTGCTTCTGACTGATGGAGAGAACAACGCGGGCAAGATTCCGCCGAACACCGCGGCCGAGGCGGTGAAAGCGTTAAAGATTCATTTCTACGCAATCGGCGCAGGGACAAATGGAATGGCGCCCGTCCCGGTCTTCACTCAGCAAGGGCCACTTACCGACGTGGCAGGCAACATTCTTTATCAACGAGGCCATGTGGAATTCAACGAAGCCGGGCTAAAGGAAGTGGCGAAGATTGCGGACGGACAGTTCTATCGCGCAACCGATACGAAGTCGCTCGAACAAATTTATCAGGACATCGACAAGATCGAAAAATCGACCGTGACCGTGAAAAAGTATCAGCAGTATCGCGATTTGTTTCCCATCTGCATCATGAGCGCGTGCGGTTTGTTGCTCGGGCAAATCTTGCTGTCGCAAACAATTTGGAAAAAACTGCCGTGAAGAAAACGTCGAAGCGTTTAAGCGTTGCAGGGTTAAAGCGGTCACTCGCTTCGTCGCTTCATCAGTTAATCGCTTTAACCAAGGTATGAGTTTCGGCGCGCCACAATGGTTTTGGGGATTGCTTTTGATCCCCGTCCTGGCTGCGTTCTTCGTCTACGCGGAACGCCGGGGGGCCAGACGTTTGCAAGAATTCGCCTCCGCGCGCTTGCTCCCGCAGCTCGCCGGAACTGTGAATCGTTTTCGGCGTGTTTTGCGCTTCGCTCTCCTTCTCCTCGGCTTCGCGTTGGCCATCGTTAGTCTCGCCCAGCCGCGTTGGGGTTACGAATTTCAAGATGTGCAACGCAAAGGGCTCGATCTCCTTCTCGCGGTCGATACTTCGCGCAGCATGCTTTCCAACGATGTGCAGCCGAACCGACTCGAGCGCGTCAAACTCGCGACCCAGGACCTGATCAATGAGTTGCAGGGCGATCGCATCGGTTTGATCGCATTTGCCGGACGCGCCTTCATCCAAGCGCCGCTCACGATCGATTATGATGCGGTCAACGAATCGATCAACGATCTCGACACAAAGACAATTCCAGAAGGCGGAACAAATATTTCACAGGCCATCGCATTAGCGGTTGAAACTTTTGGCAAAAGCGCGACGGGAAATCGCGCGCTCATCATTTTTACGGATGGCGAAGAGCTGAGCGGCGATGCCGTGAAAAGCGCCAAGGCCGCGGCCGATGCCGGTGTTCGCATTTTCACGGTCGGAGTCGGCACGCCCGAAGGATCGCTCATTCCCATTGCCGGAGAGGACGGCGGAACGGCGTTCGTCAAAGATTCGAGCGGACAAGTGGTGAAATCGAAGCTCGACGAAAAACGGATGAAGGAAATTGCGCAGGCCACCGGGGGATTTTATTTGCATCTCGAAAACGGACCTCGCTCGATGAAGCAACTCTATACCGAGGGCATCTCCAAGATGACGGCGGCGGAATTTGACGCGCGCTTATCGCGGCGGCCGATTGAGCGTTATGAGTGGCCGCTCGGCGCGGCCATGCTTGCAGTGTCGATGTCGATCTTGATCGGCGAACGCAAACGCGTGTCCGTTCGAAAGCGTTCGAGCGTACCAATAAGAATCACAGCCGCCGCGACGGCTTTGGTGCTGTTGTCGTTTCAACACGTTTCCGGCGCGGCGCCCGGGCTCGACCTTTATCACGATGGCAAGTACGCCGAGGCCTACCAAAGTTTTCAGGACGATCTAAAAAAACATCCTGATTCGCCGGTGAAGGATAAAATGCAGTTCGACGCCGGAGCGGCCGCCTACAAGCTGCGGGACTACAACAAGGCGGAGGAAGCTTTCAGTCAGGCACTGCTAACGAAGGACAAGGGTTTGCAGGGAAACAGTCACTTCAACATGGGGCGGACGTTGGAAGAGCGCGCGGACATGACCAAGTCCGACGACGAGGCGCTGAAAGACTTGATGAACGCTCAAACGCATTATGAGGATGTCTTGAAGCTCGATCCAAATAACAAAGCGGCCAAAGCGAACCTGGAAGCAGTCAAAGAGAAGATCGAGCGGCTCAAGAAGAAGCGACAGGAGAAACCCTCACCCACGCCAACGCCTCCGCCGCCACAGAAGAAAGATAAACAGGGGCAACAGGATCAAGATCAGCAATCCTCTGGAGACGGTCAGCAACAAGGCGGCCAGGGGCAGCAGAAAAACCAACAATCCGCCTCAGGCGGACAAGATCAACAATCACAGAATCAGCAAGGCGGACAAAAGAACCAGGAAAAGAGGGACAACAAATCTCAGGCGAAAAACGATCAACAGAAAAAAGAACAATCCAAGGGGGGAGAAAGTCCCACGCCCACGCCCGGCCAAGGCGGAAGTGCATCGCCATCACCCAGCGCCGGAGAAAATAAGAACGAACGAGCTTCTCCCTCGCCTTCGCCGGGCCAAGGCAAAGACGAACAAAAGAAAGAATCTGCTGACAAAGGACAGCAAGAGCAGCCTTCGCCGTCTCCCGGCGAAACAGGAAGTCCTTCGCCATCGCCTTCCGCTGACAGCGGGGAGGGATCAGAGGAAAACGGAACGCCGTCCCCCACTCGTTCTGCCTCGCCGCAGAAAAAATTTGCCGGCGAAGTAAAAGGCGCTGCCGGCGACAAATCAGAAAAGCCGCCGGAGAAGAATGCGGAGATGCTTGAGGCCGAAGAGGAAAAAGAAGGCAAGATGAGCGAGCGCCAGGCTGAGGCGCTTTTGCGGTCACTGAAAGACGAAGAAGCGCGCGTGCAACTGGATGAACACAAGACAGCGCGCCGTGTCTATAACGACTGGTAGAATCTCATGTTTGACGTTCGATGTTTGATGTTTGATGTGCGGCGCACAGCCTCCTGGCTGCTGCGCTCGCAGGATTTATTTCGAGTGCCACGGTCTTTGCCGATTCGCCGAGCGTGACCGCGGTCCTAAGCAACTCGGAAACGGCTGTTGGTGAAACCGTTGAATTGCAAATCAGAGTAACTGGATCAGGCGCAAAGCTGCCCGAAGAAATCGCAGTCGATGGTCTTGAGATTCATCAAACCGGGACTTCCCAACGTTACGAGATGAATAATTTCAATCTCTCGCAAAGTGTTACCTACACTTACACGATTCTGCCGATGAAAGCCGGCAAATTCAAAATTCCGGCGCAACCTATTGACGTAAGTGGAAAAAGTTTACGCACACAGGAACTCGTCTTGAATGTCACCGATTCGAGTGGCCGTTCCGCCCAATCGAATCCGAAAGGTGCGCCGCCGTCGACGGTCGATCCCAGGAAGATCGGCTTCATCGAGCTTCTTGTGCCGAAACGGCAAGCCTATGTGGGCGAGATCATTCCTGTAGAAATAAAGGTGTGTCTTAATCCGCGCGTCAGATTTCAGCAGGTGGAGCCGCCGGAACTCAATGCTCAAGGTCTGACGATGCAGAAGTTCGACAAGTCCACCAGAAATATGGAGACGATTGGTGGTGCGACTTACGACGTGACCACGTTCAAAACGGCAATAGCCGCGGCCCGCACCGGAAAATTCGAGATTCCGGCATTGGAATCGAAGGCCGTGGCGCTACTGGCGCGGCGCGATTCGTCGAACCGAAATACGCCGCGGCGCCGCTCGCCGTTCGACCTCTTTAATATCGATCCATTTAACGATCCCCTTTTTGGCGATCTCGCATTGCTCGAGCCTCAGCGAATCACGCTTCGAAGCGAACCGGCCACGCTCGAGGTGAAACCCTTGCCGCCGAATGCGCCGCCGAATTTTTCCGGGGCAGTGGGCAATTTCGCGCTGACGACCGAAGCGAATCCGAAGAGCGTGCAAGTGGGCGATCCCATCACGATAAAATCGACAATCGCCGGCCGCGGCAATTTCGATCGCGTTAACGCACCGGTCATCGACGACGAGCGCGGATGGCACAAGTATCCACCGTCAGCGAAGTTCCAAAAGGACGACGACGTTGGGATCAGCGGCGTGAAAACTTTCGAGATGGTTCTATCGCCCAACGAAAAGAAACAAACTGTCCCGGCGCTGGCGTTTTCCTATTTCGATCCGATCAAGGAACAATATGTGACATTGCGCAGCAATCCGATCGCGGTGCAAGTCGAAGGCAATGCACTACCATCCGCTGCGCCGTCGGCCGTGGCCGCCGCTGGCGCGCAGCCGGGGCCAGCGACCCCAGCCACAACGAAGCCCCAAGATATTTTGTATCAGCTAAGCGACTTCGGCCGCGCGCAACCGTTCACGCCGCTTTACGCGCGACCCGTTTTCTGGACGGCGCAGTTAGTTCCGCTTTTTGCTCTGCTTGGATTGGCCGGTTGGAAGGTCCGGCAGGCTAAAATCGGTAATCGCGAAGCGCAAAGAGTGGCCGCGTTGCATCAGGAAGCGGCCGACCTCATGCGAAGATTGCGGCGCAATGATGCGTCGCCGCAGGAATATTTCTCGCAGGCATCGCGTGCCGTGCAGGTGAAGACCGCGCTGGTTCGAAATGTCGATCCAAACGTGGTCGATGTGGACGCGGCGGTGAATGCGTTCGGACTTGGCGAAACGGAGCGGGCGCAATTGCGACGATTATTCGCGCGCAGCGACGAAGTCCGCTACAGCGGCGCCCAGAACGGCGCCGGAACAATCTCGGCGCAAGATCGAGATGCAGTTTTGCAATTGATCGAAAATTTACGCGCATGAAACGATTCATCCTGAACCCCGGCATCTACAGCGCGATCATCTACGCTTTCCTGATTTCATCTGCGTTCGCGCAGTCCGACGCGCAATTTGCGAAAGCGAACCAGGAATTTGCCGCCGGCCAGTTCAAGGAAGCAATCGACGATTACGAAGGGCTCGTTCGCACAGGGCTATGGAGCGCGAATCTGTTTTACGATTTGGGCAACGCTCATTTCCGCAACGGGAATTTAGGTCGCGCCATTTTGAATTACGAACGCGCCCTCGCGCTCGACCCGCGCCATCCGGAAGCGGACGCAAACCTGCGGATCACGCGGGATGAAGCACGCGCGCTCGAGCTGACGGCGAGTCGCACGGAACGGGCATTGCGATTCATGAACTTGAATCAATACGCGATCACCGCCGGGATTGCCTTTTGGGTCGGTGCGTTCGGCATAACCGCGCTCTTTTTTGCACGACGTCGTTCGGGCGGCCTGTTGACGATGTCGATCTTATCAATCTCGATCTTCGCTGTGGCGATGGCAGCGATCGTTGAGATCGACAATGGGAACAGAGGACGCGCCTTGGCCATCGTAACGGACACCGGCGTGGAGGCGCGCGTCGCGACGGCGGACAACGCAAACCGTGTGCTAACGCTGCCGCCGGGAAGCGAAATTCGAATTCTAAGCAAACGCGGCGATTGGATTTACGCGGCGCTGCCGAATAATCTGCGCGGCTGGATTTCGGCCAAGAGCGCCGAAAACGTACGATTGTGAGCGAGACAATCGCATTGTGACAGTATTTCGGCGGTCATAGACCGCCGCTACAACATTTGCGGCTCCGAAAGCTTTCGGGGGCGACACAGTTGAGAAGGCACGAAAACTTCTCATGTTGATCTCTATGCAGGCAGAGATGGACGTCGGGACCAACAAGAAGGCATTCCAGATTAATCTGGACATCAAAAAGTACGGGACCTTCGCAGAGATCGGCGCGGGCCAGGAAGTGGCGCGGCGCTTTTTCCATGTGGGCGGCGCGGCCGGTACGATCGCCAAAACGATGTCGGCCTACGACATGACGTTTAGCGATGCGATCTATGGCCCGACCGATCGATATGTCAGCCGGGTGCGCCTGCAAACGATGTTTGCGGACACGGTAGCGGCGCGGAGTTTCAAGCAGCACAACGAGTCACACGGCTGGCTCGGAGTCCGTTTCCAAACGCAGACGCGCGGCGAGCCGAGCCAGATCATCATCCACGTCCGCTTGCTCGATGAAGTTAATGTCGATCAACAGGAAGCGCTCGGCGTTATCGGAGTGAATTTGCTCTACGGCGCGTTTTATCATCAAGAACCCGAAAGATTGATTTCCTCGTTGCAAGAAAATCTGAACCCGGGACGAATCCAGGTGGACCTGATCAAGTTCTCCGGCCCGGCCTTTGCCGGTGTGGACAATCGCTTGATGAGTCTGCAGCTCGTCAGTCAAGGATTGACCGACGCCATCATGTTCACGGCCGACGGCGAAACTGTGCAACCGGCCGAAGTCTTTTACAGAAAAGCGATCCTGGTGGAACGAGGAAGTTTTCGCCCGGTGACGTACGCCACGAACGACATGTTAGACGGCGCGCGCAGAGTTTTTCTGAAGGAATCCGGTTGTTCCGAAAAAGACCTGTCCGTGCTGATGGAGATGACGCTGGAGAATCTGCTCTCTGAGGGGCAATTGAACCACGCGGATTTCTTGGCGCGCGTCGACATTCTGGGAGCGCTGGGGCGAACCGTGCTCGTGTCACGATTCGGAGAGTACTATCGGCTGGCCGCGTATCTGTCGCGTTACACGAACAAGATGATTGGTTTGGTCATGGGCGTGCCGAGTTTGATGGAGATTTTTGATGAGAAATATTACCTCAATCTCGAAGGCGGAATTCTGGAAGCGCTCGGCCGAATGTTTAAGGGCGGACTGAAACTCTACGTTTATCCGATGATGGATGAGGATTCGGACAAGGTCATAACCGCGACCAAGATCGAGGTCGCGCCCAACTTGCGCTCTCTTTTTCAGTACTTGATCGACAACCAGTTTATCGCGGAGATCGCGGATTATAATCCGGATTATTTGAGAATTTATCCACCGGTGGCGCTGGCCAAATTGCAGGTGGGCGACAGAGGTTGGGAGCAAATGGTTCCCCCGGAGGTGGCGCAGATAATCAAGGAACGCGAGTTTTTCGGTTATCGCGCGCCGGTTGCGGCGTAAGCGCTTCGCCTTCGCGCCTCGTGCCGCCGGGTAGAAAACACCTATGTCGGCACGGTTCCCGCTACATGGAAACGCAGCATCATGGCCAGACGCGGAGATTCTGTAATAGGCATAGATTTGGGAAAGCACGCTTTCAAGGCTGTTTCGCTTAAACGCAAGAGCGATTCACGCTTTGTCCTGACCGGCTTTGCCATTCGCGAAGTCCCCGAACAATTTGAGAGCACCGATCAACTGACGCAGGAACTGAAATCTTTGCTGCGCGACGTGGGCGGCGGCGCGAAAGCTTGTGCCCTTGCTATTTCCGATCCCGCCTCACTCTTGCGCATTGTCGAGCAACCGCGAACCCCAGTCGATCTTTTACGCAATGCTCTTCGCTTGAACGGACTGCTCGTGCTCAATCAGGAATGCAAGAATTTCGTGCTCGATGTCGCCCCGGTTATATCCAATGGAAATAGCAGCGATGAGTCGCTCGAGGGTTCGGGCAACGTAGCCGTGCAGGGCGCGGTGGTCACGACCACCAAGTATTTGGTTGGCGGAATGTTGCGCCCCGTCGTCAAACAAATTTCGGAAGCAATGAGCAAGGCTCGCGTACCCGCGGAGATTCTTCAGCTCGCGCCGATCTGTTCGTTCAATGCTTTCGAGTTCGCTTACACCCAGGTTTTCAATGAGGACGCATTTCTGCTCCTCGATATGGGTCATTTGCAAAGCACCGTGCTGATCGGGAGCAAGGGAGAACTCGTGCTCGTGCGCAGCATCGATTATGGCGGCAAAGAATTCACGGAGGCGCTGACCGCCGAGGGCGCGCTCGATGCCAACGCAGCCCGGATCATGGTTCATGAGGGCGACGGCGGCATGGCGGAGATTTGCCGCGGTTCTTTGGGGCGCCTCGCTAACGAAGTGCGCAATTCGATTGGATTTTTCGAAGGGCAACGCGAAGAAAGCATTAGTCGCATCTTCGTTTCCGGCGGTCTGGCTCGCGCCGAAATGGTTTTGCAAACGCTCAGCGACGCACTTGGGTTGCCCTGCGAAATTTGGGACCCGCTCGAGACCTGCGAAGTCGCACTTCCGGACGGAAAACGTCAGGCCCTGCCCAGTGAATTTGTTTCGCTCAATGTTGCCTGCGGGGCGGCATTCGAATATCTCGGACACTAAACAGCCAATGGCCCTTCATCTTAACCTCCTTCACGAGGAGATTCTGGAACAGCGACAACGTCAGCGCGATCCCCTTAAGATCGGCATGATGGTCCTCATCGGCATCGGCGCGTTGATGTTTCTCTATTATATTTGGAACGCCTACCGGACTCTCGAGATCAAGCATCGCTTGAGCGCAGTCGAACACGAGTGGGCGAAAGTCGAACCGAAAGTAACAGCGGCGCAAAAACGCTCCGACGAATTGAACGGCATTATCAGCACCACGCGCGTACTCGATGAAATGATTGACGGTCGATTTTTCTGGGCGCCGTTTCTGGAAAAACTCGCGCATTGTGTGGCGCCCAATGCACGATTGACAGGTATCGAGGGCACTGTGCTCGAAGGAGACAAGGTTGCCGTAACCATTGATGGTGTGGCCGCGGGACGCGAACCACGCGCGGCCGCGGAAGACTTGCGCCAGATGTTACTGGAGCAGCTCGGCCAGACTTACAAAGAGGTTAAGGTCGAATTTAAAACGCTCGAAGATCTCGATACCATCGCAATCGTGAGCGGCGCGAACCTGGCCATGGCGCGCTATGCTCTGGCCGTAAATTTTAATCCCGCTTCCGCCGCCAAACCGGGAGCTTCTCCCTCCGCCACCCCACGAGGCAAGAAGAAATGATGTCGCTTAAGATAAAAAAAGACCAGGTCCAGAAGCTCGTGCTCAGCGCCATCGGCTTCTTTATCCTGCTCTATGTCTATTTCAATTTCTTCCTCGGCCCGTTAAACAAGAGTCGCGATGCCATGCTGCTCCAGATCGACGACCGGCAGCACAAACTCAGCGA
>Ga0193729_1001700_pt1 | contig 11143 bp, 8 predicted proteins | sample U1c2metaG_FD_143036 | JGI IMG/M metagenome (GOLD analysis project Ga0193729, IMG submission 143036) | Soil microbial communities from a riparian zone of the East river system, Colorado, United States - U1c2 | ecosystem: Environmental > Terrestrial > Soil > Riparian zone | place: USA: East River... | reverse complement strand
CCGCTGGCAGATGACCACTCTTTGTTACCAGAGAAGTCAGAGAGAGTAACAACTGTGCCGGCGAGACCCGAAGCGGACGTCGGATCCAATGCCGAGGTTACCGTGCAGCGTTGGACCGCTGAGAAAAAAGAAATACGCGTTACGACGCGCAAGCCCTCGATCTTGAAGCTTCGGCTTCTGGACTATCCCGCATGGCGCGTCGAGGTGAATGAAGCCGTCGTAGTTCCAGAGCAAACAGGCGAAACCGCCCAGATCGCTGTGCCACTGCCCGCCGGGTCGTCACATGTGGTGGTGCGCTTCATTCGAACACCAGACCGCACCATTGGAGGAATAATTAGCGCGGCGAGCGTTCTAATCGTGCTTCTGCTTTTCAGAAAACGCCCGGCAGCAAGTTTGACGATAGACTAGCGGCGATCCACGGTGGGATGCCGGACATCCTGCCCTTGCACGATGTAAATGACGTCCTCAGCGATGTTGGTAGCGTGATCGCCGATGCGTTCTAGATTCTTGGCCACCAGGATCAATTCAAACGCCGGGAAAACCACGCTGGAGTCCCCCATCATATACGTCAGCAATTCGCGAAAAATCTGGTCTCGAAAATTATCAACCTGGTCGTCGCTGGCCAAAACCTTCTGCGCCAGATCGACGTCCCGGCGCACCACCGCGTTAAGCGCATTACGCACCATCTCTTCAACCAGCTCGCTCATGCGCGGCAAATCGACATACGGCTTTACCCGCGGGTGACGCAAAATCCGCAACGAGCCTTGCGCAATATTGACTCCCTGGTCGCCAATGCGCTCCAAATCATTGTTGATGCGCGAAACGGCCAGCACAAATCGCAAATCCACGGCCATCAACTGATGTAACGCCAGCAACTGCACCACCCGGTCGTCCACTTCAATCTGCAATTCGTTGATGGCGTCTTCTTCGGCGAGCACCCGATTCGCCAGCTGCTCGTCGGAATCCAGCACGGAATGCACCGCCTGGTGCACGGCGCGCTCAGCAAGGCTGCCCATCCAGAGCAGTCGCTCCTTCAGATCGTTTAAATCTCTTTCGAAATGGCGTTCCATGCGTCCTCTCGGGCAAAACTATAAACTTTGCCGGGTGCTTTTAATTCTTAGCCGAAGCGGCCCGTTATGTACGCTTCCGTTCGCGCATCGCTCGGCGTAGTGAAGAGCAGCGGGGTGGGGCTGAATTCAATCAGTTGGCCCGTAAGCAGGAACGCGGTGAAGTCGCTAACGCGCGCGGCTTGTTGCATATTATGCGTGACAATCACGATAGTGCAGAGGTCTCTTAATTGCACCAGCAGTTCTTCGATTTTCGCGGTGCTGATAGGATCCAGCGCCGAACAAGGCTCGTCCAGCAGTAGAACCTCGGGTTCCACCGCCAGCGCGCGCGCAATGCATAGCCGCTGTTGTTGCCCGCCAGAAAGCTCGTACGCCGACTTATGCAACTGATCCTTCACTTCGTCCCACAGCGCCGCATGGCGAAGGCTCTTCTCCACGGCGTCGGCGATGGACCCTTTGACGCCATTGATGCGCAGCCCGTAAGCCACATTATCAAAAATAGATTTTGGAAAAGGATTCGGGCGCTGGAATAGCATGCCCACCCGGCGCCGCAACGCGGTTACGTCCTGGGCCAGAATATTCTGATTATCGATAAGGATTTCGCCTTGGAGCCTGGCGCTACGCACCGTCTCGTGCATGCGATTCAAAGTGCGGAGTAATGTCGATTTGCCGCAGCCGGAAGGACCAATCAGCGAAGTCACTTTGTTCGAAGCGATATTCAGGTTGATGTCGAACAACACCTGTTTCGGGCCGTAATAAAAATTGACGTGCGCGACGGTCATGCGCATTTCCAACGGCGTTTGTGGTTCGCGACCTGTTGGAGCTGCCATTGGTGGTGTAATTTTTACGGACACTGCCGACCTCACAGATGCCATGATTAAGTCCTCGGAACAGCAACGCCACGGGACAGAATCACCCGCGCGATGATATTAATTATCAAGATCAGGCCAAGCAGCACCAGGCCCGCAGCCCAAGCCTGGCGATGCCAATCATCATAGGGCGCAATGGCATAAGTAAAGATCATTACCGGCAGCGACGCCGTAGGCTGATCCCACCCCGAACTCCAGAAACGATTCCCGAATGCCGTGAACAGCAGAGGCGCGGTTTCCCCCGCAACGCGGGCAAAGGCCAGCAAAATGGCGGTCAGTATCCCGCGATAGGCGGCGGGGACGACGACGGATGCGATCGTTTTCCACTGGCTCGCACCCAGGGCCATGGCGCCTTCTCGCAATGCGCGCGGCACAGCCCGCAGAAACTCTTCGGTGCTCCGCAAAGTAATGGGAATCATCATTAGGCCCAGCGCGAAGCCACCGGCCAGTGCGGAAAAATGTTTGAAGGGCAACACCACCAGGCTATATGCAAAAATCCCGATAACGATCGATGGCACGCCATTCAACAAATCGGCCGCGTACCGCACCACAAAAGCAATCGTACCGCCGCTAAATTCCGCGAGGTAAATAGCCCCGAAAAACCCGATCGGAACTCCCAGCAAAGTAGCCAGAAACAGAAGTTTGGCGCTTCCCAGGATGGCGTTAGCCATACCTCCGCCGGTCTCGCCAACCGGGGCTGGCAGTTTGGTAAAGAAATCCCAACTAATGGAGGTACCGCCGTGGTAGACCAGGTAGCCGAGAATAAAAAATAGTACCGACACGGCAACCAGCGCGCACAGCCCCGTCATGGTCAGCATGAAGTTGCTGACAAATTTGCGCCAGCGCAGGCGGTTACTCATGCTTGCCCCATTCCGCTGCCGCGCTGCGAAGTAGCGACGATCAGCAGCCGAGCGAGCCCGTTCAAAAGGAATGTAAGCAGGAACAGAACCAACCCGAGCTCAATCAGCGATTGCAAGTAAAGGTCACCGGTGGCTTCCGTGAACTCATTGGCAATAACGGCGGCAATCGAGTAACCCGGCGAGAAAAGAGATGCGCTGATTGTCGGCGTGTTACCAATCACCATGGTCACTGCCATGGTTTCTCCCAACGCGCGGGCCAACGCCAGAAATATCGAACCCATAATTCCCGTGCGCGCGAACGGCAAAACAACTTTCCAGGTGGATTCCCAACGCGTGGCCCCCAGGGCCAGCGCCGCCTCGCGCTGATCTCGCGGCACGGAGATCAACACCTCGCGAGAAACGGAAATGATGTATGGGATCACCATGATCGCCAGAACGATTCCTGCGGTAAGAAAACCCACGCCGTACCCTGGTCCCTGGAAAAATGGAAGAAAACCGAGCGAGCTCTTCAATGCCGGTTGAATGTATTGGCGCATCACCGGGATAACCACAAACACGCCCAGCAAACCATAAATCACGCTGGGCACCGCCGCCAGCAGATCGATAAAGAACTGCAGCGTGTCGGAAATTCGCGCCGGCGCGAGCTCGGCGAGAAAAATCGCAGCGCCAATGCCGAGGGGAACAGCAATCAGCAGCGCTAGGGTGGCGGTAACCACAGTCCCGTAAATGAAAGGAAGCGCGCCGAACTTATCAAAAATCGGATCCCAAACGGAAGTAACAAAAAATGCAAATCCAAATTTATGACGCGGCAAGTAGGACTCTCGCCACAGTTCATAAACCAGCAGCAAAGTAATCAGCACTACCGAGCCGGCGAAAATAAACGTCACCAGCCGCGCGATCTCGTCGCCGTCGCGCAGCTTGCTGAGGAACGAACGCGAGCCCGTGATGGGGCCCGCGCTCGGTACAGTTGTAGATGTAGTGGCCATCAGAGTGAACCGTGGTTACTGAATCTTGTCTATGGCTTTCGTTTCTTTGGCAACTACTTCCTTGGGAAGCCTCGCGTAGGAAAGCGCTTCGACCTCATTTTGTCCGTCGGTCAGCATCCATTTCAGGAAACCCTTGAGGGCGTCCCGCTTAGAGCCATCGGAAAACTTTGACGGAATAAGCAACCACGTGAAACTCGAAACGGGGTACGCCGTTTTTCCTGGAGCATCCGTGATGGAAACGCGGAAATCGTCCGGCATGTTCTTCGCGGCGCCGGCGGCCGCCGCCGTCACGCTCGCGAGATCAGCTTTGATAAATTCCCCAGAAGAATTCTTGACCCTCCCGTACGGCATCTTGTTCTGTATCGCATAGATGAGCTCAACGTAACCAAAAGCATTTGGTGTTTGCTTGATCTGGCCAGCAACGCCCTCGTTGCCCTTGCCGCCGAGGCCCACGGGCCAGTTCACCGAAGTGCCTTTGCCCACCTTGTTTTTCCATTCATCGCTGACCTTGGATAGATAATCCGTCCAGATATAAGTTGTGCCGCTGCCATCCGAGCGGTGCACCACTACGATGTCGCTTCCAGGAAGGTTCACTCCTTTGTTCGCGCCCGCAATGAGCGGATCATTCCACTTGGTGACCTTGCCCAGGAAAATCGCAGCAAGTGCTTCGGGAGTGAAGTTCAGTTCCCCACTCACACCAGAAATATTGTAAGTCGGCACATCCGCGCCCAGCACGGTGGGGAAATGCAGAATCGGAAAGCCGTGCTTGTCCTGATACGCCTTCAGCTGTTCATCGTTCATCGGGCCATCTGAAGCCCCGAAATCTACAGTGCCTTCGGTAACCTGCTTGATGCCTCCGCCAGATCCGATGGATTGATAGTTGATTTCGATATTGGGATTTTTCTTGTGATAGTCATCAAACCATTTTGAATACATCGGATAAGGAAACGTGGCGCCCGCTCCATTGATGGAAAGCGCGGCCTGGGCTACACCGACTGCGACGAGCGCCAGAACAGCTAAGAAAAGTGCTGCGAGTCGCTTCATGCGTTTTTTTCTCCACACGTCCGGGGTGAGATAGCAGCATGTCAGTGTGGCTGGCTAGTGTTACAGGATTGTTACAACCGCAATGTTAGTCTCTTAAAATCGGTAGGCACCGTAAATCTAGGCTATTAATGGGCTTATCGGGATCCGGTGGGCGACTCTGAACCCTCTCTCCTCAAATACGACCGGCAACAAGTTAGGAAAGTCTGGTCAGGCATCTATTGACCGCTTGTAAACTTCCTACTATTGTTCAAAGAAGGCGAGAAAAAGTGCGCTTGGTTCACGAATCCGGTTTGAAGCGGCGGCTCACGGCGTTTGTGTGTATAACGCTCGCCATCCTGTTTCTATACAACCCGTACATTACGTTGAGCTCCTGTCCTTCAGGGAAGCTCAACGTGCAACATCGCTTAAGCTACCGCGCGACGGTGGGTTCCTCCGAGCTGCAGCACTTCAGTCCACCCGATGGGCGTAAGATTTTCGCGACACCCATCGCGGTTGCCACGACTTGGCTTGAGTCCCCTGTAAATTTTCTTGTTAGTCAAGTCGCCGAGGTTTCCACGCTCCACCTCCTCCCTTATCAGTTAGTGTGCGCCGATCTGTGGTTTCGTCCTCCTCCGGCAAACTAGTCCACATTTTTTGACATTCCCACGGGTGGTAGCTGTTAGATAGAGCGATCTCGTTGCCCTTTGCGAATCGTCGAGATTCGCATGGGACGATTCCCACGGACCGACTCGAAGGACTCTCTGCATGAACAAAAAACGGTTGTGGATAGCGCTCGCCATCCTGGCGGTCGTGGTTTTGCTTGCCTGGAGATGGATGGACCGGGCTCCCAGCGAAGCCGATGATTCCGATCATCAGGAAAACGGCGCCGGCATCCCAGAAGCTGCAATCGTGCGGGTCGCACCACGGCCACTGGGCAATACGCTGACGATCGCCGGGGAGTTCAAGCCTTTCCAGGACGTGGAAGTACACGCCAAGGTTGCCGGCTACATTCGGAACATCAATGTCGACGTGGGCGATCACGTGAGAGAAGGTCAAGTGCTCGCGGTGTTGGAAGTTCCCGAGCTGGCTGCAGAGCTTTCCGGCGCAGATGCCGCGGTACGCCGCTCCGAAGAAGAAATCCGCCGCGCGCAGAGTGACGTAAACCGCGCGCAATCTGCTCATGCGGCCGCGCATTCGGGTTATGCGCGCCTGAAGCAAGCCTCCGATGCACGTGCAGGCCTCGTGGCACAGCAGGAAATCGACGACGCGCAAGCCAAGGATTTGGAGGCCGAGGCCCAAGTAGCGAGTTCGGAAGCGCAACTTTCCGCGGCGCGTCAACAGCTCGAAGTGGCGCAAGCAAATCAAAAACAGTACTACGCACTGGCCAACTATTCGCGCATCACCGCGCCATTCGCGGGAGTCATCACCGCCCGGCTGGCCGACACCGGCGCGCTAATCCAGGGTGGCACGTCCGCAAGCAGCGGCGTCGGACCGGTCGTGCGCTTGGCTGAAGTATCGAAGCTGCGGCTGGTGCTGCCAGTTCCTGAATCGGCAGCCGCACAGATTCATCTTGGTGATCCTGTAAAAGCACGCATACAAGCGCTGAATCAGGATTTCCAAGGAAAGGTTTCCCGCTTTGCGGATTCTTTAGACCGGCAAACCCGCACCATGGAAACCGAAGTCGATTTTGCCAACAAGGATGGACGTCTGATTCCTGGAATGTACGCCGAGGCCACCTTGTCGCTGGCAAAAAACGCCAATGAACTTTGCGTTCCATTGGAAGCCGTGGCGCGAAACGAAAACGAAGCCACCGTACTGGTGCTTAACAAAAACAACGAAATCGAGGAGCGGAAAATTAAATTAGGTTTCGAAGGCGAGGCTTACGTGCAAGTTCTAGCAGGCGTAGCGGAAGGCGACCGCGTGGTCATCGGCAGCCGCAGCCAATTCCATCCGGGACAAAAAGTGCAACCAAAAGATGTCAGCGGCAAACGTACGGAGACCCCCACTTAATGTCCCGATTCGCGATTAAGTATCCCTATCTGATTATTGTTCTGTGCCTGATGATCGCCATCATCGGCACCACCACGGTTGCGCGCATGCCGGTGGACCTCTTCCCGCCCATCAGAATTCCCGTCGTGGTCGTCGCTACATTCTTTAGCGGCATGCCACCGGAACAAATTGAAAGCGACATCACCGGACCGTTCGAAAGATTTTTTACCTTGGCCAGCGGCGTCGATCACATTGAGTCTCGCTCCTTGCCCGGGGTCAGCCTGATTAAAATTTATTTTCAAGCCGGCATGGACCCCGCGGCGGCAGCCGGCTCCATTTCCAATTTAGCCATGGCTGATCTTCGCCGCCTTCCCCCCGGAACATTGCCGCCCGTAGTTCTGCAATTCGACGCCTCCAGCCTGCCGGTCTGCCTGATTACCTTAAAGGGTGAAGGTCTCAACGAAACCCAGTTGCGCGATCTCGGCCAGTACAACGTGCGCAACCAGGTCGCCAATGTTCCAGGCGCATCCGTGCCGCAACCATTTGGCGGGCGTTACCGCCAAATTATGGTGTACGTCGACCCGCTAAAACTCCAGGCCAACCAGCTCAGCCTCATGGATGTAGTTCGCGCAGTGAACAACAGCAATCTAATTCTGCCGGCTGGCGATGTGCGCATCGGCAATCTGGATTACAACCTGTACACCAACAGCCAGCTCCCTTCCACGAAGGAAATCAATGCCGTGCCATTAAAAACGCTGTCCGGTGCTTCTGTGATGGTGGCGGACATCGGGTCGGCGCAGGACGCGCAGCAGATTCAAACCAACGTAGTTCGCATCGACGGCCAGAAATCCGTTTATTTGCCGGTGCTGAAGCAAGGTGGAGACACCAATACCATTGCGGTGGTCAACGGGATCAAAGGCGCAGTCAAGATTTTGACGGACATTCCCAAAAGTCTGAAAACTGCCGTAGTCTTCGATCAATCGCTGTTCGTAAAAAAAGCCATCGACAACCTGCTGCACGAAGGCGGTATCGGCATCGTGCTCACCGCCCTGATGATCCTCTTATTTCTCGGAAGCATGCGCGCCACCATTGCGGTCATGCTTTCCATTCCTTTGTCTGCGCTCGCGGCCTTCATGGCCATCTCAGCGGGCGGTGGGACGGTCAACACCATGGTGCTGGGGGGCTTGGCACTGGCCTTCTCGCGCTTGATCGATAACTCCGTAGTCGTCCTCGAAAACATTTTTCGCCATTTGGAAATGGGAGAAGATCCCGCGACCGCCGCCGAACTGGGCGGGAAAGAAGTCGCCATGCCGGTGCTGGCGGCCACCTTCACCACCATGATCGTGTTTTTCCCGGTCACCTTCTTGAGCGGCGTCAGTCAATTCCTTTTCACGGCTTTAGCGCTGGCCGTAGTGCTCTCGCTCGCCGCTTCCTACATCGTCGCGATGACTGTGGTGCCGCTGTATTGCGCAAAGCTGATGAAGCGCCATGAAACGCATGAAGCGCTTGAAGACCAACACGTCGGCAAAGTCTCCACGTTCGGTCGCATCGTGGAGAAGTTCAATTTTTATTTCGAGAAGATGCTCGGCCAATATGACCGCACCCTGGCGCTGTCGGTCGCTCGCCCGGTAGCCACCGTCGTCGGGCTTATGGGCGTATTTCTTTTGAGCCTCGCCCTTTACCCTTTGCTAGGCGCCTCGTTCTTTCCGCGCACCGATCCCGGCCAGTTTGTAATTAATTTGAAAGCGCCTCCCGGCCTGCGCATCGAATTAACCGAAAAATATGTGGCGAGAATTGAGGATGAAATCCGCACCATCGTTCCGCGTGATCAACTGGGAATGATTGTTTCGAATATCGGGATCACCCCGGACTTCTCCGCCATGTACACCAGCAATTCCGGCCAAAATACCGCATTCATTCAAGTGAGCCTGAAAGAGGATCACAAGGTCGGCAGCTACGAGTACATGGACCGCGTGCGCAAGCGCCTGGCTCAGGATATTCCGGAAGTCGCCACCTATTTTCAATCCGGTGGCCTCGTTGATGCCGTGCTCAACTTTGGCTTGCCTGCTCCCGTGGACGTGCAGGTGAGCGGTTCGGATCTGGAGAAGACTGACCGCACCGCTTTGCAACTGGCTACCAAGATTCGCGAAATCAAGGGTGTGAACGACCTGCTCATTCCGCAGGATCTCGATTACCCCGCGATGCGATTGGACGTGGACCGTGAGCGAGCCAGCATGTTGGGTCTGGATCAGAAAGAAGTCGTGGATAACGTGATCACCGCCTTAAACTCCAACGGCATGATCGCTCCTAGTTACTGGGTAGACCCGCGCACCGGAAATGATTACCTGCTCACCGTCCAATACCGCGAAAATCAGGTCAAGTCTCTCAACGATCTGAAACAGATTCCGCTGCGTTCCCCCGATGGGAAAAATTCGACGCCTCTGGATTCCGTGGTAAAGCTCACACCCATCGAGTCCCCCACGGAAGTGGATCACTATCAGCTTCGCCGCGTAATTGATCTATACGTCGCACCCGCGACGGAGAACCTCGGCGGGGTGACCAAGGGCATTCAGAAAGTTTTGAAAGACGCAAAGCTGCCCGAAGGCGTGCACGTCGATCTGCGTGGCTCCGTTCAAGGCATGAATCAATCGTTTACCAGCTTCGGCTTTGGACTGATTCTGTCCGTGGTCTTGGTCTTTCTGATTCTGGTGGCGCAATTTCAATCCTTCATTGACCCGTTTGTGATATTGCTGGCCATTCCCCCAGGAATTACCGGCGTAATTGTCTTGTTGCTGGCCACCGGCACGACCCTCAACGTAATGTCCTTGATGGGCGTGGTGATGATGGTGGGCATCGTGGTATCCAACAGTATTTTGATCGTGGAATTCACGCGCACATTGCGAGAGGAAGGGAAGCCGTTGCGTGAGGCTGTGGCCACCGCATGTCGCGTACGCCTGAGGCCCATCCTGATGACTTCGCTCGCCACCATACTCGGATTGATTCCCATGGCGCTGAAGCTGGGCACCGGCTCAGAAGCCTATGCGCCCTTGGCGCGCGCCATCATCGGCGGTCTACTTGTTTCCGTGGTTGTAACTGTTTACCTGGTCCCCGCCGCGTACATTCTGGCCCATCGCAACGACAAACAAATTCCGGAAGAGAGTCTCGCGTGAAAACCCGCCGCCTATACTTCCCTGTCGCGGTCGCAATTCTTGGCTGCGTCAGCGCACAAGCGCAGGTCCAGGCACCACCGCCAAATCCCAGTCCCACGCCGCAACCGGCGCCATCGCATCAAAACGTCCCAGAGCAGTCTCAAGCCGCCAACGCCCTGGCGGCCCATGCCACCGGCCCCACCTTGACACTGAAGGAAGCCGAAGATCTGGCGCTGAAACGGAATCCGCAAATCACCATCGGAAGACTGCAGGCCCTGGTCTCTCAACAAAATGTCCGTGAATCGCGTTCAGCGGTGCTGCCCAACGCTTTTCTCAGCGTTACGGCCGCGGATTCCCACGCCGGTAGTCGTATCACTGCGGGAGCATTAAACAATCCCATCATTTTCCCCCGCGCCGCTTCGGGCGTCACCGTCAGCCAGTTGATCACTGATTTCGGGCGCAGCAACAACCTTCTTGCCAGTTCCGAATATCAAGCCAAGGCCGAGGACATGTTCGCGCAAGCCACCGCTGCCCAGATCGTGTTGGCCGTCGACCAGGCTTTTTTTAACGCCCTGGAGACCAAAGCGCTGGTCACCGTGGCGCAGGAAACGGTCTCCACTCGTCAAACATTCGTGGACAAAATTCAGGTCCTGACCGGCGCGAAACTGAAGTCCGACATCGATTTGAGCTTCGCCAACGTGGATCTAGCCCGTGGTCGGCTGCTGCTGCTCGAGGCCGTCAATAATTACGAGGCCGCACTAAATTCCCTGTCCGCCATTCTTGGCTATCAGGACCAGCAAAATTTTCAACCTGTGGAGGAAATCAGAGAAACCGCTCCTCCTGCGCCTGACGTAAACCCCCTGGTCATGCAAGCTTTGCAACAGCGTCCCGAGGTGCAGGCGTTGACCGACCAGGTGTCCGCTGCGGAAAAGTTCGCCAGCGCCGAGCATGATTTAAAAAAACCAACGATCAGCGCTCTCGCTGCCGCCGGAATCACTCCGGTGCGCAGCGGCCAACCGCTGACCAATTGGTACGGAGCGGCCGGCGTGAATATTAATCTCCCGCTATTCAACGGTTTCATGTTTGACGCGCGCGCCAAAGCAGCGGATTTACAAACGGAAGCAAATCGCCAAAGGCTGTCGGACCTGAGGAATAACATTGCCCGTGATGTTCGTAACGCGTGGCAGGCCACCAACCGCG
>Ga0193729_1001698_pt1 | contig 11147 bp, 9 predicted proteins | sample U1c2metaG_FD_143036 | JGI IMG/M metagenome (GOLD analysis project Ga0193729, IMG submission 143036) | Soil microbial communities from a riparian zone of the East river system, Colorado, United States - U1c2 | ecosystem: Environmental > Terrestrial > Soil > Riparian zone | place: USA: East River... | reverse complement strand
GCAATTCCGGCGATTAATTCCTGAACTTGCGTGCCGGTTTCCCAGCGGTCGGGGAGCGAGTCGGGAGCGGGACGCACTTTATATGGCGAAAAGCGCATCAAGTGCTCGTGCTTTCCGTAGAGCGTACCCATGTGCGGGCCAAAAAATTTGTATGGCGAGCAGGCCAGAAAATCGCAATCGAGAGCCTGGACGTCAATCGCGCCGTGGGGAGCGTAATGCACGGCGTCGACAAATATGAGCGCACCGACGGAATGGGCGAGGCGTGCGATTTCCGCTACCGGATTGATGGTTCCGACGGCGTTGGAGGCGTAGCCTAGCGCGACAAGCTTGGTTTTTTTGGTGAGCTTGCGCTTTAAATCGTCCATATCCAGGGTGCAATCCGCGTCGCGAATATCGACCTGGCGGATAATTACGCCTTTTTCTTCGAGAGTGCGCCACGGCGCGACGTTGGCGTCATGGTCGAGCGTGGTAACCACAACTTCGTCACCGGGATCCAACTCGCGGCCGATCGCTCGCGCCAACGCGAACGTGATGGTGGTCATGTTTTGGCCGAAACTTACTTCATCGGGCGCGCAATTGAAAAAATCGGCCATGGCCTGGCGCGCGCCGCAAATCATGGCGTCGTTGCGGCGGCTGGTGGCGAAGGCTCCGCACGTGTTGGCGTTATCGTGCAGCAGGTAATTCTGTATTGCGTCCATGACCTGGCGGGGAACTTGCGTGCCTGCCGGGCCGTCGAGAAAAGCGGCGGGCTGTCCATTGACTTGGGCCTGCAAGGAAGGAAATTGCTGGCGCACCCAGGCGGTGTCCAAGGCTTGTCTTCCCGCGGGGTGTGCGACGGTTGAGCTCATAGTTATCTCCGGTTGGGTAGTTTCTCACAAAGGCGCGGTAAGTTGAGCGGTGACGCATAGTGGGAAGCCACATTGGCCGTTGCGGATGGCACGCGGCGGCGTGTTAGCATCGAAATGATTGTTCCTCACTCATGCCGAATTGGCGCCGGCTATCAACTCCGCGCCACGCTTCTCCTAGAGGTGCATTTTGCCGGAAACATTCTCGCCAACGGAGCGCACGCGGGTGGTGCGCGAACCGCATCGCGGGTCGTTTGACCGTGACGCTATTTACAAAATTCTCGATGAAGGATTTGTTTGCCACGTGGGATTCGCGGTGGAGGGCCAGCCGTATGTTATTCCCACGATGTTCGCGCGGGTAGGCGATGCGATTTATTTTCACGGCTCGGCGGCCAGCCGCATGTTACGAGGAGTAAGCAGCGGACTCGCGGTGTGCGTCACGGTCACGCTGATCGACGGGGTGGTGCTGGCACGCTCGGTATTCAATCATTCCATGAATTACCGGTCGGTGGTGGCGCTCGGCAAGGCCACGCTACTCGAGGAGCCGGAAGAAAAAATCGCGGCGTTGCGCGCGTTTACCGAAAAGATTTTACCTGGGCGCTGGAATGATGCTCGCCAGCCGAATGAAAAAGAATTAAAAGCCACGAGCATATTGCGCCTTCCGTTGAGCGAAGTTTCGGCCAAGATACGCACCGGGGATGTGCAGGACGATGAAGAGGACTACGCTTTGCCGGTGTGGGCCGGGGTGCTGCCGATTCGCCTGGCTGCCAGTGAGCCGATTCGTGACGCGCGCTGCGATGCGAGCCTCGCCGTTCCTGCTGCGGTCGCTAATTTCGGCAAACGATTGGGCGCGCGGTGACCTGGCTGGTGACAAGGCAATTTCACGGCTGTACAGCGCGAATGAGGTCGGCGACCAATCCGTAGCCTGTGGCGTCAATGCCTGGGTTGTGTTCCACGATCGACAGGCCAAACACATCCATATCAAAACGAATTGCTGAGCTGGAGCCTTCTAAATTCGCAAGCGGGTCGCCAGCCAATAGCAGTTCCGGCGCGACGGTGCATTCCACGCCCAAGCCGCGGCGCTCGGCGCGGCATACGAGTTTGTAGCGCATGCCGGCGGAGCGCACGGAGCGAATCTTTTCCTCGCTCAACTCGCGGATGCCGGTGCGGCGCACTTGCGCAACTTTCGCCGGCGCGCCCATGAGCACGATTGCTAATGTCACCACTTTGAAGGCGGCATCCCAGCCATCGACATCGGCGGAGGGATCAGTTTCCGCGATGCCCATGGCTTGCGCGCGCTTGATGGCTTCGTCGAAGGAGAGGCCCCTTTCGATTTCCGTCAGCACCACATTGGTGGTGGAATTTAAAACTCCATGGAAGCCGCGCAAATCCACGGCCGGCAAACCCAGAGGAAACATGGAAAAAATGGGCACGCCATCCATGACAGTGGCTTCGTACAGAAATTTTTTCTTTTTCTCAACGGCGAACTTGGTCAACTCCTCAAAGGCGTAGACGATCGGACCTTTGTTGGCGGTAAGCGCGTGGGCGCCGAAGTCCAGCGCGGTTTTCAGATGTTCAATAGCGGGCTGGCCGGACTGCAGATTCAGCGAACTCGCTTCGATGAAGACATCGGCGTGCGATCTCTCCAGCCACTCTCGAATGTCTTTCGCGGGCGTTTCGCGCTGCGCAGGCCAATGGCCATTTAATAGCGCGATGGGATTGAGGCCGTGAGGATCAGCCAGCCAGCCGGCGCGGCGCGTCGCAACACCCGTTAAACGCCAGCGCAGGTCATAGCGTCTGCGGAGTTCCGCTTCTTTGGAGATGAGCATGCGCAAAAAAGCGCGGCCCACATTGCCAAAACCGATTAGCGCGAGATTGTATGAAGGAATGGGTCAATCCTTCCAGAACGTGCACGGTCAATTTTGCAATACGAAAAAGTGAAGCTGCTAAGTTAGAGCTAATGCGCTGCGGCGCCAAGTCTTGCGGCCGCCGCCGAGATCAATTCAGCTTCGGCCTGCAGCACCCGGGCTATAACAACGATACCGGCATCAGCTTCTTTCCATTGTTTTTGTTCGATGGCCTCGCGCACCGCGGGCATGGTTTTTGCGGCGTAGCCAGTATAAAAACCGGGCGCGTAAATCTGGTGTTTAAACCACGGCCGGTTGGGCAAACCTTCGGCGTTGGTCAGTTTTCGCTCGCTCTCTATCAAAAGTTTGTTCACGTCAGTAAGAGACGCCGCAGCCATGGCGCTGCCGCCATTTGAATTTATTTTCTCCAGGGCCTTGCGATACTCCGAGGCGCTGCGTCCTAGCGATACTGTGGCGTTGTCCAGCGGAGCAAAGTTTAAATATGGCGGCACTGCTTCAACGGGTGGCGCGATCAATGGTTTTTTTGGATCGTCCGTGGCCTGGAACACGCCCTCTTCGATTTCGCGGTTGCGTTCCTGAATATCGGCCTGCGTTTTCTGCGCCAACGTTTTTAATTCCTTCACATAGGTATCCATGGTGTCCGCGAAGTCGCCGAATTCGAACGGCAACAAGTCGGCATCGGCGAGCCGCAAAATCGCGGTCCCGCCGGTCTGTGCCAACGCGCGGCCGTACTGAAAATTCGTATCGCTAAAATGGGTGTACCAGTAGAAGTCGTCGTAAATCGAGTGATAGATGCCGCCGCCGTCTTCTCCGCCGAAGGCAATATTCATGGAGGCGACGCCATCGTGCTGCAGAAAAGCGGTGTAGTCCGAGCCGGAGCCAAGTGCACCGATGCGCTCGTCAGCGCGCTGGCGCAGCTTCTCGCGATCCTCTGGCGATTTGGCTTCGGCAATTTCGTGCAGGTGATTACGCTTCCAGGCGGAAAACTTTGTTTCCGGGTCGGTGATGTCGCGCGCGATGTCGTTGCTGAATTTTTCCAGCGTGTGCGAGCCTTCAATCCCCAGATAGCCTCTGCCGTTGGAATCCGAGTTGATGTACGCCACGGCATGCGCCTGCAGTTCGTCGTAATGCGTTTCTGCCCACTCGGTTGAGCCTAACAAACCTGGCTCCTCGCCATCCCACGCGCAATAAATGATGGTGCGTTTGGGTTTCCATCCGGCCTTCAGTAACTCGCCAAGAGCGCGCGCTTCCTCCAGCACGGCGACCATGCCGGAAGTTGGATCTTCCGCGCCATTCACCCACGCGTCGTGATGATTCCCGCGAAGCACCCACTCGTCAGGAAAGGTGGCGCCGGGAATTCTTGCAATCACATCGTAAACGGGCTTGGTGCCCCAGTTGGATTTCACCTTCAGATGCACTTTTGCGTCGCCCGGTCCCACGTGGTAGGTGATGCCCAAGCCGCCGCGCCACTGCGGCGGGGCGACGCGTCCGGTCAACGCTTCAAGCAACGGCTGCGCATCGGCATAGGAAATGGGCAGGACCGGAATTTTTGTAATGGTTTGCGCATCTTCGATCTTCAAGCGCTTGGCATCTTTCGTCGCGCCCACGCCTGGAGTCAACGGATCACCGGGGTAAACGGGCATGTCCGCAACGCTGCCGCGCTGCACGCCGTCCTTGGGGCGCCACGCGCCTTTTGGAAAGGTCTCACCTTGCACAAATCCATCTTCGTACGGGTCGGAGTAAATCAGGCAGCCGACGGCGCCGTGTTCGGCGGCGACTTTGGGCTTGATGCCCCGCCAGGAATGAAAATAACGGGCGATCACGATCTTGCCTTTCACGGAAACGCCCATGCGATCGAGTTGTTCGTAATCCTCGGGAATTCCGTAATTCACGTACACCAGCGGGGCGGTAACGTCGCCGTCATTGGAATAGGCGTGGTAGGTAGGAAGCTGTTCTGCTTGCTGGCTTGAAGTTGGATCAACCGGCAGCGCGGGTTCTTGCAGTTTCGCTGAAAATTTTGGGCCGCCTTCGACCAGTTCGACGACGCGTTCCTTGGGGGTGGGATAAAGCACGTCAAATTGCTCGATGTGGGTGTCGAGTCCGAAGTCTTTGAATTTCGCGGCAATCCAGTCGGCGTTTTCCTTGTCGTAGGCGGTGCCGACGTTGTGGGGCCGCGCGGAAAGATGCTGCATATACGCGCGCAGATTGTCCGGGCTGGGGATTTCGCGGAACTTCTCTTCCCACTGGCGCTCGGCGCGGGATGATTCCGACGAATATCCCGCCAGCGCTTGATCGTCAGCCGAAACGTTTGAAACTTTATAGACACCTGCGAATGTCAGCGCCAAACCGCTTAACACAATGGACCCAACCGCAACACTGCGATTCATATCGTCTCCTGAATAGCGGAGACATTCTGCCTGAAGACGGCTTAGTTTGGAAATGCGGAAGCGTTTATGGCGAGAGATCACAATGCCGATAATGCAGATACAGCGAAGAGAGATTCCTCCACTGCGTAAGCCGACTCCTTCGCAGGAGCGAAGGAGAAGAAGAAACATCGGCTTACTTCGGTCCCGCCGCAGGCGGGCAGGCGGAATGACGATGCTGTGGCGTGACGACGATGCTGTGGCGTGCGCGTGATAATTATTTAGCGGTTAGGTGTTATGCGGCTGCAGGAGAGAAAACAAAAAACGGGCGATATATCGCATGGACTGAAAGAGGGTGGCGATTTCGAAGGTCAGAATAAACAGGCAGGCGTAAAAGCTTCCCGGTGAACGCTGCAGCCACGGCATTAAATAGCGGCCTACCCAGTCACAAAACAATTTGGCACGCGCTACCAAGGCGAGTGCGATGCCGATGAGGGCCCCGCCGATAATATCCGTGGGGTAGTGAAATCCCAGGTACAGACGCGGCATGGCTATGAATAAAAAAACGTAGGATAAGGCGAAAATTCCTACGGTCCGCCATACAAAGACAATGGACATCGCCAAGGCAAAAAACACCGCAGCGTGATCGCTCGGGAAAGAACTCCAGTCAACCAGACCTCCGTCGCCGGCCCCGTAGGGGCGCTGGAAATGGAGTGCGGCGACGGTCATGGGACGGTCACGAAAAGGAAGCATAAGCGCCAAGCCGCGCGCGATAACCACCGCGATTAGACAAGCGAAAATTGCGCATATCAAATGTTGCCGAGTGTCGTCCTTCCTGGCATTAGGGCGGAACCACGTCCACCAAATCAGCGCCACCACTACGCCGCCTTTGAGCAGATCGTTGCCGCTTAGCATGTAGACAAAGGAATCGAAGGCCCAGGAATGGCGCGCAAACGAGTTTAGAAAGGTGATAATCGACGAATCGAAGGAGTTCATGAATATTTTAGGTGCCGACAGCGTTGGGGAAAACGCCCTGGTTCACTGGCGAATCAGCGTAACATCTGAAAAATTATGACTTACCGATGATTGCGCGTGACGATGTTCTATCACGCACTAAGAAATACATTTTGTCAATGTAAGCCGATCAATTTTTCTTTAAATTGACATTGAATTTACACGGTCAGTGAGATGCGCTGGACTCACTAGCGCTGGCGTGATCCAGCAATTCGATGAACTCGCGATCCAGTTGTAAGTTAGTAGCATCCAAAAGTTCCTGAAGTTGAGTTACCTTGGTGGCGCTGGCGATGGGCGCGGTAACCGTGGGCCTGGTTAACAACCACGCCAGGGAAATCTTCGCGGGCGTGGAGTTATATTTCTTTGCCGTTTGGTCCAGCGCTTCTAATATCCGGAAACCGCGCGCATTCAAGTATTTTTTTACGCCCGCACCGCGAGCGCTCTTTGCCAAGTCAGCTTCCAAGCGATACTTACCGGTCAAAAATCCACTGGCTAACGAATAATAGGGGATGACACCAATTCCATTTTCCCGGCAAACCGGCTCGAGAGTGGCTTCGTAATCCGCGCGATCGTACAAATTGTAAAGTGGCTGCAGCGATTCGTATCGCGGGAGACCATGTTTCTTGCTGATGTCCAGCGCTTCCGACAACCTCGGCCCTGAGTAGTTGGAGGCGCCAATGGCGCGGACTTTACCCTGTTTAACCAGCTGTCCAAACGCTTCCAGCGTTTCCTGCGGCGGCACTGTTGCGTCGTCGGTGTGGGCCTGGTACAGATCGATGTAGTCGGTCTGCAAACGGCGCAACGATGCCTCCGCGGCGCGCAAGATATAATCCTTAGACAAACCTTTTTTACGCGCGCCCATGTCCATGCCAACTTTGGTGGCAATCAAGACGTTCTTCCGGTTGCTGCGTTTCTTCATCCAGTTGCCGAGAATGGTTTCCGATTCCCCACCTTTATTTCCGGGTTTCCAGGTGGAATACATGTCCGCGGTATCCACGAAATTAAAGCCTGCGGCAACGAATGCATCCAGCACCTGAAAGGAGGTTGGCTCGTCGATGGTCCAACCAAAAACATTTCCGCCGAGCGCCAGAGGAGCGAGTTCCAATCCCGAATTTCCCAGCTTTCGTTTTTTCATGTTCGATTTTTCCGCTCGTATGGGTCTTTTGGGCGGGGTGCACATTTTCGCCCTGTGGGTTGGATGTTGCGAAGGACATTAAAGTCTCATTCTGCGATGGTCTTTGAATCAGTTCTAGCCTTGCCACAATCGACACATACAGTCTTTGCCCTATTGATGGCTGCTGAACAGCCAAATAGTCTTAAGGCATCCCGAAGGTCTTCCCAGCAAACGACCGCTTTTCGCAATTCCAGCCGAGAGAAAATGTCGTGCACGGTGTTTCATCAGTGGGAGTCGAACGGCGTTTTTTAAGTCTCAAGGAGGATAGAACATGAGAAAGTTTATTGGCGCAGTGTTGCTTGCTGGGATGCTTTTGACCGGCTCACCCGCCCTTAAAGCTCAGGTATCCGTTGGAATCGGAATCGGCGCTCCACCTCCGCCGCGTGTGTACCGGGTACGACCGGTTTCCCCGGGCCCCGGGTACGTGTGGGTTGACGGCTATTGGTATGTGGTAGACGGCCGCTACGTTTGGCACCGCGGGTATTGGACTTACCCGCCTTACGGCGGCGCAGCGTGGGTCGGACCGCGCTGGGAGGGCGGCCGATACTATAACGGCTACTGGGAAGGCGAGCATGGCCGCTTCTATCATGATCACCGCTGGGACCGCGAGCGTGCGCGAGACCGCGACCGCTGGCGCGACCATGACCGCGAACGAGACCACGATCGGGAACATCGCGATCGATAGAACAATACGGTAGAACAATACGGTGCCGGCCTGGCGTGTTAATTCCAGGCCGGCATTTTAATTTTTGTTCACACAATTTGGCGCTAAAGCGCGCATAGCGTTACGGCGAGAAAAAATACCGCAGCGAAATAATTTGCAAGCGTTTGCGTATTGCACAGTATGGAGCCAAGCAATCGCATGCGGCGTGTGTTGTGGAGCGCGGTTATTTTTCTGGCGCTCATTGGAACGGCTGTGGCGGTCAGACGCATGGTGAAAGTCGTTCCCATCGTGGTTCATGGGTATCGTCCGCCGGCGCCCGCGAGCAATCCGGTGGCTGCACAATTCGGCGCACTGGACGATTTATTTGCACACTATCCAGTTCTTACGCTGATTCATATTGTTCCGGGCTTGCTGTTCATGCTGCTGGGGCCGTTGCAATTCAGTTCGACAATTCGGGTACGCCATCTGCGCTGGCACCGCTGGAGTGGCCGGGTTTTTGTTGCGTGTGGATTTTTGATTGGAATTTCGGCGCTGATAATGAGTTTTGGGATGCCAGCGATCGGCGGCGTCAATCAAGCGGCCGCGACCACTTTGTTCGGATGCTACTTTTTGGTGGCGCTATCGAGGGCATTCTGGCTTATCCGGCGGCGAGAAGTGGCGCGGCACCGTGAGTGGATGATTCGCGCGTTTTCGATCGGGCTTGCGGTGGCTACTATCCGACCGATTATGGGGATATTTTTCGCTACCAGCCGCTTATCCGGCCTGACGCCGCACGAATTTTTTGGTATCGCGTTTTGGATTGGTTTTGTGCTGCATCTCATGGCTGGCGAGGCTTGGATACATGCGACACAATCACCGCGACAGCAATTCGAAGCGGTACGCGAAATATATATAGCGAAGCGAGATTCCTCCACTGCGTAAGCCGACTTTTTCGCAGGAGCGAAGGAGAGGAAGAAGCGCCGGCTTACTTCGTTCGGAATGACAATGCTCTGGCGGGCGGTCGAAGGAGAAGAAGAAACATCGGCTTACTTCGGTCGAAATGATCCGTAGGGATCAGAAATGCGGAATGCAAGTTCGCAAGTTGCGCGCAACACTTTATTTTTTGTGAGTGGTGTTGAGGATGGCGTCGGGAATGACCAGACGGGCCACCGGTGTGCCGCCGATGATGTGGGAGTCGATGATTTCGTCCACATCCTCGGGCTTGACGCTTCCATACCAGACGGCTTCGGGGTAAACCACCACCGTTGGTCCCAGTTCACACTGATCGAGGCAACCGGATTTATTGGCGCGCACGTTTTTTAATCCGCGTTGCGCGAGCTTGGTTTTGAATAGGCGCTGCAATTCGCCTTGGCCGGTAGGGTCGCAGCAGCCGCGCGGATGACCTTCTTCGCGCTGATTCATGCAGATGAAGATGTGCTTGTCGAGCTTAGGCACAGCTTTGAGTTTAACTCATGGCGCGAAGCAAATCGCGCTGACGAATTTGCAGCAAAATGTTTGACTAGAAAATCGCGGACGTCAGGAAAGACCCAGGTGGTCGAGTTGATAGCGACCGCGATTGATCACCAGATCCTCATCAATCCAAACATCGCACTTGCGAGTCAGCACATCGACATGCGTCTTGGAGGCCCAATCCGCGTGGGTCTGGCTGCCATACGGATCGCCGAAGGCCAGATGCACGCCGGGAAATTTTTCGTCCTGCAAAAGCACGCCGATCATGCGCGACAATCCTAAATTTGTGCCGAAGGCTAACTCGCCGACGCGGTCGCTGTTTTTATCGGTGTGGCAATATTCCCAGAACTCCTGCTGCAGATCCTTGCGCGCGCACTCCGCGTGAACCAGGCGGGCTTCCTTGATCTCCAGAACCAGCGGGGTGGATTGCAGGTCTCCGTACTTGCCGTTGAAATGGTCACCGGCGGTGGCATCGCACACGAAGGTGCCGTCGACTGTCGCGGGAGTGGTAAAAACTTCGCCCGCCGGAAGATTGGACCAATGTCTCGGGCTGATCAATCCGCTGGTTTTCACCCAATCGAGGCCAGGATCAAAATGCGCGGCGATGTTGGTGCCCGCCTCGGTTTTTACCGTGAGGGTTTCGGCGCGCATCATGCGTTCGCGCAGCTTGTCGCTGAGACGGTCCACCATGCGGTAGTCCGCGCGCATACCCTGCTGCATGATTTCCGCGGTCACGCCGACCATGTGGGCATAACGAATCTGCCGATGCTCGACGATTTTCACGATTGCCATGCGCGCGCCGAGTTCACCGGGCTGCGGCGTCATGCACATAATTCCCACGTCGGCGGTTTCCAGCGCTTGCAAAATTTCCGGCGGAGCTTCGCGCATGGGACGCGGGCCAAAATCTTCCAGCAAAAATGCGTTGTATTTTGCGCCGCGATCGTCGAGCGCCGCCGCGAGACTGGCGGCTACTGGCTTGCTCACCTGATCGGCGATTAAGGCGACGCATTCGCCGGCGCGCACAGCGAGGCACGTTTCCACGGCGTTTTTGGCGCCGGGCATCAGTTCAAATTTTGCGCTGCCAAATAAATTGCGCATGTTTCTATTTTAGCGAATTTTTACGAAGGAGTTCAAAAGTTGATGAGCTAGTTGCTTGCGCTGGCCTGATGGGCGATCCACTTGTCGGTACGCGCGTCGAGAAGATCGAGTGGCAGAGTTCCGCCGTCGAGCATCTCGTCGTGAAACTTGCGGATGTCGAATTTGGGGCCGAGTTTCTGCTGCGCGCGGTCGCGTAGCTCGCGTATTTTAAGTTGCCCCAGTTTGTAGCTAAGCGCTTGCGCGGGCCATGAAATGTAGCGATCGGTTTCTGATTGGATGGTCGGCTCATCGACGGCTCCGGATTTGCGAAAGAACTCTACTACCTGGTCCCGCGTCCAGCCTTTCGAATGGATACCGGTGTCGACTACCAACCGCACGGCGCGAAATAGTTCAGAGGACAGTCGGCCATAGTCGGAAACGGGATCCTGGTAGAAGCCCACTTCTTTGCCGAGTTGCTCGGCGTAGAGCGCCCAACCTTCGATATAGGCGTTGAAGCCCAGACCGTGCTGGCGAAACTTAGGCAGACCGGTGAGCTGTTGCTGCACGGACAATTGCATGTGGTGTCCGGGAATTCCCTCGTGGTAGGCGATGGCTTCATCGTCGATCAGCGAACGCTCGGCGAATTTGGAGGTGGCCACCACCACGCGGCCGGGGCGTTTTCCATCCGGCGTT
>Ga0193729_1001697_pt1 | contig 11149 bp, 14 predicted proteins | sample U1c2metaG_FD_143036 | JGI IMG/M metagenome (GOLD analysis project Ga0193729, IMG submission 143036) | Soil microbial communities from a riparian zone of the East river system, Colorado, United States - U1c2 | ecosystem: Environmental > Terrestrial > Soil > Riparian zone | place: USA: East River... | reverse complement strand
GGGGTCATCTTGCTGGGCTGGATCGCGGATACCAAGAACGCGGGAATCTATAGTCTGGCCTTCAATATCGCTCTTGTTGTTACGCTGCCGCGAATCGCGGTGAATACCTTGTTCGCGCCTGTGATATCGGATCTTTATACGCGCCGTGACAAGGAGACGATGCAGGTCCTCATCACCAGGGCTGCATCATGGACGTTCTGTGCGGGAATTTGCATCGCGGCCGTGCTCTTCCTCCTCGCCGAACCCCTTCTCGCGTGGTTCGGTGCCGGTTATGAGGCTGGCGTGCCCGCGCTGCGTATTCTTCTCATCAGCCAGGTGATGGCCGCCGGCGCCGGTTCCCAATTGTACGTGATGACCATGACCGGGCATGAGCGCAGTGCAGCTGTGCTGCTTGTGTCCTGCGCGATAGTCAACGCGGCCGCGAGCGCCGTGCTTATCGGCATGTTTGGGTTGGCCGGCGCGGCGATCGGTACTGCGGTGTCTCTGGTCGTCTGGAATGTGGCGATGGCGCTCTTTCTATGGCGGCGTTTGAATCTGTTTCCGGGTGTACTCGCCATCTTCCGAATTCCTCTCGACAACGCGCCAGGTGTCATTACCGGTCGTGAGCGCGTCATGTAGCAGCTTGGCGATCGGCAACAGGCTCTGATCCGCGTTCCATGCCTGTGAGCTGGAATAGCGAAGCGTGCAATAAGCCGGCTTGCGAGAGATCCCCGGCAGCATCTGCTGGCCTGGGTCCGTCACGCGTGTTTGAAGGCGTCACGGCGTCGCGCGTCGCCGCCAACGCCTCGTGGGCCTATGCCGCTCCGTGGGTTAGCAAGAGTTCGGGTAGAGCGCACAGCAATCCGGTGACCATCAATCGTTGTGATTCACTCACGTTCAAATCCCGCTGACGCCGGTAAAGGAAAGTCGCTGGAACGCCGTGGCCGCCGGCTATTTGCCGAGCCGGGCCGCGCCATGAGTCCTTTGGTTGACGCCCTTGCGGATCAGGCGATCGTGATTTGCTTCGTGGATCACGCCTGGTGGTAGCGATGCCTCGAGTTGCCTGATTTCGGAGATCGCCTCGACGGGCTTTGGAAGCCGCTTGCTCATATCCGAGGTTGATGGCGTTGAGCTCTTGTTTGCAGGTCGTGTCGGTGACCCGTGGTTCACCCCCCAAATCGCCGCCTGTGTCCGGTTATGGACCCGGATCTTGCGAAGGATCGCCTTGACGTGGACCTTTACGGTGGCCTCGGCAATATCGATCTTTCGCGCGATGCATTTGTTGGAGTCGCCCTCGATCAGGCAGCGCAGAATCGATTTCTCCCGCGGGGAAAGCTGCGGCGCGAACGTGTCGTCTGTTGTGACGAGGATCGCCTGGTTGTTTTCGTCGCCCGGCACCGCCTCGCCGAGGTGGTCGCCTTCGGGATCGAGAACGAATGACAGAGCCGGCGGGAAAATTGTTTCACCCATCATCACCAATTCCATGGATTTGATGAACGCATCGCACGTCATGACGTCGACGAAGTAGCCGTGGGCGCCTGCCCGAAATGCTGAAATCAGCTCGTCTAGCATATAGTGATCGGCCACGATCGCAATGCGACCACCCGGGTGCCGGGCCCTGAAGAGTTCGATTTGTTCGACTGCGGAGGCAAAATCATCGCCGGTATGGACAACGATAAACAGCGGCTGCTGTTGCTGGAGTTTGCTCGCGAGCAAATCATCGGCGCACGATACCGACGCCAGGATATGAAAATTTGCTGAGCGTAGAATACTGGCAAGGCCTTCTCTGAGTAAAATGCTTTTTCCAACGAGTATGGTTGCAAAAGATTGTCGCCACCGCATGATAACCTCCCAGCATTTACGCAAAGTGACACGCGACAGACAAAACTCCAGTCTCTCCCATCTGGCCATCTGCCAACGGGTTTTAAGAAAGCTTCTCATTGGAAGTCTTGGTGTCGAAATATTCGGGTTTCTTCAGTCCGTGGGGCTCTCCGCTTTCACAGGAATAAAAAACTTTTCGTTATCAAATTCGAATGCTTCGTGTCGGCTATCGTGACGTTTATATGAACATTAGAGCCTGATCCCCAATATCCCTATATACCTTTGGTTATAGGTGGTTATAGGCGGGCAGGTGCGGATGGTTGCCTAGGAAGCGACGCGGCGTAGAGTTCGCCGCTTGGCTTGCTGCGTATGGCCGTCGATCGCGGACGGTCAGATTGTCGCAACTAGAGCCACCGCAATGCGGGCCAGACCCAAGCTGCATAAAAAAATCAGGAGTTTTGTGCAGGCCTCGTCCTCGGCGCAAGGGGCACAAGCGCGCGCTGTACATTGCGCTGCGTTGCGGCATCAACCAATGCCGCCGCGTCCTTGAAGAATTATAGTGACTCTGGGAAGGTTAGAGAGGAAAACATTTGCGGGCGCGCGAGGATTAATGAGGGGAGAGGCTGAGGACAGCCCATGCGTTGCACCCGTCTGGTGATCGCAGACCGCCATCCAGTCGTTCTGCAAGGCTTGACGAGCGTTCTTGGGGCGCAGAACGGCTTGAAAATTGTTGCGTGCTGCAGTGATGGTCTTAGCTGCATCGAAGCGATCCGGAGTTTGGTGCCGGACATCGCCATCCTAGACATCTCGATGCCTGGCCTGACCGGGCTGGAAATCCTCACCATCGCTAACTCTGAGGGACTTTCCACGCGGCTGGTTTTTTTCACCGCATCTGTTCAAGACCGCGAATTGGTTATGTCGGCCGCCGCCGGTGCTTACGGTGTTATTCTGAAAGATGTGGCGCTCGAAATTTTGGTGCAGTCCTTGCAGCAGGTCGCGTGCGGCCACAGGCTGTTGCCCTCCTCCGCTCAGGCCGTACCTCGGGAGCGGGAGCAAAGGAAGATCGCGATCGCGGAGAATGTGCTGACGGTGCTGACGGACCGCGAGCGCCAGATCATGGCTCTGGTGTCCGAAGGGTTGTCGAACAAGGAAATTGGGCGCCGGCTGAACATTGCCTGCGGGACCATCAAGGTGCACCTGCATCACGTTTATCAGAAACTTGAAATCAGCAACCGGACAGTGCTCGCGGCGTTCGCCATATCGCACAATGACGGCGCGGGCGTCCTTCCCGGAAATCATGTTCCCCGGATTCGCTGTGACTGAGCAACGATCATCGTAAAGGAGCGAGGTTTCCGTTGCTGTTTGGCCGACCGCGCAGGCGGGCTCTGCGTATGCGTGCGTGCGAATGACCGCAAATGGGCTTGAGAAGGGCGCGACCTGCGTCGATCATGGCTGGGGCCAGTTGCGCGCTGCCGCGATCTTACGGCGGACGGGATCCAGGCCGACCAGTTGAAACGTGCTTTCATGCGGCGGACCTTTACCAGCGTACACTTTAACGAGCATCTGGCCGCTATCCGGCATTGCGCGCAGGAAGCGAACGACGTCGCCTGCAAAGGCGAGACTTCTCCCCGTTTCCGCGACTCTCCAGCGCTGTTCGACGGACGGCTCTTCGTTGATCCGGTATGCGACCTTCACCTCACCATCGGTGGCCCAGGAGCCAGTCGTGGAAATCGTCAGCTCCGTGCGACGGGCGCGATAATGAATGGCGAGCGCGGACGGGGCGTCTGGCGACGACGCGCGCGCCGTCGTCAGCGCGGCGATCTGCGGCCTATAATCCACTGGAGAGGTCGTCTCGCTGATGATCCAGTTCGGGCCTTGAGGCTGCGCGGGATCAGGTGTTTCAGCCGTCTCCTGCAAGAGCTTGTCGATGCACTTCAACCGCTCAACGCCTTCAAACTGTGAGCATGCCTTCAGGCGATCGACGGCATCACCGGTTTGAGCACACACGGCTTGGCTCAGACTTGAGAGCACCGTCAAAATGAGAGCGCCCACACTCTTCATTGTTACGGCCCTGCTGTTCCGACCTGCGGATGATCAAGCCATTCCTGCGCTGGCCGGAAGCGCTCGAGACTCGGCACCTTGGCGCGCAGGTCGACCTCCTTCCACTTCGGATCGAAGCCGGGGGACTGCAATCTCTCGAGGCGACTGAACAGGTGATCTACGAGGCGCGCCACGCGCCGGTATCGGTCGGACTGTTGAGGCCAGTTGTAGGCCACAAGGATGGTGGGGACGGCGATCATCGCGATCCGCTCACCCTTCGGCACCAAGCTCGGATAATCCGTCGCGTCGATGATGATGGAAGATAATAGTCCTCGAATTTGGTGTCGTATTCAACGTCGAGAAACTTGAAGCCCGGATCCCAGCGTCCCTTGAGAAAGGCGTCAACGGGCTTTGACGTCACAAACACAACGGCCGACACTTCTGCGCGCTTCCTTTGTTCCAATGCCACTGATGCGGAATGAACATCTTTTCCACATTTAGACCCAACCGGCTGAAGATCAGTGGCCCGGAATAGGCGGCCGCCGTGCCTTGCGTGTTAAAGTTGACCTTTTTACCCCGGAGGTCTTCGAGCGACCGGATCTCAGGACGGACGAAGATGTGCAATTCGGATGGAAAGAGGTTCAGAATGTAGACAAGGCGCTAATAAGCGGCACCTGAGCCTTGTAGTCGTCAAGAGCATCCGTGTTGATGATGGCCGTATCAACACCCCTGAGATATAGCAGCGAGTTGACATTTTCGGTCGCACCGCGCGTCACGATCGGGATGACGTGAAGTTTGTCCTTCTCATTCACAACGCGAGCGATCTCTGCCGCGAGACGAAGCGGGGCATCTTCGATGAGCCCGCCGGCGAGACCGACAGTCCACGCATTGATGCGTTCTTTCGCGGCTATGTCGGCCCTCCCTCGCGACCGCCGCGGCCATCGGCGTCTCGCATGTCGGGAGGGATTGAGCGTTGGCGGGCAAATGGAGGCCACTACAGCGAATGCCATCGCTGAAAACTTCATGAACGACATGAGCATCTCCATTCTCCAGCGGACTTCCGTGGGCCGTTAGAGCTACGAGCCGATCTCTACTTCAATGCTTCGATCCGCTCCCTCGCATCCTCAATGCCGCCTGCCTGCGCCTGTTCATATAGTTCGCGCGCCTTCGTGCGATCACCGGAGATTCCGCTTGCGCGCCACGATTGCAGCACGTGCGCGTCGTAAGTCTCGGCCAGCATAAAGGCAGCTCGCGCGCTGCCACGCTCAAGAGCGTGTTGAAGCAATAAGCGAGCGCCGTTAATATCAGCTAGCCCGAGGAATGCGGTTGCTCGAGCAAGCAGCCTCTGTTCGTCCACGAGGGAGCGGGGAGCGGCACTCGCCGACGTAGATCGCTCTGTCCCCGCGGCAACTTTCGGGACCAAATCCGACGCGGCTTCGCGAGCGGCCGACGGCGCCTCCGGACGCGGCAATTCCGAAACGGACGACCGTCCCGAAGTGGAAGCGACGGCTTTGCCAGAAATCTGTTCCGGTGAACGCCCCTTTCCTTCGCTCGCCCTCGAAGAGGACTCGGCCATCCGCTCCTGCGAGCGATCAAGGGCGGGCTCGCGTGAGTGCAGGGCACGAAGAGCATTCAAGGCAGCAATCTGCCGGTTGCCGGCTTCGAGTTCGTTCCTGACGGAGGTAAGCTCGCGCGCAAGGGCATCGGCGCGATCGCGCTCGCTGGCGAGAGCCAGTTTCTGCTCCGCTGCGAGGGCCCTGTTTGTCTCCGTCACCTGCAACACCTCAGCGTGCGCGGCCGCGAGAAGTGCGGAACGCGCCGCGGCCTCCTTCCGCGCTGCGGCAAGCTCGCGGGCGACCGTCTCGGTCTTGTCGCGTTCCTTCCCGAATGCCAGCTCTTGTTCGATCTTCGCCGCCTCAGTGGTTTGCGCGGTCTCCAGGCCCGCGGCACGCGCCGTATCGAGTTCTGCCCGGACGGAGTTGAGTTCGCGCGCAAGGGCGTCGGCCCTGTCTCGCTCCTGTTTGCGCTCCTGTTCCAGCGCCTGCTTCTGCTTGATCTCCGCCTCGGCGGCTTGCGCGACTTCCGCACCTGCGATCCGCGCCGCCTCGAGTTCCGCCCGAAGAGAGGTAAGTTCACGCGCGAGGGCGTCTGCCTTGTCTCGCTCCTGCTTGCGCTCCTGTTCCAAGGCCTGCTTTTGCTTGATCTCCGCTTCGGCCGCTTGCGCGACTTCCGGGCCTGCGATCCGTGCGGCGTCGAGTTCGGCCCGGAGCGAGGTAAGTTCACGCGCGAGGTTGTCTGCCCTGTCCCGCTCCTGTTCCAGCGCCTGCCTTTGCTTGATCTCTGCCTCGGCGGCTTGGGCGACTTCCGCACCTGCGACCCGCGCCGCGTCGAGTTCGGCCCGGAGGGACGTAAGCTCACGCGCAAGGGCGTCTGCCCTGTCCCGCTCCCGTTCGAGCGCCTGCCTTTGCTTGATCTCTGCCACGGCAGCTTGCGCGACTTCCGGACCTGCGATCCGCCCCGCGTCGAGTTCGGCCCGGAGGGAGGTAAGTTCACGCGCAAGGGCGTCTGCCCGGTCTCGCTCTTGATTGAGCGCCTGCCTTTGCTTGATCTCCGCCTCGGTGGCTTGCACGGCTTCCAGGCCTACGATCCGCGCCTTATCGAATTCCGCTTGGAGGGAGGTCAGTTCACGCGCAAGGGTGTCTGCCCTGTCCCGCTCCTGATCGAGCGACTGCTTTTGCTTGATCCTCTCCGCTTCAGCCGCAGACCGCACCGCATCGAGCTCTCTTCGGAGCGACGCGGTAAGTGCACGCGCAAGGGCGTCAGCCCTGTCCCACTCCTGTTCGTGTTCAAGCGCCTGCGTTGGCTCCCACGCCGGGGCGGATTGCGGGGCTTGCGCCGCGTTGCCCTGTGGCGCATCTAACGGCTGAGCGAGGGGGCGCCGACCTGCAAGCATGTCGACCTTCTCACGACCGCGTTCGAGAATTTGCTTTTGCTCGACGACCGTCGTCTCAACAACCTGCAAGACCAAGGATTCGTCCCGCCTGGCGTTGGCCTGCGCGATCCCATTTTCGGTTGCGACGCTTTCACCGCATAGCGCATTGTCCCCCACAGCTCCAATGAAGAGCCACAGAACACACACTGTTACCGCAACAGACGCACGTCCAACGACCCTGCTTTTCCCGCGTGAACCCTCGACCGTTTTGGATTCCGGTAGCGAATGGGCCGGGGACAAAGCAATCGACGCGCCCACCCTTTGAAACGAAACGCCATGGCGCACTGCCCAAGGAGCAGTGGTCTTGTTACCGGTATCTTGGTTCACCAGGAAAAACGGGCTTCCGTACTTGGGTCCCGCTTCAATTGCCTGCAAGCCCATCGCGATAACTCAGAATTGGGTCTTAGGGCACAGTTAATTTCTCATGACACAGCCTTCACCGGTCGTTTGTCGATGTCGCGATTGAGGTAGTCAAAAGGGAGTAGCTGTACCAATCGCCGCAATTAAGTAGATCACGCGCTCATTTGATCGAACGTTCTTGATCCGCATATTCGGGAATGACTACGCTGCGGCGTAAGAGGGATCCCGAATGACCCCCGGCACACGTCACGACGAACATTACTACTTCAATCCGCAGCAACTCCGGCGCCAGATGAGATGGAGGTCGCCCGATTTGTTGAAGCGATTTGTGGGAAGGGCGACTGTTTGCACCTGCGCCCGCAACAACGCGTTCCGCTTCCTCCGGCGGGCAAAGTGCTGGTTCTGCGGGAAGGTATGCTCGCAATTGATGCGATGCCTACAAAAGGAAAACTGCAGGTATTGGATTTCCTGGTGGCGGGAGATGTCGTATCGGCGTCGACCGTTCTTCCCACACCCGGGGTCTCGTTACGAGCAATCACCAGCGCATCACTGGTCTCGTTGGATCCTCCTGCGGTCGACCGGACAGTGCCGGCTCATGATTATTGGACGTTTCTGATCGCGCAGTGCTTGAATCAATTGGCTCGCGTAAACCTTCATCAACTGAAGATTGGTCATCTTGAGACGGAGCCGCGCGTCGCCTCGTTTGTTCTGGGCCTCGCGCTGAGGCATGTCCGTGAGGACACGCCAGAAATAACCGTTGAGCTCCCGATGTCGCGCACCGACATCGCCAACTATCTCGTCATTAACTGCGATACGTTGAGCCGAACAATGATGAGATTTTGCGATTGCGGCTTGATCGAACGAGAAAGCCGACATGCTATTCGCGTCATCGATCTTGATGCGCTGAGGAAGAGATCGCCTCTTGCCGCCTTGCTGTCAGCAGTGTTCGAGAAAGGGGCTGCCGGCAAGAGATCATCTCTGGGCGTTGCGCGGAAAGAAAGGCGTCCATGCCTTTGGTCCACGAAAATCTTTGCGTCATTCCACCGGTTGTAAAAACCGGTCCAATATCCCGTTCCAGCGCAGAGCGCCGTTATGCCTCACGGGGCGTATGGTAGATGAATCGGAGGAGAAGATGTGTGGTATCGTCGGTGTCCTGGGTCGAGGGCCAGCCGCCGCTCCGATTATGGATGCGCTGAGGCGGCTTGAATATCGAGGATACGATTCTGCCGGTATCGCCAGGCTCGAACGCGGTCACCTCGCGCGGCGGCGTGCAGTCGGTAAACTCAAGAACCTCGAGAGCAAGCTTACTTGTGAGCCGCTCGTCGGTCTCATAGGCACTGGCCCCACGCGCTGGGTAACGCATGGCCGTCCAAACGAAAAGAACGCGCATCGCACGCGGTTGACGGCGTTGCGGTCGTTCAACAGCATCATCGAAAATCATCGCGAATTGCGCAATGAGCTCACGCTGGCTGGCGTGCGTTTTGCCACGGACACAGACACCGAGGTGATCGCGCACCTCGTAAGCCAACAGCTGAAGAAAGGATACAAGCCAGTCGACGCGATACGCCTGGCGTTACCGCGGCTGGAAGGAGCGTTTGCACTTGCGTTCTTGTTCGAAGGGCACGAAAACCTGATAATTGGAGCGCGCAAAGGATCGCCACTTGCGGTCGGGTACGGCCGAGACGAAATGTATCTTGGGTCCGACGCGATCGCGCTTGCGCCATTTACCGACATGATCAGCTACCTGGAAGACGGTGACGTCACAGTCGTCACGCGGGAGGGAATCGATTTTATCAATGCGAAGGGCGAACACCTGCGACGCTCGCCGGCCAAAATCGCCGGCTCTGCCGTCCTCGTTCAGAAGGGCGAGCATCTGCACTTTATGCTCAAAGAAAATCATGAACAACCAAGTGTGGTCGGCCAGACCCTTGCGCAGTACGTTGATGTCGCCCGCGGCACGATCAAAATGCCGAAAGCCGTGGAGTTGGATTTTCACAGTATCAATCGAGTGTCGATCACGGCCTGTGGCACCTCCTTTTACGCCGGGCTGATTGCCAGATACTGGTTCGAACGTTACGCAGGGCTCCCGGTGGAAAATCGATATCGCGTCCGAATTTCGCCACCGCAACGTGCCGCTCGATTCCGGCAATCTGGCGATCTTTGTATCGCAATCCGGAGAGACCGCCGACACGCTCGCCTCGCTGGAATTCGCCAAAGCTCATGGGCAACGCGTCCTTTCGGTTGTCAACGTGCCAAGCTCGACAATGGCGCGCGCGCGCCAAATCGTATTGCCGACACTCGCAGGCCCGGAAGTCTGCGTGGCTTCCACCAAGGCGTTCACCTGCCAACTGGCGACACTTGCCCGCCTTGCTATCGCGGCTGGGCGCGATCGGAGCGTGCTCTCGGCCGACGACGAGGTGCCGCTGGTGCGGGCGCTCGCCGATGTTCCAAGCTACATGACGTGCGCGCTCGAGCTAGAACCGAAGATCCGCCAGCTCGCTCGCAAGATAGCACCGTCCCGCAACGCGCTATTCATCGGCCGCGGAACGAACTACCCGCTGGCGCTGGAAGGCGCGCTCAAGCTCAAGGAAATAACCTACATTCACGCCGAGGGCTATGCCGCCGGAGAACTCAAGCACGGGCCGATCGCGCTCATCGACAAAAATCTCCCCGTCGTCGTGATCGCGCCGGGTGACATGACCTTCGAAAAAACCACGTCGAACAGAAGTGATCGCTCGCGAGGGCCGCACGATCCTCATTACGGATCATAAAGGGGCGTCACTTGCGGCGCCGGGGTCCTGGGCAATGCCGGCCCTTCAAGACATGCCGGCCTTGGTAGCACCGCTCGTCTTCGCGTTGCCGTTGCAGCTTCTTGCGTACCACACTGCGCTTGTCTTGGGAACCGACGTCGACCGACCGCGCAATCTAACTAAGTCGGTGACTGTCGAATAATTTGGCCATCCGGGGGAGGTGGTGCACACGTGTTCGGATTACTGCCTGAGAGCTTACGCGATGGGGCGCCTGTCTCTCGGACGGCAAAGGTGGACTGACAATTTCGGATAAGTCCTGCCAGATTGGGCTCCGAAACCGATAACTGGCGAGTTAGGACTCGGCGACCGCCTGTGGATGGGCCCGGCAACCGACCGCGCTCCTCAGTCAAATCTGGTCATCGAGGCCTTCCAAACTAGCGAAACACTGCGCATCAAGCGCGAGAGATCCCCGTCATGCATACCAGGAGCTTCGGATCGAGCTCGCCCGCATCGAAAGTCTACTCGTTCAGGAAGACCCGAACGTTCATCGTCAAAATTCTGATCCGTTTCAGCAACGCCTATGCCGATCTCGCCCTGATCGCTCCATGGGTTATCGAAGAAGACGGAGCGAGCCGATAAACCGCAGAATAACCACGCCAGATGCTGTGTTCTCCATCCTTGAGCGGTATGCCGTGTGGATTCTCAGCCATTTTCGGGTTAGCGAAGGCGGGGCCATAAAGTTCAGATTTGACGTCCCCATCATTCGCAATCGACAAAGTACATTTTCTTGGTACAAACGGCTGGGCTGCGGTGACGTTAAGTTATTGAGTTTGCTTGCTTCCGAGGCGTCGCCCGACAACCCGCCCCTGAGCACCACTTCACCGAATGAATTCATTGCGTTAGAGATCTCGCCAGTACGACCGATTTTCCACGCTTCAATCCGGGGTATCATTCTGGGTATCAGACGCAGCGTGTTTGTAGTGGATTGAACGTTGGGAGGGGTACTCCGTTTGGGCTTTCTTCGGCCGTTGAAGCGGCCACAGGGAGGGCTTAAACAAGCCTCTAGGAGCCTGTCCGAATAGTGGCTGTTCAACTCTGAGCGAGTCTGGTTCAACCTTGGGCCCATGAGCAAGTATTTTCGTCCCTGGAATATCGATCAGACGCTGCTGCTGCCGCCGAATGTGCAGGACTTCGTGCCGAAAGGCCA
>Ga0193729_1001696_pt1 | contig 11150 bp, 10 predicted proteins | sample U1c2metaG_FD_143036 | JGI IMG/M metagenome (GOLD analysis project Ga0193729, IMG submission 143036) | Soil microbial communities from a riparian zone of the East river system, Colorado, United States - U1c2 | ecosystem: Environmental > Terrestrial > Soil > Riparian zone | place: USA: East River... | reverse complement strand
CCGGGGGCGGGGGCGGCGAGGCTTTGATCGTGGTTCCCGTCTTTGCCGGTGCCGGCGTTTTCCTCGGAACCGGTTCAAACAGCGCACCCTGGTGGACCATGCCAGCCATCCCGCCCAAACCACGGAGAGGCCCCCTAGGCCCCCCGAAAGTCTCAACCAATTCGGCGAGTTGCCACAACCTTTTCAGTTCTTCGATGCTATCATGGAGCCCTGCGCGCAGTGACACGATATTCTCGGCGTCGTCGTAACTCACATAATCCTCCTTACCATCCGAGCGGATCGGATAGATGAACCCGTCGCTTCGCTTCTCATATCTTGTCAATGATTGTGTCACGCCCGCGGTCTGGCGCCTTCGAAGAGAAATTCCTAGGTGAATGTCTTTTACGTCAACAACGAGTGTGCTGCCGTTCTTGTAAGTGAATTGCATTTGTGGAACTCGATAGTGATCGACATTCGCCCGGGTGGTGTTCGGAATCGCCAAAGGGTCCGCCTGTACGATGTGGTAGTCGATGTAGTTCTGCAGGAACTCAGTGTCGTTTTCCGTGATGCACCGCCCCTGCCCAGGCTTGCCTTGGTAAACCAGAATGGTCTGGCCGATAGGGCAGGACTTTTCCTCGCTGGGCGGGGGCGCCAGTATGTCGATTGCTTCCTCAGGGAATTCTTCCAAGGCCGGGCCGATAGTCCGTAGATAAGCCGCCTTCGCTTCACCTTCGAAGAAGCGAACTTTGACGGTGATCTCCCGCTGAAGTTTGGGAGAGAGCTTCCAGTTCTTTCGAATTCGAGCTCTGTCTTTTAGGCCTAGCGACCAGGCATAGCTTTTATCCTTACGCTTGCTCCAATTGAGCCGGAGAGCATCTTCCGCGTCCAGTTGGGCTTCCAGCTGTTCGTCGAGAGATATTGGGGCAGGGGGGCGCTCGGCACTCGGGTCGGCAGCAGGTGTGGGCTCTCGTTGAACCGTCGGCGCGCCTCCGCTCTGCTGCACGACGTGCGTCAGCTCATGGGCAATGAGCCGCCGTCCTGCGTGCGTCCCCGGCGCGAATCGCCCCGCATCAAACACGATGCTGTGGCCCACCGTGTAGGCATGAGCGTTCACGTCCCGCGCCGATTGCTCGGCGTCTCTGCCGGAATGCACTCGTACGCGAGAAAAATCGTGGCCAATGCGCTGCTCCATGTCCTGCCGTAACGTCGGCTCCATCGGCCTGCCGGGACTGGCAAGGGCATGGTCCACACTGGCGGGTGCCGCATCTAATTGCCCAGTTGGTTGTCCTGAAAAACGCTGGATACGGAATGGCGCGCCGCTAACCGCGTGATTCGCTGATGTGGCCATCACCCGGTCAGCAATCCTGTCCGCCTCCTGCTCGTAGTTATCCCCCGGCTCGTTAACCTTGAGTTTGGTTTGCAGACCTATCCGCTTCTTTTTGCGGCACTCCTCGCACTCGCCCGTCGGGCCCGATGTCCCGCCGCAGGTGCATTTGCGCTGTAGTAGTCCGACAGCTCCGCTATGCGCAGTTGTGGCGGGATTCTTGATTTGCTGATGGCAGCTAATGGACATGGTTTAATGCTCCGTGCACGCTCTGCGCGATGGCCGCGCCGACGGTTTCGGGTTTAGGTGCCGCAGGAAAATCAAACTGTCCGCCATCGAGCCGTGCGGTTTCCAAGCCTCGCGCCGGCAAACCTTCCGCGGTGAGGAGCTGAGACAATTCTCGTTCGAGCGCAGCGGCAATACGATGCCGGTCGGCAGGATTGAACCCGTTGAGGATCAGCTCGTCAATGGTGACGCGGATCGGGTTCATTTCCAGCCTCCAATCTCAGTTTCGGTGAGCGGTTTTTCGATCTTTTCATATTCGCTGCGAGCGGCGCGAAGAAGGTGATTCATCCGCACCGGCTCTCCCGCACCGGCAGCAAGAAACGCAGCGTTAAGTGCAATGTTTCGAATGTTGCCGCCAGCCACGTTGAGCCGCGCGAGCTTTTCGATCTCGAGATGGTCGGTGGGTGTCTCAGCCGGGAAAATACGCCGCCAGATTTCTGCCCGATCCGGCGCGTCTGGAAAGGGAAATTGCACGACGAAGCGGATGCGCCGGAGAAATGCCGGATCAAGCGCATTTTTCATATTCGTCGTGAGAATGGCCAGGCCGCGATACGCCTCCATTTGCTGCAACAAATAGCTGACCTCGATGTTTGCGTAACGGTCGTGACTGTCTTTTACTTCACTTCGTTTTCCGAAGAGGGCGTCGGCTTCATCGAACAACAAAATCGCGCCCGAGCCTTCCGCGGCCTCGAAGACGCGGCGCAGATTTTTCTCCGTCTCGCCGATGTATTTGCTCACGACCTGGCTGAGATCAATGCGGTAAAGATCCAGCCGCAGATGGTTGGCGAGGACTTCGGCGGCCATCGTTTTTCCGGTGCCGCTCGGGCCGGCGAACAGCGCGCTGATCCCAAGCCCGCGCGAGCTTTTCGCGGCAAATCCCCACGCATGGTAAACCAGGCCACGCTGGCGCACGTGCAGCGCAACCTCGCACAGCGTCCGCAGTTGCGCCTCGGGCAACACGATGTCTATCCACGTCGCGACCGGCTCGATCCGTTGCGCGAGTGTTCCAATCTGGGGTCGGCTTTGCGCGCGGCAGATATCCCAGATCGTCCCGCTGTCCGGTGCCTGCTCACGGCCTGCGAGTTCTGCGCAGACGGAGTGAATGCCGCGCGTGTCGAGATCGAAATGGGCGAGCACGTTTTCAAGTTCACCGTTGAGCTGCTCCGCTGCGGAGCCGAGTGCGGCTTGCCAAAGCGCGCGCTGTTCTCCTGCGGCTGGCTGTGCGACATCAATACGGATCGTAAAGCGGCTCGACATGCGAACTGGCTCGCACGCGCTGATGAGGACGATGCTGCCGATGTTTTCGGCAAACGCAGCGAGCGAATGCGCATTTTCGTTGCCGTCGAGATCGCCAACGTCAATGAGCAAGGCGCTGCCGGTCAGGACCGCCTCGCGTTCCCACAGGCGCCCCAGGATTTCACGTTCGCGCGCAGCAGGCGGAACATCGCGCGCCTGGATCTTGTGCAGGCGCATCCCAAGCTTGCTCGCGGCTGCGGCGACGATTGACAGTTTGTCGGCTCCGGCACGTCCGCAAAGCTGCACGATCGGCCAACCGCCAGCGCGCGGCGCACCACTCCACGAATCCGCGATTTTTTCCGCGACAGCGATGTGAGACGGCGCAAGATCACCCGCCGGATTCACCGGCTCAACCAATCCGCGCAGCCGCTCATCAGTTCCAGGCACACCGGCGAGATAATGCAGCATGCGTTCGTCAATGCGCAGCGGGCTTATCGTCAAAGACTCGCCGGCGCCGGCCACTTCAATGAGACGCCACCGGCGCAAAGCCGCATCGGGCGCGAGTGCGCTCCAGTGCGAATCCGGGAGCGCAGCGAGCGCGAGGCTGAACGTCGGATACGTGCGGGTCGCGTTGCCTTGTGCCGCGGCACAGAGCGGCGCAAAGCGCGCGTCTAACTCGATGCCTGAGCACAAAAGCAGCACGTCGCGCTCGAACCGCGATAGCGAAAACGCTGCGCAAACTGCCTCGAGCGCTGGCGGCTGCGACATCGTTCGCGCGATTTCTTCCAATTCCTGCCGCGTGTCTTTTCTCTCCGGTAGCGGTTTGTTTTCAGCACGCGCGATGTGGTGCTCGATCCGTTCGCGCAGCCCTTCGAGCGCACGCGAGAGATACTGCTGATTTGCCTCGAACCAGTCGTTCATGGGATCGTTACCTGCGGAGCAATCAGCTGTTTGAAAGTCGGGCTGGCCGGGTTCAGGTCGAGCAGCGAGCTTTCCGCGCCGTCCACTTGCACACGCACAAAATACTGGCCCGGATCGAGTCCGGAAACCGGGAACGTGACCTGAACGGCATCGGCGACGAGCGGTGCAATGGAAAACGAATACGAGGCGCCGGTCGTCACGTTGTTCAACAGCAGCGCAACGCGCTGCGAGGATCGCAGTTGTGGTTGGACATCAATTGTAAAGCTGCTCGCGCTGGCGGCGACGTTGGTGATCTTCGGCGCGAGCACAAGCGCGGCGACGTTCGACTCGAACCCGCGATGCTCGGCCGGCGGCGCGCCGAGCATCAGCTTTTGCACGACCTGAACGCCGTTGATCCCGGCGCGCAGATTCGCAGGCAAAGCGACACGGATTTCTTCGTCGGTCATATCTTGCGGCTGGGGCGTCAGCTCGCTGCCACTGATCGAGAGTCGCGTGACATCGCCGCGCAGTTGCCGCCCCCGAACAACGAGGATGCTCCCCGCCAGAATCGGGAGATTTTCTCCGAGATCGGAAAAGACCTTCTCGATCACCGGCGAGCGAAACGGAAGCACCGTGATGCTTCGCTCGCGCACTGGTAAAGCCGCGCGCGTTCTCTCGACGCCTTCGATAAGCACAACCGACGCCTGGTAAGCGATCGAGAGAACGTAGGGAGTTTGGAAGAACACCGACCACAATTTGGAAAGTTCTTCGAGCGATAATCCCAACGGTATAAACCGCACCGCCTCGTTTTCCTCCGCGAGGTCCGATCCAGCGAGAAACGCAAACGCCGCATCGTTGAGCGTGTCACGAATCATCGTGCGCGTGAGAGTCGGACGCGAGTTCAAGGTGCGCGTCACTCCACCCAGCAAGCGCTGTGGTTCGAGTCTCCCTTCATCACCATAAAAGCTGAGCAGATAATGCAAATTGAGGGCCGCGCGCGGCCGTCGCACGAGCGCGCCGTCGGCGTCGCGGCTGGGAAGATCAGTATTTCGCAACGCGCCATTCGGCATCACCTGATAGAGGAAAATGTTTACGCCGGTTGCGGGCGTGCCGCTCGCAGCGCCGTCGGGTCGGACGGCTGTGACTTTCGCCCCACTCACATCTGCGTTCACTGCGTCCTGAACGGCGCGTTGCAACGTCGCAGTCACGGTCGCAATAGCCAGAAAGTTGCTCATCGTTTCCCTTGCCGGCGCTGGAGCAGGTATTCGTCGAGTGTCAGCCGCGGCTGCGGTTTTTCACGTTTTGCCGGGCGCGGCGCCGGCTGCGATTGCTGCACGGCGCGAACTTCAATGCGGCCAATGGTGACTTGAATCGTGGGCGCTATTTTTGATTTCACCGGCGACGGTAGAATCTGCGCGGGACTTGCGGGCTTGAGCGGTTGAGCACGCGAGACAGTGTTCTCTCGGCGCGGTGCTGGCGGCGTATTTCCAGACAAACCGATCGCGGTTTCTTCGAACAGCGGCGGAACCTCCTCGATTCCCGCATGCGAGGCGCGGGGTGCGGGTTGCGAACGTGATCGCTGCGCACCGCGCCCGGATTCCGCTGGTGATGCCTCTTCGTGGTGAGAGATTGAAAACTTCATCGCAGTTCGAGAATCGCGGCTTTGCTCGGCATGCGGATCGTGCGGCAGTTCGACACTTGTGGAAGCCTCATCAGCCAGCGGTTCGAACAGCGACGGCAGGCGCGGCTGGATCGTTGCCGCTCGACCCACGCTTCGGGCTGCCAGATTGGTGAGGAAATCGCTCATGCGCCGACCATTTCGAGATAACACTGTCGGTGCAGCGGACTCAGCGCGAGAATGTCAGCTTCGCGCCAACCGTAAGCCGAGGCGAGCGTGTGGACCTCGTGCAAAAGCCGGATAGCGCGCGATTCGAGTTCATTCCAGAAAAACGAAACGATGTCGAACAGCGTGCTCCAGCAATGGCCGCAGTTCGGACACGTGATCTCAAACTTCACGTCGGCGTGTGGATCCGCCTCCGACATCCGCGCGGCAATGGCTTCGATAACCGCATCCGGCAACTGTTCGACGCTAATTTTTTCGTCGCTCTTTTCCGCATCCAGAATGCACCGCGCGAGCAGGGCTCGACGCACCGCGTTCACGTCAGATGCCGCAGCAGCTTCGGCAACGTCGAGGCTGTTTGGCAGCCGGAAACGCACGTCAAATTCTCCGACGACGACGGCGAGCTCCCGGGCATCCGGTTTCGGCAAAGCGAGAATCTCGCTGGCATTCAAACTCAGCTCGATCTCCTGGGCGCAATGCGGGCAGGCCGCGCGGCTCGTCAATTGTGTCCCAAAAACTTGCGCGCGCATTGCCAGCAACCGCGCGTCGCGCTCGCCGATACTCAGCGTTGCAAGTTCTTCGCGGCGCGATTCGGGCCACGCCGCCGCGAGTATCGTAAGCGCCCGCTCCGGCGAATGCTGCCGGCGACCAATCGCCCACACCGCGAGGGTGTCAGCGGCGGAAAGCACATGCATCGACTTAGGCCGGCTCGGTGAAGCTCGGCTCAGTAGGCTCGGTCACGGCGTAATCACGTTCCCAGCCTTCGTTTTCGAGCTTGATGTGCTGGATGTTGATCGCGTTGGCGTTCGCGTCCAAATCAGCCAGCGACTGGAACTCCGACACCCAGCAGCGGTAAACTTTGTAGGAGATCACGAGCTGCCCAGCCTCGTTGTAAAGCTCGATGATGATGTCTTTGCGAAAGTCCTTGAGCGAAACTTCCGCGCCTAGTCCCGAACCGAAGTTCCACACTTTGTTCGCCCACTTCTCAAATTCCGTGTCGTGTGTCACGCCGCGCTCGAGCGTGATCGGGTTGAACTTGGTTCGCCCGGGCGATTTGCGCACCGTGCTCGGATCGCCGCCTTCGCGGTGTTCGATCACCTCGGTGGTGCGCGTAAGCGCGCTACATTTGCAGACGCCGGCCACAGGTTTGCCATCCATTCTGATCTGATACTTGAAGCCGGGATACGGGTCGGAACGCGCATTCACACTGAATTGTGCCATAGGTGGTCTCCGTTTAGGTTTCGATTTGTCCTGCGAGTTGCTGGATCTTGATGATGACGAATTCGGCCGGTTTGAGCGGCGCGAACCCAACGACGATATTGACAATTCCCGCATTGATGTCGTTTTGCGTCGTGGTTTCGCTGTCGCATTTGACGAAATAAGCTTCGCGCGGCGTTTTTCCCTGAAACGCGCCCTGCCGGAAAAGAGTCTGCATGAATGCGCCGATGTTGAGACGGATTTGCGCCCAAAGCGGCTCATCGTTAGGCTCGAACACGACCCACTGCGTCCCGCGATAGAGAGTCTCCTCAAGGTAGAGCGCGGTCCGGCGTACTGAAATATATTTCCATTCCGAAGCCAGGCGATCGTTCCCTTCCAAAGTGCGCGCGCCCCAGACGACGCGGCCCGCCGCGGGCATGGCCCGCAGACAGTTGATGCCTAACGGATTGAGCTGGCCGGTTTCCGCGTCGGTCAGCGGCACGCTCAAGGCTGGCACGCCGACGAGTCGCGCTTCGAGCCCGGCGGGTGCTTTCCAGACGCCGCGATCGGAATCGGTGCGCGCCATGATCCCGGCGACTGCGCCGCAAGGCGCAAATTCTTCGAGCTGGTTGTCGTGGAGCGGATTGGGCTGGAGGAGCGTGGGGAAATAAAGCGCCTCATGATTGCTTATCGTTAGGCCAGCGGGAAAGGCTTGGATATCAGTGAGGCTGCTGCCGTAATGCGGATCGACGATCAGAAACGCGCGATGCGCTGCACAGAACGCGGCTGCTACGTCGATGACGGCGGTGGGGTCGAGGTCGCTGTCAGAAGGATCGGGCGCGGAACTGAGTTTGTGAGGTGGAATGCAGAGTAGGTTGAAAAGGTCGGCATCCAGCAGCGCATACATTCCCTGTTTCGACGCTTCCAGAGCGGGGTCGGTTATTTCTGCAGCCGTGAGTGGATCGCCGTCGTCGGCTTGATCGGCTGCTGCGACCACGGTGTAGCGTGCGGGAAAAGCGTCGCTAAAGGGATCGGGATTTTCCCCGGCGTTGATGTCCGCGCTTTTGTCGGGGCGGCTTGTCGGCACCGCTGTCGCGCGCAGCAGCAGCGATCCGTTTTCCAGCACAGTGTCGACGCGCCGGGCATTGCCAGCCGTGACCGAAACGTTGCGGAAGATTTCAATCTGCCCGGTGCCGGTGTCTTTCACTGCAAGATTGAAAAGCGAATCCGGAGCCTCGCCCGGCAACAGCGCACGATGATCGCTTGCGCGCCGCCATTCAGAAAAAAATCTCGCACCGCAAATCCCAGCGCACTCTCCAGCCATAGTCCGCCGAAGGTGCGCTCGAAGTCGCCGTAACTGTTGATGGTAATCGCTTCGTTAGTCGGTCCGCGCAACGCGCGTCCGACAAAAGCAGTGATGGAAGTCGCGACACCGGTGATGGTGCGCACACCGCTAGGGATTTCTTCAATATAGACACCGGGATAGGTCAACGTGGCGGGCATGATTGTACTTTCTTGTTAGAGATTTACGGAGTTGCGTCAGGAGTAGAGTTTCGTGGTGGCCGTTGCCGAAGCGTCGCGAGATAATGCGGGGAGACGCGGTAAAATACATTGCCATCCGCACATCGCTGTTGTTCGAGAAAACCTTGTTCGACGAGTTGAGCGACGGTCCCTGCAATTTTCGGCGCCCATTTTCGGACGCAGGCGTCGAGCACCCACCAATGAAGGATGCCATCGATGGTGTCTTGCGCATTCGGATGCCTGGCCAGATAATCGAGAATTTCCGGCGCCGGAGATGGAAGCAAAGGCTCGGCAAGCACACATTGGGGACGTCAGTCGTCAGTCGTCCCTCGGTAGCAATCGACGTACCTAAGTTTCCGCTGCTGCGGGGCCAACACCAATTGCGTGCATCCGGCGCTGTCGCGAGTTTCAATTCCTCCTCTGAAAATGCGTTCGACCGAGAAGCTCTCGGTCCGTGCCCGAACGCGCATTCGGCATTGGATTCGAAAGCGCCAGTGAGGACAATTTTATCCTATCATCCTGGCGAATATTCGCTGCCGATTTCGTGGTAACCGTGTGCGCGCAGGCGAAGACAATTTTGTCCACGTTCCGACAATCCTTTGGCATGCCGAATAGTTGTTCTGACTCGAGAGGGTAGCCAGCGCCGCTATCTCGCGTGAGCGATGCTCAATCCCGTCTCGCGCCGGCGAGCAGGCCGTGCTTGCGCAAGAGTTGCCAAAACGCCCGGCGGTTTTTCTTCACCGCGAACGCAGCGCGAGTGATGTTTCCATCGTGGGCATGTAGAACTGTCGCGAGAAAGTCATGCTCAAATCGCTGAACCGCACGAGACTTCATCGCTCGGAACGACTGATATTCCGCGGAAAGACTGTCCGGAAGGTCAAGGTCCGAAGGCTCGATCGAGTCCCGATCGGAAAGGACGATGGCGCGTGTCAGCACGTTCTGGAGTTCGCGCACGTTACCCGGCCATGAATGACTGAACAGGCGGTTAAGCGCGGCGAGCGAGAGTTTTTTCGGCCGCCCGTCCGTGATCGCAGCCTGCTTCTCGAGAAAGTCGTGCGTGAGCAATAGGATATCGCCGCAACGTTCGCGCAACGCTGGAAGGGTGAGCGATAGTACGTTCAACCGATAGAATAGATCCTCGCGGAATTTTCCTTCGCGGACCATGTGACTAAAATCGGCGTTCGCTGCCGCGACGACCCGGATGTTTGCATGAAGAATCTGCTGCGAGCCGACGGAACGGTATTCTCCGTCCTGCAGAAAACGGAGCAGCTTCACCTGCGCTTGTGGCGTTAGGCAGTCGATCTCATCCAAAAACAGGGTGCCGCCTTCGGCCTCGCAGATCAGCCCCGCTTGATCGGACGCGGCGCCCGTGAACGCGCCACGTTTATGGCCGAAGATCTCGCTTTCCACGAGGTTTTCTGGAAGCGCACCACAATTAACTGGAACGAAGGGCCGGTCCGCGCGCGGGCTCAGGTAGTGAATCGCGCGCGCGAAGATTTCCTTGCCAGTGCCGGACTCGCCGGAGAGCAACACGGGCGCATCGCACCGCGCGAATCGCGGTAGACACCGGACTTTGTCGAGGAACGCGGGGCTCTCGCCGATGATCTGTTTAAGGCCGATATCCTCCTTGAGTTTTTGCACGAGCGCATCACTGCAGCGAGTGACTCGCGCCTGGCGCATCAGCCGTGGTAACAATTCGGAAGGCCGCAACGGAGGCAGCAGAAAATCTGAGGCGCCCATCTCGAGCACTCGGAAAAAATCGAACGTATCCGGATGTGTCGTAGTCACCAGCACTGGGCGATGTGGAAAAGCGCGCTGGAGCGATGCAAGAAAAAGATCCGTGTTTGTTGCTTGAAAAGCACTGAGCGTGGCCACGACCACATCGGGATTGCCAAAGCCGACCGCGTCCGGCTTGACGCCGGACTCCGAGTGATACTCGAATCGCGAGAACCTGAACTCCTTCGCCTCCGCAAGCAATGTTTCGACTGAGTCGGCCAGAACAGTCGTCTCCGGTCCGCAGACGATCGCCACTCGAATAACTGAACTCGCTTCCGTCAGATTCGGGAGCTGCACGGGAGTCATAAGCGCCGATATCGTGAGCATTCTTGACTGCAATCCAGTTCCGCGCGGAGCCGAGAACCGTCATTGCTGCGAGACTTCTTCCAATAAGCGACTCACATCGGCTGGCTCGGGGTTCCAGTTGAACCTGGAGATCGCGTTAAGCGGCGGTTCCAGCGAAGGTCCAGCGCCCTCGGGCTTCTCAGCTCGGCCGAAGATGCGTTGAAACGTCGGGTGACGTAATCAAGGAACTTTTTATGACTATCGACGAAACTCGTCAAGATTTATTTTTAACACGCTGAGGTTCCGCTCGCTCGTTTCCTTTTTCTGGACTTGCGACCGCAACGATTTCGTACGAAAAATCTGTTTTCCATTCGTAAAACGCGTTCGCTTTGAAATGAAAAGCGACGCGCTGAAATCGATGATTTCGCAATCCTAAGTCTGGCGCGTCTGCCAATTTCGCCACCCTGGCTGACTCGGTAGTCGCACCGAAGATCGGCGTCGTGCTAGGATTTGTACTAGAGCCCGATCCAGCCGCGGAGCAAACGTCAAGACTTACAATCGTGCGCGGCCGCATTCCACATTGCGGTTGAGAGTGGTGTTTTTTGCGCGATCTGCAGCTTTGGCATCGATATTTCTCAAGCGATCGTAACTTCTCTCGCGAGATAAACATCTTGAATGGCATTGAGTAGCTCGATGCCTTCCTTCACCGGGCGCTGAAATGCCTTTCGACCGGAGATCAAGCCTGTTCCGCCGGCTCTCTTATTAATGACCGCGGTGATAACCGCTTCGCCCATATCATTCTGCCCC
>Ga0193729_1001695_pt1 | contig 11151 bp, 12 predicted proteins | sample U1c2metaG_FD_143036 | JGI IMG/M metagenome (GOLD analysis project Ga0193729, IMG submission 143036) | Soil microbial communities from a riparian zone of the East river system, Colorado, United States - U1c2 | ecosystem: Environmental > Terrestrial > Soil > Riparian zone | place: USA: East River... | reverse complement strand
CGAACCGCCCAGCAAAACGCAAAGCGGCACCCCACTCGCCTTTGCCAGGGCATCCCAGGCCGCCATATCCAGTCCGGACACCGCAATCATGGAAAGCCCTTGATAACCGACGAAGTGCAACGACTTGCGTGCGAGATCGTAAAGTTCGACGGGCGCGACACGCCGGCCCTTGAGCATGGCGCCGAAATCTTGCAGTGCGGGGATCAAATAGCGCATCGCCTTGATGGTGTAAGGCTCGAGATAGCTCCGCCCGACGATGCCTTCTTCAGTGATGAGGTCGATCAGGATCAGCGGCCATTCGGTAATGGTAGCGATCCGGGCGACAACCGGACGCTTCAGCTTGAGCACTACTGCTCGCGCCCTAATCGATTTGAACGTGAGTGGGGCAAGCTGCATTGCAAACACCTCTCGATTTGGTCGGGATATTGAACGCCGTCACTTTGACACTAGACGAGGCGGACCGTTAGCGAAGTCTGCACTCTGCTAGGGCCGTAAGGTTCCTACGAAAGCAGCGATGTCCTCTAGGCTAGTCAGGCGGGTCACGGCCTTACCCTCCGCCTCAGCCTGTTGGCACATGATGCGTAAGCCCGGCAGCCAGGTTTTATCGACTTCCCAAATTGTTCTGAACAACTCCCGTGTCAAAGGCATTTCCGCAGACCCCGCGGGAGGATCACCAAGACGGTTATTCGACCAAGCGATCTGTCGCTCCGCAGCGAGCCAAAAATGTACCCAAAGTGGCAAGTCAATCAATACGATCTCTGTTGCTCTAGCCAATCGTCCCGCGATCGAGTTCTGGCGGCCGAGACCTTCGATGACCCAATCGTCCTGCCCAATGATCTCGGCGTGCCTACGCACATAAATTTCCTCTGGTGTCAGCTTCCATCCTTTCTGCCAAAGCAGTTGATCCACTTCGACGAGCCGGAGCCCTCGACGGTTAGCGAGATCGCGGGCAAGCGTAGATTTACCCCCTGCAGCATTGCCGATAACCGCGATCCTTGCCACGATTGACCAAGCTCCACAAAACGGCTTACGCATCGAGAGTCTAGATCGCACCGGTCAATCTTTGCCTCGCACTCGACCGTCAAACCTTAATACTTTCTTAATGACCCTTTTTGACCCAGGGATATTTCACCGCCCCGTCTGTCGGCGCGCGAGACGGGGGGCCTGTCCATGGTACCCGGGGGATAGATTTTAGCAAACCGAGAAGCCTTGCCCAACGCGGCTATGGCACGCGGCCCGATCGTGGTCGCGCCAGCCATAACAGCGAGGCGAGTTATGAAACGCGATCTCTATGCTGAAGTATCAGCGCGCATTGTTGCAGAGTTAGAAGCCGGCGCTGCCCCCTGGGTTAAGCCATGGTCAGCAACCCCCGGCGCGAATACCCCGTGCAATGCTTTGAGCAACCGGCCCTACTCTGGATGCAACGTCCTCCTGTTGTGGATGGCACAGGAGGCCGGCTATCGCACGCCGCGTTTTCTGACGTTCAAGCAGGCTTTGGAGTTGGGCGGCAACGTGCGCAAGGGCGAGCACGGCACGAAGGTGTATTTCGTGAAGCAACTGCAAATCCGCGAGAACGGCGCGGACGATAACTCTTCCACGCGCCTAGTCCCAATGATGCGGGAGTATACGGTTTTCAACGTCGATCATGCCAAAACCTTCCCGATAGCATCAATACAGGGAAGCCAATGCGCGTTCGCAATCCCGACACGCGTGACGAGCTTGCCGACGCATTCTTAGGCTCAACTGGTGCGGACATCCGCGAGGGCCACGGCGAAGCCTACTACGTGCCGAGCCGAGACTTTATTTCAATGCCGGCATTCGCTGGGTTCAAGGGCGCGGACCACTTCTACAACGTGGCATTCCACGAACTAACGCATTGGTCGGGAAACACGGCGCGTCTCGATCGAGATTTGAAAAACCGGTTCGGCTCACGCAATTACGCAGCAGAGGAACTGATTGCAGAATTGGGCGCCGCGTTCCTGTGTGCGGAATTTGGCTTCGACGGGGACGTCCGGAGCGCGGGCTATATCGCCTCTTGGCTGGAGAAATGGCGAGCTCGCCATTTCTCCAGTAATCAGCAGCGGACCATAATGTGAAGGAGTGCTGGTCCGGTCCCGGCGTGGCAAGGAAGAGCCCGGGCAACAGCCATCATTTCCTGTGTATTATTTTGAACAAGAGTCCCTCGGCCGCTGACCAACCGCAGTTGAGGGAGTTTTCATGTCACATGAACACGGCGCTCTCGTCTCACGATTCAGAGAGACCCTGACGCAACAGCGATATAATCCGGTGGCCGTCGGTAACTACTGCCGCAATGCCGATTACTTTCTTTGCTATCTGGCAGAGCGGAAGATTGCCCTTGAAGTGGTGACGCCGACAGAGGTGTCGATTTATCTGCGCCTCGCGGTTCGACGGTTTCATAAGCGCCACGGCCGCGCTCCTGCTCCCTATTGGGTGTCAATTCCAAGATCGGGAATCCATGGACTGCTAAAGCTCGCCCTGAAAAGCTGGCCACCTGAACCCGCGACATCCAATGCCGGCGAACTTCTGTGTCGAGAAGTGTGCAGCCAATACCAGACATGGCTACGAGAGGAGCGCGGGCTGGCAGTCGCATCGATCGATGCCTTAATGTGGGAGGCTCGATATTTTTGCGCTTGGTACATCGGGCGATCCGACACACCGAGCTTCAAGGGTATGGGCATTCGGGACGTCGATGCCTACTTCGAAATGCGGGCACCCGGCTTGAGGCGGAGATCCCTGAAGGATGTGGCTGAGCGGCTTCGCGGCCTGATGCGACATCTTCACAGGACAGGCCGCACCGCCGTCGATTTGGCCCCGCGGATCATCGCCCCGGTGCTTTATGCTTATGAGAGTATCCCCTCCGCGTTGAGCTTAGACCAGATCGCGACCGTCCTGAAATCTGCGCAGAAAGACCGGTCACCGATGGGATTGCGGGACTATGCCATCCTGCAGTTCCTGTCGACTTATGGGCTGCGTGTCGGAGAGATCACGCACCTCCGGCTGGACGACGTCGACTGGCGCGCAGAAACCCTGCGCATCCACCATTCCAAGACCCGCGCGCATTCACTGTTGCCGCTGTTGGAGCCGGTCGGAGAGGCGCTGCTCGATTACCTGCGGCATGGGCGCCCGAAAACCGACGCGCGGGAAATCTTTATCCGCTCGCGTGCGCCGTATTGTCGGATGTTTGGCATTTACAGCGAAGTCCGCCGGCGAATGGAGGCGGCAGGGGTGAGGCCGAGCGGCAAACGCGGCCCTCACATCTTCCGCCATGCACGCGCTGTCAGTCTGCTGCGCGCATCGGTCCCACGAAAAGTGATTGGGGATGTGCTGGGCCATCGTTCAACGGAGTCAACGGTCCCCTATCTGAAACTGGCCACGGAGGACCTGCGCTCGATTGCGCTGGAGATCCCAGGACAGGAGGTGCGGTCATGAAAACCTGGCCCGACACCGATGGCGCCGTCGGCACTCGATATCTGCGGCAACTCCGGCTGCGCTACCCGATAAGTCCGATCTATTACCGACAAACACTTCACAGCTTCCAGGAAATTGTGGTGCGGACCCAATGTCCGCCCTCACAGGTGAGCCGGGACGCGCTCGAAGCGTGGCTGCGTGAACGTGCCATGCACTGGTCTGGGTCAACGCTGCTGGGCCGCGCCCGTATCGTCAATCGCTTCCTCGACTTCCTGGTGCAGGAGGGATTGGTCGCCAGCAATCCTGTTGCCGATCTGCGCGCCGAATACTGCGTGAAAAGCAGCAAAGCGATCTTGCGAGCCTTGCTCGCTTCCGACCCCGATCGGGCACTCGAAGCGTTACGGCAGTTCCCGGCCTTCGGTAGCGTTCTCGGAGATCTGATGCGCAACCATATCGCTTTGATGCGCACCAGAGGATTCCGCTACGAGACGCAAGCTCGCTGGTTCTGGCGCTTCGATCGTTTTTTGCAGGCTCATCCGGAGCTTGCCGGCGAGCCGGTATCGGTCATGTTGCAACGTTGGTCCGCGGCGCGTCCGACCGCCAATCATGCCGCCGAGTGCGAAAAGCTGGCTCGTGCCCTAACCAAGGCTCAACATCATCTCGATCCCGGCATCGAGTTGAAACGTCCGGACCCGCGTCCGGGGCAGCAGGTCGCACGACAATGGCGTCGGCCCTACATTTACAATCCGGAAGAAGTTCGTCGCCTCCTAGATATCGCCTGGACCTATCCATCCCCACGCGCACCGCTCCGCCCAATCAGTCTTTATACCATGCTGGTGTTGGCCTATTGCGCGGGATTACGTTTGGGAGAACTTGCGCGCCTGGACCTCGGGGACGTCGATCTGCAAACCGGCACGATCTCCATCCGGGAGACGAAGTTCTTCAAATCCAGAATCCTGCCTTTAACCGACAGCGCGTTGTCGGCGTTGCGTGAATATCTGGAGGCGAGACGTGCGGCGAAGGCGCCGCAAAGCCAGGATTCTGGCTTGTTCTGGCACGATCAGGGAAATGCACGCTACACTTATCATGGCATCGCATGGAGCCTCGTCAACATACTGCGGCGTGCCGGGATCAAGCCGCCGAAGGGCAAGACTGGTCCTCGCATCCATGACCTACGGCATTCATTCGTGGTGAACCGCATTCTCGAATGGTACCGCGCCGGTATCAATCCGCAGGACAAGCTTCCATTCCTCGCGACATATCTAGGGCACCGCGATATCCACTCGACGCTGGTTTACATCACGGTCACCCAGGAACTCCTTCAGCAAGCAAACGAACGCTTCCGGGCGTTCGCGTCACATTGCCTGCACGCGTCAGAAGGGGTGCAGCCATGAAACCGGTCGACCCGTTCCCGAGGCTGCTTCATGCCTTCTTTTACGAGTGGATGGTTCAGCAGCGAAATGCCTCTGCGCACACCGTCCGGTCCTACCGTGACACATGGCGCCTGTTCCTCAGGTTCGTGGCTAAACGCCGACGCTGGCCGGTAGCCCAGCTCACATTGGGCGACCTGACCGCCTCCGAGGTTAAGGCCTTCCTGCAACACACCGAACAGGAACGCGGAGATACGATCGGCACGCGTAACTGTCGCCTGTCCGCATTGCGCAGCTTCTTCAGCTTCGTTGCTGATCGCGAGCCGACGGCCATCGAGCAATGCACCCAAGTTCTGCACGTTCCCATGAAGAAAGCGCCGATCCCCGCGCCGTGCTATCTGGAGCCCGAGGAGGTGAAGGCCATTCTGGCCCAGCCCGATCGCTCGACGGGCGAGGGGCAACGCGACCACGCGCTCTTCTCCTTCCTCTACAATACCGGCGCGCGCATCCAAGAGGCGCTCGATGTTTGCCCGCGGGCGATCCGGTTCGACTCGCCAGCCTGCGTGCGTCTTTACGGTAAGGGACGAAAAGAACGGCTGAGTCCTCTTTGGCCGGAGACCGTGTCGTTGCTCAGATCGCAGCTCATGCGACAGCCGAGGGCCGACGACGAGCCCATCTTCGTTAATCGGTATGGTGTCCCGCTCGGCGCATCGGGTGTCCGCTTCAAACTGGCGCAATACGTCAAAGCGGCAGCGAAGATCACGCCGAACCTGGTCTCGAAGCATGTAACACCTCATAGCTTCCGTCATGCGACGGCGGTGCATCTGGTGGCGGCAGGTGTTGACGTCACGGTGATCCGAAGCTGGCTCGGGCACGTCAGCCTCGACACCACAAACCACTACGCTCAGGCAAATCTAGAAACCAAGCGAAAAGCGCTTGAGCGGCTCGAAGCTAAATCCGGACCGAGCAAACCACCGCGGTGGAGGCGAGATACCAGTTTGCTCGCCTGGCTCGATTCACTTTAGGAGGGAACTAAAAATACCGATTCATCTGTCGGGTAAGGCCGCTATCTCGGTCTCTGGATCGAGAGACCGCGGTGCCCAGCCGAGCTCGCGCCGCGCTTTGGCGCCGCTTAGCCGCTGGTCGAGCGCATAACCACGGGCCCAGTCGCCGCGCTCGGCGGCAATGACGTCGACAGAGATAATCTTTGGCTCAATGTGCGGCGTCCGGAAGCGTCGCGCAAAAGCGCGCGCGATGCGGCCAACTGGAAACGCGTCGATCGCGACCCCCATATAGATCGATCGGCTTGGTGCGGATTCCAGCGCCAGCGCATAGAGCGCGGCGAGATCATCGTGGCGTACCAAGGGCCAATGCACCGACTCGCTACCGACAACGCGGACCGCTTGCCGCTCGGTCGCCTCCTGGCCGAACCGCCGGAAAACGCCGCCGCCACTGCCGTCGTAGACCATTGCGGGATGGATGACGATGCCGTCGACCGCATCACTTTCTCGCACGCGTTGCAACTGCGCGACCATCCAGGCGAAGGCGGGCAGCGGCGCGAACGCCGACTCTTCCGTCGCAACGGCGTCGCCGGTTGCACCAAACGGCCGATTTCCTCCCGTATAGAGAAAACGGGGCTTCAGCGGTTGCGCCGCTAGGTGCGGCAACAGCACATCAAGTAGCCGCCGATCGATCTTCGCCATATTGCTGTCGAAATCGCCAGCGGTATGGATCACCGCGTCGACGGGCGGTAGTGCCGGCACCCAGATCTCCGGTCTGGCGATGTCGCCGCGGAGCACAGCGGCGCCGAGGCGTGCCGCCTTCTCCGCCGAAGCGTTAGATCGGGCGAGCGCCAGCACCCCATGACCACGGGCCTTCAGCTCCTCCAACACCGCTGACCCAATGAGCCCAGTACCGCCCAATACCAATACGTGCACCGCCGCACTCCGGTTGCCCAGTTACCTATAATCTAACGGCATGCGCCTCGCCCGGCGAGGCCGCGTTCGCCAGATGCGCACGAACTAATGTGGAGGAGACAAAGCCCCCGCGCATAGCGGCAACCGTAATCGCAACGCTCCTTCCCATTATGGTCTCCTGCTGATTAATTGACCTTCTGAAAGTCGACAAACGGGCATTCTTTACAGCCTGTAGCCAGGCATCCAAGGCCGCGGACTATCTGCGTGGCTTGGCCCTTGCCGAGCCTTCGGAAATCGCGGCCTGAGGGCCCTCACACTGGCAGCGTCGTTAGACGCTGCCAAATCAACCCGATCTGAGCCACTGCGCCCACACGCTGGCGTGCAGGCTCTCTTTCAAAGGAGGCATAGGTGACTTTCGATTTCAAACAATGCGCACGCCGTGAGCCGCTCTACGACATCAACCCTCAAACTGGCGTCAGCATCGAAGTATTCTACGCCGACCGGGCACTGGAAAGTTTCGGCCGTCGTGGCACTGGTTGGTTTTGGTGGGCTCGCGCGGCTTCTCGCCAGAGGGCCCGCGACTGGCCCCTTTGCTACCAGCTACGCAGCATATCACCACGCCTTGGGGACCGATTTGGGGGCTAAGCGCAACACCCTCTTAGATAAAGCAGTTAAATCAGAGGTTTGAGATGATTGCTTGGCGGAGAGGGAGGGATTCGAACCCACGGTACGGTTTCGCCCCTCCGGCGCATTCAACTACAGAACTCCTGCGCTAGTCGCGACGCGAATTGCGGTCACGAAATCAAACTGACCGAGTCCTTGGCTGCTCCGTTGTGCGAAGAGACTCGACGGCGCTTCCAAGAGCAAATGCGCCGAAAGATGCCGGGATTGCCGCCGAGATCGAAGCACAGTCGGGAGTGCGGACCATTGAGCTTGGAACCATAGGCGGCCGTGTGTTTGCTTGGCTCGGCGATGTGGTCAGGCCGGTCGCAAAACTCGGTGCGCATCTCAGCAGCAACCAAGACGCCATCAGCGAGACTTCACATTCGAGAAAATTCCCCAGACTAAAACCCAGACTAAACGGGAATTTTAGTCTGGGGCCGTTTAAAGCGACTTTGAAAATCCACGATACTTGAAGGATGATAGCTGGCGCGCCCGGAACGATTCGAACGTCCGACCCCCAGATTCGTAGTGTGGAAGCCACGCACACACGAAGTTGCCTAATCGCCAGAATGAGCGCGGGGATGGCAGGGCACGAGACCGGCGACAGCGCTTCCGACCGTCCGATTTTTACTCTCCTGCACGCAGGAGTTGGCGGCTGCATCGAAAAGCCTTTTGGTCGATACCATTGGCAATATAGAGATTGGTGCAGTCCGGATGACGCGCTACGCGCCGATGACACCGAAACAACTCAAGTTGGGGCGGTGCAAGCTACCAGGGAAGCAGCGTCATCTCGCAAAGCGAGTCCACACAGGTCACCCTGTGCAAATGCCAACTCACGCGGCCCGGTCTTGATTCCACTATGGCAGAGATCATCAAAGCACCTCTATGAACCATGGCTGACAACGACGACAACAAGCGGCGCCGGCTCGTCGAGTTTAAGGACGGGTGCCGGTATGGCAAATTCGGAAAAACGAAAGCGTATGAGCTGATCGCGCAGGAACGGATCAGAGCCTACAAAATGGGAGGCAAGACGCTCATCGATCTCGATAGCATCGATGAATATCATGCCTCGCTGCCGCTGGTTGAATCACGGGCTATGCTTTAGGCCGATTTGCGTAGTGGCACGGCAACTCCCTTGCGCAGGCAGTCGAGACGATTGGCCCAATGCTGCATCAGGCGCACGCGTTCGCTCCAATAGGCTGCCCGGTTGTAGATGCCGCGAATCTTGTTTTTGTCGCCCTTGGCAAGCTGGCGCCGCACCACCTCGTCGCGGCGCCGCCTCTTTTTTTCATCTGTTTCATGGGCGAGCTGAGCTTCCACCACATCGCCGTCGAATGCGCCTTCTTCGTTGAGCAAGGTCGAGGCGCTGGAGCGGAAGCCATGCGCGCAGTGGTCGCCACCGGGGCCGGTGTCGTAACCCATGATACGCAGGGCCTTGTTGATCGTGTTATCGGACATAGGCACATCATCGTCATGGGAGAGCAAGTAGCGGCCGCGGCCGGTCAAAGGTCGCAGCTCGGCAAGGATAGCGAGCGCCTGGCGGGAGAGCGGCACTTCGTGATCATCGCGCATCTTCATTTTCTCGGCGGGGATCAGCCATATGCGGTTCTTCTCGTCAAACTCGGTCCACTCGGCCAGCCGCAACTCGCCGGGCCGCACCATGGTCAAGGCGATCAGCTTGAGCGCGTAGCGCACCAGTCCGCCGTTCTTGGCGTCGTAGACCTCAATCCGGCGCATCAGGTCGCCGACGTCGTCGGGATCGGTCAGCGCAGGGCGCGGATTGCCCTTGGGCGCCTTGGTAAGCGCGTGCTTCAAGTCGCGGGTGGGGTCGCTGCTGCAATACGAGGCGCCAACGCCAAATTGGAAGACCCGCGAAGCGGTCGAGCGTAGGCGTCCGACGGTGTAATACCGGCCGCGGGCCTCGACACGCCGGAATGCAGTCAGCAATTCCGGCGGAGCGATCTCGCAAAGCGGTCGGTCGCCGATCTCGAGATTGAGCTGAGCGAGATTCCAGCGTTCCCGCTTGATCGTCGACTTGGCCTTGTTCTCGTTTTCGAGCTTCGTGGTCGCCCATTCTTCCCCGACTGCCCGAAAGGTGTGCTTGAGCTTTTCGTCTTCCTTTCGCTTGGCCTCGCGCACTGCGACCGGATCTTGGCCCTGATCGAGCAGCTTTTCTGCGTCGTAGCGCTTTTCGCGCGCGGCCTTGAGTCCGACGCCGGGAAAGGTGCCAAAAGACATATTTTTGCGCTTGCCGCCGAAACGGTAGCGGTAGAGCCACAGCTTGGTCCCATTGGGCCGAACCACGACGCTGAGGCCCTGGCCGTCGGCAATCGCGTATTCCTTGTCCGTCGGCGTCGCATTGCGGATTTTCGTGTCGCTCAGTTCATCCATCGGAAGGCTCCCTCGCGATCGGGCCAGCCAGTGTACCCGGCCCTTCCAGTGTACCCACAGTGTACCCGGAGACGCCGGATGCCCTCGGACGGTCCCGAACCGTACCGGGCTTCAATATATGACGAAACGCCTGATTTTACGAGGGTTCTTGCTGATCGGCGAACGCTCGCGGACGAGAAAGAACTGGGCCGGAAAGGCCAATGGTGCCCAGGGGCGGGATCGAACCACCGACACTGCGATTTTCAGTCGCATGCTCTACCAACTGAGCTACCTGGGCACTGCCCGGCGCAAGCGGCGGGAGCGCCGGTTTATAGTCAGGCTCGCCCGCCCTGTCCACCTCGCTTCGCCCAGCGGCTTCGCGAGGCGCGGCCTTGCCGGCGAGGCCGGTCGGGCACCGTTCAAACGGCGGCGGCGGGCCGCTCAAATGATTGAAAAACCTCCGAAATGCGCGAATCTCGCTCCATCCGTGGCTTCGTCGTCATTCGCGGCGGATTGGCATTGGGATTCGACAGCCGGCGGGTCAGTCGCGGCTGGCCAGCGTCGGCAGTTCCGCGGTCAGTTTTCGACCCTGATCTTCGCTTCCTGAATGACCGGGCCCCATTTGTCGGTTTCCGATTTCAGGAAGGCGGCCAGTTCCGCCGGCGTCGAGCCTTTCGGGGTCGCGCCCAGTTCCTCGAACCGAGACTTGACCGATGCATGGGCCAGCGCCGCATTGGTGTCGGCGTTGATCCTGGCAATGACATCCTGCGGCGTCCTGACGGGCACGAAGAAGCCAAACCACGAGAACACGTCGAAGCCGGGCACACCCGACTCCGCGATGGTCGGAATATCAGGCACCACGGCGACGCGCTCTTTGGTGGTCACCGCAAGCCCGCGCAAGCTGCCGGCCTTCACATGCGACAGGATCGAGGGCATGTTATCGAAGATGACATCGACGCGGCCGGGAATGAGGTCGTTGATCGCAGGCGCCCCGCCGCGGTATGGGATATGCGTCATCTCGACCTTTGCCAGCCGCTTGAACAGTTCGCCGCTCAGATGCAGCGTGGTGCCGTTGCCAGACGAAGCGTAGGTGACCTTGCCCTTGTTCTCGTTGCAATAGGCGATGAACTCCTTGACCGATTTCGCAGGGCTTGAATTCGGCACGCACATCAAATTGGGCTGTGTGATCAGCAGTGTCACCGGCGCGAAGTCGCCGACCGGATCGTAGCTCAGTGACGGATACAGGAACCGGTTCGTGGCCAGTCCCGGGCCAACGATGAAGATCGTATAGCCGTCAGGATCCGAATGGGCGACCATATCGGCCGCGATGTTGCCGCCGGCGCCCGGCTTGTTCTCCACCACCACCGACTGGCCCCAAACCTCCTGCAGACGGTTGCTGATGA
>Ga0193729_1001693_pt1 | contig 11154 bp, 14 predicted proteins | sample U1c2metaG_FD_143036 | JGI IMG/M metagenome (GOLD analysis project Ga0193729, IMG submission 143036) | Soil microbial communities from a riparian zone of the East river system, Colorado, United States - U1c2 | ecosystem: Environmental > Terrestrial > Soil > Riparian zone | place: USA: East River... | reverse complement strand
TGCCGCCGTGCACTCAGCCGGGTACCGGCGGCGTCATCCCGGCGAGTTCGTCACGTCGAGTGGCCGCCCGCGAGGCCGGACGGCAGGCGGCCGCCTCACCATGCACCCGGGCCAGGTCAGCGACGTCTCAGCGTACGCCTACTTCCTGCCTGCGGTCGGCGCCGTGGTCGCCGGCACCGGCCTCGCCTACGCGGCGAACGGCAGCAACTGGGTCCTTGCTTACGTCCTCTACGGCTTGATCGCGGTCTGCTGCCTGGTCATCCCGAACGTGCTGGCGTTCTGGTTCGCCCGGGAGGTGCCGTTCCCGACTCTCTTCGGTACGGTCGCCGACCTCGAGCGCCGCTGGCACCCGGTGGCCCTCATCATCCAGGCGGGCCTGGCTGTCCTGCTCATCCACCTGGCGTTCTATCCATGGCCAGACATCTTTTCCCACGTCACGATGCAGTCACCGTAGGCGCTGCCCGCCGGGCTGGCCGGGCCCTGGCGGGCGTCACCCCCGTCGGCCGGCTGCACGCAGAGCGTCGCCGGAGAGCGTCGGCCGCGGCAGCATCCTCGCCGGGACACGTTTCGCGCGGCCAGCGCCGGAGAAGGATCCGGCCGCGCCCGGCGATCCCAGGCCGGGTAGCGTCAGTACCGGATGCCACCGGACGTCGCCGGGCGGCGCAGTGCCCGGCAGGTCCCTGGCATCGATCAACGTCCGCTGGCACGCACGTGAACAGGACCGCTCATGTCTGATAGCACGACTGGCAACGCACCCGGCGGCGCGGCCCGGCCCGGGCCGGGCACCGAGCCGGCCAGCCCCGGGCTCGCGCTTGAGCAGCTGGACGAGGCCGAGTGCCTGCGGCTGATCTCGCCGGGTGGCATCGGCAGGCTTGCCTACTCGGGCCGTTTCGGCCTAACCGTCATGCCGGTCAACTACCGGCTGTACGAGGGCAGCATCGTGTTCCGTACCGAGCAGGACAGCCCGACCGATGAGGACCTCCGCACCGGGATGCCCGGTGCGGAGTATGAGGTGGCATTCGAGGTCGACGACGTCGACTCCGCCGCGCGGGAGGGCTGGAGCGTTCTCGTCCAGGGCGCCGCGCACCACGTGGATTCCGCCGACGAGCACGCATCGATGCTGGCAGCGGGCGTTGAGACATGGGCAGGCGGGAACCGCGAGCATTTCCTGCGCATCATCCCGATCCGGATCACCGGGCGGCGTATCCATCAGGGCTGAGAACGGTCAGGCGACCATGGGCCGGCGGCCTTCCCGGCTGAGCGCCGCCGCCGAGGTGCGCAGCGAGGTTTCCAGTACCGCCTGGCGGCGCCGCGGGTCCATGAGGTTGATCCCCATCACGGCCAGGTCCTCTGGTCCGGGCGTGATCACGGTGACCTTGATGCCGCGGGAGCGCAGCACGTGGGCATCCCGCAAGAGCGCGTGGGTGAGAAGCCAGCGCAGCCGCCGTTCCAGCCGCTCGTGCGGCTTGCGCGGGCTGTCGGATACGACGCTGGCCATCGGGGCGAGCACGTAAACCTCGTCGACGCCCGCCTCGGCGATCAGGCCGAGCGACGTCGCGGACCGCACGCCGCCGTCGACGTAACGGCGGCCGTTGATGACGACCGGCTGGTACCAGCCGGGAATCGAGCACGACGCGACCACCGCATCGGGCAGCGAGGCCGGCGGAGCGCCCGCGCGGCCGAAGACGACCCGCTGGCCCGAGTCGTAGTCGACGGCGACGATCCAGGTCGGGCGGTCCACCCAGTGCGGCGGCGACCCTTGCTGCGCCCCGGCCTGCTGGCGGGAGTGGCGGTGCAGCGCGTGCAGCATCGCGCGAAGCCCCGCGTGCCGGCCACGGCCGCGCAGCAGCCAGGCGCTGGCGCCGACCGCCGGGTGTACCCGGTGCGGCGTCAGCAGGCTGGCGAGCATCAGCGGCGGCGAGCCGAGCCGCAACTGCGGCCATGGCGGCAGCGGCCCGTCTTCGATGGCCGAGACGGCGATGTCCCGCAGTACGCCGGCTGCCTCGCCGCGCTGGTAGGCGATCATCTCGTCGATGCTGGAGCGGCAGCGCAGCGCGGCGGCGATGACGCTCCCCGCGCTGGTGCCGACGATCACCTCGGCGTCGTTGAGCGGGCACGGCAGCCGGTCCTGCACGGCCGGCAGCGCGCCGGTCATCCAGGCCGCGCCCAGCACGCCCCCGGCGCCGAGCACGAGACCGATCCGCGGGCCAGAGCCCGCTGGTGCCTGGTCAGAACCCATGATCGCCTCCCAGACCCGCCACCAGGCCCACCCGGCCGGCCCGCGCGGAATCACGCCGGACCGCCGGGGCGAAGCGGCGTCCCCGGGTCCACTGTAGGTGAAACCGAGCGGCATTCGGGTGACGGTCGCATCACGAAAGGCGCTGCTCAGTGGGCGCGGCAGCCCGGGCGGACAGCTTGGCTGCCGGTAAGCTCCCCGCCGCGCCGGGCGAATGCGCCGGGGTGGCCATGGCCGCCGCGTGCCGTCCGCCTGAGCCGAGCCACTCGGAGATCACCCTGGCGCTTTCCTGCGGCGCTTCGAGCTGCGGCACGTGCCCGACGCCGGGCAACGCGACCAGCGACCAGGACGGGTGCGCCCGGACGACGGCAATGGCCGCCGCGACCGGCACCAGCCGGTCGCGCGCGCCGTGCAGGATCAGCACCGGGCAGCTGACCCTGCCGAGCTGCTGGCGGTAGGAGGGGCTGCGGACATGGCCGAGGACGGACCGCATGGCGACGGCGAAGTCCTGCTCGGTTCCGGGGAAGGCGGTGCGCCGCCGTGCGATCTCGACATGCGTGGCGACGACCCCGGCCGGCAGCCGCGAGACGTCCTCGCAGCACAGCGACAGCACCCGGGCGACGAGCGCTTCCGGCGGCAGGCTGCGGCGGCGGCTGATCAGCATCCGGTTCAGGCCGGGCAGCAGGTACAGCGCGAACAGCGAGGCGGCCACCGGATCCGGGCGGGCAAGCACGAACGGCAGCGCCGGGTCGATCAGGACCAGGCCGGCCACGGCGCCGGGCTCGGCGCTCGCCTCGAGCAGCGAGATCATGCCGCCCATCGAGTTGCCCATCAGGATCACGGGCCTGACCGGGCCCGCGGAACCCGCGGGACGTTCCGGCGGTGCGGGATTTCCGGGATTAACGAGTTCTTCGGGGCTAGCGCAGACCGCAGGCACGGACTCGATGAACCGGTGCAGCAGCGCCGTGTTCGACGCGACGTCGGTACCTCGGCCCGTTGACTGGGTAAGGCCGTGCCCGGCCAGGTCCGGTGCGAGCAGCCGGTAGGTGCCGGTCAGCAGCGGCGCGATCGCCGACCAGTTCACCGCGGAGCCGCCGAGCCCGTGCACGCAGACGATCACCGGCCCGGCGGGCGGGCCGCCGAAATCGAGGAAGTGCACAGGGCCGCCGAGATCGATCCACCGCGACTGGCCGCCGAGAGTGCCCCCGGTGCCGCCCGGTGCCGGGGACTGGCCTTCCGCCGTGGTCATCGGATTCCTGTGGTCATCGGATCCCGGGCCCGGCTCCCGGCCGTGACCCGGCACGCTGCGGGCCGGGCAGGGCCAGCGCGAACCGGCGGGCATTTTCGAGGTGGCTCACCTTCGTCAGGCTAGCCGTCCGCCGGTCAGCCGCGCGTGGCTGATGGCCGGGCGGGCGCGCCGGGCGGCTGGAGTAGCGTGGCTGAGCTGACGGTGGCTGGCGGCTGACCGAGGGCAGTGCGCTCAACGCTGGCCGGGGAGGAGACGTCGTGGCTGGTCAGGTCCGGATCCTGCTGATCTCGGGAAGCACCCGCGGGGGCTCGACCAATACCGCCGCGCTGCGCACCGCCCGCGCTGTCGCGCCCGCACCGGTGGCGGCGCGGCTGTACGAGGGCCTGGCGGGCCTGCCCGCGTTCAATCCCGACGACGATCACGAGCCGCTGCCGCCGGCCGTCGCGGAACTCCGCCAGGAGATCGCGGCGGCCGACGCGGTGCTGTTCTGCACCCCCGAGTACGCGGGCACCCTGCCGGGCAGCTTCAAGAACCTGCTCGACTGGACCGTCGGCGGCGTGCAGATGTCCGCCAAGCCCGTCGCCTGGATCAACGTGGCCGCCGAGGGCCGCGGCAACGGTGCGCACGATTCGCTCGCCACCGTGCTCGGCTACGTGGGCGCGCACGTCGTCGAGTCCGCCTGCCGCCGGATCCCGCTGGCGAGGACCGCCGTCGGGCCGGACGGGCAGGTGGCCGATCCGGATTTCCGGGCCGCCCTGACTGGCGTCCTGCAGGCCATCCTCACCGACCTGAGCCCGCCGGCCGGCTAGCGCCAGCGAGCCGGAAGAGGACCAGCAGCGGACTCGCTGACCACGGCCCAGTGACCGGGTAAAGCGAGATGAACGGTCCCGGACGAGATGCCCGGCCGGCCCGGGCCTCCAGCGGCCCAGCATCGCATCCGGACCAGGCCGATTCTGCCCGGTGCGGTGGCGACGGCCGCAAAGTGCCAGCTCGCGCGCCGGTAGCATGGCTGGGTGCTGCCCCGGTCAGCGCGGCTTCAGTTCCGCGAGATGAACGCAGGCGACCTCGACGACATGGCTGCGCTGAGGGGCGACCCTGACGTAATGAGCTACTACCCGGCGCCGAAGGCCAGGGCTGAGGCCCTGCAGTGGATCGGCTGGAACCGCGGCCTCTACCAGAGCCGCGGCCACGGCCTGTGGATCCTGACGCTGGCGCGGTGGGCACGGCAAGGAGATGCGTGGGGTACCAACCCGGGTCCGGCGGGTTCGTCGGTGACTGCGGCCTGACGCCCCAGCTCGTCGACGGCCGGGAGGAGCTGGAGGTTGGCTACCACGTGCGGCGCGCGCTGCCGGGCCATGGTTACGCGACCGAGGCTGCGGCCGCCGCACGCGACTTCGCCCGCGACCGGCTCGGCGCCCGCCGCCTGACGGCGATCATTCACCCGGCCAACCGGCCCTCGCAGCGGGTAGCCGAGAAGATCGGGCTGCGCCCGGAAAAGCGAACCCGGAGCAGGACTGGCACTGACATCGTGCTCTACGCGGCCAGCTGGTGACGCGGAGAAGACACAGCTCGCACGGGGTGCCACCCGGACGGGATGCAGCCCGGCCAGGGGCGCGCCGCCGGGCGGGCGGTGCGTGCCCGGCGTCGGTACTACAGGGCGATGAGGCCGGCGTTCGTTGGCCGGAAGCCGCAGCTGCCGAAGTAGAACGGGCGCAGCTGGTCCTCGAAGTCGACATGAAGCCACTCACATCCGGCGACACGGGCATTCTGCTCGGCGATGGCCACCAATTGCGTGCCAACGCCAAGCCGCCGCGCCCGGGCGGTGACCAGGGTGTCGAGTATGAACGCGTGCACGGCACCGTCCCAGGCAACGTTGACGAAACCGACGAGGTCGTCTCCGTCCCGGGCGCACACCCAGCCCAGGCTGTGCTGGTTCAGCTGCGCCCGCCAGTCGTCATCGTCCCGGACGTCGTGGCTGAAGCCCTCCGCGTGCAGGACGTCGAGTTCGGCATTGCCGAACGGACCGCGCCACGTGTACCTGATCACCGGGCCACCGTACGAGGGCGGGCTGCCTGGGCGCGATCTGTTTTCCCGGCCGCGCGCTAAGGTGCGGCCATGCGCGAGGTCCCGGCGGAGCTGGCCGATCATCCCGACCGGCTCCGGTGGAATGCCAGGTACGAGGCCAGCGCCGATGCGTCGTTTCACCCCCATCCGCTGGCCGCGCAGGCGCTGTCCCTCCCCTTGCCGGACGGGCCCGTTCTTGACCTGGCAAGCGGGCCGTCGGGAACCGCCCTGCTGGCCGCGGCGGCCGGGCGACACGTCACGGCCGTGGATGTCTCCGAGGTAGCGCTCGGGTTGCTTGCCGCGGAGGCGCATCGGCGCGGCGTCGGCGAGCTGGTCACGCTCGTGCACGCCGATCTCGGGTCATGGCGGCCGCAGCCCGGCCGTTACTCGCTCGTGCTCTGCACCAATTTCTGGGATCGGTCCGTGTTCGCCCCGGCCGCCGCTGCGGTAGCGCCTGGCGGCCTGCTCGCCTGGGAGGCGTTCACGGTAGCCGCGCTGACGACCCGGCCGGCCGTGCGCGCCGAGTGGTGCCTGGCACCCGGCGAGCCCGCGTCGCTGCTCCCGGCCGGGTTCACGGTCCTCAGCCAGGCCGACCAGCATGACTGCCCACCACCCGACCGGCTCAGTCAAGGCGCTGACGAGCCTGCTGTCCGAAGAAGACTGCTGGCCCGGTCTCCGGTGGATAACTGTTAGTGGCGGCGCCCATGACTCCGTCTCGGCGCCTGCCCGCTCTCGTGGCTGGCCAGCGAGCGGCTGGGCCGACACCCCGCCTGCTCTGGGACCTCGGCCCCTGAGCCGCACGGGACGGCCGGGCCGTGCTCTAGAGTGACTGACCGTGGCAGGACGCGGCACCCCGGCGACGGCGCTGCTGGCCCGGCAGAACATCCCGCACGCGGTGCACCGCTACGACCACGACCCGCGGCCGGGCTCGTACGGCCTGGAGGCCAGCAACGCGCTCGGGGTCGAGCCGGAACGGGTCTTCAAGACGCTGGTCGCCGATGTCGACGGCGCGCTGACGGTCGGCGTCGTGCCGGTCGCCTGCCAGCTTGACCTCAAGGCCCTGGCCGCGGCGGCCGGCGGCAAGCGGGCCGGCCTGGCCGACGTCGCCGCCGCCGAGCGGGCAACAGGCTACGTGGCCGGCGGCATCTCCCCGCTCGGCCAGCGCAGGCGGCTTCCCGTGGTCGTCGACGCCTGCGCGCTCGGCTTCGCCACGATCTTCTGCAGCGGCGGGCGGCGCGGGCTGGAAATCGAGATTGCCCCGGCCGACCTGATCAGGGCGGCCGGCGCCACCGTGGCCGCCATCTCCCGGCCGGCCGCCGGCCATGCCTGACACCGCGGCGGCCTGGGTAAACTGCACCCTCCGCGTTTTATTCCGAGCGCGGGCACGCCCTCTTCGGGCACGATAGGCGACTTGACGTACGAGGAGGGCGGACAGTCATGGTGTCGCAGGCGAGCAGGCTGCAGAACGTCAGGTACGACATCCGGGGGCCAGTGCTCCGGCGTGCCAGGCAGCTCGAGGCTGACGGGCACCACATTCTCAAGCTCAACCTCGGCAACCCGGCCGCCTTCGGGATCGGCGCCCCGGACGCCGTGCTCCGCGACGTGGTGCACAACATCGGCGACGCGCAGGGCTACAGCGACGCCCGAGGCATCCACCCGGCCAGGCTCGCGGTTGCCCAGTCGTACCAGCGCCGGGGCGTGCCCGGAGTCGGGCCTGACGACGTATTTCTCGGCAACGGAGTGTCCGAGCTCATCGTGATGGCGCTGCAGGCCCTGCTCGACACCGGCGACGAGGTGCTCATCCCGAGCCCCGACTACCCGCTGTGGACCGGGGCTGTCGGCCTCTGCGGAGGCCGCGCTGTGCACTACAGCTGCGACGAGGACGCCGGCTGGGCGCCCGACCTTGAGCACGTCGCCGCGCAGATCTCCCCGCGGACACGGGCGCTGGTGATCATCAACCCGAACAACCCGACCGGCGCCGTCTACTCCAGGCAGACCCTGCTCGGGCTGCTCGACCTGGCCCGCCGCCATGGGCTGCTGGTGCTGGCCGACGAGATCTACGATCAGATCCTCTACGAGGGCGCCGTGCACGAGTGCGCTGCCGCCCTGGCGCCCGACCTGCTGGTGCTGACGATGTGCGGGCTGTCGAAGACCTACCGGCTGGCGGGCTTCCGGTCCGGCTGGCTGGTGGTCTCCGGGCCGAGGCACGACGCGGCTGAGTACCTCGAGGGGCTGGAGCTGCTGGCCAACATGCGGCTGTGCCCGAACGTGCCGGCCCAGTACGCCATCGCGACCGCCCTCGGCGGCGGCGGGCAGAGCATTGCCGGCCTGCTGCAGCCGGGCGGCCGCCTCCGGGAGCAGCGCGATCACGCCTGGCAGAAGATTAACGAGATTCCCGGGGTTGACTGCGTCAAGCCGCTCGGCGCCCTCTATCTGTTCCCCCGGCTGGACCCGGAGGTCCACAAGATCGCCGATGACGAGCAGATGGTCATCGACCTGCTGGAACAGCAGCACCTGCTGCTGTCGCACGGCACCGGCTTCAACCTGCCGTCGGCTGACCACCTGCGGCTGGTGTTCCTGGCCGCGGTGGACGTGCTCGATGATGCCATCGACCGGCTCGGCAGCTTCCTGCAGACCTACCAGCAGTAGCTGGCGGGCCGGGCGTAGCGTGGGTCACATGGCCACTGTCAGTGTCCGCTACATCGTCAACGACGTCGACGAGGCGATCACGTTCTACTGCGGGCAGCTCGGCTTCCGCGAGGAAATGCACCCGGCCCCCATGTTCGCCATGCTCACCCTGGGTGACCTGCGGCTGCTGCTCAGCTCGCCGGCCGGCCCGGGCGGCCCGGGCGGCGGGTCACAGTCCATGCCGGACGGCCGGCGGCCGGAGCCGGGCGGCTGGAACCGGATCTCGCTGGAGATCGCCGACCTCGACGGGAAGGTCGAGGCCCTGCGCGCGGCGGGGGTCAGCTTCCGCAACGACATCGTGACCGGGGTCGGCGGCAGGCAGATCCTGATCGACGACCCGTCCGGCAACCCGGTCGAGCTGTTCGAGCCCTACTCCTGACCCAGGTCGCGGTCCCGACGGGCAGCACGTCAGTGGCTGACCGGAGCACCTGCCAGCGCCGCGATCACGCCGATCACGGCCGAGCCAAGCAGTGCGGTGACCACGCTCCTGCGCAGTGCTAGCAACCAGGAAGGAAGCAGCAGCCAGCAGAGCGCCAGCAGCAGCAGGCCGGCCTGCCACAGGTGGCCGAGTTCGCGGCCGAGCGGTATGGCCGCGCCGGCGATCGCCCCGATCGCGGCGGGCCCAGCCCCGGCGAGGAACGACTGCGCCCGTTCGCTGGACCTCAGCCGGCCGAAATGCGGGCCGCCGGCCAGGACGAACACGAATGACGGCAGGAACGCGATCAGCGCGGCGAGCAGCCCGCCGCCGATTCCCGCCGCCGCGTAGCCGACGACGGCGACGGTCTGGACCACCGGGCCCGGCGTGATCTGGCCGAGGGCCACCGCGTTGAGGAACTGCGCGCCGGTCATCCAGTGATAGGTGACGACCGCGTCGTGCTGCATCAGCGGGATGATCACGAAGCCGCCGCCATAAGACAGCGCGCCGACTTTTACCGCTACCCAGGCCAGCGCGCCTAGGCCGCCCGCGGCTACTGCCGGGCCGGCCAGGGTCGGCCCGGCGAGCAGCGGCAGCAAGCCCGGCACTCCCCCGGCTGGCTGCCGCGGCGCGGTACGCAGGCTGGCCGCCACCTCGATGAGACCGCAGCCGAGCAGTACGGCCACGACGAACGGGCCGGCCGTCGCTCCGGCCACCGCGCCCGCCGCTAGGTAGGCCAGCCACCGCGCCTGTGCCGCGCGCCGCCCGGCCGCCCGCCGCCAGCTCGCCGGAAGCAGGCTGACTGCCGCGTGGACGGCCACGGCAGGCACTGCTGCGCCGGCCCCGGCCGCGGCGCCTTGCACCCACAGCGGCGGGTGGCCGGCCAGGAACAGCACCGACAGGGCGAGGATGATGACCAGGCCGGGCACGATGAAGCAGGCGCCGCCGAGTATGGCGCCGACGGTGCTGCGGAGCCGCCAGGCGCAGAAGATCGCGAGCTGGGTGGAGGCCGGGCCGGGCAGCAGGTTGGTCGCGGCGATGCCATCCTCGAACTCGCGCGCGGACAGCCATTCCTTGTTGTCCACGCACAGCTTGCGGAGCAGCACGATGTGCGCCGGCGGGCCGCCGAACCCGATAATCCCGATGCGGGCCCATTCCCTCGCGATCGTGGCCAGCGGCACCCGCTCGGCGGGCCCGCCAGGCGCCGGTTCGCCGTCAGCCACCGTCTGCTCCGCCGCTGCCGTCTTGCCCGGCAGCCGTCCCCGCCTCTATCGGCGGGGCCCAGGCCGGGCGCGGTATCAGGCAGAACGGATGGCCGGCCGGATCCGCGTAGATACGCAAGCCGTCGCCGCCCTGCAGCAGCCGCGCGCCGAGCGCCAGCACCTGCGGCTCGGCGGCAGCCACGTCGTCGACCATCACATCCAGATGGAACTGCTGTGGCCAGCGGGGATCCGGCCAGCGTGGCGGCTGGTGGTCCGGCGCGAGCTGGAAGGCTATGCCCGACGAGGTATCGTTCCTGGCGACGACCGCGAAGTCCGCTTCCTGCCAGGTGACCGGCAGGCCGAGCAGTTCCGAGTAGAAGGCGGCGAGGGCCGGCGGATCCGGGCAGTCGATGATCACGTGATGCAGGCGTCCGATCATGGCCGCGATCCTGCCATGCGGTCACACCGGAATGAAGCGGCGCGGCTTTCCTGTCTCTGCATCGCGCGGCAGGGCCGGCACGGCGGCGATGCTCACGTCCGGATCACTCAGCCCGGCCAGCGTCAGGGCAGAGCGCCGCCGTCCGCCAAGCGCATCGAGGTCGGCGAGCTGATCACTCTGGATGTTCACGGCGTCTGCCGCACCTGGTAATCCGAGCTGCGGGCCGGCTGGGCGAGCCGCAAGCGCTTAAGGTGGTGAATCCCGCGTGCGACCACCCTGGAAGGTGACCGATCGCGGGATTCATCATCTGCCGCCGCCGTCCGCTCACCGCGCCCGACCGCCCTGACCGGGCTGGGCTGAACCAGGCTCAGAGGGAGTGAATCCCGCGAGCGATCACCCTGGAAGGTGACCGATCGCGGGATTCACCACCTGGCGGCCGGGGTTCGGCGGGCAGGTTACTTGCTGTCAGCCTCGAGGACGGCCTCGATCTCCAGCTGCAGGCTGATCTTGTCGGCCACCACGGCGCCGCCGTTCTGCATCGGCGCGCTGAAGTTGACGTTGAAGTCCCGCCGGTTGATCTCGCCGGTCGCGGTAAACCCGGCGCGGGTCCCGCCGAAGGGGTCCGGGCCGAAGCCGTTCAGCTCCAGCTTCAGCGGCACGTTCCTGGTGATGCCCTTGAGCGTCAGCTCGCCGTCGATCACGTAGTCCCCGCCGTCCGCGCGGACGCCGGTCGAGCGGTAGGTCATCGTCGGGTAGGTCTCGACCTCGAAGAAGTCGGCCGACCTGATGTGCGCGTCGCGCTGCTCGTTGCCGGTGTCGATCGAGGACAGGTCGATCTCGGCGGTCACCGCGGAATCGAGC
>Ga0193729_1001692_pt1 | contig 11155 bp, 7 predicted proteins | sample U1c2metaG_FD_143036 | JGI IMG/M metagenome (GOLD analysis project Ga0193729, IMG submission 143036) | Soil microbial communities from a riparian zone of the East river system, Colorado, United States - U1c2 | ecosystem: Environmental > Terrestrial > Soil > Riparian zone | place: USA: East River... | reverse complement strand
GGATCAATCTCGGGTTTGTAACGAAAACTCACTGGCCTGAGGACGTAAATGACTTCGCTGGTGTGCTTCATTGGCTTGATCTCATCCTTGAAACGCTGCGAAGATGTCTGGGCTCCGAGCTTCCCCTGTGAATTCACATAAACGGCTTGGGAGCCTCCCGACTGATTCCAAATGTTGCCGATATAGCAGCTGTTGCTCACGTCCGCCCCACCGATGCCGGCGCCGACGCAGATCACATTATTGGCAGTCGAGACATTCGCGCCAGCGGCCGAGCCCACAGCCGTATTGTTGGCCCCGGTGCTATTTAGAAGCGCAAAAGGACCCACAGCCGTGTTGTCAAATCCGGTTGTGTTGCTATAGAGAGCCTCATAACCGATTCCTGTATTCCTGTCGCTGGTCGTGTTGTTAAAGAGCACATTGACGCCGACGGCCGTGTTGTTGCTCCCGGCATAATTGCCATATAACGCGTTCGAACCGGTGGCCGTATTGTTGTTGCCAGTTGCATTCACCTGCAACGCGGAGGCACCAGTGGCGGTATTGTCGCTGCCTTGGTTGTTAACGAGCGCAATATAACCGTTGGCGGTGTTGTCGCTCCCACTGGTATTGTTCTTCAGAGCATAGGCACCAGTGGCCGTATTAAAGGTGCCGTCGGTGTTAGACTCCAGTGTGTGCCAGCCGAAGGCGCTGTTGAGGCCTCCGGTTATGTTTGCAGCCAGTGCGCTATAACCCATAACGCTGTTGCCCTCGCCTTCAGTATTTGCAAAGAGCGCAAAAGCTCCAAAGGCGGAGTTTTCGATGGTCGTGTTCTTAAAGAGCGCGTTTAGTCCCACGGCGGTATTAAAACGACCGGTGACGTTGTTACGCAGAACGTTTATCCCAAGCGCGGTGTTGCCAGTGCCGGTCGTATTGCTAGATAGCGAAAGAGTTCCAAGGGCTGTGTTGTATACGCCTGTAGTGAGGCTAAACAGTGCGTTCTGCCCCTCAGCGGTGTTATAGCCAGGATAGCCACCATCCGGTGCTGGCACGACGGCGTGCGCGCCTTGGCAAAACGCAAGGACGCCAAGGGTGAAGAGAACCTGCAGGTGATGCCTTCGGGTAAGAAATGATGCTGTTTCGATTTTGATTGCTCGTTTCATATGATTCGATTCTGTCAGGTTTGTTTTTGCTCCTTTGCCGCAGCTGTAGCCGGGGTCGGCGACCCCGGCCAGAACCTGCATCCACTCATGCTCTACGGATTATTCAGAACCACTTGTGTCGTCGGCCTGTTCATTTCCACCTGGGCGCTCACTCTTTGGATTTGCGCGGCTTGTTCTTTGAACTGCGCGGCGACAGCGGCCATTCCCTTCTCCAACTCCTGCACTTTGCGATGCTCTTTAAGGAATTCGTTGAGCAGCATAGCGTTCACCTGGTCGTAGCGCACGCTGTAAGGCTTTCCTTCCTTATCGCGGACAACCAAATCAGGAATCACCTTTTGCACATCCTCGGCCACCAGCCCAAACTGTGGAACCCCTTGCGGGTCTATTCCCTTTTTGTAACGGAAGGCGACGGGCGTGAGCGAGTAGAGCACTTCACTCGCACGCTCCATTGGTTTGATTTCTTCTTTAAACCGCTGGGAAGACGTTAGGAGACCGAGCCTGCCATCTGAATTAATGAACACGGCGCTGCCTAAGGTGAGAGTTGTATTGAATATGTTGTTGATAAAACAGCTGTTGTCGATGTTCTGACCCGCAATGTCGCCAATACAGATAACGTTGCTGGCCGTAGTTACGGCTGATCCGGCGGCAATGCCTAAGGCGATGTTTCCATTGCCAGTGGTGAGGTTGCCCAGCGCGAGGGCACCGATAGCAGTGTTGCTGCTGCCTGTTTGAAGATTACCGCCAGGTGAGGCGAAGGCGTCGCCCAACGCAAGGAAACCGGTGGCCGTATTGAAACTGCCACTGGTGTTGGTGTCCAGCGCACCCGAGCCGAAGGCGCTGTTAGCGTACCCAGTGGTGTTGGCAAAGAGCGCGTCAGTTCCATAGGCTGAGTTTTCAGATCCCTCGCTGTTACTGGGGTCGCCATCATTGGAGAAAAGCGCATGAGCCCCAGTTGCCGTATTGTCTTGGCCCGTTCTGTTTGTAAAGAGCGCCTGAAAACCATTGGCGGTGTTGAAGCTGTGATCTGTATTGTTAAACAAGGCGAACGCTCCATTGGCGGTGTTGCCGAAGCCGGTGATGTTATGAAAGAGAGTATAAGTTCCAAAAGCAGAGTTTTCAGATCCCGTTCCGGCGGCGGGGTCTCCATTATTGAAATATAGCGCGTTTAGCCCCACGGCCGTATTAAACTGGCCGGTGACGTTATTACGCAGACCATTAATCCCTACAGCGGTGTTCCCAGTGCCGGTGGTATCGCCGAAAAGCGTGAAAGCGCCCAGGGCCGTATTCCAGACGCCCGTAGTGCGGCTGAACAGGGCGTTTTGTCCCTCAGCCGTGTTGAACCCCGGATAACCGCCATCCGGTGCTGGAACAACTGCGTGTGCCATTCGCGAAAGCGCAAAGCAGGCGACCAGCAAAGGCATGAGAAGTCCAGACAGCGTCCGGGATTGCTTCAACTGAATTAATGGTTTCATAGGGTTGCAAAGGTTTGTTGTTCGGGAGAGTGTTTGCCTAAGCTGCAATTCTTACTGGTTGGTCGCGGCGATCGTCGGCGCAGGTCCGCTCAGCTGAAGCTGCGCATTTACGTTCTTGATTTGAGACGCTTGTTCTTTCAACTGCGCGGTGAGGAGTTTCATTCCTTTCTGCTGCTGAGCGATTGTCGCTTGCTGCTTCGCCGCGGTTGACTCTAGCTCTGTGATGGTCGCGTCCTGTTTGGCAGCCATAGATCTTAGTTCCTGTACTTTCTCGTGCTCTTTGAGGAACTCGTTGAGCAGCATTGCGTTGACCTGATCGTAGTGAACACTCTCGGGCTGCCCTTTTGAATTGTGCGCTACCAGAGCGGGGTTTACCTCAGCTACTTCCTCAGCAATCAAACCAAACGCGGCTGCCTGCTTGGGATCAATCTCCTTCTTGTAGCGATAGCTGACCGGCTTGAGCCGGTAGAGTGCTTCGCTCGCGTTGGTCATCGGTTTGATATCTTCCTTGTAACGCCGTGAGGAACTGCTGTGACCGAGCAACTTCGTGTCCAGGTTGATGGTGACGTACTCGACATTGCCACCAGGAGGCTGGACGGTGCTGCTAATATTGGAGATATAGGTGTGACCGACTTCGTTGGGCACCCCGCCGAGTCCGACGCCGAGATAAACATTGAAACTGCCCGTGTTAACGTTGGCGCCGGCAGCGTTACCGATGGCCGTGTTGTTGTTGCCGGAGGTATTGTGAAACAGAGCTTGATAACCGATCGCCGTGTTGGCGCCGCCATTGTCATTGGCAGCCAGTGCTTCCCAACCAATAGCCGTGTTGAAGTTGCCACTGGTGTTGTTTATGAGCGTTTCTGCGCCGATGGCGGTATTGTCAACACCACCACGGTTGAGAGCGAGCGCCGCCGCACCGTCGGCTGTGTTGCTACTGCCAGTATTGTTGGAAACGAGTGCTGAAACACCTGTTGCGGTGTTATTGACTCCGCTCGTATTACTGGAGAGCGCCTGATAGCCGTTGGCCGTGTTGCCACTGCCGGTGTTCGCCGCAAGTGCGCGATAGCCGAAGGCACTGTTGTCAATGCCACTGGTATTGGCAAAGAGTGCATACGCTCCAAAAGCCGAGTTCGAGTCTGCGGTATTCTGATATAGCGCGTTCAGCCCCATGGCTGTGTTAAAAGAGCCGCTGACGTTATGATACAGACCATTGATCCCCACAGTAGTGTTGCCACTGCCGGTAGTGTCGCCGAAGAGCGAGAGAGCGCCCACGGCCGTATTCCAAACTCCGGTCGTGCGGCTAAAGAGTGCGTTCTGTCCCTCTGCCGTGTTCAAGCCGGGATAACCGCCATCCGGCGGCGGGACGACCGCTTGCGCCATCGGGGAAAGCGCAAAGAAGCCAAGTGCCAGAAGTATTGTTGTGAATGTGGTGTTTGGATTTTTCATAAATTTACTTTCTTTTCCTTGTTTTGGCCTTTTTCGAGTTGTCATCATCACAACTCAGTTCTGGCCATTCACTTATGTACTTCGTAGAAATCCGTGCTGCGTTACGCGGAAAATGAAGAAAATTAAGAACAGCGGACTACGCGGATGGATCCTTCGATGGCGCCTGACACAGACGCCCTACAATTGGACACACGATTCGACCTCGCTCAGTGGAAGCTCAGTCGCACCCTTCCCATCCGTGTTATCCGCGTAATCGGTGGTTGAGCTTTATTTCGGTGCGAGGGAGGCGACGATTTTTTCGAAGCACGGGTCGCCGCGCAACGGGTCCCACCAGAGCAGCAGCTTCAAGTCACCATAGCTAAGGCGCCCAGGATGACGGATAGCAATAGCGAGTTGTTCGCAGGCGAGATTGTTGTCACCAACCCAGGCCGCAATTCTAGCCAAACACAGAATGATGCGCGCGCCGCTGATCTCATCTTTTTCGACTGGAAGCAGCTCAACCGCGCGCCGCCCCTCGCGCAGGGCCTCCTCTTTCCGTCCTAGCGCGGCGTCGATTAAACCTAGCACGGATAGAGCACCTGCATCATCAGGGCGGGCCCGAACCAGTTTCTCCTGCTCCGCGCGCGCGGCGGTGAAATGCGAGCGTGCTTTGGCATCGTCCTTCGTCATCCTGGCGATAAGACCTTCTACGAAACGAGGACTGAATCTTACCGTCTCATTTCCAATGCTGTTTTCGCCCAATGCTGCTAAAGCGCTCGCGGCGGCGGCAGGGTCGCGCTCTGCGAGTGCGCAATACAGCCAGCCATCGGCCACACTTTGGATTGCACCAGGGTTTTTCGCCTGGATTTCTTCGATAACTTGGTGCAAAGGCTGGGTTTGCGCTTTCCAATCCAGTTCTACCAACGCGCGCCTGGCTTTTCTCTCGACGTCATTTGGCCGTACGGCTAGCAGCCGGTCCAAGACCGCTTCTTCCTCCCGATAGCGCCGAACGTTGTCATAGGTAAGCGCAGCCTGCTGCAGAATGAAAACATTACGGGGGTCGAGCTCGAGCGCGCGCTCGAAACTGCGTAACGCCTCGTCTTGATTCCCGCCCGGACGGCGACGCTCGATGTATCCCTTTAACTGGAATATGCGGGCATCGTTGGGAAGAGTTTGGCGGGCGTTTTCTAACTCAGCCAGAGCGCCATCATAATCGAGGTATCCTTGGTAGAGATGATTCGCACGGGCGAGGTGCGCTTCGCTTGCATCCGGACGTAGCCGAAATGCCGCATCGATAGCCGCCTGTGCCAGCGCCAGGCGGGCAGGCGTGTGATCGAAACGGTAGAAGTAAATGTAGTCGTGAGTCCAGGCGAGCTGGTAATATGCCTGGAAAAAGGTCGGGTCATGCGCGACGGCCTGGTTCAACAGATCGGCTGCCTGCGACAGATTTCCTCGGTCGGTAGTGTCGTAGCTCCATGCCAGAACGAGATTTTTAGCGCGACTATAGAGATCGAAGGCGGTGAGATCCGCGGTTGGTGCCCGCTCAATCGCTAATCTTTCAGCAGGGGATATCTTGGCGTGGAGTTGACCGGCAACTTTTTGCGCAATCTCGCTCTGGACAGCAAACATGTCTTTCACGTCACGATCGTATTCTTCCGCCCAGACGTGAGAATCGGTGCGCGCGTCGATCAGCTGGACGTTCATGTGAAGCCAAGCGCCGGTCTTGCGCACGCTGCCTTCCAACACGTGAGATGTCTGAAGTTCCTTACCAATCTGGCGCGTGTTCTGTTTGCCCTGATATCCCATCACGCTGGTGCGGCTGATGACCTTAAGATCGGCGATCTTGGCTAGCTTGGTTAAAAGATCGTCCTGAACTCCATCTGCAAAGGAGGCGTCCTCCTTGTCGTTACTTAGATTTTCAAATGGAAGCACTGCGATTCCAGCTGCTGCAGGACGGCGGAATAGCTCGCTTTTCCAAACAATTACGCCTATCGCTGCTAAGAGGGCGAACGACAATGTCACGACAGCCGCAGCAGTTGGATTTCGTTGCAGCCATTTTTTACCTCGGCCAACAAATCCGGTGCGCCGGGCTTGGATTGGTTCGTGTCTTAGCCAGTGCTCCAAATCCTCGGCCAGCGCGAGAGCCGAAGAATATCGACGCTGTGGATCTTTCTCCAGGCACTTCAGGCAAATGGTTGAAAGATCGCGATCTACTTTCGGATTCCATAGACGCGGTGGCCGCGGCTCGGTTTCTAGTAGTAACTTGATAGTCTCGTAGGTTGTTCCTCCAGCAAAAGGTGGATGGCCTGTTAGAAGCTGGTAAAGCACTGCGCCAAGCCCGTACACATCTGTTGCCTTCGTGAGTTTTGCGTTGTTACCGGCTGCTTGTTCCGGCGCCATGTAACTGGGGGTGCCTAACACCTCCAGCGTGCGAGTAACGGTACTCTCAGATTCGACTAGCCGCGCGAGCCCGAAATCGGTGAGGTGCGGTTCGCCCTTTGCATCCAGCAGAATATTTCCCGGCTTGATGTCACGATGCAGAATGCCGTGTTCGTGCGCATAGGAAACGGTGCGCGCCACCTTGGCGATAAGTTCCACCGCCTGCCGGATCGACATCGGCGTTTGTTTAACTACCTCGTCAAGCTGGCCGCCTTCGATGAACTTCATGCTGAAGTAGCACTGGCCATCGCGCTCGCCTACGTCATAAATAGGAACAATGCATGGGTAATCTAGACTGGCAGCGGCTTCCGCTTCCAGCCGGAAGCGCTTAAGGTGCGCTTTCGTGGCCCACTGGCCGAGACCTATGACTTTTAATGCGACTATCCGGTTTAGACTCTTTTGACGCGCACGAAACACGACGCCTTGACCGCCGCGACCTACTTCCTCTAGCAGCTCGTAGTCGCCCAACTCTCCCAGCATCTTAGCGGCGCGCGCTGTTGTTTTACTTTGGGTTGCTTCTTTCGCTTGGACGTCTTTAGCAGAGCCGCAGTCATCGCCAGCGGCTACAGCGTCAAGGAAGATTCCCAGTGCTGTTTCGAGCACGCACCCGGTGCACAGTCCTTCCGGTGCGTCGGAAAGGATTTTCGCGCCGCACTTTCGGCAAACTCTAATTACAGTCGCCATATCTGGCGGAACATTCGGTTCTATGCCCGGACCACGGCGATTAGATGGCGTAGTTCGTCTTCGACGTCGCTGGGCGTTGCAACCGTATGAGCAATCTCCTCTCGCAATAACGACTGGTAACGCCGCCGAAATCGGTGAAACGCCTGCCTCACTGCATTCTCAGTCATGCCTAGTTGCGCAGCAATGTCCGCTTGCGACGGAGCGCCCGGTTCGTCCGGTAACAGTTGCTTCAAAGAATCAAACAACGCGGCGTTGCCTGCAGCGCGGTATTCGTCCTTTGACCGGCTAAGCACGCGTTCCAGGACCGTAGAAGCCCAGCGACGTTCGTAAACTTGCTCCGCAGTCACTGGGTCTGCAGGTTCTATATCGAGCCGTTCGTGCGTGCTTAGTTCTTCGAACGGGATGAGCGTTTGTCCTTTTCCCCGCTTAATTGCCATAGCGCGACGCCGCTCATCGGCCAGAAAATATTTCAGTGCTCCTAAAAGGTAAGAACGAAAGCGTCCCTTTTCCTTGCGGACGGCAGTCAGGCTTCTGTGCTCCAGCAAATCTGCGAAAAAACCCTGGGTGACATCCTTTGCTTCTTCCGGCCCAATACCCTGTCGTTGTACGAAACCATAAATGGGTCGCCAATAAACGCGGCAAAGTTTTTCGAGCGCTTCCTGTGCCGCGGGCGATTCACTTTGCGCTTCCAATACCACACTCCAATGGGTGGTAGTAAACTGCGCCGCGCCCTTTTGTGCGCCAGGCGCCGAACCATTTGCGGTCAGCTGGTCAAAGTCCGCCGATTGAACGGACTCGCCTAATGGTGAGCTTTCAGAGTGATCAGGAGGGCTCACGCTGCGATTCAAGTAAAAACTCGCTCTAAAATCAAGCCTGGAGATGGCTCGCAGAGAGGCGACGGTGGTGCGGCCGGAGTCTGCCGATTTTATTTTTAGGAGAATGTCAGGCAGTTAAGTTCCGTCTGATTCGATGAAGCGCACTTTTTTTATCGTCGGCCCAACTGCAACCGGCAAATCGGAGCTAGCAGCCGACGTTGCGAACGAAATGGGAGCGGAAATTGTCAGCGCCGACGCTTTTCAAATTTATCGCGGACTCGATCTCCTTACAGCGAAACCGGATGCTTCAACGCTAGCCAAGGCTCCGCATCGTCTGATTGGCACAACGCCTCTCCACGAAGAGATGAACGCGGAAAAATATCGGCGCGCGGCGTCTCGCGCCGTTGAAGAAATTCACTCGCGCGGCAAGCTCGCGATTGTTGTTGGCGGCAGCGGGCTTTATATCAAAGCGCTTACCCACGGACTAGCGCCGTTGCCCGAATCCGATCCAAAGCTGCGTGAAAGATTGAACGCCATGAGTTTGGACGAATTGCACACCCAACTCGCCGACCTCGATCCCGAAGCGGCCCAAAAGATCGACCTGAAGAATCGCCGTCGCGTGGTTCGAGCCGTGGAGATTTGCCTGCGCACCGGAAAGCCGGTGTCGGAAGTTGTAGCCGAAGTCGGTTACTCCGGTAAATCGGTAAAGCCCCGGCCGCGGTCAGCGCCCGCGGCTACAGGTGTTTTCGTTTTTCACGATCGGGAAGAGCTTTATGCCCGCATCAATCAGCGGGTAGAAGCAATGTTCGAGAACGGCGTGATCGAAGAAGTGCAGGCCGCCGGGAAGGTGAGTTCGACTGCATCGCAGATGATTGGTTTTCGCGAAATTCGTGAATTGCTCGATGGCGAAATGTCGATCTCGCAATGTATCGCCGCGATTCAGCAGGCAACCCGCCGATACGCCAAAAGACAGTTGACCTGGTTTCGGCAACAAACTAATTTTTCACCGCTGAACTTGTCGCTTCTTACTCACAACGAAGCAATGATTCTGCTCCGAATGCTTTCGGAGCGCCGACAGCTTTCCGGGTTCGCGCAAAGGCATGATTGAGCCGCGTTCGAAAAATGCTGTAGCCGGGGGCGTTGACCCCGGCAATCCTGAAGCTTGCCTAATCAGCGCCACCGCGGTCAGCGCCCGCGGCTACAACCTCGGGGCCGGTAGCCGCAATCCCCGATCGCAGCAACTTGCATTTGGGAATGATTGAAACGCGTCCAAATAAAACACAGGAGCGCGCGCTCCTGATTGGCTTGGAAAAGCAGGGCGTCTCGAAATGGGAGTTACAGGATTCACTCGAAGAATTGCGCGAGCTGGCGAGTTCCGCGGGCGCCAAAGTCGTCGATACGGTCACGCAAAAGTTGCCGAGACCGACTGCGCCGTATTACATCGGTCGCGGCAAGGCAGAATCGATCAAAGATTCGTGTCAGGATCAACAGGTGACGTCAGTCATTTTTAACGATGAACTTTCGCCCGCGCAGGGTCGCAATCTGGAAAATTTATTCGCGCGCAAGGTTCTGGATCGAACGCAGTTGATTCTCGATATCTTCGCGCAGCGCGCCCGCAGCCGGGAAGGTCGATTGCAAATTGAGCTGGCTCAGCTGCAGTACCTTTTGCCGCGTCTCACCCGGATGTGGCATCACTTGTCACGACAGACGGGCGGAATCGGCACCCGTGGTCCCGGCGAAACACAATTGGAAGTTGATCGCCGCCGCGTGCAGGAGCGAATTGCGCGGCTCGAGCGAGAGCTCGAAGCGGTGCGCAAAACACGCGCGATACAGCGTGAAGGTCGCAAACGCCATCAATGGCCTGTTGCCGCAGTGGTAGGTTATACGAACGCTGGCAAATCTACGCTGCTGAACCTGCTCACCGGCGCGGACGTGGTTGCCGAAAACAAACTTTTTGCCACGCTCGATCCCACCACCCGCAGTTTTGTTTTACCTAACAAACAGCGGGTCCTTCTCACCGACACGGTCGGATTCTTACGAAAACTTCCGCACACGTTGATCGAATCGTTCAAGGCCACGCTCGAAGAAGTGAGCGAAGCCGATCTGCTCATTCATATTGTCGATCTTAGTCATCCCCGGGTGGACGAGCAGATGGAAGCAGTCGATGGCGTGATCAAAGAATTGGATGCCTACGGCAAGCAAACTCTGATCGTGTTCAACAAGATCGATAACCTGCCCGATCGCGAGCTGTCCGATTCCTACTTGAAACGCTTTCCCGGGAGCGTCGCGATCTCTACGCGAACGGGAGAAGACGTTAACAAACTGGTACACGCGTTGGAAGACGCGCTCAGCTCGTGGCGGTTGCGCTCGCGGTTTCGTATTCCATCGAATGAATCCGCGTTAATCGCGGAGATCCATCGTGTTGGTCACGTGCTGGAGCTGCGCTACGAAGGCAGCGACGCCGTGATTGTCGCCCACGTTCCACCACACTTGGAACAGAAACTGGCTGACTACGCCGTGCGGGAATAGACCCCATTCCATAAGTCTTGTAGCCGCCTCGCTGAGTCGAGGCGCTCCGGCGGTATTGGCCCCCTCAGACACGGCCACACGGTGCCATGGCTACAGCGCCGCACATTTGTCAGATGGTTCTAAGTGACCAGATCGCGGACACGAGACTCAACGCTCTTCGCAATCTGCGACCAGCCCGAGCGGTCATTGGCTGTTGATGGAAACTGGAGCGGATCCCCGATAGCCAACGTGATGGCGACAGGTCGCGGAATGTTGCGCTGTGGCGGCAGAGCTTCAAAAGTTCCAACAAGACCACACGGCACGACCGGCACATTGGTTTCCGCGACCAACATCCCCAGTCCGTGCTTGAAAGGCATCATCGATCCATTGCGACTGCGTCCGCCTTCTGGAAAGATGATGAAGATCGCTTTTTCTTCTTGTAATTTCCCGCGCAAATCCGCAAGGGCGTGCGGGCCGCAATTCTTTCGCCACATCGGCAATGCGTTGAGCATGATTGCCGAAAACGTGCTGGTCATTTTCGTTTGGAAGAAGACGTCGCCCGCGGCGATGGGGAAGGCGCGCTCGCGATGGCGGGGAGGGAGTGCTGCTCCAAGAGCCAGTGCGTCGAGGTGACTGCAATGATTCGCTGCGAGCACAAACGGTCCGTGTGCTGGCA
>Ga0193729_1001691_pt1 | contig 11156 bp, 22 predicted proteins | sample U1c2metaG_FD_143036 | JGI IMG/M metagenome (GOLD analysis project Ga0193729, IMG submission 143036) | Soil microbial communities from a riparian zone of the East river system, Colorado, United States - U1c2 | ecosystem: Environmental > Terrestrial > Soil > Riparian zone | place: USA: East River... | reverse complement strand
GACAAGGGCGACGACAAGGGCGACGACAAGGGCGACGACAAGGGCGACGACAAGGGCGACGACAAGGGCGACGACAAGGGCGACGACAAGGGCGACGACGATAGCGATCCTGCGCCAGAGCACTCATGGTTTCGTGAGCGTGGGCGAAAAAAATGAGAGAGATTTCTCCGCCTGATTTTGGTTGGAAAAACGTTCCGTATTTCATAGACGGTATCGAGGTGGGTGTACAAACATTTCCTATCGATGATTCTAGAGCCGAATTAGAGCGGGTAGATCAATGCTCTAAATGTTACGGGTTTCATTCGCCTTGGGAGAATCACTGGACAATAGAACAGGCCAGAGAGGCTGGCGGTAGGATATGAGTATAGAAGAATCGGATCTAGTTTTCGAGGAAGAATCTTCGCATGCGAGTGGAGATTTTCAGTGTCCTGGTTGCGACCGTAGTGATTTCAAATCGCTACGTGGAATGAAGAAACATTGTACGCAAGCACATCCCGAAATCGTCATAGAAGGCGAGGATTCTACTCCTAGAGGATCGTCTCCACGCAGATCAAAACTCAAGCCAAAACTCGAAGAATTGTTCACTGGTATCGGTCTATTAGTTTCATTCAAATGCGATGACTGCGGAATCTGGATCGGCAAGCAAGCAACAGTTAATGCAGAAGCATGGGATAAACTAGCTCGAGAAAATCCAAACGTGAGACGAATGCTAGAACGTTTTCTAGCTACGTCTGCATGGGGCGGCGTTGCAATGGTAACAGGTATGACTTTACTACCAATTTTGGAGCATCATAATATTCGCATTATGCCAAAACCTAAGCTGCGTCCGGTGCCAACTACGCAGCCTGATAATGCCGGAGACTATCTTGCAGCGTTTCCCCCGCAGCCGAATAATTGAACCTGAATTAATTATTCCCACGGTCGGATGGGATGCGTTCAAACGTGAATTCAAGTGGGAGCAAGGCGAACATGCGACGCTGATAGGTCCTACAGGCGTCGGCAAAACAACGCTTGCAGCGGAGCTACTAGAGCAACGTAAATGGGTAGTTGCTTTTCTCACTAAGTCTAGGGATGAGACATACAAGCTATTTCGGCAACGAGGTTTCCAAGCAATTACTACGTGGCCGCCGCCGCCAGATATGCGAAAAGTCATGTTATGGCCTGTGCAACGAGCAAGGAATTTGCTCGGTGACAATGCAATCAAAAGGAGGGAATTTGCTAAGGCACTAGAGCATGTTAATCGCTCGGGTTCGTGGACATTGTATTTCGATGAAGTGCGGTTTTTAACTCGAATGTTGCAGCTTGCAAAGCAGATAGAAAACGTATGGATGCAAGGAAGATCCGCCGATATAACTGTCGTTGCTTCTACGCAACGTAGCGCCTGGATTCCTCTAGAAGCGTACAGCGAAACAAAGCACTTGATAGTTTGGGACAATCCAGATGAGCACAATACAAGGCGTTTGAAAGAGATTTCAGGCGTGCAGGATTTACAACAAGTTGCAAGACGATTGCGTTATCATCAGTTTATTTACTCAAATAATGTTACTAGAAAGAAGCTAATCTCCGAATTGGAAATGAGGTAGCCATGCAGGCGCATATTCATATTTCTGCATTGAATTTCATTGTTTTTCTTTTGCAACTTATGATCGGACTTGCATCCTTGCGAGTGCTAGCAGGCTGGATCGGTCCTGACAATGTAGCTGGTAGAGCACTTGCATTTGTTAGCTAATAGCACGTAATTATTCCTACGATTTTCAAAGGTGGTGAGTTGGCTGTAATTCCTGCTCCGAAAACTGGCGGTACTGCGAAAACTGCTACTCCTGCAAGGCCAATTACATTTGTACGTGCAGCACATGAGCACGTCGAACCTGGTGGCATCGATGTTAGTGCTATTCCTGGTGCTGGTGCTGTAACTAACGGACCGTTTGATGTGCCTGCATACGGCTATATCAAGAGCATTGTTTTGCTCGTTACTGCTAGCGGCGGAACCATCGGTGCTGGCACTCTCGGCAATGATTTTCCATTCAACATCTTCGATGAAGTTGTGCTGTTCGATATCAATGGAGCACCCATTTACGGGCCTTCTACCGGATGGGATTTGTTCCTAGCAAACCTCATCGGTGGCTATGCCTGGTGGACCGATCCTAGGCAGAATCCGCAGTACGTGGCCAGCACTAACTTTTCGTTCCTTGTTCGCATCCCTGTAGAAATCACTCCCTGGGATGGATATGGAGCGTTGCCTAACGAATCTGCGGCGGCTGCATTCAAGCTGCGATTTACCATTACGGCTAGTGCTAACCTCTTCCCTACTGCACCTACCACGGTGCCTACCGTGCGAGTTAGAAGCTTTCTAGAGGCATGGTCGCATCCCGCCGCTAAGGATGTGTTTGGCCAGCCTCAAGCAACGACACCGCCCGCTGTAATGACAATTCAGTATTGGTCGCAGTTTGTTAAAACGATCAATGCTGGTGCTAACACAATGCAGTTTATCAAGGTTGGAAACCTGATCCGAAACTTTGTGCTTCAAGCTCGGAACAATACAGCGCAGCAGAACACAACTACCCGAGACTCTACCGTGTTCCCTGATCCTGTTACGGTAAACTGGGACAATCGTCAGCTTCATTCTCAGATCACACAATTTCATTTGACTACATGGCTAGCGGAAAGATTGGGATTGAGTGCGAGTCTTACCGCTCCTTCCCCTGGTGGATCTGGAGCCGTGCAAGCAGCCGGAATTATTCCTGCTGGATTGTTCGCTCTTGATTACACACATGACGTCGATGGGCACATCGGATACGAGGCAAGAAACTTGTGGCTACCTACGTCGCAAGCTACCCGCTTTGAAATGGTCGGGAATAGCGCAACTGCTGGCACTATTAAGCTACTTACAAATGACGTTGCGCCTGTTGGTGGAAGGTAAGCTATGGTTACTAGTGCTGACGAATTGGGAATGCAAGGCATGCTTTCTGACAAGTATGCAAAGCTGAATTTTGTACGTGCTTTTCAGCATCCGGCAAATCAACCGCCCGAAGCTTTGTGCGTCGCCGCATATGTAGCAGGCGCAATCATAGCTCTAATTGTCATTCACAAATATTTTAAGCCCGTAATTGCGAGAGGATGATTACATGAGTAAGGTTAGTTGGCCTACTGTCATCGTGACCGTAATTATCATCATGTTTGTTGCTCCATTCGTTATGAAGAAAGTGTCTGGTGCAGCGGGATAATGGCGGATGTAGTCGACAGTAAAATGTGGGCTTGGATCACCATAGGCACTCTCACATTGTGGGGTATTTCACTATCGCCTCTTTCACATTTCATAATAGCAACAGATTCAAAAGCTCTTGTATCTAGCTTTTTTACAGCACTATTGGGATTAGGCCCGGCGTTGAAAGTGATGCTAAGAAAATGAAAATATTTCGACGTGCTGGCAGTGCTGTAGAACACATATGGGCTAGCTATCCGTTCATTGGTATCATGGTTCTATTCATTGGTATTGGATTTGGAGTATTTGAAGGATCGAAAGCGAGACAAGTTGCAGAAAAAAGTGTACGTATTGCTCAGCAGAATCGAGATACACTAATCGAATTAAAGAAAACCCAACAAGATGCACTCGCAGAAAAAGATCGACGAATTGCCGAGAAGGATCTCAATATTCAGAGCCTAACTACTGTTGTTGGGCAAGTTTACAATGCGGCGATAGCATTACAACAACAAGTAATTATGCTAGGAGGTAAGCCGAAAGTTATCCCTGTTACTATCCCGTCTAAAACATCGCTTGTGCCTCCTTCCAAGTCTGCTGGAAGCTCTGTACAGACAACAACAGTAACGACAACAGTAATGCCGCCAGAGTGCAAACTAGGGCTTTCCGCAGCGCCTTTGAATATCGTTCAATTGCAAGTGTGCATCCCACCGAGCAAAGGTCCTTAGCATGGCATTTGTGGGAGCGTTCGTATTGATCTTAGGACTTCTCTTGATTTATGCAGGATGGAAGAATCAAGCGCCATCGGCGATAATTCGTAGTGCTCTAGGAGGCTAAATGCCTGGCCAAATACAACAAAGCTTATCGCCTTCTAGAGCGGTGCCGCAGTCAAAAACAAATGCTGTATTGCCGTGGGCAGCCGCAAGCATGGGCGCAATTGTTCTAGGCGATATCGTGGGAAAAACGAATAAGCAAAGTGTTTTTAATCCGAAGCAATACATCGGATTGGCATTTGTCTTTCTGGTAATTCTGCTCCTACCAGAACAGATCGGTACAATATTTGCGCCTCTCGTTTTTGTGGGAATCCTGGTTGCCCATCACGAATTTTTGACAGGATTTGCGAAGAAATGATTGACGCTCTAGCAACTAATATGTATACATGGTATATCTGGCGTGATATATCAATTGCGCTAGCTTCGGTTGGAATTAGCGTTTCAATTGCAGTCACATTGTTCAATTATTGGAACCGTCGGCGATAGCTCGAATCGAGGTTAATGAATCTGGATAAATTGTTCAACCTAGGAGCTCTCATTGTGGGAGTAGCCCTAGTAACTACGCTTGTATCTCATAGCGGTACAGCAGGCACAGTGAAAGCATTTGGCGATGCTTTCAGCGGAGCTTTGCGTGCAGCACAAGGCAATTAGATGAAGATTCCTACGCAGCAGGATTTGGCCGCAATTGATCCCAAAATCCGCATGGGACAAATGGAATTGGATCGTCCCGAAGAGGCATATCCTAGCGTTATGCAGGAACCATATGCATCCTACGGCATGCCTGATAATGGACATTTGCGAACCCATAGTCCATACGATGGCTATGTTCAAGTAGTGACTAAAACAAGTGTTCCAGAACCCGATATTGAGCAACGTCTACCTAGCCCAGTTTCATACACACTAAGAGACCGAATGAATAGCCTGATCTGGCCTGGTGGAAGGGCAAGCGCCCGAGCTAGGCAACCAAAAGGCATGGTTTACGATATCGAATATGCGGAAGATATTAACCCACTTGGAAACGAGCATTTCAGTGGTGGAAAGATTGGCATTACTCCGCATGTAGCTATCGCTCAATATCAGTATGTTCCCTGGTGGGAAGAACCACATAGAATCGAGCGCGTAGAACCACAATTGTTTAGCGATCAAATTCCTCCTGCCATGCTCAGACAAGGATAAACAGAATGGATCTCAAAGGATTAACTGCAATGAAGATTGCGGGAATTCCTGCGCCTGTTGTCATCCTTGCGGGCGGTGGCGTTCTCGGCTTGTATTTGCGTTCTAGAAACAAAGCTGCGACTGCTACAGGCGCAGCAGATCCCGCTAGCGTGGCATCCTCGTCGTCATTGCCTACCGCAGTAGATCCGAATACAGGCGCTATCTATGCGATTGATCCTGCTACAGGCCAGGCATTTCAATTACCGTGGTCTGGTGGTGCTGGATCGGTTCCTATCGGTTACAATCTCGGGTTGAACAATCCTACAATGCCAAATCGATATCCAACAGTTACGCCGCCCGCAACGCCCGCTCCTAGTGCTCTAGATTCGAGCTCTCAAACAGCACCTATTGGCAACGTTACAGACAGGCAAGGACAGATACTCACGTCGAATCCAATTGGCAATACTCTTAGCACACAAATAACAGCGCCTCCTGTCATTGTAGGTACGCCCGTACCGTTAGGCATTTCTCCTGTCCAGGCTGTGCAAGCTGGATACGTAGGACCACAAGCCGATGGCGGCCAGCTAGCACCTATTCCTCAAAGTCCTACGCAACAGCCAAACTATCAAGGGAGTCTCTACATGGCAGGCGATCATCCGTTTATCTACGGCTAAGGAATCGTGATGGCAGACAATCCATTCGCTCATCAATTCGATGACTTGCAACCTTTTACTAAGGAAGAGGTAGAGCACAATCTACAAGTAGTCGATGAAATTTTGCATCCTCCAGTTACACTAGAGCAATTTCGTCAGGAATTCCGACAAGCTCATCTAGCTATAAATCGTATTGAGAATGTAGTTAATGATATGCAAACAAAACTAGCTCCATTGATCGCACTAGCTGGAGCCATTCCCGAAGCAATGGAATCAAATCCAATGATGAAAATGCTTCTAGGAAGAATGAGTAAGTAAATGCCTGACGTTGTTACTGTAGGCCCCCCTGCTACTGACCAACAGTTAGTAGCTGCATTAATGATGGGCGGATTCTCAAACAATAACGCCATTGCAACTATGGTGCAAATTGCAGGATGGGAGTCTGATAAAACTCCGAAGATAAACAGCTCTCCGGGCGAATCTCCTGCTGGATATTCCGGCTGCAAATCTGTAGGCGTTTGGCAAATTAACTATTGTCCTGGAAGAGACAAGGGCACAATTCGAGAACAAGTAGCGAACAATCCAACCGATCTAGTTTTGAGTGCTAGAGCAGCATATTTAGTATCAAATGGCGGGACTAATTTTCATCCCTGGACTACATGGGTTGAGCATAATGCTGGCACTAATCCGGCGCCTAGCAACGGCACAATCCCCATCATTCAATCTGATACATCGCCTATTCTCGGTCACGTGGCGAATGATCCTGCATCGCTCAAAGCTGCTGGAATTACGAGCACTGTTAACGATCCATGTGGGGCACGTCCTACAGGCGCTACATTATCGATTTTTCCGTGGATGGTTTGTAAAATACAAAGTGACCTAGTACGTGCAGGAGAAATCCTAATAGGACTGATACTAGTCATCGTAGCTCTTGCAATTTTCGGGAAAATAGCTGGTGATAAAACAGGAGTAACTGAAATTGCGAAAGGTGCTGCTATCGCAGCCGCATGAATCGAGGAATGACATTGCCACAAAAAAGACCTATACCGGGCGCATGGCAGGGAGCAGGATCGTCGCCGCCTACGGAAGAACCACCACCACATCCTCTAGGACCAACTACGCCTGTAGGAGTAGAGACGCCAGATTTCGGCCTAACAGGCGCAACAGGAATGGACGAGAGTACCGAAGATGAATCAATGATCCGCATGAGAATTGATACGCCGCTCTTACCAGAATTGCAAACGCCGGTTCAAGCATTTCACAGTACGGAAATCGAAGAACGTGAACAAGATCCTAGAGAAAATCCTCCGCTTTCTCCATTGCCCTTATCGGCAAATCAAACCGAAACATTGGCAACAAAGCCTGACGAAGCGACCGATATTTTCGTTCAAGAAAAATTCATTGTTCCTACAGCAGAACAGCCTAGCGAGCGATGGACGATAGGACTATTTTTATTTCCCGGTGCAGATCCTCAGTTTCCTACTAGGGTAGCTGACAGACAAGAGAGACGAAATAGCTGTTTGCTTGTCAATACAGGCGCAACAACTATCAGTATCGGACCTTCGCAAAGTAGTCTCGTTCCATTCTTACTAGCTGGTGCTGCTCTCAAGCTAGATACTCTGGCGCCTATTTTTGCCAATAGTTCCGGCGGATCACTTATCGTTATCGAGGAATTGTCTGAATGAGCGATTACTTCCCGCCATCGGTAACACTTGCCAGTACCGTTGTGAACGAGCGTACAACCGGCCTAGCAGCCATCGTAGGCGTTAGTAGCAGGGTTTCCCCGGCAGATCACTCCCACGGCTCTCTACCGACGCCTACGGGCAATATACAGAGTGTGCAGGGCACTACAGCATCCGCCGCATATACAGCCGTCTTAACAGGATCTACAGCCGCTAGCCTCGCTGTTGTGGTTCCTGCATCGGGTGCTGTACTCATCATATTCAGTGTGGACCTGCTTAACACTACAGCAGGAAACAAAGCATTTAGTTCCGTAGCCTGCTCGGGAACAGATACCGTAGCAGCATCCGACGCATGGGCGAAAATTTCTAACTCTGGTGCTGCAAACGACGATAGAGGCACATCCGCACATTTATTTACTGGCCTAACTCCAGGTGCAACCGACACATTTACATTGCAATTTAAAGCGACTGCTGGAACTACGCAAGTTAACAGCCAAGAACTAATAGCGATTCCGCTCTAATGCAGACTGCGCTACAAGAGCTTGCTAGCGCAACGCCTGTAAATGGTGCTGTGCAATTGATATTCAATCCTGTGCGTGATGGCAAAGTATGGACAGGATCTATCATTATTGCTAGTAACAGTGGGCTACCTCTTACTAGTTTGACGATTGCACCCATTCAATGGGAGGCTAAGGATAACGGCAATACAATCGCTAAATGGTTCAATGATTTACCTTCGCCTACCATGCAAGCAAAAGGGCAAGTCATTGTCACAGGATCGAACATTGCAAATGCAGAAATATTGCAAGCTCGATATTATGGCGTTGCAACCAACTTGAATGAAACTCCAATTGTTTGGCCTACGCCGCCGCCAGCCCCGCCCGCAAGTGTACCTAAAGTAATTGTTAGCAATAACATTAGCTTGCCAGGAGGCACTACACAAATAGGCACTAGCCAGCCCGTAGTAGTTGGCACATCCTTAGAGATATTTGAGTGCATCGTAGCTCCTTTCAATTTAGGCGTAGGTAGATGCAGGCTAGCTATTCAATGGTCTGTAGATGGCTCATTTACAGATCCTATTGAATGGGATTTTGACATGGATATGAATACTTCCATGCGAGGATTGGTTCTTCCTAATCTCGGACCATTTGTGAGATTTCTAGGACTCTCAACCGGAGGAATTCAAATATCCTTGACAGTCTTAACAGGATTGGCACCAATTACTAGGCCCCCCATTATTCCGACAGGCATACTTTATTCCGCTGCGCCTGCTGTTGGAAATAGCACCATTCAATTAGTGCCATATGTAGGAAAAGTATTTATTGAAATGCAGCCGAACAATGCCGCAGGATTTGGCGTGCAAATTAACAGCTATGCATACTCCAATATAGGCGTACCTGTCGGCTCTGTTAGGCATGAACAGGGATGGCCTGCCGGAACAGGACCATACTCTAGCGGAGACATATTGTTCCTTCCACCATTGATTAACCAGTTAGCAATATCTGGCGCTCCAGGCGGAGCTAATGTTTCGGTCTATGTAGAACAGCCTTGAAAGGATTCCAATGTGGCGCCACACTACGTCAAAACTGTTCTTACAACAGATGGAAATTTTGATCTAGCTATCTCCGAGCAGGTACTAGCAGCTACTCAATTGAGTGATACTAGTTGGGTTCTAATCGTGCTCGGAACAGGATCTATTACCGTGTCAAAACCCATCGTAACGCCACCACCTATTACATTTCCTACTCCATTTGTACCTTCACAACCAGATCCTAAGAAACCATGAGCGTATTATCTCCCGACGATTTCGTGCCCGGAGATTTCTACAAGCTCTTAGTAACAAAGTGTGTATGCCGTAAACCTGCTGTTGGGGGGAAAGGTGGCGACCATGAATTTGTAACGATAACTAATCATGAATTTCAAGGTCGATATTTGCGCTACAGTGGCAACCATAAACCCACTTTCAAATTCCAGGTTTCGAGTGATTTTCTCTTTATGGTAGAACGTCCGCACATAATTACCATCACACAAATGGACCCTAAATTACATCCTGAAATGCGCCCTAGAAACCGACAAGGAAAGTTGCTAGCTCCATGAAAGGACTAGATTGGGGATGGGGAGCGCCGAGTCCTGCTGCAATTAAGGCTGCTGGATTCGAGTTTGTATTGCGATATTTGGCTCCGCTACCTAACAAAAAAGTCATTACTAAGGACGAAATGCAGCGATATATAGACAACGATATCGGCATAGGACTCGTGTGGGAAGCCGATCAATATCGTCCATTAAAAGGCGGATCTATCGGCTATGCTGACGGGCAGGATGCAAGACGACAAGCCAGAGCTTTGAAATTTCCTGACTCGGTTCCTATCTTCGGAGCAGTTGATTTCAATCCAAATTCAGGACAATATTCTGCTATACACGACTACCTAAATGCAGGACATTTTGAGCCGTATGCAAACGCATATATCATGCGCTATCTAAATCCCCAACATTCGTGGCTAATGGATTGGGACGGCGTTTCTAATGCTAATGCTCATTTAGCACTCTGGCCTACCGCTCATCTGCATCAGCATGGTGGACAAGTCACAATCAACAACGTGCAATGTGATGTGAATGATTGTTTTTCTCCTGACTGTCTATGGTTTCCAAATCGAGGTAAGTCAATGCCAATCGCTCCACAATTCTCGCCGCCATTGTCTATCGTAGCCTGGACGCTATTTACTCACTCGATCTATGGATACTGCATCGCAGCCGCCGGAAAGGATGGTGCTGTATTCTGCGATCCTCCTAACGCATATTTCGGCGGAGCAAACGGCAAGGATTATTTCAAGAATAGAGAAGTAGCTGACATCCTTCCAACAGCAGCAGGATACAAGCTAATCGATACCCAAAATGAGGAATACAACTACCCGTAATTGAAAGGAGGAATAATGCCTGACGAGGATGCCTTGCTTACCCCCGTTACAGAGCTTGAGACTGCTCAGGATCGCCCCAGAGAAGAGAAACCAGAGCTATCCGAGCGTTCTACAGGGGAGGATGTACGAACGCTACAGGAGGCTTTGAACGACCACATGGAGTCGAACTTACGCATCGACGGAAACTTTGGTCCGGTAACGCTCAGAGAAGTGCGGCTTTTGCAACAAGATAGAAGGCTAACAGTTGACGGCATAGTCGGACCTGAAACATGGGAAGCATTGGGGCACTAAATGATCACCGAATTACGAGAGAATTTGGATATCATTATCGTCATAATTGCAGCATTATTGATCTACCATTTGTATCTCAAATCCAAAGGCGTTTCGTCTGGAATTGCCAAGTGAATTGAAAGGGGGATGCGATTTGTTCCATACAACACTTGTCGTATTCAATGCTTTCTGTATTCTCGTAAACTCGATCATGTCTGTTTTCTGAAAGGATCATTCTAAAATGATTATGCAAATCTTCGAGGAATTGACACAGGCATTGATGGTACTCAACAAGGACAACGGAATGCAGCTTATCAAGGACCTTATTGACGTTATTCACTCGCATAAGGCAAAGGCAACTCCGCCCGCTGGAGCACAGTAATCGAGGCTAATTCCTCACAGAAATAAACTGGAAATAAATTGATACAATAGTATCTGTGAACGTATCGTCAGGAAGGATAGTTATGTAACGTTTATCCCCTCCCCTCCCCCACTGTACCCCCTTCCGA
>Ga0193729_1001689_pt1 | contig 11164 bp, 11 predicted proteins | sample U1c2metaG_FD_143036 | JGI IMG/M metagenome (GOLD analysis project Ga0193729, IMG submission 143036) | Soil microbial communities from a riparian zone of the East river system, Colorado, United States - U1c2 | ecosystem: Environmental > Terrestrial > Soil > Riparian zone | place: USA: East River... | reverse complement strand
AGGAACCCGACAGCGTCGTCGCCCTGTGGAAGCAGCGCATGCGCTGGGGGCGCGGCAATCTGCAGATCACCCGGGCTTTCCGCCGCCTGTGGTTCCGTCCCGACCGCAGTCTGATCTTCGGCGACATCGCGTTCGGCTTCCTGTGGTTCAGTATCGCCTTCATGCCCCTGTTCATGATCGTCGGCGCGGCCGGCCTGGTCGGACTCTTCTATGCCTGGCCGCCGTGGGCGCCCACGGCCTTCGTGGCACTCTGGGGCGTCACCTTCATCAGCTATCTCTTCCAGACGCTGTTCTCATTCGCCATCGACCCTGCGACGGCTAGGCGGTGCTGGTTCGAAGGCATCGTCTTTCCGGGCCTGCTCTCGCTCGGTGTCATGATGCTGGCGGTGCTGGGACTGAAGCCTTTCGCCGAAGCCGCCCCCTGGCCTCAGTCGGGCAACTGGTCGTGGCAAGACATTGCCGTACAGGTCGTGCTCGGGTGGTCGGCCATCTCGACCTTCCTCGCCTGGGTCGTCTACCGCCTCGACAAGGCCGGCGCCCCCAAGCCGGTGCGCAATGTCCTGCTGGTGCTGGTCGGCTACGGCCCGCTGTTGTGCGCGATCTCGCTGGGGGCGATGATCGCGCAGCTCAGGAACGCCGATCTGAAATGGGACAAGACGATCAAGTCCGGCAAAGCGCGGCTTCCGACATGACCGGTGCCGACAACGACTTCCAGCGGTTGCTCGCCGAGGATATCGGCAAGGGGAAGCGCATTTTCTGGAGCGAGATCGCGGTCGGCGCCGTGATCGCCTTGCTGGCATTCGCCTATGTCATTGCCTGGTAGACGCCTAGTCGGCGCGACGGCGCGGCGCCCCTTGTCCAGGATGCTGCGGATGCATGTCAGCAGCCTGCTTGTGGCGGCCTGCGCCGCCTGCCTGGTCTCGGGCGGCGCCCATGCCCAGCCGGGCTGCGACATCGACGAAGCGCAGCGGCTCTTCGGTCAGCAGCCGCGGCCGGTCGAAACGGTCGAGCGGCTGCTCGCGGACTGCCAGAAGGCCGGCTCGACCGACTATCGCATCTACATGTTCTTGGGCGTCATGGCGCGCGATGCCGGCGAACGCGAACGGGCGATCGAATTTCTGAAAAAGGCGCACGACATGGCGCCGGAGGAGCCGAACCCCGCGCTCGAGCTCGCCTTCACCCTCGAGGCCGGGCACGCCCGCGACGCCGGCCAGCTCTACGAGGAGATCCTGAAGCGCGATCCGCGCTCGCGGCCGGCCATGCTGGGGCTGGCGCGCGTCGCGCGCAGCCAGAACCGGCTGGACGATGCCCGCGCCCTGTACGAGCGGCTGCTCGAGGCCAACCCGAAGGACCCCGAGGCCCTCAACGGGATGGCCTGGCTCGCGCTCGCCAGCCGCAACCGAGAGCAGGCGCGCACCGGCTTCGAGTACGTGCTGACGCTCGACCCGGGCAACGAGGAGGCGAAGGTCGGCCTGTCGAAGGCCCCGGATGTCTACCGCTATCTGTTCGATGCCAATGGCGCCATGGTCTCGACGGCGCAGGGCACGTCCTGGGGCTTCGGCGCACGGGGCATGGCCGGGATCACCGCCTTCGATACGCTGGAGCTGGGCTGGCAGCATTTCACCAACGAGCTGCAGACCGTGTCGGCCATCGGTCTCGCCACGCTGCCGTCGGACGATATCACCGTGGGTTATCACCGGCTGATGCCGCTGAGCTACGCCTTCTCGCTGGTCTACGACTATCGCGGCCACGCGGCCCTGCCGACCGAGCACTGGATCGACGGCAGCGTGGCCTTCTATCTCGCCGACTGGGTGCGCTGGTTCGGCGGCTATCGTCAGGCCTTCGGCGCCTCCCAATACAACGGACGCCTGATCCGCAGCGGGCTCAGCGCCACCGTGGCGCCCTCCTGGGACGTGACCGCGACGGTCTACAATTCGGCCCAGGCTGTCTTCAACAACTACCAGGACCTCTGGACCTGGGTGTTCGAGGTGACCCACTACGGGACGCGCAACATGCTGCTGGTCGCCGGCGTGGGCTACAGCCCGTTGATCGACAACGTCGACCTCCACGCGCGCGCGATCCTGCCGTTGAACGATCGCCTTGCTCTGCAACTCATCGCGGCTCACAATTCCATCAATGCGGACATGCGGGTGACGGCAGGCCTTCGGTTCACCTGGTGAACTCTCGGAGCCTTGACGATGAGCCAACCACAGGACAAGCCTCGACTGGGCGTCGTCCGGGAGATCCCGGAAAAGCGGTTGCGCATATTGGTTGTCAACAATGACGATGTTGTCACAAGCGTGCTGAAAAGCGCATTCGACCCCATCGGCATCGTCTCGCTGGAAATCACGCCGGACGCCGAGGCCGCAATCCGCATACTGTCGACCGACCCCTACGACCTCGTGGCGGTGGATCCGGCGCTCTCTTCCAACGGCTTCGCGCTGCTTAAGCACGTCAAGGACAACTTCCGCTGGACCGCCACGCTGCTCGCCACCCACAACCAGGACCCCCAGTTCCTGCGCCAGGCGGTCAAGTGCCGTATCGACGGCCTGCTGTTCAGGCCGGCGACGTCGACCGAATTCGTCGAGCAGGCCCTGCTGCTGGCCAAGGCCGTGAACGCGCGGCGGCGTCGCCAGCAGAAGCTCGTGCTGGCAATCGGCGCCCATCCCGACGACGTCGAGATCGGCTGCGGCGGCGCGTTGTCCAAGCACCACGCCCACCGCGACGTGCTGCATATCCTGACGCTGTCGCGCGGCGCGGCCGGGGGCGACGTGAATACCCGCGCGGTCGAGGCGCACAACGCCGCCGCCTTGCTCGGCGCGCGCCTCGAGATGGCGAACCTGCGCGACACCGGCATCACCGACGGTGTGGAGACGATCGCGATCATCGAGGCTGCGATCCGCGAGCTGCAGCCCACGCATGTCTACACGCACTCGGTCGAGGACACGCACCAGGACCACCGCGCGGTCCACACCGCCAGCCTGGTGGCGGCGCGCGGCGTGCCCAATGTCTATTGCTACCAGACCCCGTCATCGACCGTGGAGTTCAAGCCCCACCGCTTCGTCGATATTACCAACGTCATCAAGCAGAAGATCGATCTCATCGGCGCCTACAAGAGCCAGATCGACCGGATGGAATCGATCCAGCCCGATGTCATTCTGGCGACGGCGCGCTATTGGGGCCGCTTTGCCGGCTACGTGCTGGCCGAACCGTTGCGGATCGTCCGCCAGCTCGACAGCGAGCATGCCCTGGACGCCGCCGGGCAACAGTCACAGTCGCAGTCGGTGTCCCTCGCCAAGAGCGGAGACTGAACGGGGGAGGAGCATGCGCATCCTGATCACCGGCGCCGGCGGTGCGGCGGCCGTCAGCGTCTGGAAGAGTCTTGCGTCCGAACACGAGCTGCACATGGCCGACATGGATCCGCTGGCCGCCGGCCTCTATCTCGTGCCGCCGGAACGCCGCCTGATCATCCCGCGCGGCGACACGCCCGAACTGGTGCCAGCGCTGTACAAGGCTTGCAGGGAGCGGCGCATCGAGGCGTTGCTGCCGACGGTCGACGCCGAGCTGGCGCCGGTGGCCGCGGCGGGGGACAGCTTCCGGTCGATCGGCGTTGCGCTGCCGATCTCGCCGGTCGAATGCCTGCGTATCTGCCGCGACAAGCAGCTCCTGATGGAAGCGGTGCAGGGCAAGGTGCCGATTCCCGCCAACGAGCCGCTGACCGAGGCCGTCGCGGCGCGCGTCGATTCCTTTCCACGCTTCGCCAAGCCTCGAGAGGGCGCGGGTTCGCGCGGCGCCGCCAAGATCAACAGCCGCGCCGATCTCGACAAACAGCCCAAGGACGGCTCGGTGATGCTGCAGGAGTACCTGCCGGGCGAGGAATACTCGGTCGATGTCTATGTCCGGCGCGACGGCCGCGTTATTGCCGCCGTGCCGCGCGATCGCATGAAGATCGACTCCGGCATCGCCGTCGCCTCGCGCACCCTGAACGTGCCGGACGCCATGCAGTCGGCCATCCGCACCGCGGAGATCATCGGCATCCGTGGCTGCGCCAACGTGCAGTTCAAGCGGGCGGCCGATGGAATGTTCAAGCTGCTGGAGGTCAATCCGCGCTTCCCGGGCACTCTGCCGCTGACCACGGCGGCCGGCATCGACATGCCCAAGCTCATGGTCGACGAGCTGATGGGCCGGCCAGTGCCGGACAAGCTGATGCCGTTTAAGGAGCTGATGGTAGTGCGCTACTGGACCGAGCACTATTTCGACGCCCGGGAGTGGGAGGCGCTGTGCCGCCAGGCCTGATCTGGCTGGTCCGCCACGGCCAAAGCGCGTCCAACGCCGGCCTGCCGGCGGTCGGCCACGGCGAGGTTCCGCTGACGGCGCTTGGCCAGGAGCAGGCCCGCGAGGTCGCCCGCCGGGTCGACCGGCAACCCGATCGCCTGATCGTGTCGCCCTTCCTCCGGGCGCAGGAGACTGCGGCGCCGATACGCGAACGCTGGCCGCGCACGCCATGCGAGGTCTGGCCGATCCAGGAACTGACCTATCTCAGTCCGGCGCGATGCAGGGGAACGACCGCCGATGTTCGCCGGCCGTGGATCGAAGCCTACTGGCGCGGCTGCGATCCCGACTACGTCGACGGTCCGGACGCCGAATCGTTTCGCGCCTTCATGGCAAGGCTCGGCGACTTCGATAGCCGCCTGTCGGCGCTGGATGGCAACTTCGCCATCGCCGTCGGACACGGACAATTCTTTCGCGCCTACCTGTGGGGCCGCGACAGGGGTTTTGCCGTGGCGCCAGAGTGGATGAGGGACTACCGAGCTGCCGAGACGTCGCAGCCGATGGCCAATGGCGAGATCATCGAACTGAAACCCTCTACCCGCTAGAAATTGTCATCCCGAGCGTAGCGAGGGATCTTTCTGTTGCCTCAAAGGTCCCTCGCTACGCTTGGGATGACACCGGTCGCGAGTCGACCTTTCTGCTAGCCGTTGCGAAGCTGGTAGCGCAGCCACACCGCGCCGCCCTCCAGCACCTGACTGCTTTGCAAAGTCATGGATTCGATCGGGGCAGGCACGCCCGCGTCCTTGTCGCTCGAGTCGAAGACGCTCGGCGCGCCCCTCGCGCCATCGACGGCCGGGAGGATGGCCAGGCTGATTTCATCGACAAGGCCCGCCCGAAGGAAAGCGCCGTTCGAGCCGCCGCCGCCTTCCAGCAATAGGCGCTTGATCCCGAGCTCCCGGTTAAGGATCCCCAGCGCCAGCCCGAGATCGATGTCGTGCTTGCCGGCGAAGATGTAGGACACCTGCTCGGAGCGAAGACCCGCGAGATGGGCGTCCGAAACCTGCTCCGACAGCACCACGACGATGGGATCGCCGCCGATGTCGGAGCGGCCCCAGGCGATCTTGCCGTGCCGATCGAGAGCGATCCCCCAGGCGGCCGCGTCGCGCCGTGCGAACCAGTGCTCGCGTGGAAACGCCTGGACAGCCTGCGCCGGATAAGACTCCCGCTTGGCGAATTCGCGGCCGGTCACGCGGCCGATCAGCCAGGCATCGCCCTTGAGCTCGTCGTGCAGGCGCTCGAACAGGCCTCCCGAGTTGGCGCCCTTCGGCCGCATGCGGCTCGACAGGATGCGGCCGTCCACGCTCGACACCATGTGGCAGATCACGTGAGGCTTCATCGATGTCCTCTATGAATAGTGTTTGCCGCAACCCGGGGAGATTAGTGACGTTCCAGTAAAGTTGTCATCCCGAGCGCAGCGAGGGACCTTTGCTGCTGCCTTAAAGGTCCCTCGCTGCGCTCGGGATGACACCGACCTGTAGCGATGGAGATCCCATGATCCGCAAGCTTTCGTCCGGCGAATATCGCCTCTATTCGCGCAAGACCAATCCCAAGACCGGCAAGCGGCGTAATCTCGGCACCTTCAAGAGCCGTGCCGCTGCCGAGAAGCACGAGCGCGCGGTGCAGTACTTCAAGCGCCACTGACACGTCATGGTCTTCCGGACCGCGAGCCTGTGGCTCGCTCATGATTCCGAGCGAGCCGGAGGCTCGCGGTCCATAAGAGCATGAGGGCCATCCCGTCGGAACGTGCTTTAGAAAGACAGCCCGTAGCCCGCTTCCTCGGTATAGATCCGCCCACTGCGGCCGCCCCGGCTGGAATAGAGCGCGAAATGCTCGGCGATCCACGGACCGGTCCGGAAGGTCGAATGGCTCGCCATGAACTGCGCCAGGTGATGGCCGGTCTCCGCGCCATTGCCGAAGCGGGCGAGGGTGACGTGGGGGCGGAACTTCCGTCGTTCGACCTCGATGCCGCAATTGCGCGCCACGGTCGACACCTTCTGCTGCAGCCACTGCAGCCGGTCGCTGCGTTCGACCGTGGCGACCAGGGCGCGCGGCTGCTTGCCGCTGCTGAACTGCTCGACGCCGGCCAGCGCCACGGCAAAGCGCGGGCTGGCGATGTCGGAGAGTTCCTCCTCGAAGTCGCGCATCATGGCGCCGTGGACCTCGCCCGCGAAGCAGAGCGTGACGTGGAAATTCTCCGGCGCAATCCAGCGCGCGTCGGGCACGCCCGACTGCAGCGCCAAAAGATCGTCGGCGATTTCTTCAGGGACGGGCAGGGCGACGAACAGACGCGGCATAATCGTCGAGGTTCTTGGTCACGAAGGGCAGCAGGCGTTCGACGATGATGTCGACGCCTTTGGGATTGGGATGGAGGCCGTCAGCCTGGTTGAGGGCGACATCCTGCGCCACGCCGTCGAGGAAGAACGGGTAGAGCGGCAGGTTGTATTTCTCGGCGAGCCGCTTGTAGAGCCCGTCGAACTGCTGGGCATATTCCGGTCCGAAATTGCGCGGCGCCAGCATGCCGGCCAGCCACACGGTAACGCCGGCCGCCTTGAGCTTGGCGATGATGGCGTCGAGGTTGCGCTCGGCCGCGGCCGGATCGAGGCCGCGCAGCGCGTCGTTGGCGCCCAGCTCCACCATCACGATGTCGGGCTTGTCGGCCAGCATCCAGTCGATCCGGTCGAGGCCGCCCGCCGTGGTGTCACCTGATACGCCGTGATTGATGACAGTGACGTTGCGGCCTTGCGCTTTCAGGGCCGCCTCGAGGCGGGCCGGGACCGATTGCTCGGGCTTGACACCGTAGCCTCCCAGGATAGCGAGCTTGATCGGCGTGCTTTGTGCCGGCGTGCTTTGTGCCGGCGTGCTTTGTGCATGGGCCGTGGCCGACATGTACAATAGAGACAGGCACAACAGAATCGTGACCAGCAGCGAATTGACCGCTGCCGCAAAACGACCATATCCAATGCTGAGAACCATGGCCTCTTTTCCGGAGTCCGCTTGACCATCCCACACGCCGCCGCCTCGCCGCTTGTCCACGGCCGCATCGTCCGTCTTTCCGACGTCCATCTCGACATGGCAAGCGATGCCGGCACGGTCAATATCCTGCGCGGCATTACGCTCGACATCGCCGCGGGCGAGACGGCCGCCGTGGTCGGCCCCTCGGGCGCCGGCAAATCCAGCCTGATGATGGTGGCGGGTGGGCTGGAGCGCGCCACCTCGGGGCGGGTCGAGGTGGCCGGCCGCGATCTCGGGCCGCTCGGCGACGACGATCGCGCGCGCCTGCGGCGCGACAATATCGGCATCGTCTTCCAGGGCTTCCATCTCATTCCCACCATGACGGCGCATGAGAACGTGGCCCTGCCGCTGGAGTTCGCCGGCCGCGGCGACGCCTTCGAACTGGCCGGAGCCGCGCTCGAGAGGGTGGGACTCGGGCATCGCATCGGCCACTATCCGGCACAGCTCTCGGGTGGCGAGCAGCAGCGCGTCGCCGTGGCGCGCGCCTTCGTCACGCGGCCCAAGCTCCTGCTGGCCGACGAGCCGACCGGCAATCTCGACGGCACGACCGGCAAGCAGGTGATGGACCTCCTGTTCGAGCTGGCGCGCGCCGACGGCACGACCCTGATCCTGATCACCCACGACATGGCGCTGGCGGGCCGCTGCGATCGCATCCTGCGCATCGCCGACGGTCTTCTGGTCGGCGACGAACGCCTGCCCGCTGCCCTGGCGGCCCAGTGACGGTCTTGCGATGAACCTGGCCTTCCGCCTCGCCCGGCGCGAGATGCGCAGCGGGCTGGCCGGCTTCCGCCTGTTCATCGCCTGCCTGGCGCTGGGCGTGGCGGCGATTACGGGCATCCTGTCGTTCAGCCGTGCCGTCGAGGAAGGCCTGCGCGCCGACGCGCGCGAGATCCTGGGCGGCGACGTGGCGATCTCGCTGCTCTACCGCGAGGCGACGCCCGAGCAGATCGACTTCCTGAAGACGCAGGGCCAGTTCGTGCGCTGGATCGACAGCCGTGCCATGGCGCGTCCGACCAAATCAGACGGACGGCCGACCCTTGTCCAGCTCAAGGCGGTCGAGCCCGCCTATCCGCTCTATGGCACCGTCGAGCTGCAAGGCGGCGGCTCGCTCGCCGACGCGCTGGCCAAGCGCGACGGCGTGTGGGGCGCGGTGGTCGAGGAGGCTGCGCTCAAGCGCATGAACCTCGCCCCCGGCGATCGCGTGCGGGTGGGCGACGTCACGGTCGAGGTGCGCGGCATCATCGCCCGCGAGCCCGATCGCGGGCTGAATGCCTTCGCGAGCCTGGGCCCGCGGCTCATGATCCCCTTCGAGGCGGTGACCGAATCGGGCCTCATCCAGCCCGGCAGCCTGCTGAACTGGGAGTACCGGCTGCGCCTGCCGCCCGGCACATCCGATGTCGCCGCCATCAACGCGCTCAAGGGCCGCTTTCCCGATGCCGGCTGGCGGGTCAGGGGGCTCGCCGAGGCAGCCGGCGGCATCCGCTTCTGGCTCGACCGGTTGACCCAGTTCATCGGCCTGATCGGCCTCGCCTCGCTGCTGGTCGGCGGCGTGGGCGTCGGCAATGCCATCGCGAGCTTTTTGGCCGGGCGCCTGCGGACCATCGCCATCATGAAATGCCTGGGCGCGCCGGAGCGGCTAGTCCTGTCGACCTATCTCATCCAGCTCTCCGCCCTTGCGCTGCTGGGCGTCGCGATCGGCCTCGCGATCGGCGCCGCGCTGCCCTTCCTGGCTCAATCGTTGATCGCCGAGGTGCTGCCGGTGCGCGCGCGGGTGGCGCTCTATGTCGAGCCATTGGCCATCGCCGGGGCGTTCGGCTTGCTGGTCTCGCTGATGTTCACCCTGATGCCGCTGATGCGTGCCCGCCGCGTGCCGGCGGCGACCCTGATGCGCGGCGCCGTGGTGGCCGCAAGCAGCCGGCTGCCGTGGCGCGACGCCCTGCTGATCGGCGCCGTCGCCATGGCGCTGGCGGCCTTCACCATCTTCACCGCCGACAGCCGCAGCATCGCCGCCTGGTTCGTGCTGGGCGCGGTGGCGGCGTTCATCGCTTTCCCGCTGCTGGCCCGGCTGCTGATGCTGGCCGCGGCGCACGCCGGCAAGCCCAAGCTGGCGGGCCTGCGTCTGGCGCTCGCCAACCTGCACCGGCCCGGCGCGCCTACGCCCATCGTCATGCTGTCGCTCGGGCTTGGCCTCACCGTGCTGGTGGCGACGGCGCTGATCGAGGGCAATCTGCGCGAGCAGCTGACGCAGCGCATCCCGAGCGATGCGCCGGCCTTCTTCTTCGTCGACATCCAGTCGACCCAGATGCCGGCCTTCGAGAAGGCGATCGCCGCCATTCCCGGCGCCGGCGCGCTCGACAAGGTGCCGTCGTTGCGCGGCCGCATCGTCAGGATCGGCGGCAAGCCGACGAGCGAGGTCGCCGTGCCGTCGGAAGCGCGCTGGGCGGTCGATGGCGACCGCGGCGTCACCTACTCGGCTGTGCCACCCGAGGGCTCGCGCATCGTCGCCGGCGAATGGTGGCCGCCCGACTATCGCGGGCCGCAGCTCATCTCCTTCGACGAGGGGCTGGCGCATGCCTTCGGCCTGAAGCTGGGCGACACCATCACCGTGAACGTACTGGGCCGCGACATCGAGGCCACGATCGCCTCGCTCCGGCGCATCGAATGGACGACGCTCGCCATCAATTTCGTCTTCGTCTATTCGCCCGGCACGCTCGACAAGGCGCCCCACACCTTCCTCGCCACGGTGAAGGCCACGCCCGACGCCGAGGACGCGATCTTCAAAACCGTGACCGACCAGTTCCCCAACGTGACCGTGGTGCGTATCCGCGACGCCATCGAGACGGTGGCCGACGTTTTGGGCAATATCGGTCTGGCCAGCCGGGTCATCGGCTTCCTCAGCATCCTGGCGGGTGTGCTGGTGCTGGCCGGCGCCATGCTCGCCACCCAGCAACGGCGCGTCCATGAGGCCGTGGTCATGAAGGTGCTGGGGGCCACGCGGGCGCGCATTGCCGGCATCTTCGCCTGGGAGTTCGCGGCCCTCGGCCTTGCCACGGCGGTGGCCGCACTCGGCATCGGCACGCTCGGCGCCTATCTGGTGGTGCACCGCCTGATGGGCCTGGACTGGGTTTTCCTGCCCACCGTCGCGGTGGCGGTGGCGCTGGGCGCCATGGCGCTCACCCTGGCTTTCGGCCTGGCCGGCACCCTGGCGGCGCTGCGCCAGCGTCCGCTGGCCCTGCTGCGCAACGAATAGGCGGAAATTTCCCCTCCCTGTGAAAGTAAATCGCAACATTACAAAGCGTTAACGCTATTGATTCACACGCGCTGAGTGACCAAATTGACGATCGAAAGGGGCTCGGTAATGAGGCCCCCTGGAGGCTAGAGACCAAATGGCGGATCCCAACTTCGGCACCTTCAACCGGCCCGGCGCGATTGCCGACCAGGCGTCGTTCGATGTCGGTCTGCGCACCCATATGGTGCGCGTCTACAACTACATGGCTTCGGGGCTCGCTCTGTCGGGCATCGTGGCCTTCGGCCTGTTCAGCTCGGCCGAGCTGGCCAGCCTGTTCTTCCAGGTCCAGGCGGGCCGCGTCGTCGGCCTGAACATCCTGGGCTGGGTCGCGATCTTCGCGCCGCTCGGCCTGTTGCTGCTGACCTCGTTCCGCGCCGCGCAGATGAGCGTGACCGCGGTGCAGGCAGTCTACTGGGCCGTCACGGCACTGATGGGCGTCAGCCTGTCGCTGCTGTTGTTCCGCTACACCGGCGCTTCGGTCGCGCGCACTTTCTTCGTCACGGCCGCCGCCTTCGGCGCGTTGAGCCTCTA
>Ga0193729_1001688_pt1 | contig 11164 bp, 7 predicted proteins | sample U1c2metaG_FD_143036 | JGI IMG/M metagenome (GOLD analysis project Ga0193729, IMG submission 143036) | Soil microbial communities from a riparian zone of the East river system, Colorado, United States - U1c2 | ecosystem: Environmental > Terrestrial > Soil > Riparian zone | place: USA: East River... | reverse complement strand
GCTACTATGAGGAGTTTAAACTTGCAATTCTAGGACGTGGTCCAGATGCTCGTGAGTGGCTGCGCCGGATGGGCCGGGAGTTGAGTTTTGAGGATGAAGCCAAGGTCGCTCAATGGATCGAGAGGGTCCACAGTCAGCGCTTGCGATTGAATTTGGTTGCCGAGTTGGTGGCTCTGGACGATCCAGGAGCCTTGCGGGGCGAACCAGTCGCCGAACCCAGTACTAAGACTACGCACTTCAGTCAGGTACAATCGACTCGCATTGCGGCTGGAAAAAGGCCTCTTCATTCGGAACTAACAAGGCAGTTTCTTGGAGTGAAGGAACGCTCGATGGGCTACCGCCGAGCGTTAGCGCAGTTTCGAGAAATTTGTGGCGACAAGGACGTCGCAGTCTACACCATCGATGACTGTTGGACGTTCCGAAACTGGTTAAGCGATACCAAAGACGAGAAGAAGAGCCAACCACTTGCCGGTCAAACCAAAAACAATAAGCTTAGTGCAGTGTCGTCGTTGTTCTGGTTCGCTATCGAGCGGCGCTACCGGAATGACAACCCTATGCGGGATGTGAAGTACTACTCGAAAAATGAGAACCGCAAGAAATGTCGTCGACTCTACACGGAGCACGAGCTGGCGCGATTGTTCGTAGCTGGCAAGCGCCAGAAGGAGTGGCAATACTGGGCCCCATTGCTCGGTCTTTATGCTGGTCTACGCCTTCGCGAAGCGTTGCAGATTCGGCCCCTTGATGTATCCGATAATTTTGGTACTTGGCACCTCATTGTCCAGCCAGGCCGCGGGCAACGCGTAAAGAGCGGCCAGACCCGCTTAGTGCCGCTTCATCGTGAGCTTATCCGACTTGGATTCATCGAACTGTACCAGGAGGCGGTGAAGGAAGGTCGCGATTGGCTGTTTTCAGACCTACCTCTTATTAAAAGGCCAGGCCGGGCGTTCAAAGCTGCCGATGTGGACCGGATTGCAGTTCCAAGCACAAATTCCGCGACCCAATGGTTCGGGCGCTACTGCAACCGGTGCGGTGTGACTGACCCCAACGTGGACTTCCACGCCTTGCGTGCTACGTTTATCACTTACGGTAGTCAACAGGGGCAGGACTTGTCATTTCGAATGGAAATTGCGGGTCACAGCAAGGGAACCGGTGTTCACCAGAGATATATTTACGATGGTACACCTCTGACAAAGCTGAAAGCTGAAGTTGATTCGATTAATTACCCGATCAGAATTCCGCTTCGCTGATGGTTGCGTCACCGCTACCGCGGCATCTTGCGCCGCCATCGCAGAGTGTCTTCGATCTGCGTGGCCCGATCCCGGGTTGGGCGTCCAACCCAGTTGGAGTTCGGACTTCGCAATTTCGCCCACTAACCGTGAGTGTAGCACGACAATCAGAAATCGCTCCCGTGCGCGGGCCGATATTGTGCTCGATCCGCTACCCTACCGCCCGCGGACCAACAATCTGCTCGGCGAGCATCAGCGACGCGTCGACGATCCCAACCGCGGCGGCTCGACCAGCAAGGTGCCGATGATGACGGTGCCTAATGCCGCCAAGATTCGGCGGCACGACTACTATGGCTCGTTCGAGCGGGTCGAGCGCGGCGTCTATGCCCTCAGCCCGGCCGGCCGGCGCGGGCTCGAGAGTTTCACGCCGCCGGATGGGCGATCTCGGCTCAGAAGATGTTGAGAAAAAGAATGTAGAGCGTGGCCGAGAGCGTGATGGCGGCGGGCAGGGTGAGCACCCATGCCATCAGCAGGTTGCGGATCGTGGCCATCTGCAGGCCCGAGCCGTTGGCCGCCATGGTGCCGGCAACGCCCGAGGACAGCACGTGGGTGGTCGAGACCGGCAGGCCATAGACGTCGGCCGCGGCGATGGTGGCGGCGGCAACCAGCTCGGCCGAGGCGCCCTGGGCGTAGGTCAGGTGACTCTTGCCGATCTTTTCGCCGACCGTGACGACGATGCGCTTCCAGCCGATCATCGTGCCCAGTCCGAGCGCGATCGCCACCGCGATCTTGACCCAGATGGGGATGAAGCGCGTCGCGCTGTCGAGTTCGGCCTTGTAGGTGTTGAGGATGGCGGCGTCGGCCTTACTGAGCGAGCTCTCCTTGTCCTTCATCAGGAAGCGCAGCGCCTCGGAGGCGAGGTACATGTCGTTGCGGATGTTGCCGACGGAGGTGGCCGGGATCTTGGCGATCGAGCCGTACTGGTCGACCTGGGCCGAGATCTCCTTCACCAAGGCGGCCAGCGACACGAAGGTGCCCTCGCTGATCTTGCGCTGCGAGACGAAAAGCGTGACGGCGGGCCGGGGATCGCCCAGCACGTGGTAGCCGGCAGCCTGCTTCTCGATCACCGCCGCCGCTGCAGTCGACGCCGCGGTGAACGATTCGACGTGGCTCGGGGCCGGCGTGCGGTTCAGCGCATAGGCGGTCGGCACCGTGCCGATCAGGATCAGCATGATCAGGCCCATGCCCTTCTGGCCGTCGTTCGAGCCATGCGCGAAGCTCACACCGGTGCAGGTCAGGATCAGGATGCCGCGAATCCACCAGGGCGGCGGCTGGTTGCCCTTGGGCGCGTCGTAGAGCGCGGGATTGCGGACGAGGAACTTCAGGGCGAGCAGCAGGAGTGCGGAGAAGACGAAGCCGACCAGCGGCGACAGCAGCAGCGCGTAGCCGATCTCGGTCGCCTTGCTCCAGTCGACGCCCGAGGTGCCGTCGAGGCCGCGCGACAGCGCATTGGCGATGCCGACGCCGATGATCGAGCCGATCAGGGTGTGCGAGCTGGAGGCGGGCAGGCCGAGCCACCAGGTGCCGAGATTCCAGATGATCGCCGCGATCAGGAGCGCGAACACCATGGCGAAGCCCGCGCTGCTGCCGACCTGCAGGATCAGCTCGACCGGCAGCAGCGAGACGATGCCGAAGGCGACCGCGCCGGTCGAGGTGAGCACGCCCAGGAAGTTGAACGCGCCCGACCAGACGACGGCCATCTCGGCCGGCAGCGAATGGGTGTAGATGACGGTGGCGACGGCGTTGGCCGTGTCGTGGAAGCCGTTCACGAACTCGAAGCCCAGCGCGATCAGCAGGGCGATGAACAGCATCAGGAAAGGCAGGAACGCGGTGACCTTGGTACCGGTCGCGTCGACGTCGGAATAGACGCTATAGGCGACGTAGAGGAGCCCGGCCGCCATTATTCCGCCGAAAATGATCAGCGAAAGCGGGTTGAAGCCCTTGTCTAGGTTCGGTCGCGAGCTGTGTGCTGCCGGCTCGATCGGCGGCGCCTGCAAAGCAGTATCGGCCATGGAAAGTCCCCCGTTAGACCATAATGGCCGGAGTGTCGTGCCGATCCTTGACACGACAATGACAGTCGGATGACCAGTGCTGCAACCGTTGGGCGCGTGGTGCATTATCCGGGCCCATGCGCACCCTCGAGATCGTCCACCGCACGCGCTATGACTATTCGGCCCCGGTGACGCTGGGCGAGCATCGCCTGATGTTCCGGCCGCGCGACAGCCATGATCTGCGCCTGCTGCATACCGGGTTGGCCATCGAGCCGGCCGCCCAGGTGCGCTGGATCCACGACGCGTTCGGCAATTCGATCGCCATCGCCCAGTTCGACGGCACGACCCGGATGCTCGAGTTGACAAGCACCATCCGACTGGAACATTTCGGCCTTCCGCCCGATCTGCCGCCGATCGAGGAGTATGCGCGGAAGCTTCCCTTTGCCTATCTCGCCGAGGAGGCGCCCGACCTGGCGCGCTATGTCGAGCGGCACTATCCCGATCCCAACGCCACGGTGAGCGGCTGGGCCAAGCAGTTCCTGGAAGGCGAGGACGGCACCGATACGTTCGCCATGCTGACGCACATGTGCAAGGGCATCCAGGAGACGCTGAAGTACGCCATGCGCTTCGAAGCGGGGACGCAGCCGCCCGCCGTCACGCTGGAGAGCGGCGGCGGCACTTGCCGTGACTATGCGCTGCTGATGATGGAGGGGGTGCGCGCGATGGGCCTCGCGGCGCGGTTCATCACAGGATACCTCTACGATCCCGCACTGGACGATGCCGCCGGCGGCGCTTCGAGCCCGGCCCACCCGCATGCCTGGATGGAGGTCTATCTGCCGGGCGCCGGCTGGGTCGAGTTCGATCCGACCAATGGCATCATCGGCACGGAACGCCTGATCCGCGTCGCGGTTGGCCGAGATCCCGAGCAAGCCATGCCGATCAAGGGCACCTTCACCGGCGCGGCCGACATTTCGATCAACGCGCTGGTCGACGTCCAGGTGCGGACGCTGTTGCCGGGGCCGGATGCGCCGGCCGAAGTGCCCGCGCCGCCGCCGACGGCGCCGGCCATGGCGCCCATCACGCAATCGTAAACAGCCGCTCAGTGGCTTCCGTGCCACAGTTCGGCATCCTAGGGAGGATGCCGATGATGAAGACTCGCCTGCTTGCTGGTTGCATTGCCGCTGCCGTCGCTTTCATCGTCGCGGCCACGGCCATGGCGCAGAGCCCGCCGACGCGGCTGCGCGGCTCGATTGCCGCCAACGACGGCAAGACCGTCACCATCGCCACGCGCGAGGGCACCCAGGTGCCGGTGAAGCTCGCCGACAATTGGGGCGTCATGCTGGTGAGCCCGGTCAGCATGGCCGACATCAAGGAAAACAGCTTCGTCGGCATCGCCTCGATGAAGGGCCCGGACGGTTCGCTGAACGCACTCGAGGTGCTGGTCTTTCCGGAGGCGGCGCGCGGCACCGGCGAAGGCCACTATCCGTGGGATCTGCAGCCTGAGAGCATGATGACCAACGCCACCGTGGCCACGGTCGCCAAGTCGCCGGATGGCGACGTGCTCACGCTCAAGTACAAGGACGGCACGCAGACCATCAAGGTGAAGCCGGGTACGCCGATCGTCACCTTTGCGCCGGGCGACAAGGCCGACGCCAAGGTCGGAGCCAAGGTGTTCCTGGGTGCCACCAAGGGTGCCGACGGCAATCTTACGGCCGGCCGCTTGCTGGTTGGCAAGGATGGGACGGCGCCGCCGATGTAAGACCGGCTCGCGCTACAGGCGCCAGAGCGTCACGCCGGCCGGCGTCGATTTCCGGTCGAGCAGGGCGGGGATGTCGGCCACGAAACCGCCGGCGGGGTGGAGCAGGCCGCTCACCAGTGCCCAGCCGCCGTCATGATAGGCTCGATGGGCGACCGCCAGCACGAGGGCGTCGGCGGGCTTGAGCTCGCCAAGCGCTGTCAACGACAGGCCGTATTCCTCGTGCAGCAGATCGCCGTCGGCCATTGGATCATGCAGCTGTACGGCAATGCCGAAATCCTCCAGCTCGCGCACGATGTCGACCACGCGGGTGTTGCGGATGTCCGGCACGTTCTCCTTGAAGGTGACGCCCAGCACCGTCACGAGAGGCCGGCCATTGCGCGCACCGCGCATGATGCTGCGGGCCACGCGATTGGCGACATAGACGCCCATGCCGTCGTTGACCCGCCGGCCCGAATGGATGACCTCCGGATGGTAGCCGACCGACTCGGCCTTGTGCGCGATGTAGAAAGGGTCGACGCCGATACAGTGGCCGCCGACCAGGCCTGGCCGGAACGGCAGGAAGTTCCACTTGGTGCCGGCGGCGTGCAGGACGTCCTGGGTGTCGACGCCCAGCCGGTCGCAGATCAGGGCGACCTCGTTGATCAGCGCGATGTTGACGTCGCGCTGGGTGTTCTCCAACACCTTGGCAAATTCGGCGACCCGGATCGAGGGCGCCCGGTGGGTGCCGGCCTTGACGACACTGCGATACACGGCATCGACGATCTCGAGCGTTTCAGGCGTGTCGGCGGAGACGATCTTCAGGATGTTGTCGAAGCGCCGCTCGCGGTCGCCGGGATTTATGCGTTCGGGCGAATAGCCGACGTTGAAGTCGGTCTTCCATCGCAGGCCGGACGCGCTCTCCAATGCCGGAATGCAGATCTCTTCGGTGACGCCGGGATAGACCGTCGATTCATAGACCACGATATCGCCGGGCTTGAGCACCGAGCCGATCGTCGTCGAGGCGCTCTTTAGAGGTTCAAGGTTGGGCTGCTTGCTGGCGTGGATCGGCGTCGGCACCGTCACGATGTGGAAGTCCGCGGCCGCGAGGTCTTTTGCCGAGGCCGAAAAACGCAGGCTGGCGGCCGCGAGGCCGGCAGGCTCGACTTCGCCTGTGCGATCGTGGCCGCGCGCAAGCTCGGCGATGCGCCGTTCGTCGATGTCATAGGCGACCACAGGGACGGCCGATCGCGCGAAGGCCGCTGCCGCCGGCAGTCCGACATAGCCAAGGCCGATTACGGAGATTTTGCGCTTGTGGCTCATCCAGTGGATCTTTGATCAAGGCCTCGGCGGATCGTAACACGAGCAGGGCTTTGACATTGTTCTTCAGTACAGCGTGAGCGCGGTCAAAAAGGCTGATCAGCAATCTGGATGATCACTTACGTCCGCTTCTGGGTTTGCTGATTTTTGGCGGTGAGAATCTGGCTGCCGCGCCTGATTGCCAGGCGGTCCTGACGGCTTGCGCAGCACTAAGGTGTGGAGTTCTTCTCAGGTTGACTTTTCAAGTCGACTTTCGAATAGCGTTCGGTTTCGTTCTGTCGTTGTTTCCTTGGCGCCTCCACGATGCTTTGTTTCTTGCCTCACTTAGGGTATGCTATATGTGCTTGGTGCTACAAATGGTGTGTCTGCAACAATATGCAGTGTGACGGTTGTTTTCGTCGGAATCGCTTAGGCTCGGCAGGTATCGCAAAGCGACGGTCACTTCGCCGCGCAGGTGCCCGTCGGCCAAGCAAATCCCAAGGTCCAGCGTTGCAGGCCGCGATCGCCCAGAATTCGACGGCGACCTTCAGCTCGGTCAAATTGACTTAACGAACCGATCACCAGCCACGGCGGTCAACCTCATGCCGGTCGATTTTGTCATCGCAAACAAAACGAAATCGGATCCAGTTGAAACTCTTCGCCTGTGGGAAAGCGATCATGAAAAAATGCCACCTCTTCGACTGGTGGAAGTGAGGGTGGGGTTATGACAGATGCATGCAATTTGAAAACGTCGGGATCGTCAAAGTTGGTTAAGGAGTCGGGGCGGCTTTATCGGTTCTACGCTTTCACATTGGCGGCGTCTGTTAGTTGCGCAGGATGGACCACGCCATCATTCGGTCAAGTAACTACTCCCGTCATATCGCCCGCGGTTCCGAGTGAGGCCCCCGCCAATGTACCTCCTACCACCGAGGAGTTGGGCATTCCCTTGGGGTCGTTCCGGCTTTATCCGACTTTGGATATTCGTGCCGGTTACGACACGAACGTCTTTGCCCAGCCGGCAGGACAGCAAACGGGCTCTGCCTACGAAGCGATCAGTCCTTCGCTGCAAGTCCGGTCGGACTGGAACAACCATATGCTCAATTTCGGCGCCTTTGGCGCGTTCGGCTTCTACAACAATGCTACGGCTCAGAACTATCAGAACTTCGGTTTCAACACGGACGGCAGGGTCGACATCCAGAGGGACTGGAATTTAAGCGCAAGCGCCGCTTTCACAGGCACAACCGAACTGCTCGGCACTCCTGACGTGGCTCAGTCTGTGTCGCCATCGGTCGTGTATGCGGTGCCCCTAAGCTTATCGATGTTTCAGCGTTTTAACCGGCTATTCTATCAGGCCACCGGCACCGCCACCGGTTTACGCTACTCGGACTCCAGCCAGCTCAACACGAGCGCCCTTCCTGGTAGCAGCCGAGATCGCAACGAATTTGGCGAGACCTTGCGGGCCGGCTATGAACTTTACGAGGGCTTCGATTTCTGGGTGCAGGGTGGGCTAAATCAACGCAGCTACCTGCAGTACATCAACATCGCTGGCCAGCAGCGCGATTCCAGCGGTTGGTCGGTCGTGGGCGGGTCAACGCTCGATTTGGGTGGTATCAGTAAGCTTGAAGGGTTCGTCGGCTATACGCAGCAGAACTACTTCAATCCGGGTATTACCACGGGAGCCGTGACTTTCGGTTTGGGTGGCACCTGGAATGGCTATCAGCCCTTGATTGTGCGTCCATTCGTCCTTCGATCCATCAATGAAACAGTGTTCACCAACTATCAGGACTATCTGTCGACTACGATTGGCGCCGAGTTCATCTACACCATTCACAGCGACTGGCAGTTGAATGCCGGAACTTCGTTCAGCCTCCTTGACTACACACCGGTCCCCGGTACAACGGGTACTTTTCAACACACTGACAATTTCTACCGTCTTTCACTTGGGTTATTGTATTCCTTGCGGCCTCAGATTCAGATTGGCCCGCTCTACGAATTTAGCGCAGCCTCTGGACCCGATCCGAACACCAGTCAAAACTTTACTCGTCATACCATTATGTTCAGGCTCGTTGCTAAGCAGTGAGGTGAGACTGTTTACGACTGGGACGAGCCGGGTGCATGAAACTCGCCTAATGTTTCGTCCCCCAACATATTGATACTTCCGAGCTTGGTGCTTAATCGCGGCGGTCTGAGCCCTGTCGCTGATGCTGTCCTTGGGTATATCTTGACCGTTTGCGATATCAATCCAACCATACGTTCAAACATAGGTCTAGAGTTTAAAAGAGAACGCGGCGCGAGGCTACCCAACCTGTTTTGGGTGACCGTTTTGACGCGAAGCGGCGGTACGCTTAAAAGTAATGGACACTCATGTTCCGCAGCTGGCTTAGTCGGGTCGAGTTGCCATCCGCCGCCGTTGCGGACGGCCGAGCTATCTATGCCATCGGCGACATTCACGGTCGACTCGATCTAATCACCGAGTTGCTAACGAAGATTGCCGACGATGCCGGGCAGCATCCCGAAGACCGTGAACGCCGGCTGATTTTTCTTGGCGACTATATCGACCGAGGCATGCAAAGCCGTGGTGTCGTCGAAACCCTGTTGAGCAAGCCTTGGTCGGGTTTCGACAGCACATTTCTAATGGGCAATCACGAAGAGGGCATGCTTGATTTTTTGCGGGGCCGCAGCGACGGAAGCGCGTGGCTTTCGTACGGAGGGGTGGAAACGCTACTTTCCTACGGCGTCGCCGTGCGGCGTTTGCCGCCAGATGGATCGGCAACAAGGGAGTTGAGGGAGGCCCTTCGCCAGGCGGTCCCGGTAACGCACGTAGACTTCTTGAGTAGTTGCGTCCTCAGCCACACGGAGGGTGACTACGTGTTTGTACATGCAGGTGTTCGGCCTGGCCGGACCATGGAACAGCAAACACGCGACGATCTGCTATGGATTCGAGACGATTTTCTGCGTGCACGGTTACCTTTGCCGGGCAAGGTCGTGGTGCATGGTCACACGATCTGCGAGGTGCCTCAGGATTTGGGCTATCGCATCGACATCGATACTGGCGCTTTCGCCAGTGGCCGGCTGACCTGCCTGGTGATCAGAGGCAGGACTCGACGTTTCCTCAACACGGGAGCCCCGTGTTGACGTGAGCGGTTAGCGCGGTCTTTCTGAACTTCACGTCTTGGGTACCGGAAGCTGCAGAAGCAAGGCGCTTGGCTGGTAAGTCACCCAAGACGGGCCTGCGCCGTAGCCTGCGAACAATCGCCGCAGAACTGGCCGCGCTCGGACATCTCGCTCCGTCGGGGCAACCTTACCGCGCCAGTAGCATCGGCCACATGCTCGCGGCCTGAACGCGTTGGCGTTAGCTGATGGCGGCAACTTTGCGGAGCATAGGTGCCGGCCTACGGCCGAAATGGCCCTTGAAAGGTGGCGACGCGCGGAGCGTCATCGCCAAAAGGAGTGCGCTTGATCGGCATTCTCAAGACATTCATTTATACATAACACGACTAGAAATTGCTCAGAAATGGCCGACTGCGATCAGGGTAGATATGCGACATTGCACGTTCCGGAGCAGGTCGAGCATGCTATCAAGTTATCAGGCTTAAAGTCTGCCAACGGTTCCCAAGCCGTTCGTTGAAGCCCTTCCCACACACACCCGAGGCTTCGACCAGACACCCACAGGCGGACTACCTAAGGAAGGCCGGTCGTTCGAGCGACCGGCCTTTCGTCTTTCCAGACTCGCCGATAGGCGACTCCGTGCGCGCAGGCGGCGTGCTGGCGAGTTACACCGGATCTACAAATGCGATTTACCAAGCGTCGAACTCTAGGTAAGGAACCTTCACGATGCACGGGAGGGGTCCTGAGCATCGAACATTTGGGACTGAACTTTTAGTGTGTGGGAAATCGCCTCGTTGTTTGAAGACGGGGCAAGGGGCTAGCCGACAGGAGCGAGGGTCATCGTTCCTGTCGGCAAGGTTCGAATTTGGGATCCAATCGAAGCGTCTGACGATGTGATCGACATCACAGCGTCCCCGGTGCTATCGACGTGATGTGTGGAAGGCCCTGATGTCCGAACGGTAGGGGTATCGTTCGCCAGCTTCAGGGTAGAGCAGTTGGGGGAGTGGGTGATGAGACAGCCTGATGCACGCCTTGGGCGTGGATGCTCATCTGTTGGGAACTTAGATCGATTGCCAGCCATGCCGGCGCTGCCCGAGCGAGAGAAGACGTTCGGTCAAAACGACAAGCTCGCACCGGGCCAACCGGCCGCGCCGGCCACCATCGGCCAAGCCGAAATTCGCCGCGTCGTCCTCGTCGAAAGTGACCAATATTATCGCGAGGTCCTGGCCTTCGAGCTATTGCGCCAAGGCTTTGTCGTTCACGCTTTCCCCGATGGCGCGTCGCTGCTTGGCTCGCTTGCTATCGCGGTCAATGCCGACCTTGCCGTGCTCGATTGGGACCTGCGAAAGATGCCGGGCATAAAGCTACTGGCCGAACTGCGCCAGCATGGCCTCAACCTGCCCGTCGTGTTCCTGGCCGGCAGGTTCATTCGAGATAACGAGCACGAACGATTGCAGCTCGCCCCGCGGGAAGCCCTGAATGCCGACGAATGCATGGCGTTCGACCACGGCGCCGTCGACTTCATTTCCAAGTCACGTGACAGGCAAGTCCTCGTCAGGCGGCTGAGGAACGTGGTCGAACTCGTCAAGCCCAAGGCCGACGTTGCGGTCGAGGAGCGCGTGGCGTGCGACAAGCTCGTGCTGAACACGGAAATCAGCCGCGCCTTCTGGAAAGGGGTCGATGTCGACCTCACACTCGGCGAATACAAGCTCGTCCATCTGCTGGTGTCGAAGGCCGGCTCTTTC
>Ga0193729_1001687_pt1 | contig 11172 bp, 10 predicted proteins | sample U1c2metaG_FD_143036 | JGI IMG/M metagenome (GOLD analysis project Ga0193729, IMG submission 143036) | Soil microbial communities from a riparian zone of the East river system, Colorado, United States - U1c2 | ecosystem: Environmental > Terrestrial > Soil > Riparian zone | place: USA: East River... | reverse complement strand
TCAGCGCGAATCATTCGACGCAGAAGTGCGCGTCCGAAACTGTGAAGACGAAGAGCGGGCCGCGATGATTAGTTGCGCCGCGCGCGAATTGTTCGAAGAAGTTGGAGTGTTACTCGCACGTGGATCGAAGACCCTGACCGTTGGTCAACGCGCTTCGCTCTTCGACGATCTCGAATCAAACCGGGTGACATGGCCGCAGCTGCTCGATCATTTTGGATTGCAGCTCGACGCCAATGATTTCACGTTTGCGGGTCGCTGGCTTACCCCGCCGTTTGCGCCGCGAAGGTTCGACACCTGGTTCTTTCTCGTCAACTGTCCTGCCAAGCAAGAGCCGCGGGTTACTAAAGATTCAGAATTGGAAAGTGGTGAATGGATCGCTGCGCGTGACGCCTACGAACAGTGGCGGCGAAGCGAAATCATCGTGGTGCCGCCGGTGCTGCACGTGATGAAGACTCTTGCGGCGGGATTGACCGGCGATCTCGTTGAGCGGTTTCTTTCGATTCCCGAAGCCCACGGCGAACCGACGCGCCGCATCGAATTTCATCCGAATTACATCTGCTTTCCGGTGCGCACGCCGACCAAGCCTCCGGCGACCCACACGAATTGCTATCTCATCTATACAACGAAAGAAATTCTGGTCGTTGATCCCGGATCGCCTTATGAAGATGAGCAGAAAGCCCTGGCAGAGTGCGTCGATGATTTGATCGGGGGAGGAAGAGAAGTGCGAGAAATTGTGCTGACCCATGTTCATCCCGATCACGTTGCCGGCGTGAATGCTTTGAATGATTATCTCGAAAAGAATCACAGTCGACGGATCCCGTTAGCGGCGCACCGCCTGACCGCTGAATCATTAAAGAGTCAATTCGATGTCGATCGTTTCATCGAAGACGATGAAGTAATAGTTCTCGATGGGTATCCCTCAATTCAGTTACGCGCGCTGCACACGCCCGGTCATGCGCGCGGCCACCTTTGCTTTCATGACGAACGCACCGGCGCTCTGATTTCCGGCGACAACATAGTTGGCTATGGATCCGTGCTGATCGATCCGCCAGAGGGAAACATGCGTGAATATCTCGGGTCACTCGCGCGCATGCGGGCGCTGTCTAAACTCTCTGTTTTATTTGGAGGGCATGGACCAGCGATCGCAAATCCTCACGAGAAGATCGACAAATACATCGCGCATCGACTGAAACGCGAAGAACTGATCCTCGCCGCCGTTCGTGAAGGCAAATCCAATCCCCAGGAGATCGTCACGCGTGTGTACACCGACGTGTCGCCAAAGGCGCACGCGATGGCTGAGCGCGCGGTGCTGGCACATTTGGAGAAGTTGGAAGCGGATGGGGTAGTCGTGCGTGACTCGTCAGGAAAATACAAATCCTCATAAATCGGCCACAAATTTGGAGAGCGCCGGCTTGACGGCGCTTTGGATTCTTCATGGTCCTTTACGCCCTTGCATGAGGGGTTTTCTTGCAAAGGCGCGAAACCGCAAAGAACAAAAGCGGCGTCAAGCCGCCGCACTCGAAATCGCTCCGCGTTTCATTTTGTAGAGCTTGCGCACTACAATCGAACCATGGAACGAGCAAGGACTTTAGGCGAACTCAAAGCGAGTGGCTATCAGAGCATCTCAGTCAAAGACGAGATGCGCGCGAATCTGATTTGCAAACTCAAGCGGCGCGAGAAACTGTTTCCCGGCATTGTTGGCTATGACGAGACAGTTGTTCCGCAGCTCATCAATGCGATCCTCGCCCGGCACAATTTGATTCTGCTGGGCCTGCGCGGCCAGGCTAAGAGCCGCATCATTCGCCAGCTTACAAATCTTCTCAACGATCAGATTCCGATCATTGCCGGTTCGGAAGTTAACGATGATCCTTCTCATCCAATCAGCGCTTATGGCCGGCAAACGATTGAGTTGCATCAGGAATCGGCGCCGATCGCCTGGATCGGCCGCGATGCGCGCTTTGTCGAAAAGTTGGCTACGCCTGACGTCACCATCGCCGACGTGATCGGCGACGTCGATCCGATTAAGGCGGCAAAAGGCGGGCACCTGCTGAGCGACGAACTGACGATTCATTATGGTCTGTTGCCGCGCGCGAATCGGGGCATCTTTGCGATTAACGAGCTGCCCGATCTCGCCGGCAAAATTCAGGTTGGCCTCTTCAACATCATGCAGGAAGGCGACGTGCAGATTAAGGGTTATCCCGTGCGCCTGCCACTGGATGTGATGCTGGTATTTTCGGCGAACCCGGAAGATTACACGGCGCGCGGCAAGATAATTTCGCCTTTGAAAGATCGAATCGGCGCAGAGATCTCGACCCACTATCCGAAAGAGATTGAGCTCGGCGTCGAGATTACCAGGCAGGAAGCCTGGACCACGCGCGATGGCTTGCAGGACCGTCTGACGATTCCGGATTTCATTCGCGAGGCTATTGAACAGATAGCCTTTGAAGCCCGCGACGATCAGCGGATCGATAAGCACTCCGGCGTCTCGCAGCGTCTGCCGATTACGGTGATGGAGTCCGTCGTTTCCAACGCCGAACGCCGGGCGTTAATGACGGACGAGCAACAGATCGTCCCGCGCATCGCGGACATCTACGCGGCGATTCCTTCGATGACCGGCAAGATGGAACTTGAATATGAAGGCGAGCAGATCGGCGCTCAGCGCATCGCGAAGGATTTGATCAAGCGCGCTGCCGGAGAAATCTTTGAAGGCTATTTCGTCGGCATCGACTTCGCGAAGACCGTCGCCTGGTTCGATCAAGGCAACAACGTGCGGCTGGCTGACACGGCTTCAGCTGAAGAGTGCATGCTGCTGCTCGAATCCGCGCCCGAATTGATCGAAACGGCACTGATTCCTTTCGACTTTGATCGAAAAGACGAAGCGCAAACAATCGCGGCTTGCGAATTCGCCCTGGAAGGTCTATACGCCGAAAACAAAATCAGCCGGAATGAAGAAGGCGGCTACACGGCGGTGACGAAAGCGAAGAAGGATCGGCGGGGAATGATCTATGACGATCTGACGGAGAGTGGGAGATATAGCTGAGAAGGAATTGGCCGCAGATGAACGCGGATAGACGCGGATTAAAACATAAGGAATTAACAGAGACGATTATCGGCGTCTTCTACGAAGTGTATAACGAACTTGGCCACGGTTTTCTTGAGTCAGTTTACGAGAGAGCTTTCGAAGTCGCACTCACTTCGAAAGGCTTTAATGTACTGCGGCAGATCGAGATTCCAGTATGGTTTCGCCGGCAAAAAGTCGGCGACTTCACCGCAGATGTCTTGGTCGACAAACGTGTACTCTTAGAATTGAAAGCGGCGCGAACGCTCGACTCATCTCACGAAGCGCAACTGCTCAACTATTTGCGGGCTACCGAGATCGAAGTCGGGATATTGTTCAACTTCGGCATCAAACCTGAGTTCCGGCGACTCGCGTTCGATAACTCTCGAAAGCAAGTCCAGCATTTTGGGGAAATTTCGATTGCGGCTCTATTGAAGCCGAGCGATTGAGGATGCAGTAGGAGTTCTTTTCCTCAGTCGATGCCTTATCTGCGTCTATCCGCGTTCATCCGCGGCTGATTATTATGCGTTTCACTCGTTACTCAAAATTCAACGGCCTCGACGTTTACGGTCTGAATCTCGGCGACCTGATGGAAGGTCTGTCTGATTCTCTGCTTTATTCCGGCTACGACGATGATTATTACTGGACGCGTGAGCGCGCTGAGCAGGACACGTCGCTCGACGGGCTGCGGCGCGCGTTGCTGCAGGCGCTGATGGATCAGGGGATGTTGAGTCAGCATCAGATTCAGCAGATGCTCGATGAGAATGAAGGTAAGTACCAGGGTTCGCAGCTTCAGGAGATGCTGAACCAGTTGATCGAGCGGCTGGTTGAAGGGGGTTACCTGACTCTTCATGAAGAACAAACCGAGCAGCGGCGTGACACGATGGGCGGCAACGGACAGGGGCGAGTCGAAGAGCCTTTGCCGCGCAACGTGAAGTTCGAGGTCACGGAAAAGGGTCTCGATTTTCTTGGTTACAAAACTCTGCGCAATCTGCTGGGAAGTTTGGGGAAGAGTTCGATGGGGCGACACGATACGTCGCACCTGGCGACGGGCGTGGAAGCCGAAAGTGCCAGCAAGCCTTACGAGTTTGGCGACACGATTAATCTCGATGTGAACACAACGCTGCTCTCTGCGATTCAGCGCGAGGGATTAAGCGTTCCAATCAATCTTGAATACAAAGATCTGCACGTCCATCAATGCGACTATCAATCGTCGTGCGCGACTGTGGTCATGCTCGATTGTTCGCACTCAATGATTCTCTATGGCGAAGACAGGTTCACGCCCGCAAAGAAAGTCGCGCTGGCTCTTGGTCATTTGATTCGCACGCAATACCCGGGTGATTCTCTGAAGATCGTTTTGTTTCATGACTCAGCAGAAGAACTGCCGCTGGCAAAGCTCGCGACGACGCAGGTTGGTCCATATCACACGAACACTGCCGAGGGTTTGCGGCTGGCGCGGCGCCTTCTGCAAGCGCAACGCAAAGACATGAAGCAGATCGTGATGGTAACGGATGGAAAGCCGACCGCTTGTTTCGTCGAAGAAGGAGCGCCGACATCCTTGTCGGCGGCTCGCCGGCATCCTGCCGGCGCGAAGCAAGATGCGGGCAGGGATGCCCGCGAACCGCAGGCAGGGATGCCTGCGCTCCCACGCAGAATCTATAAGAATTCGATGGGCGGCGATCCATTCGTGATGGATGCGACCTTCCGCGAAGTCCAAGCCTGTCGCAAAGCGGGCATCATGATCAATACGTTCATGCTCGCCAGCGATTATTATCTGGTCGAATTCGTAAAGCAGATGACCGCAATGACGAACGGCAAAGCTTACTTTGCCAATCCAAACAATCTTTCACAGTTTGTGCTGATCGATTTTCTGCGGCGGCGCAAGAGCCGCGTCAAGTAAGGCGTAGTGGCCAGTGGCCATGAAGTCAGTACCGGGAGCGATAGCGACCGGGTCGCAGTTCAGCGTGCAGATCGAGATTGCGAGATTACTACCCAGTCGCTATCGCTCCCGGTACTGACCTCATCGCCGATTAGCTATCTCACTCGAAAGTAATAAACACCCGCGCTTTGCTTCGTCTCATCATCACTCCGCGTTAGCGATACTTGATAGTCTCCGGAGTTTATCCCACTCGCAGGGACATCCAGTACCAATTTGTCTTCTGCTCGCTTGATCGCGTTTGCGGAGAATACGGATTCGCCGGACAGGGTGGTGACGTTGACATCATAGAATTCAGCCGCCGGCTGATCCAGGATAATTTCGAACCGCACGACATCTCTATTTGCATTGGTAATCACCGGCGACGAATCGATCGGGGTGTTTGCAGTGAGCACCACACTGGGCGTTAACGAATCGTGCAAAGGCAGTTCCGGCGACTGTTCGTTGTGCGCCGGCGCTGGTGCGTTCGTCGAATGATGCATGACTTGTGGCGTAGCCGTCGCGGCAGGTCTCGGCGGAACGCGTTTTGGAATCCAGTGCGCAATGCGCGAATTATCCTTCGTCACCAGCAGAACAGTTGCCAACACAATTAACAGAATCAGGGCCGCAAACGCGTATTTCCACACGGCTTGATTGATGTTGATTAAGTTCCTGATTCGTTGGATGAGTGAATGCTCGGTCGTCTTAGTCCTGAACCGATCGCCCAAAGCCGTCGACACTTCGAGAGCCTGCTTTCTATCAAGGGTCAACAGGAATCGTTCTCGAAGTATTTGTTGCTCTCGATTGCTGACACGCATCGACGCGTATTCGTCGCACAATTCCAGCTCAGCCAGGCGCACGCGCGCGGCCAGGTCCTCGTCCGTGAACAACTGTTCTTCGAAATGCGATTGGTCGCCGCCGGTCAATTCGCCCAGCAGGAAACGACGAATCGTTTCATCGGAGATGGGTTGTTGATGATTCTTAATCATTGAGTGTTGGTAAGTGGCTCTCCCTCACCGTCCCACCCCCTGGGGTCGGGCTTCTGATACGTTATGCAAACATCGCTCGATGCATGTTTGTAATTTTTCTCTTATGCGCAGCGCGCGCAGGCGCAAGCTGCTCGCCTTGATTCCCATTTCGCGGGCAATCACTTTGCGCAAATCAATCTTGGCTTGCTTGTTTTCAGCGTAGTAACGCTCGATCAGTTGACGAGAATACGGCGCGAGCTGCGCGAGACAATTGTCGAGGCACAAATGAATTTCTTCGCGCGCCTGAACATCTTCAGCCGTTAGTATTAACCGCGGCGGTGGCGGCCGCCTGAGATATTCGTGGTGGACGTTATTCATCACGCCGAGGAAATACAGCGCCTTATCGCCACGATACGTCTCGTGAATATCCGTAACCCGGCGGGCAACTCGATCGATCGTTTCGTCGGCGAGTTCCTCAGCTAAGGTGCAACCGCGCGAAGCCAGAATCGTAATCAGTCGCCAGCGGATTTGTTCGTAGAGGAATCCAGCGCGCTCGCGATCCGCATCAAGCCAACTGAGCAGCCGATCGAGATCCTGCTGCCCGAGTTCCCTGAGCTTTTTCGCGGCTGACATGACAAGTTCGACATGTTTGATGAAGGCAACGTGGTCGCGTTGCCTTCACCTCAGTCCTTGCTACTGCTTGACGACAGCTGAGATGGCGACAGTCTTTTCATCCTTCTGACCCGCCATCTTGACTGTGACCTTGCCGGCCTTCTCGTCAACGCTCACCACGGTTGCTTCCGTCGATGAACCGTTGGTGGTGACCTTTACCTTGTCACCTGCTTTGAATTGCAGCGACGCGGCCGGGCTGGCGGCCGGAGACGCCGGGGCCGCAGGCGTTGCCGGCGCCGGGGTGGCCGCGGCCGGCTTGTTATCGTTGCTGCTGTTAGCGTTTTCGGTGCTGGATTCGCACGCTGTCAAAGCCAGCGCCAGCAAAGCTATTGCGAAAATCTTCATCATGATCGTCCTCCCTAAGTACGCTTCCGAAAGAAGCATTGTTCGATTCTCGCCGGTGAATGTAGAAAACGGGCGAAACGTTTCATGCTTAGGAAGAAAAAAGTTTGTGGGGGGCGATCAGAGGAAAGGAAGGATTGGCGGGCAACGATGGTGTGCTTTAGCCGCGTTAACGCGGCTTGCCCGAAGGGTTATTAGACCGGGCGTTTTACGCCCGGGTTCATAGAACACGGAAATTCTCGAGCCCGTTTTAACGGGCTTATGCCTGAGGCTTTAGCTGTGGTGCTGTTGATGAGAAGCACGCTAACGTTCGACGTGTTCGGTTGTCCCCAGCGCTAAAAGCGCTGGTCTGGTCTATGAACCCTGCGGGCAAGCCCTCTGAAAGACGGCTACATGACAAAACGATGATCATCCACTCTTCTTCTCAGCACTGAAGTCATACGTCAGGTAAAGTTTGAGTGTGCCTTCCTGAACTTCTGAGCGGACGTCTTTCACTATCGCCTTCACGGTGCCGCCGCTTACCTGGACCGGCAACGATAGTGACAGTTGTGAGACTGGGAGCACTTCGAATGGATTCAGCTGTTCGGCAATTGCGCGGCGAACAAACGCAACCACCAGTGTAGTAACGATCGGCGATACACCGTCGAGCTCTACGTCTTCAACATTTAATGCGCCGAAGACAGTCTGCCGGGAGGCGTCGAACGATAGATCGACGGTCGCTTTGCCAGTGCCTTTGAATTGAACGCACTGGGTCAACACACTATAGCTGCCGGCGAATGCCAGCGGCGCCACGATTTTGCCGCCCGTAAACCGCACGCCGGTTTTTACGTTGCCGCCTTCCGAATTCAACGTGACGACGTTGTTGCAAGAGTTCTGAAACACCGCGGGTTGGATGAATGACTGCGATTGATTTTGTGAAAGTTTGAGTTGCGGTGGGCCCAGCTTATTGAAGATCGTGCCCAGCAGCGAGTCGAAAAACTTTTCATCAATCGTGACGGTGACGGTTCCGGACGTATCCGCACTGGAATCAGGCGGCCTGAGCGGAGTGCCCGGCAGGCCGCGTGTACGTGGCGAACCAAGAAAATAGACGGTCGCCAACCCACCGACGAGCAAGCCAATGAAAAGAAGCAGGATCGATTTTTTCATCGTTATGGATTTGTCGAAGCTGTCGGCGCCGGCGATGCCCCTGACGCGCCCGCATTCATCGCTTTCAGCACTGACATAATCGCACTGGTTAGGGCATCGATCTGCTGGCGAATTTTCTCCGGCGGAACTTGATCGTAACCAGCGGGCGTTTGAAACATCGTCGCATCGACATCAGTTTTGATGTCGCGCATTTCAGCAATGGCTCGGGCGGCGTTAACGCCTTTTACGTCGCCGGAGCTTTGAGCGTTCAGCTCAGCTCGCAGCGGCAATCCCGTTTCTTTATCAACATACACGAAAGCTTCGGCCTTCACTTCACCGGCCTTGGTATTAGTGTTCGTCTCGGCACTGTAACGATACTTCTCGGCGGCGCGACCATTCATCGTATCGTCGCCCACGCGTTCGACGCCTTTTCTGCTCTTCAAGTCTTCAACGACTTGTCCTGGCGTCAGTAATTTCTGGAACTGAACGCCCGTAGCTTCTTTCGTTAGCTCGGCGTACTGCTTTCGCGCGGGCAAAATCACGTAATGATGGTTGTCGTGATCGAGATAGATCAACGGCGACCCGTCCGGCAATTTGAATTCCACGCGGCGATCATCACCGCTGCGGGCGACCTGCAGATTCAACGATGGAATACCGATCGCTTTGTCACCGCCCTGAGTCTCGATACTGAAGACCAGCGTGGCCGAGTATTTGTCGGGCTCACGGGTGTTGATTGACGGACCGCTGTTGTCGGAACTCGAGTTGAAGTTGTTGTTGCTCATCGCAGAGTTCGCGTTGTTGTTCGAGTTCGCATTCGCGTTTACATTCGAATTTATGTTTCGTGCGGGCTGACACGCGAATGCCAGGACTGTGATGGCTGTGATGAGTCCCACTTCAGATACACGTCTTAAATCGATTTGTCGCATAACACACCTCTTGAAGCGTCTGCTTATGACGCCATGATTGGACGAGCTGAAGGGGAACGACCTCAAGAATACCACGCGATTGGTTCTATTTGAAGAATGCGAATATTTGACTCGCGTTCAATGTTCCGGTAAAAGGCCTCTGCCGATTAACTTCTAAGAAGGATGAACATCACCCGATGAAAAATGCGCTCGCGATTATGGCTCTGGTTCTGGTGGTTGCAGCGTGCAACCTGACCAACAAGCTGAAAACAAGCAGTAACTCTAATTCGTCTTCATCTTCGTCGAGCAACCCGACGAAGATCGGCGACGATCCGGTTGAAAAGCCGGCGCCGACCTCCGCGCAAATGGCCGCCATCGCGAACGGACAGGACGTGAAATGGGACCAGCAGGGGATCTCATGGACATTGCCGGCGGGCTGGAAAAAACAGGACGTCTCGACGAATAGTTTTTCGTATGGAGGCAACGGAGCGTTTTTGATCGTTAGTCTTTCGCCGATGGCTCCCGATTTTCCGGCTGACATGAGCCTCAACGCAACACACGAAAGCGCGAAGGTCAGGCAGAAGAACGGCGAAGTGGATGAAATAAAGTGGCTGGAGCTTGACGGAGCCCGCGGCGTCGAATTTCGCGAGTCAAAGCCACAGATGGCGGATGACATACGACGGTTGCAATGGATGACCTATCGAAAGTTCGGCGGGCAAACCCAACTGGTGAATTTCATTCTCTCAACCAGCGGCGGAAAGTTTGATAGCCGATCGGATGAGCTGTACGGGATTTTATTTTCGACGAAGATTGTCCACTGAGGGAAGGGCAACGCGCAAAGAGCAAAGAGCAAAGAGCAAAGAGCTAAGGGCAAAGAGCAATGAGGCCCCACTTCAGATTTGAAGATTTAGAAATCTGGCAGCTCGCAAAGATTCTTGCCGCGAAGTTTCATAAGCTTGCTGAGTCACTGGATAAACGGCGACTGTATCGCTATGCGGAGCAGCTCAGGGCAGCAGGACTATCGTTGACGAATAACATTGCCGAAGGCTCTGGGAGCGCCCACCCGCAAGAGTCAAGCAGTATTTGAACATTGCGCGACGATCCCTATTTGAAGATGCGTCGATGCTCCTTGTTTTCGAATCTCTCGGTTTGTTTGGTTCCTCGGAAATTGATGGGTTGTTAACTGATTGCGACTTGTTAAGTCGCAAGATTACGAACTTCTCAAGAACACTTAAGACCCGATAGAGGCGGGCCAAGAGGCGAGTGTTATTTCGTCTCTTGGCCCTTTGCTCTTAGCCCCTTGCTCTTTGCCCTCTCAGTTTTTCTTGATGATGTTCCGGTGCACGACCACACTGGATTTGGCCCGATCGCGAGTATCAAACGAGACGTTGTCTTTTGAGTCGCGCGTGACCATCTGCACCCGGCTGGAAACGTCCTTTTCCTTTTCCGGGCCTTTCGATCCGTCATCCAGAAAGCCCTGTACCTCAACCGGTTTTGGCGCGTCGAATTTCTCGCCGCGTCGCAGCTCAGCTACTGCTTCAATTGCGCTGGCCTGGAGAAGCTTCGGCCAAAGTTTTTTGAACAGCGTGCTCGAAGCATAGATGTCGGCGCTGTTGATCTTGCCGTTGATGGCGAACACGTAACCGATCACGTCGTTCTTGCCCTCAACGATCCCGGTCAGGGATTTGATATAGCTGTCCGCGCTTGTCTGGACCCCTTTACTTTCCAAAGCGAGTTGGAAGCTGGTCGGCGAGGCCGGCGCTCTCACACTGCCGCCGGTGTTTGCGCTGAGCTTGTCCTCGGCGGCCGCAACCTCGGCCCACACTTCGCCTTGCGAGCCTTTTTCCCTGGCAGCGAGTTTCACTTCGCGACTGGCGACAACGTTCGACGAAGACGTGAAGGTAGTGACTTCTTCACTGCCTCTGCGACTCCAACGTCCATTCTCGACACAGAACGCGGCAATCGGAATTTTTCCGGAGTGCGGCGGCAGAATTAGATCGACCACCAGCATGCGATCCTGCTGGCCGCCTTTTACGATGTCGCCTGACTGCACATAGACTTCTTCACTTGAGAGATTCTCGATCGATAGTTCGTTGACCTCGCGCGTCTCGCTTACGACTACCTTCTTCTGCACCAGCGCTTCCTGCAACGTAATGAACGTCTGACCCTTGATTTTGTCCTTACCAT
>Ga0193729_1001686_pt1 | contig 11175 bp, 7 predicted proteins | sample U1c2metaG_FD_143036 | JGI IMG/M metagenome (GOLD analysis project Ga0193729, IMG submission 143036) | Soil microbial communities from a riparian zone of the East river system, Colorado, United States - U1c2 | ecosystem: Environmental > Terrestrial > Soil > Riparian zone | place: USA: East River... | reverse complement strand
CTACCGTTACGCCTAGCCCGACCGCGACGCCCACAGCTTCTCCGACGGTAACACCCACGGTGACTCCTACACCGACCCCAGATCCGACACCCACTCCGACACCAACAGCGACGCCTACGGCTACACCAACGATAACTCCTACACCTACACCAAGTCCGGATCCAACCCCGACACCTACTCCGACCCCGACAGTCACGCCCACGGCCACGCCAACTGCAACGGCTACCGTTACGCCTAGTGCAACGCCAACGCCAACCGTGACGCCTACAACGACACCAACCCCGACAGCCACACCAACTGCAACCCCAACGTGTACTCCAGGTGCACAATGTGTTTATACACGTGATGAGTGGACTGCAATTCCAAATTGGCCCGTACAAGAACTGCAATTAGGAAATGTAACTTACGATCGGGAAGAGCTGCAATCCATCATGGATGGGTCAACCGGCGACAACGGACTTATAGCAGTAGCGAAGGAGCAAATTGCAGCAAAGCTAAATATTACAAATGGTGCAAGCTTTGACTGTATTGTACAAACAGTCACAGATGTTGATGTGCTAATCGGGAATTTGGTAATACCGCCTATTGGTAGCGGGTTTGTCCCACTTGGTAATGTGCAAGGATATGTAAATCAACTTGCACATTACAATAAGGGAGATCTCTGTTGCGCAATGCATTGCTCAGCAACTCCTAGTCCAACCCCCACAGCAACCGCAACACCCACACCAACGTCAACAGCTACGCCTACCGCGACTCCGACAGCTACGGCGACTCCAACTGCGACACCTACCTCAACACCTACAGCAACTCCGACACCTAGCCCTACGGCGACAGTAACCCCTACGTCTACGCCATGTCAGTTAGACAAGCCGGCTATCGCATGTTCTACGTCTGCAGCTTCAAACATAGCCATCGATGTCATTGCTGGAGAGTCCGGGGCTCCGAATGGATTTGTCATTGAATGGATGACAGTGGCTGACTTTATAGCTAACGGCAATCAATGGCCCGATAATCCAGACGAGGTTTGCCAGGCGAGTTTTTCCAACAGTCTGGCGCCAAATCAAACGATGGCGGTGGTAATCGGCGATGATCGATTGTTCGACTCCCTTGGTGTGCGAAGCGATTGCTCTGGCGACCCGCTCCTGTGCGACACCGCTTATGTGTTCCGCTGCCGCGTGAACGAAACAGACTCTTGTGAGGCAAGCCCGTGGGGTAATATCATTGCCTGCGCAACGCTCCCGTGCAATCCGGGACAAAATTGCACGTATTCGCAAGGCTACTGGAAAAACCATTCCGACGTTTGGCCCTTGCAAAATCTGACGCTCGGCGCCGTCAGTTACAATGAATCACAGCTACTGCAGATCCTGAATCGTCCTGCACAGGGCAACGGGCTTGTGATTCTGGCGCACCAGCTGATTGCCGCAAAGTTGAATATAGCCAACGGAGCGGATCCGACAGCGGTTCAGCAATCCGTAGTCGACGCGGACAGCATGATCGGAGGGCTGATCGTGCCGCCGATTGGCAATGGTTATTTGTCACCAGCCCAGACTAGCGAGCTAACTGATACCCTCACCGAATACAACGAGGGAACGATTGGCCCTGGACACTGCGATGACTGACCAGGTAGCGCGGCACTACCATTGACGGAGAAAATACTCACTGTAAAGCTGCGCGGGGAAGCTGAAAGCTTCCCTGCAGCGGCAGGAACTCATGGCGCCGCAGGGAATCCTGTCTCGGAACCCCCGTGCCAATTTCATAGCGGGTTTTTGTTACGATTCCCGACGTGAGATCCGGGCCCTCACTTCTGTGGCCGCACCCCCTCCAGGGAAGATTGGTCCACCACAACACGCAGTATTCCAGTAGGGGGCGGAAAATTCCGAGCTTGCCTAACAATCGTACAAATGAGATGATCCGCGGCTGTGAAATCCGAAGCATCCCAGGCCGGCGCACGCCGCCCCGACCGCTTCATGACGACTCGATGGAGCATCGTCTTGTCGTGCACGGATTCCGACGGTGACGAAGAAAAGGCTCACGCCGCCCTTGCCGAGCTTTGCAAAATCTATTGGCGGCCAGTGTTTGCCTTCATCTGCCGCCAGGGTCACTCTGTGCCCGACGCTCAGGACCTGACACAGGATTTTTTCGCCATGGTGCTGAAAGGTCGACTTCTGCAGCGGGCCGATCGGAGCCGGGGACGGTTCCGTTCACTGGTGCTCAAGGCATTGCAGAATTTCTTGCACGACGCCGTGGACAAACGTCATGCCCGGAAACGCGGCGGCGACGTGCAATTCGTTTCGTGGGACGATTGGATGGCTGAGGCGCCATCGCACTTGTCGATTCCAGAGCAGGACTCGGACAAATGGTCGCCGGAAAGAATTTTCGATGTGCGCTGGGCGGCGACGGTGGTCGAGCGCGCGTTGCGGCGATTGGGCGATGAATGCGAAAAGCGTGGTCGTCGACGTGTTTTTGATGTGTTGAACAATTGCCTTGCGGCTGAGCGGGAAGATGTCTCCTATGCGAAGTTCGCAAAAACATTGGGTCTGCAGGAGGCGGCGGTGAAACGCCTTGTGCACAGGTTACGCGAACGCTATCGCGCGCTGCTCCGCGAAGAAGTTGCTCAAACCGTCGAAGGACCGAACGAGATCGATGACGAACTCCGTTATCTCTGTGCGGCGTTAAGCGCGGCAGAAAGTTAGGAAAAATTCGAGATCGGAGCTCGGAATATCGAAGCGCGCCTCCTGCGTCGCGCATTTCGAGGGCGTGCTACTCTGTAGAGCAACGTGTAGACGCATCGAATTCTGACGCATTTTCGCAAAAGACCCTCGAGCACTAAATCTGTTTCGTTCTGCAACAATTCGGTCGGAGGTTCGATTTGGATCTTGGATATTCGTCGGTCCTGATCGACGAGTCACTTCGCGTCCGAATGCTGTCCATTCGTATTGATTAGCGATTACATTTTTTTCGAGAACTCCGCTCTGCCAATTCCGGAGAAAGCATAGAGGAGGCGTCGGAGCCGACAGCCGATACTCGACTTTCGCCCTCGCTCCCTCCCGTTTGCAGTCCTTTTAAGTTTTCAGAATCCGATGAGCGGCATTCCTGTTTCAATTCGTCTGCAAAAGGAACCGCTCACCTGCCCGCAGTGTGGGTCGGCATCGCGAATAGGGCGCAGCCTTTGTCTGAGCTGTTTGCTTGCTCAGGGCCTGCGCGCTCGAGTCCCGCCTCCTCAGTCAGAAGAAACGCTTGAGGACGTGCTGGGAGAACTCGATATGCGCGACGCCGAGTGGAGAGTAGGTGATTACCAAATTCTCGAAGAAATCGGGCGCGGCGGCATCGGCGTCGTTTATCGGGCGCGACATAGGCGCCGCATCGTGGCGCTGAAACGAGTTTTGCCTTATCACGCCGAATCACGGGAGACGCTGCTGCGTTTTCGGCGCGAGGCCGAGACTGCCGCGGGCCTCGTTCATCCGAACATTCTGCCAATCTATGAAGTGAGCGAGTATGACGATGGGCTGCCGTTTTTCAGCATGAAGTTTGCCGGTGGGGGCAGTTTGCTGGATGCGGCTCCGGCGTTGCGCAGCGAGCCGCGGCGAGCGGTGGCGTTGATGGCGAAGGTGGCGCGGGCGGTGCAATACGCGCATGGGCAAGGGATCCTGCATCGGGATTTAAAACCTGGGAACATTTTGCTGGATGGGCGGGGCGAACCGCTGGTGAGCGACTTCGGTCTCTCCAAATGCCTGGAACCCACGAGCAATCTAACGCGCACGCTCACCGCCTTTGGCGCGCCTGATTACGTTGCACCGGAGCAAGTCGATCCAGGAGGCGCCGGGTCGGGGAAACCTGGTCCTGCAGCCGATGTTTATAGTTTGGGTGCGATTTTGTTCGATTTGCTGACGGGGCGTCCGCCATTTTTGGGTGAGCACGCGCTTAAGGTGATCCAGCAAGCGAGCGAGAAGCCGGCGCCGAAGCTGCGCACATTGGTGCCGGGGCTGGATCGGGACTTGGAAACGATCTGCGCGAAATGTTTGGAGCGGGAACCAGGTTCGCGTTATCGCTCTGCGGGTGCTCTTGCCGAAGACCTCGAGCGCTGGCTGGAAGGACAGCCTATTGCCGCTCGGCCCGTTTCGCCGCCCGCGCTGGTCTGGCGCTGGACGGGGCGGAATTCAGTCGTTGCGGGAATCGCAGCGCTTCTGACGGCGTTGGGTTTGGTCGCAACGGCGATGATGTGGAAGGGTGGCGCGGCAAGCCCCCTCGCAACAACCGGCATTGCTGTTCTGCCTTTCGAAAGTTTGAGCGACGATAAAGAGGACGCCATTTTTGCCGATGGCGTTCAGGATGACATTTTGACCAAACTCGCCGGCATCCGCGATCTCAGAGTGATCAGCCATACCAGCGTGATGAAGTATCGCGGAAAGCGGAATATTCATGAAATTGGTAAAGCCCTTGGGGTTTCTCACATCCTGGATGGTACTGTATCCCGCAGTCGCGGCAGCGCCCGTTTTCATCTCAAGGCTCGATTGATAGACGCTCGCACGGATGCGCTCGTCTGGGAGCAGGAATACGATCGCGATTTGAATGATGTGTTTGCGGTCCAAAGCGAGCTTGCGCAAAAAGTGGCTCAGCGGCTTCGCGCGAAAATTTCGAGTGCTGAGAAACTGGCCGTTGAACAGCCGCCAACAACCGATTTCATCGCTTTCGACCTCTACAACAGGGCCAAGAATCTTCTCGCGCTGCGTCTTAGCAGCGGTCTGAAAGCAAATTTGCTTCAGGCGGTCGAGTTACTGAATCAAGCCGTCGCACGCGATTCCTCTTTTCTTCAGGCCTACTGTCAGCTCGCCTACGCTCACGACCAGCTTTATTTCCTTGGCTTCGACCATACCCCTGCGCGCCTCGCATTGGCGGAGGCGGCCATCGAGCGCGGGTTTCGCCTTCGTCCAGATGCGGGTGAAACGCATCTGGCGCATGCGCGAAATCTTTATCATGGCCAGCTCGATTATGGTGGCGCTCTGGCTGAACTGGAGGTTGCTCGCCAGACCTTGCCTAATGACGCGCGGATAATCCGGATGATGGGATATATCCAGAGGCGGCAGGGACGCTGGCAGGAGTCCACGCAAAACCTGGAACGCGCGAGTGATCTCGACCCGCGAAACACTGAAACGCTTCAGCAGATTGCGCTCAGTTACGGAGTTCTCCATCGCTATGCTGACGAAAAGTCTGTGTTGGACCGCGCGTTGGCGATCGAGCCAAATGACCTCGACACGAAAATCGCGCTTGCGGCTCTTCAATTTCACTGGAAGGCCGATACCCAGCCAATGCATCAAACAATTGATTTAATTCGAACCGCAGATTCCGGCGCCATTGGCGGATGCGCCGATGAATGGCTCAATTGCGCGCTCGCCGAACGCGATGTTGCAGCGGCAAAGGACGTGTTGAACACGATCGACGACACACCGTTAACCGACTATTCAGTTCATCCGACGCGTCTGGTAATTGAAGGCGTCATTGCTGGCATTGCAAAAAATGAAAGGGAAGCCCGCAACATATTCACGGCCGCCCGCGCTCAACAGGAGAAAACGGTTCAAGCCCAACCAAATTACGGCCCGGCGCTGTGCGTGCTTGGTCTGATCGACGCAGGACTCGGCCGGAGAGAAGAAGCACTGCGTGAAGGCCGGCGTGCGGTTGAGCTCGTTCCAGTGGAAAAAGATGCACTGGTTGGTCCGACCATGATCAAGTATCTGGCGATGATTGCTGCGTGGACCGGGGATAAAGATCTGGCTTGCCAGCAGCTGGCCATCGCCGTTCGTACGCCAAGCACGGTCAGTTATGGTCAATTAAAACTGCTGCCGTTTTGGGATCCACTCCGGGGCGATCCACGCTTTGAAAAAATCGTGGCTTCACTCGCGCCGAAAGAGGAAGCAAATAAATGACGAAGAGATTCACGCGTTCCCGTGCGAAAAAATGTTCAAATCCTGTGAATAACTCGCACAAAAATTCTCCATTTTTTAGTTGGCAATCCACTAAAGTTCATCTACCATCCTGACCTCTGATGCGCGTGCCCCCCACTTCCGACCCGGTGGACCTCCAAAAGGAGCCGGGAATTTGCCCCAAGTGCGGATCAGCATCGCGGGTCGGACGAAGTCTTTGTCTTAGCTGTATGCTCTCCGCAGGCGTGGGCGCCAATTGACATAACGGCGATTTGTCCGACGAAGCCCCGGCGAAGGCGGAAACGCTTGATGACCTGCTCGGTGAACTCGATGTGTGTGACGCCGATTGGCGCATAGGCAATTATCAAATCCTTGAAGAAATCGGGCGCGGTGGGATGGGCGTGATTTATCGGGCGCGGCAGCGGCATTCGCGCCGCATCGTGGCACTGAAACGAATCTTGTCCTATCACGCCGATTCGCAGGAAACGCTGGCGCGTTTCCGGCGTGAAGCGCAGGCTGCGGCGAGCCTCGATCATCCGAACATTCTGCCAATCTATGAAGTGAGCGAATGCGACGATGGGCTGCCGTTTTTCAGCATGAAGTTTGCCGGTGGGGGCAGTTTGCTGGATGCGGCTCCGGCATTGCGCAGCGAGCCGCGGCGAGCGGTGGCGTTGATGGCGAAGGTGGCGCGGGCGGTGCAATACGCGCATGGGCAAGGGATCCTGCATCGGGATTTAAAACCTGGGAACATTTTGCTGGATGGGCGGGGTGAACCGCTGGTGAGCGACTTCGGTCTCGCCAAATGGCTGGACAGTAGCAGTCACTTGACGCGCACACTTACTATTTTTGGCACGCCCGGATATATTGCCCCCGAGCAGGTGAACGGATCGGCGGGCAAACTTGGTCCCACGTCGGATGTTTATAGTTTGGGTGCGATTTTGTTCGATTTTCTGACGGGGCGTCCGCCATTTTTGGGTGAGCACGCGCTTAAGGTGATCCAGCAAGCGAGCGAGAAGCCGGCGCCGAAGCTGCGTACATTGGTGCCGGGGCTGGATCGGGACTTGGAAACGATCTGCGCGAAATCTTTGGAGCGGGAACCAGGTGCGCGTTATCGCTCTGCTGGCGATCTTGCCGAAGACCTCGAACGCTGGCTGGAAGGCCGCCACATTGTCGCGCGTCCTGTTTCGCCTCCTGCGCGCGCGTGGCGCTGGACGCGGCGGAATCCAGTTGTCGCCGGAATGGCAGCGCTCCTGCTGGTGTTGGGATCGGCAGTTGGTGTGATGATTTGGAACGGCGAGATGGCGGGTCCACCGGCGGCAAGCGGCGTAGCGGTGCTGCCTTTCGAAAGTTTGAGTGCAGATAAAGAAAATGCATTTTTTGCCGACGGTGTTTACGACGGTGTTTCCACGAAACTGGCGAAAGTGGCCAATCTAAAGGTGATCAGCCACAACAGCGTGGCGAAATATCGCGGCGCGCGGAACACACAGGAGATTGGTCGTGCGTTGAATGTCGCGTACGTGCTCGAGGGAAGCGTGCGCAGGGAAGCAGGCAGGATCCATTTGAACGCCCAGTTAATTGATACGCGCACCGACGCTCACGTGTGGGCGCAAGAATACGATCGGAATTTGACTGACGTGTTCACGCTCCAAAGCGAGATTGCGCAACAGATTGCAGATCAGCTCGGAGCCGAGGTCTCATCGACCGAAAAAGCAGCCATCCAAGAGCCGCCAACGACGGATCTTGTCGCTTACGACTCTTATCTGCGAGGCAAAGACCTTATCAATGGGATTTCATGGAGCACGCGGGCGAAAGAAGATTTGATGCAGGCGGTGCAACTGCTTGATCTGGCCGTCGCTCGCGATCCGCTGTTCTTTTTAGCCTATGGCGAGCTCGCCGGCGCACATGACCGAATTTATTTCCTCGGTTTCGATCACACGGATTCGCGCCTTAAATTGTCCGAAATAGCCCTTCAATCGATTCGACGCCTGCGTCCCGAATCGGGAGAAACGCATCTGGCCCTCGCTCAGCATCTTTACTGGGCGTATCAGGATTTCGATCGAGCCAGGGAGGAGTTGGCTATTGCGCGGCGCACGTTGCCTAACGAATCGAGAATTCCGCTTATGGCCGGCTATATCGACCGGCGGCAGGGTCACATGGAGAAATCTCTGGAGGAAATGAAACAGGCGTTGGAGTTGGACCCGCGCGATTTCTCCATACTCCAGCAAATCTCGCTTACTTACCAACTTTTGCGCCGCTATAAAGAAACAGCCGCAACTTTGGATCGCGTGTTGGCGATAGCTCCGAACGACATTCCTACGCGCGTAAGGCGCGCCTGGGTTGATTTTCAATGGCGTGCAGATCCAAGACCGCTACACGCCACAATTGACACGATTCTGGCCCAGGACCCGAACGCGGCGCCTGTTCTCGTTAACCAATGGCTCGACCTTGCGTTAGGCGAGCGAGATCCAGCTGCTGCCGAGCGCGCACTGGCCGCCATGCCTACAGACGGGTGTTACGACGAAAACATTCCATTTCCTAACGGCTGGTGCGAGGGTATTGCTGCTTGGTTTCGCGGCGACCAGATTGCTGCCCGCGGCGCGTTTACAAAAGCTCGAAAAGAGCTCGAGCAAGTTGTGCACGATCAGCCTCACTACGCGGCGGCTTTGTGCGCGCTCGGCGTAATTGATGCTGTTCTAGGAAATAAGGGGGATGCCATTCGCGAAGGCGAGCGTGCTCTCGAGCTGATACCGGCTGAAAAAAACGCTCTCGAGGGTGCGATGTTGACTCAATACCTTGCAGTGATTTATGCGTGGACCGGCGACAAGAACCGCGCAATCGAGCGATTGGCGGAAGCCGCGAAGCTGCCAGGAAGCCATGTTACTTACGGTCATTTGCGGCTCAATCCGCTTTGGGACCCGCTGCGGGCCGACCCGCGCTTTGAAGCAATCGTCGCTTCGCTCGCGCCGAAGTAAGATTTCGCACAAAGAGCTTTCGGAGTGCGCGCGGCGTTCCGCCGCTTTCCGGTTGCAGCAACGCTCATAATCTCAGCGATTGTTTTTGCACAAAGGCGAAACTTACAGAAGGAAACGAAGAGAAGGAGGAACAGCTATCTGAATTGTCGGTTGCGATCGGCCCTTTTGTATTCTCTTTGTTTCTCCGTAGGGCGTTTCTGGGAAAAAGTGAATTGTTGCCGTTGTGGGCACGCCATGTTCGGTGCGCTTCGCACTAGGATTTTGTTAGACAGCCCGCGTCTGCCCTAGGGAAAAACCCTACACGTGTTTGAGGTATCTGGCCAACTTGACCTAGCCTGCCTCAAATGTCACTGTAGAATTTTTTTGCTTTTTCTAGTTGACACTTATGCATATCGCCTGTAAGCGTCGGCACTTATGAAAAAGCTCCAAGCAAAAATCACGACACGCTTGGTCGCGGCAATGCTGGTTACTGTGGCTGTTATCGGTCTTAGTGTCCTTGCAATGCATGCGCCCACTCAGAACCAAAACTCGGTGACTCGTTCCCTGAAGAGTATTCAAACCGATAATGCCACGCTGTTCTACGCGGATCAAAGGATGGACCGAAGTTGGTGCGTCGAGATGGTCCTGCCGGGAACCAGCGAGAGTAAGGCGGCGACTGACAACCTGAAACTGGTAGCAGCGACACTTTAAATCGCTCGCCGGTTTAGCTAACGAATCAATGGGCCAGTCCCGAAGGTTTCGGGCTGGCCGTATTGTCTTTCCGGTAGACGCTCTTGGAGCCAGGTGTGTACTGGCGGACGGAGCTCTGCGACGCTAGAACGACCTTGTTTAGCTGCCGGTCGCACCGTCCGCTCGCGACTTGCTCGTCCATTTTGCCATTAGGTCGCTTTCAAAGTCCCAATTATTCCCGGGGTAACAGAAGGAAAACGAGGCAACGGAAAGAATTTGAATGAAATCTTCATTTCCTTCGTTGTCTTGTGTAAAAACATTCTGCGATGCTCTCCAAGCACATTCACGCGGCCTGGTTTGGAATACATTTTTTTCTCATCACAGCAGTTTGCCTTGCCGGCATATTCTCGCTTATCGCTGAGGGCGCGACCATATTGCCATCAGCGCTCGACAAGTACGCGCGCAAGGCCGAACTGACAGCAGCATTTGTGTTGGGAAAGCAAGCGGCTGCATCCAGTCCCGTGCGGCAAGGTATCGCCACCTATTTGCATGCTGCCGGTATCCAGGCTGGATACAGTTTTTTTGCGCCGAATATTCCAGGTTACCACAAGTTAATCTTCGAACTTTATCACGAGGACGGGCGAGTAGAATACGAGTCGCCGCACGTGAGCGGGAAAGCAGCTGCTTTGCGTCTGGCTAGTTTATTAGATCGACTCGCAGACAATCGTTATGAACCGCTAAGGGAAGTGGTGGTCAAGATGCTCGCCTTCTCTGTCTGGCAAGAGCGCCCTGACGTGAAAAAAATTCGAGCCACTTTCGGGACGGTTAGCCCGCCTGACATTAGTGACTTTGAACATGGGAAAGGTGAATGGTTCCAGCCCATGTTCAGTTACGATTTCAGCCTGCGTGAAGGGCAGAAGCAATAAAGGAACCACCGATTGCACCGGATAGCGCAAATTAGACCGAGGCCTCCTGGTTTCGAAGAGTCGCAACATCCGATCGGACCTCGTCATTTACGCTTTGCGTTTCCTAATTCGCTGCTGTGATCCGTTTAATCCGTGTCTAAATCACACGTTGTGAAAGAACATGGTGCAACGAGCCCGTTGCGGCGGTGGTCGGGGAATTTCATGGGTTTTCTGTTCCCCTCAGAAACGGACAAGTGGCTTGGCGCTTTGCGTATCGGCCTGGGGCTGCAGGTAGCCATTTATGCACTGTTCTTAAAAAGTGACTGGCACCACTTGTTTGCCAGTACCAGCAGGGGCCTTGTCAGCCGCAAACTGGGAGAGGCCATTACGTCCTTCGACAGTCCACTCATTCCCAAGCTTGGCTGGCTTGTTGCTCTTGGCGGTTACGCTCACATCGGCGAGGACGCCGTGCTTTCCATTGCCTGGGGCTGTTTGCTTTGTATGGGACTGTTGTTATTACTCGGTCTTTTCTCTCGCCCGGCCGCAATCATTGCGTGGTTTCTTCACCTCTGCGCAGCGGAAAGCGGTGGGCTATTCGCATACGGCGCCGATAACTTCATGACCACCGGCCTCTTTTATTTGATGTTGTCGCCATTGCCAGATCGGTACTCACTCGATCACTGGATGCTGAAAGTAGAACTAAGGGGTCCA
>Ga0193729_1001684_pt1 | contig 11187 bp, 6 predicted proteins | sample U1c2metaG_FD_143036 | JGI IMG/M metagenome (GOLD analysis project Ga0193729, IMG submission 143036) | Soil microbial communities from a riparian zone of the East river system, Colorado, United States - U1c2 | ecosystem: Environmental > Terrestrial > Soil > Riparian zone | place: USA: East River... | reverse complement strand
TACTAGCTTTCCCATTTGCCATTATCGCATTGCTTTTCGTATTTCGCTCGGTTATTGCTGCAGTATTGCCTGCACTCGTTGGAGGCTGCGCTGTTGTCATCTCTCTGGCGCTCATTTTTGGCCTTGGGCAGATCACAACTCTCTCCATCTTTGTTCTCAATATTACCACGCTCTTTGGCCTTGGCTTGGGAGTTGATTACTCGCTCCTCATAGTCAGTCGTTTTCGAGAAGAATTGGGACGCGGGCGCGATATTACTGGTGCGGTGACCGTCACCGTTGCTACGGCAGGACGAGCGGTTGCTTTCTCCGGTCTAGCCGTTTCAATTGGTCTGTTAGGATTGACCTTTATCCGTATCAACATATTACATTCGGTCGGTCTAGGAGGGATACTAGTAGTGCTGCTGGCAGTCCTAGCGGCTCTGACTTTGTTGCCAGCTATGCTAACCATCCTAGGATGCAAGATCAATGCTCTGCCCGTGCGCTTCCCACTTTTGTGGAAACTTGCGGACTCTAAGACCATACAAGATGAGGCTGTTGCTAGTGAAGCAGGTGTTCAAAGCGGTTTCTGGTACCGTCTCTCGCACTTTGTAATGCGCTACCCATTGCGCGTCTTCGTTCCGGTTTTATGCTTGATGATTGGCTTTGGCCTACCCTTTCTATGGGTGCGTTTCTCAGCTCCCAACGCATCGCTTCTGCCAGCAGATGTGCCATCGCGTCAGGCTTATGACCTGCTAGCGAAGCGTTTTAGCGAGAATGAAACGACACCAATTCTACTAGCTGCGCAGACGAAGGGAAATGTGCTCACAAAAACAAATGTCGATAATCTCTATTTCTATGTCAAGCGTATTGAAGCTGACCCACGTGTCAAGCGTGTTGATAGCATTGTCAGTGTCGATCCTCGTTTCACGCTTGATCAATATGAGCTGCTCTATGCACATCCACAATTGGTCGCTGATCCCTATATAGGTGCATTACTGCAATCGACCGTATCGGGCAATACTATGATGGTACTGGTGATTAGCAAATATGGGATGGGAGATCTGCAATCGCAAGCCTTAGTCCAGACCATTCGCAATACAAGTCCGGGTCATGGCATCACGATCCTGGTGGACGGTGTAACGGCAGGTGATATCGATTACGTAACCTCTCTCTATACAGATTTTCCCAAAGCAGTGCTCATCGTTTCTGTGACGACCTATCTTGTCCTGCTCCTGCTCTTCCGTTCACTCATCTTACCACTGAAAGCCATTATCATGAATACCCTTTCGATCCTGGCAAGCTATGGAGCGCTCGTGGTGATCTTTCAGCAAGGCTTTTTGCACCAGTTACTGGGTTTCTCGCCGTTGGGCTTTGTAGAGGCCTCCAGTCCTATTCTGCTCTTCTGTTCGCTGTTTGGCCTATCCATGGACTACGAAGTGTTTCTGCTTTCGCGTATCCAGGAAGCTTTCTGGCAAACAGGAGACAATACGCAGTCAATAGCTCTGGGTTTGCAGCGTAGTGGTGGTATTATTACCAGTGCTGCTATAATTGTCATTGTCGTAAGTGCTTGCTTTGCAACTGCTGATATGATTCTTGTGAAGGCACTTGGATTGGGCATGGCCCTGGCCGTGCTGATAGATGCGACGCTGGTGCGAGGCTTGCTAGTTCCTGCTACAATGCGTCTGCTTGGGAAATGGAACTGGTGGCTACCCTTTGTCGGTGTCCAACGTCATCCGCCAGCTCTGGCAGAGTATCTCGGATCACCTGATTCTACGAAGGATCATTCAAGCGAAACAGCGATATCAGTAGTTGAGAATGTCAGGAACCCCATGCTTAAAAGCAGGGGCTTGAGAAACGGCTAGCTCAACGTAAGTTCCTGTCTAGAGGGCTCGCGATTTGCGAGCAGCAGCGATACGGGCTAAGAAATAGCCAAATCCCAGGCTTATGCGGCTTCGGAGAGTAGCGAAAGTATGTTTGGACGCCACCCTAATCTAAACCACTACCTGCCACGCCGAAGCAGACGGCCTCGGACCTATGCCTGTATTGCAGTCTCGAAGGGTCATATCACCCGTGCTTTAACACGGAGGCTCGTCATCGAGCAAGAGTTTTCTGGGCCTTTCTCCTAAAAAGGCCTTTCCTAAAAGAGGAGGATTTTCCGATGCGTTTACCAGTTGTTGAGACACGCGGGATAGCGTTGATGCCATGCACACCCGCCAAAGCACGCCACTTGTTCAAGAGTGGCAAGGCGAGACCAAAGCGCAGCAAACTTGGCTTGTTCTATGTGCAACTCTGCTACGAACAGGAACCGGACAACCAGCCTTTAGTTGCTGGTGTCGATCCTGGAAGCAAATTTGAAGGCTATAGCATTGTTGGCACAAAAGAGACCGTGCTCAACCTGATGGTAGAAGCGCCGGATCATGTCAAAGACGCAGTTGAGACCCGTAGGACCATGCGATGAGCAAGAAGGCATCATAAATGGAGAAGACCCAAGCGGTTTGATAATCGACTGAACCGCTGAAAAAGAATACCACCGTCTACCCGCAGTCGATGGGAAGCCAAAGCGCGTGTGATTGCTCAACTGAAGTCAATCATGCCACTCACTGACGTCGTGGTAGAGGACGTGTGTGCAGAAACACACAAAGGGAAAGGTGGTAAGTGGAATGGATTGTTTAGCCCGATTCAAGTGGGCAAAGAGCACCTGTATCGTCTTTTCGTCGAGATGGGATTAAACGTTCACTTGAAAGGTGGTTACCAAACAAAAGAATTACGAGACAAGTATGGGCTCAAGAAAACCAAGAGCAAGTCTAAACAGTCCTTTGATTCACACGCCGTTGATGGCTGGGTCATGGCTGCATCGGTTAGCGGTGCTTCTCAACCAACCTGTACCCGCTTGTGGTACGTCGTTGGGGCTAGGCTTCATAGGCGCCAGATCCATCGCTTGCAAGCATCCAAGGGTGGTGAGAGAAAGCCCTATGGCACGACTCGCAGCCTTGGACTCAAGAGAGGAACGATTGTGAAGCATCCTCGGTACGGATTATGCACGGTAGGTGGTTTTGATCGCAAATGCAACACGATCAGCTTACATGCCTATCGCACCAACAAGCGACTCACGCAGAAGGCAAAGGTCAAGAATTGTCAAGTCTTGACCTGGGTGGCATTCCGCTCATGGCTGGTCACAAAAACACCAAAAAAGTCAAAAGGCAAAGGGTTACCCCTGTGCCCAAGCCCCAAGAAAGGAAGACCTGTTTCCTCCCCATGCTTAAAAGCAGGGGTATCCACAGGTCGAGTTTGATGAACAAACGATTTTTATGGTGGTCTGGCATCTATTGCCTAGCATTTCTGCTCTTGCTCTCTTCATGTGGCTTTCCGGGGCTGGTCTCCACTTCTGCACAATTGCCCTCATGCAGCGGGCAAGCAGCATCAGTACGGTTTTGAGTTGGTAATATTTCGTGTGTCGCGTAGTGACCTGCCCCCGATTTATCCTGCTCATTTTGCGATCAGCGATATTACGCGGGATGAATTTCACTATGATCAGAACCGTGTTACCAAGGTGAACGAAGATCTTACTAGCAAAACGGCGGCAAAAGGCATTGATGTACAGGTTGGCGACTGGTCAATTCAAGGTCTCAATGGTCATGATCATCTCGTTGCTGCTATGAAGGGCTATGCTATCAATCTGAGTCTGACAACAAGCAAGCCTCCCGTTTTGCACAATGGCAATGGCTTGATCACCTATGGCCTAGCAGGCTTCTCGTATTACTACTCGCGTACCCATATGGGAGTGGCAGGAACCATCATGGACCATGATCAAGCATTGCAAGTGACCGGCTTGGCCTGGATGGATCACCAGTGGGGCAATTTTCTCACACTTGGTGGTAGTGGCTGGGATTGGTATAGTATCCAATTGAATAATACCACTGAAATGATGGTCTACTTCATCCGTGATTCCTCAGGAGCTGTCATTTCAACCTATGCTAGTTATATTGATCCAGCAGGGAAAGATTATGTGCTGCCCCCTGCAGCACTTCATATAACCGTTCTTGATACATGGACCAGCCCAACGACTGGTATTAGATACCCCTCTGGTTGGCATTTGGATGTGAATAGTCCGCAATTGCAAGCTGCATTAACGGTAGCACCGCTCTTAAAAGATCAGGAACTGGTTGTGAAGTCTTCGACTGGCAATATCTACTGGGAGGGAGCAGTAAGTGTCCAGGGGCAGGTGGGTGGTGGTGCAATTGATGGACAGGGATATGTAGAGTTAACCGGGTATGGCAAGCAATAGGGCTTCGTCAGTTCTAGATTTTGTTTGCCTGTATTAAAACACTATTCGCAAAATACTGATATGGATTATTTCGTAAGAAATCGCCAAGGATTGCCTTTAGCATAGCATTATCAAAAGAATCTTTGACTGAATTAACGTAACTACTCACTAACTGGTAAGTTTTATTAATAGTCGATGATTTAATGGAATAATGTGGATATATCTTTAAAACTTCATATATCATTTCAAGAGGATGCACAGCATGAGAAGCAGAGATAAACCTATGAACAAAAGCTGTTCCTGTATCGTATTCATTGATTGCCGTATCAATTTTTTTATGATCCTCTATGGTTAATTGGCTTAAAGCAGTTCTGATTGCATAGAATGTGTGTTCTTGTTTTGTAGCAGGAGCATGTTCATTTTGAGGAACAAATTCTGGATCTGACCAAAGCAAATAAGGTAGTGAGCTAGCATAAGCAAGGCCTTCTAAGTAGTTTATTTTAAAACCGGCATTGGCTAATAATTGTGATAATCTTTTGTGATCAAAGAAATTGACATGTCCAGATGTCGATAATCTATTTTCAATAGCATCTCTTAGAGCAGTATTGCTAACTTTGAGAATATCAGCTTTATAGAAAGCTGGTGAAACAATCACAAGTATCCCATCTTTTGTTAAGATGCGATTTGCCTCTTGCAGAACTGCAAGAGGTTCTTCAATATGCTCTAATGTATCAGCAATGATTACTGCATGTGCATAGTCGTTGGGGAGTCCTGTGCTTCGGGCGTCAGCAACAATGCCATGTATTTTGTTTTTGGGATAACACTCAATAGTAGGATCAACTGCATATAGAATACTAGGATCAAAATATGCCTTATCGACGTCTACTGCCATGTAATAAGTCTCAGTTCGTCTCTTTAAGATCGCAGCCTTTACTCCGCAGACCACAGTACCATGTATATTTCCTCCAATATCTACTACTACTGGTGCTGTAGTTTGTGAGGAGATACCTTGGTCAATACAACTTGCGATTCTTCTATTTTTTAACTGAGTATACGGACGTTTAATTGTATTAATATATTTTTCCGCATACATTTTTCCATAATGGAGTGTTTCTTCTCGCATAGGCATGTTGGGTTTACTAAATGCAAAAGCAAATAGTAAAGTTTTATTTCTATAAATAGTATGTATCGACGATTGAAAGTGTGTAGGTGTAGCTGCTCACAAATTTCAAGCAATAGGGAGTCGGTGACTGGCAAAGATAGCGGCGAGGGCATCTGTTGTCATCCATCCTATTCTAGCAGATTGGGCAATTCCTCCGACCTAGATAATTTCGCAGGCCAATTTAGCTTTCAAGAAGAGAAGAGGTTAGTCACTATGATACATGCTCGATAACCATGTCATGCTATGGGACAGATTGGTCAGTTATTGACGAGATGGTGTAGGGATGTGGTATACTTTGTTCACTCTCATTAAGTTGAGAGGGTTTGAGCGTTCCTTCCAAAAACGCTCCCCCGTTAGGGGCGGCATTTCTCTCCGCCATACATGTATGGCGGTCTCCTATCACATTTTTTTGTGAAGTCGTTGCAACATTTGTGTATTTAACTAAAGTTTCCCCGGGTCGCCAAGCAATCTTGTTCTGTCAGATATCTTGTAGTAGTAGCTGTTAGTGGAGATCGGGGATAAGGAAGCAATGGAAGCAAAAATACACACAGTAGACGAATCTGCTATTTTTGAGCGCATTGCACGTATCGTTTCTAGTGTGCGTGGTGCCAAATCTGATTATACGCGTCTGGCTGCTGAGTTAGAGCAGGCAGTGCCTTTTGATATTTTTGGCGTCGTACTGCTCCAACATGATCGACTAGCTGTGCGTGTCACTGTTTGTGAGCGTGAAGGCAATTCATGGAGAGCTTCGTACCATCGACATCCCTTCGCCGATTCAAAAATGGAACAAATGGAGCGTTCTCAGACGCTCGTTGTCAAAGATTATCCAGACAGGTTAGATGGTCCTCCGGCTGAATGTGGCGATGCACTCAGTGGCTTTCATCAACTCCGCTCCACTTTGATTGTACCGCTGATAGTGGGAGATCATGTACAAGGTACGCAGCACGTACTGGGCACCCTCGAATTGGGCAGCATGGTCCCAGATATTTATGCTGATGAAGCCCCGCAGCGCCTGATGAATGCCGTTGCAGGAGTACTAGCGACAGCCATTGAAAGTGTCCAATTGGGCGGGAATACTGCTATACAGAATAAGCAGCGCGAGGTCCTCAAAGACGTCACTAGTGCATTAACTGAGAAGATGGACCTTGCCACAATCCTCAAGCGGATTGTAAAAGGTATCTCAGAAGCCCTGAACGTTTTCTCGTGCATTATTTTACGGGATGAGAGTCAGGATTGCCTGCGTTTAGAGGCACAAGCTGGTTTGGAGCAGAGTGCGCTGGGGAGAGTTTTTGGTTCGGGCTTACCTGTGAGCGATAAATGTATCTTTGGCCAGACGGTGTTACGCCGAAAGCTTTTTACCTCTAATAATCTTGCTGAAGATGACCGTTTCCCTGCCAGCCGCATCTTCGTTAGCGAACTGGGGTTGCGCTCTATATTAAGTCGTCCACTGGTAACTGGGACGACTGTTTATGGAGTTTTGTTCCTCTGTTCGTCCGAGTCTGGTGGTTTTACCCCCTTAAAAGCAGATATTTTCGCGCTTTTTGCCAATCAAGCGACGATCGCAATTCACAACGGAATCCTTCTTGAGTCTGCGCAGCAACGCAGCCATTTCCAGCAGGCTATTGAGCAGTTGGAACGAGCACGTCAAGAACGTATGGAGATGATCTTGCCGCCCAAGCTGGGAATGAGTAATAGTGAAGATGACTTAGATGATGAGCTTGTGCTAGTAGCACAGGTACGTGAAGAGGTGCAGCGTACATTTGGCATAAGCTTTGCCAATTTCTTACGTTTCATCAGTAAGTATCTCCTCACACAAGGTGAGGGTGATGTCGAGGCTGGATTCTCTTGCAGACAGGATGAGTCGGCGATCAATCTGGTGGATTCGTTGAGTACAAACCCAGATAACTGGGCTGATGAAGATGTATTGAGGCTAACAAATGATCTGCCAGCACCAGTACACAAAACTTCTTTTAGCGAAACGCTGTCTCTCTTGGCTCAAACTGCTGAATCTGCCTTGACACGTGCAGGGATGGTAGGTCAAATAGGCCGTTTGTTGGAGCAGTTAAAACATTCAGCCATTGGTGTCAAGGATGCTTGGTTTGTAGTTGATCTCAACGGTATGTGTAAATATATGAATCCTGCTGCGGAAGGGTTTTGTGAGATGCATCCGGAGTCAATGGCTGCCGGGTATGTAAATCAAGTCTTGGTTCCATCTCTAACTCAAGAGCAAAATTCATCTTTGAAGATAGAAGATGTCTTTGCAAATCTTATGCCGCACATCCAGAATGCAGAAGATGTCTGCAAGTATTTGCGAGATTTTACACAAGAGAGCACCTATCGACTGGAACTGCGTTGTGTTCTTGCGGGTGCTCAATCTGCTGTGTATAATGCTCTCGGTGGGCGTTCATTGCAACCGGTAAGTGCATCTACTGACTATCATTATCAGTTTATACGCTATCCGCTTTATGACGAGCAAGGGCAACTTGTTGCCAATGCGCTCCAGGTTCAGGACATCACTCAGCAAGTACACGATGAGAGCAACAGGACGGCACTTCTCTCATCGGTCTCTCATGATCTGCGTACACCGTTGACTACGATCAAGGCTGCTGTAACAGGCTTATTACAAAAAGGAGTTGCCTGGAGCGAAGAAGACCAGCAAGATATGCTTGAAGACATCAATCGTGAAGCTGATCAGCTGACAGTCCTTGTCAATTCACTGGTCGAATTGTCTCGTATACAAATGGGAGCACTGACTCTGGAAAAAGAATGGTGTGATATCATGGAGGTATTTTATGGTGCACTTTCTAAATTAGACCGTGCGTTGAAGGGGCGTACAGTGCGGCCGAAAATCGTCTTCCCACTCCCATTGGTTTATGCTGACCATGTACAGTTGGAGCACGTCTTTTATCATCTGATCGAGAATGCTGCGCGACACAGCCCGCAGGATACAGATATTGATGTGATCTTGGAGGCTATTGGGGAAGCTTCCAAGGTGCTTCGTATCCAGATCATCGACTATGGTGATAGAATACCTGAGCATGAATATGAGCGTATCTTCAAAACGTTCTATACCTTGCGATCGCAATCGTATGGAAGTGGCATGCGGTTGGCGATTTGTAGGGGAATTATTGAGGCTCACCAAGGACAAATCGAGCTGGACCCTACAGTAAAAGAAGGAACTTGCTTTGTCTTTACGTTGCCTATTCATCCTCCTCTTGTTCCTATGAGGGGTGGCACTCTACCTATGACAGAAGTCCGATCTGGCTAACCGGATAGTCGTACTCCAATAAAAAGGTTTTGAAAGGCAGGAACGGCTATGAGAGCAAAGGGCAAGCGTATTCTAGTTGTTGACGATGAGGTGCCCATTCAGCGCATTCTACGTAGAAATCTGACCATGAGTGGTTACGAAGTACTTGTTGCCGACAATGGGAAACAAGCGGTGGAGATGACTCGTCTCCATCAGCCTGATCTCATTTTGCTGGATATTTGTATGCCAGGTGAATTAGATGGCCTGGATGTTTGTGTGCAGGTACGTGATTTTACACAAATACCAGTCATTATCCTCTCAGCAGTGGGTGAGGAGAAACAGAAGGTAAAAGCCTTAGATTTGGGTGCCGACGATTATTTAACGAAGCCCTTTAGCAATGATGAGTTACAGGCACGTGTGCGAGCTTGTCTGCGGCGGGCCGGAGTCCAAGAAACTACCTCTGATAGTGAACCTGGGGCTTTGATAAGTGAGGATGGGTATATTCACATGGATATACCTAGCCGTCAAGTACGTGTTGGCTCACAAGAGGTTCGTTTGACACCAACGGAATTCGAATTGTTACGACAGCTGATGCTCTACGCAGGAAAAGTGTTGACGCATCGCTCTTTATTACGAGCGGTCTGGGGGCCTGAATATGGTGAAGAAGCTGATTACTTGCGTGTCTATGTGCGCCAGCTCAGGCTCAAGGTGGAAGCGGAGCCTTCACGCCCAAGATATATTCTAACAGAGCCTGGTATTGGCTATGTTTTCCGGTCTTCCCGAGAGTCTTAACAAGATTTTGATCTATGGACCATATTTTTTATTGGTACCTAATTGGCTTTAGTATACACTCTTGTATAGAATAATCTCTATTTAGAAGCTGTAATACTACCTGCTGAATTGAAGGGAAGCAGTGTTGACGGATGTGGTGTAATAGGGTAACATACGTGGATAAACCGTTTCAGATTGATCATTTACTTACGGCCATAAAGCAAGTGTGTGCAGGCTAGAACAAGAAAAACCTGCCTAGCATCGAGAGGCATTATTTTTGATCTATAGAAGTGCGAGCACGGCCTAGTCTGTATTAAGGAGCGAGAGGAAGAATGGATCAGCAAGATCGTATCATGGATGGAGATTTACAAACATTAGGTCTCCAATCTATTTTAAAAATGCTCGCCTTGAGCGGAAAAACTGGCAAACTATTTGTCTCTTCGGGACCAGAGACGCTTTCTATCAGTTTGCGTAAGGGACAAATTGTCGGGTTGCATGAAGATGGCGTGCCTCAGCCGGATATTTTAGGCATGCTTTGCTTGATCAATAAACTAGATCCTCCGCGGGCGGAGATGATCCGTGAACTCTCGAAGGGGGATATGCATGTTGCTCTAGCAATGCTAGTTGAACGTGGCTGGATGAATGCGAATGAGATGCAGCAACGTCTCGAATTCGCTGTTACTCAATCGATCAGTCATGCACTGCGCTGGGTGAATGGGCGTTTTGCTTTTCATCGTCAGTTAGTGCCAATGGAGAGCAAATTGCGTCCTCTCGATGTGGACTCAGTCTTGTTAGAAGCTCTGCGGCAGGCTGATGAATGGGAAAAAATTGCTAGTGAAGGGGTAACACAATTCACGCGTACAACAGTTGCTCGTTGGCAACCCGAGGTGAGCAATGATGTACGGAGCCTAGGGTTGAACCAGGAAAGTATTGAGGTACTCTGCCTCTCGAATGGAGAATTGTCTCTACAGGCTGTTGCCCTAGTGCTGATGGCGCCGGAGGCTCGTATTGCTCGTGTCATGGCGCATCTGTTTGAACTAGGTTTAATTGAGGTGGTAGATACCGTCTTAGAAACCGAGCTACAGCAAGATCTCTCGAATATCATTATCAAATGTCAGTATACGCTGGTTCAACACCGTAACACGACCAATGTTGAACAACATCTCCTCGGCCTAGTCACCACCCTCTCAGAATGTATCAATGGCTTGCTGATCCACCATGGTACTTATGCTAAGAGCTTGCGAGGGCGCGGACATGTTCCTTCGATAGAGATTGTGCGTTATCTGGAGGGCTGTTTCGCCCAACACTTGCGTACGCTAGCAAAACAACAATTTTCTATTCTGGATACCGCAACCTTTCATTATGGTCAGCTTGACTGTACTGATATTCTCACCTTAAATAAAGTAGTCAAAGGAGAACAACTGGAGGAATTTTATTGGGAAGCAGTACAAGGATTGGCAGCATTTCTCCGTGTGATTTTTACTGAGTTGTTGCGAGATGAAGTGGGGAATTCGCATACGGGTCGTCAGTTGACTGTGGCTTGGAGGATCTTCCTGTCGGAAATCGATCATGATATTCAACAGTACCAGTTTTATCGTGCACAACGCAAAACCCAGAGGCGAGGATATGAGAATATCCAACCGTCCGCTCTGGGTATAGTCCCAAATTGGAGTGCCGCTCCCGATAATAATGGGGGGTTCTGGTCACCTGATGAAACACGAAGGAGGTCGATCTAGATGGTTGAACCAACAGTTTTGGTAGTGG
>Ga0193729_1001683_pt1 | contig 11198 bp, 10 predicted proteins | sample U1c2metaG_FD_143036 | JGI IMG/M metagenome (GOLD analysis project Ga0193729, IMG submission 143036) | Soil microbial communities from a riparian zone of the East river system, Colorado, United States - U1c2 | ecosystem: Environmental > Terrestrial > Soil > Riparian zone | place: USA: East River... | reverse complement strand
TTGAATTTTGACCGGGAGGGGCGAATGTTTTCGATGAAGCAGTTCTCCATGAAGATGAAGCGCTTCTCTATGAAGCAGTTTTTGGAAGCCAAGACTGGAAAAGCGATTTATGTGGGTTGTGTAACGTTAACGTTGTCGGCGATTGGAAGCTGGGCGGTGCTGGCGCATCAGGATAGCCCGTCAACAGTAAACCATACGACGACGACCAAAAGCCGGCCAGCGATGGGCGACGCGCACTTTGCCAAAGAAGCGGCGCAGGGCGGCATGGCGGAAGTGAAGCTTGGGCAACTCGCGCGGGAAAAGGGATCTAACGACACGGTAAAAAGCTTTGGTAAACGGATGGTGGATGACCACTCCAAAGCAGGCGACAAATTGAAAGAAGTGGCTGCGCGTGAGAGCATCACGCTGCCGACTGATATCTCCGCAAAAGATCAGGTCACCTATGACAGGCTTGCGAAGCTGAATGGGGCCGTTTTCGATCGCGCTTACGCGAGAGACATGGTGAAGGACCACGAGACGGACGTAGCGGCGTTCCAGAAAGAAGCGAATGCAGGAAGGGACGATTCGCTGAAGAGCTTTGCCTCAGAAACTTTGCCAACTTTGCAAGACCACCTGAAGCAAGCCAAGGAAATGATGAAAACTGTGGGCAGCACAACGGCGGCCAAAGGAACGAAGAGCAAGGCCAGCGCGAGCGGCCGCTAACTAATTCTCACTTGGCGGAAAAAAACCATCCCTCACGAAGAGGGATGGTTTTTCTTTATGAGGCCGAGAGAAATCTGAAAGCGCTGGCCTGATTTACAACGTTGGGCGCAAGGCTGAAGCCGATCGGTTGACAGAGTCGGGGGCATCGCTGCGCGGCGTCATGGAGACGACGATGTACTCGCGCTCTTTGCCGTCCGCTTCCGGTACGCGCAGCAAAAGGCGGTCTTTGTGCAGCCTGAATTGAGCCGTTTCCCCAATGGGAAGCAGAGCAGGATGTTTTTCATTTTTCGCTCTGATGCGGAAAATCAGGCGATCGGTCTGAAGGGTGTATTCCTGGCACAGCAATTCCTGAGTTTTCTTGTGTTGACCGTCGGTGCCGAGGATCTCTCCTGTGACAGTGCCTCCGCCTTTTTCTTCGGAGCCGCAGGATGCAGAATCCATCTTGAGCAGTACGCCGTTCTGGTAGGCGGGTTTATCTTTTGCTTGCAAGAGACATGATGCAACGAGTATCAGGGCAGGTACCAAAATGCGTTTCATGAGAGCGATTCTCCTTAAGCGGCCAATACCGCTGCTGCAATTATCCCAAAGATGAGCAGAGGCTCTCGGCGAACGCCTCGTATTGTTTCGATGGGATCACCGGTCGTTAGTACACTGGCCGCTCGTACAGGGCGCAGAATCAGCAGTCTTTATTTTTGTCCGACGTTTGATCGCGATGGCCGCCGGCAACAAAAACGTGGCAGCAACGAGGGACGTGTGGAATTATCAGAAGATTGAAACCATTTCAGATGTCAAATGGCCGTGCAGGAAAGATGAGACCATGCGAAATGGGTAAGACACTTTCAGGGGTGGGTATGAAACCTTTCGGCGGATATGGGTTGGCGGCAATCGTTTTAGCGGCGGGAATTTCAGCGATAGTGCTTATGGCGCCGGCGAATCGCTCGACTACTTTCGCGCAAACAAATTCCGGCGCTGGTGAAAAAGGCGAGGTGGAGCGCGGACGCTATCTGGTGGAAGAAGTAGCGAAATGCCCGGAGTGCCATACGCCCCGCGACGGGCGCGGTGAACTGCGAGCGGATGCGTGGCTGCGTGGCGCACCGATATGGATCAAGCCGGTCGCGCCTATTTCGAACTGGGCCGACCGCGCGCCACCGCTGGCCGGGTTCCCGAGTTTTACCGAGGCGCAAGGGGAACGAATTCTGGAAAAGGGAACTGGCCCCGAAGGCGAAGAGCTGCGGCCGCCGATGCACATCTATCACATGAATCACGCCGACGCGAAAGCGATTATCGCGTATCTCAAATCATTGCCGCGGGGCGACAGGAATAACTAGGTTCGCGATAGGAACTTTTAGATTTTATCTTGCAACCGACTGGCCCCTTCATCGGCCGAGCTTCGCGGGCACCCACGCGAGTCCATCAACGCCGGCAGTAAGAACGATGGGTTCTCTTAGCTGCCACGCGCGCAAATCCAGCACCGCGATTTTTCCTGCGCTCACGCAGGAAATAAAAGCGACTGCGCCGTCAGGAGTTACCAGGATTTCAGATGGAGACTCCGGAAGATCGAAGGTTTTGGCGACCTTCAGCGTGGCCATATCGATGGCCAGCAGTTGATGGTTGGCCATGCATGCGACCAGCAGCCACTTTCCATCAGGCGTGGGCGCAGAGGCATAAGCGACGCAGGGGAGATCGACCCAGCGGGACACTTTGTACGATGCGGTGGTGTCATCCTTAGCTTTGCGGTCCGGCAGATCGATCACCGCGAGCCGCGGGACGTTTTGATCGTGGGTGAATAAGCGAGTTCCATCTGGGGACATCGAAATGCGTTGGATGGTTTTGGCCACAGGGATAACGGCGATTAAACGGCGCACCGGAATGTCCAGCACACTAATGTTTCCCGGGCCTACATTTGCGGTATAGCCGCGTTGCCCATCGGGAGAAATCACGATCATGTGCGATTGCGGGGCTCCGGTGGGAATCTCGCCGATGACGTGTTGTTTAGCAGGGTCGACAATTTTCACTGTGTTCCCTATTTCGGCGGTTACGTATAGCAGGCCATCGGGGCCGAATTCAGCGCGATGTGGACGAACCGGCCCTACTTGAATGGAGCCAGAAACCCTGCGCTCGCCAATGTCGATCACGTCCATGGTGGCACCATCGGTGCCGGGCTTGCCCACGCCGGAATTTCCATAAATGGGGACGTAGATGAAGCGCACGTCGGGAGAAACGGCGGCTTCATGACCATTTACGCCAACGGCTATGCTCGCGAAGGTGCGGCGTAAGTCAGGTTCTACGAGCAATACTTTGTGTTCCGCCTGGTTGACAATCACCAGTATTCCTTTTTCGCTGGGCGCCCCAGCACCGCCGCCGGTCTGTACTGCGAAAAGCAGCATGGAAAAAACAACCGCGAGCACTAACGAAAAACTCATGTCATTCCTCGTAAAATTGGTGAAACTATTCCGAGAACTTAAGTGGCCGCCGTTGACAGAGCAGTCCTTCTCAAATTCCATTTCACATGCAAACGATTCGCATCCTACAACATTTTCCATGCTTGTGCTGAATGCCGAGCGGTTGCACTGAATGTATTGACCGGGTCCGCAGCGGGAAGTACGATGGCGCAGTTTTGATTGCAAATTCGTTCGAACGCGGCGGTGCGGATAAATGCCAGGAACTGTGTACTGTTCAAAGTGTGGAAGCCTGGTCGAAAATGGGGCGGCTTTTTGTCCGGCGTGTGGGCAGGCGGTGCAAGCGTCTGCTTCTATGAGTGCTGGCCTGCCGGCGGGAGCAAGTTCTGTCGCCGCGCTTCCCTCTGGATATGGTCCCAACACGTATCCGGCTGCCGCATCGCCAACGGTGCCGCCAGTGGTGTACGCGCAGCCCACTGTGCAATACGCCGGGTTTTGGCTTCGCGTGGTTGCGTATCTAATCGATTCAATTGTCCTGAGCGTCGGGTTTATGGCGCTCTTCATTCCGTTTGCGATAATGACCGGGCTGACCGCGGTACTGGGAAATATTCATCCCGGCGAAGATCCCAGAGATGTAGGCGCGGTTCTGGGAGGCACATTTTTCCTGGGACTTTTTACCGTTGTGTCCCTGGCTTTTTTGGGAGGATGGCTCTATCACGCCAAGATGGAAAGCTCCTCGTGGCAAGCGACCTTGGGTAAGAAAGCTTTGAACTTGCGCGTAACCGATCTTTACGGTGCACGCATAAGTTTCGCTCGCGCTAGCGGACGTCATTTCGCCAAATTAATAACCGGAATGATTCCTTTGGGAGTGGGATTCATGCTGGCGGGACTGACGGAAAGAAGGCAGGCACTTCACGACATGATCGCGAGTTGCCTGGTGCTGCGAGACCGCTAATCAATGGCACTAATCGGGCACGCGCGCGAATTCAGCCCTTGGCTGAAAAAGTGTTGCGCTTGATCAGACCTAGCAACTGATCGCTGCTTACCACTAAAGATACCTCCAGACCTCCACCGTTTGGCACAACGCGTACGGGCTCGAACAGGATTGCAAGATCGGGATCCGAGTTTTTAGCGTCAAACTGCCGCAACAAAAATTCCCGTCTAAAGTAGTTGAGATAATTCGCGGCGTTATCTGGCGGCGAAGAAGCAAAAATTTAGGCCAACTGTTATTTCAGGGCTTGGCGAGTACGAATAAGTTTTGCCGCGCTAGTGCGCAATGTCTCGGGAACATTTTTGTTATTCGATAATTTTTTGAGGTCAACGGCATTCAGCGACGGCAACATGTGCAAGGTAATGTCCAAGGGAGTTTTGGAATTGTTCATGAGGTTGCGGATGATGGTGTAGTTTTTGCGAAAGGCGCGATTGCCGGCGATGAGTCGCAGGATTTCATCGGTAAGACTGGACATGGCCGCGAAGGATTCCACTTCCTGGCCGGTGAGACGCGGGGACTGCAACACCGCGCGTTGCACAACTTTGTTGGAATCGCGAATGAGCGTGCGCCGAGCTTCCGAACCGCCTTTGAAGGCGAATTGCACGCGTTCGGAAACCGACATTTTCGCGAGCCGCTGGAGTAGCGTCTGACGACGTCCTTCGTCGGGTTCGGCCTCCATGAGCGCTTCCATAAGAGCTTTTTCGTCGACGGGAGTTTCCGGGGCGAGCAATTCCTGCAGCACGCGTTTATTATCTGCGGTGGCTGATGAGGATTTCAGAAGGGCGGCGGCTAGCTCGGAAGAATCACTTACGCGATCGAGCGAGTCCATCAGCGCTTGAACGCTTATAGAGGAAAGCTGCGGAACGTGCGGGGTTATGAATCTGGATGGGCAATTCCTGTTTTGCACCATGGCTTCGGCCACGGCGGGTTTGCCGACAAGGTGCTGCGAGGCGTATTCAAAAACAGGGGGAAGGGCTTCGCTGCGCTTCAAAGCTTCGACGAAGGCTTCGACCGGCTGGGAGCGTAAAGCGTCCTGGGCTTGTTGCGCGACGACTTCATCGGCATCGGTGGAAAGAAGCACCAAAATTTCAGCGCGGTCAGCAGGGGAAAGATTTCCTTGGCTGGTACAGACCGCGAGTTTGCGCTCGCGGGAGGTGAGGTCACGCAAAAGTTCAGGGACGAGCTGTTCCATCGTGTGAGGGCCTCAGGTCTTTATATCCAAGCACAATTGTATTCGCTCTGCGGGAGGAATTTCCGAGTGCTGCGCGAGAGGTAATAGGGCGGCCATTCAGTTCGAGGTGCACGGCGGCACCGTCGGCGGCGATGATCTGGAATTGTTGGGAGGCGGTGAAATGGTGAATGTCGCCGGGCATGACGTCGGCATCGAGGAGCGTTTGATCATCGGCGAGAATGCGCACGTGCGAGCGCACGGAAGTGGAGACGGTAAGTTCGAGTTTGTCTGGAGCTTTAGTGAGAGCGGCGGAATCGGAAGACAACGGGGGCGGCGCGGAGTTCGCGGCCGGATGGTTTGCACGGTAGCGTTGCCAAGCGTAGGAGCCGCCACGATAAAATCCGAAGGCTAGCAATACGAGCGCGAGCAGGGCCAGTGCTGGAATCCACCTGGGAGGCGAGGGGAGCTGATTCTGGTACGGCGTGGGTGCGTCGGTTTTCTGGACGCCGCGAGCCAGGTCGTATTCCGAGAGCAAATCCTCTTCGTCCAGGCCGAGGTATTGGGCGATGGAGCGGACAAATCCGCGAGTGAAGCTGCCGCCGGGGAGCTTCTCCCACTCCTCGTTTTCGATGGCTTCGAGGAATCGTGGGCCGATGCGCGTGCCGGCGGTCAGCTCGGCCAGAGTGACTTCGCGCATATCGCGTTCGCGTTTTAAATGTTCGCCGAAATTACCTTTGGCCATTGGAGGCTACCTGCCCCATACGATACCAAAGGGCGGAGCAATCGTCTCGCCGAAGAGAGGCATTTTAAGGAATTAGAGCGAAAAGTTTGTGAATAACTCTGGCGGGAAGGGCGCGGTGTACCGGCGCGGCCAGCAATATTAATCCGCTAGTGCGGCTGCACTTCTATGGGGTCTGGCAGGTGCACAGTGTTGGTCATTAACTCGCCGATGGTGAGGTTTTGTCCGTGCTGCAGATACCGGTTTAGCACATCGGGCTGCAGCCATTGAAAGCCCCAGGCATCTTCGACGGCGATCAGGGTATAGGTTCCGGGTATTACGGCAGGCAGAGTGAAGCTGCCGTCGGAGTCGCTTTGATCTCTGCGAAACATATCGATATGGGATTGGGGATCTTTGGGAATGAGCGCGACCATCACGCCGGAAGAGGGTTTCCCACCGCGATGGACGAAACCTTCGACGTTGACGACGCCGACGGTCAAAAATACTGTTCCAGAAAGGGACGAGCCAGCCGTCAGGGTTAAGACGTGGTCAGAGGTTTCCACGCCGGAAAAAACGGTGCGAACCACGGAGTATCGCTTATCTGGAGAAAAGGCCACGAGCGCGTATTTACCTGGTGGAATACCTTCAAAGGTCACCTCGCCGGCCGCGTCGATAGCGTTGGCTGCGATGACCCGCATGCGTAAATCCTGCATTCCTATGGTGACTTGCGGAGAACCAGGCGTCTGACGAGGTATCTTTACTGAGAGCTTGAGGGATGCCATTGCCTCTGCGTGACTAAGGTCGAGTTCTTGTCCGTCCTTATCCAGAGTTATCTGGCTTGATTGTTGTGGGCGGCCCGATTGTGGATCTGGCAAAACGACCGAGTATTTCCCGGCAGGAACTCCACTCAACTCGAATACACCCGGAGCGATCGACCGCATGCCCTCATTTCCGACGTATTCGACAGTATCGAACACACGTTTTTGTAATTGAGGCATTTGGACGCCATTCTGTTGTTGGTCCTCTGGAACACGAAACGCCAAATGAACGACGGGAACGGGGCTGAGATGTATATCGACTTGCACGTGGTCGCCGGCTTGAAGGAGAAAAGGAGTAGCGCTCTGGCTGTCGGTAGCGCCGTTGTTGTAGGTTGTAGGATAACCAACGTCCAGGGCCGTGACGCCTGGTGAAGAACTTCCGCCGCTTCGCGCGGAAGGAGACAGATGAGAGGCATACCACGGTTTCGCCGAAACGGAGACAAAGTAATTGCCCGGAGCTAACGCGGCGAACTCGTAGTAGCCTTCATCATCCGTACGATCCGCACCGCGTCTCTCGATGCGTTTCATCCCTCCCTGATGGTTTTCCACGTATAGGAAGACGCGGGCTTTTCGGACAGGTTCGCCTGATTCGTCGATAACTTTTCCGCTGACGAAAGCGAGAGGGGTCAGGCGCAGAACCAAATTTTCAGTACTGAAGTCCGCGCCGGTCACAATGGCGGTTGAAAATTGTTCATGCTGCTCGTAGGCAGCAGAAATAAATCCACGTCTTGCGCCTTCCAAGGAATACTTGCCGCGGTTGAGAGAATAAAATTCAAAGTGACCGTCTTCACCCGTTACGACGAAAATTATTCTGGCGCGATTTGCAGTGTCCATCAGTGAAATGCGCACTTTGGCAAGCGGCGAGCCAGTGATGGAGTTCACTACTGTGCCGGCGATTTTGAATTTAGTGTTTGCGGCAGATGCCTGATTGGCGGGCCGGGCCTGTGAGGGCACAAACGTGCAGGCCCACAGGAGAATCAGTGCAAAGTTGGCTATCACAAACCAAATCGATCGCCCGAGTTTTGGCATATTCACTCGCTAGCCGCGATTAATGACAGACGTAGATGTTCTTTTTGTTCTGCAACCACGCGCAGGACTTGTACTTCCGACTCATGCCGTTTTAGCCATTCCTCGCTGACCGATTCCATCTGAAATGGCCGGCCATCGGTCGCAAAAACGTGGTAGGTGCCAGGAGCAATTTGCTGGATTGTAAATGTTCCGTCGCCATTGGCATAGCCCACCTTGAGGCGGGAATCGAGTTTGTCTGTCGGTATAACATAAACGCTACCGATCGGGCCATCCCAACGGCCCTGAGGCACCTGGCGGCCTGCGCCGACCTTTACAAAATCGAGAGTGCCATCTAGTTCGGCTCCGTCATCGCGCACAGTAATTTCCATTTGCGGTATGGTCCCACCGGCGCCAACGACCAGGGGCTTTTGCAGCAAGTCTGTGCCTCCGGAGGTAATTGCGGAGACGTATCCAAGACCCGTGTTTACACTCACGCGATAACGGCCGGGGAGAACATTCTCAATGACCAGCGACTCGTCATTCTCATCGACGGGAGGACGCAGTGAAACTTGAGAAATGAGGCTAAACTGTTCGTCGGGGGCCAAGCTCACTTGTAAATAATTAGGACGCCGCGTGTTTTGAGGGACGGCGATAGGCCCACTAGGGAAAATAGCGCTGGGTGGCTGTTCAGTTTGTTTATGTTGAAATTCTTCTCTCACGCTCACAGTGACAGAAGTTCCTTGCAGTAACGTCATGGCTGGGCCGGAGACGGGAGCTCCTCTCACCGTGAAAGTTGTACTGCCCGCCAGCATCATAGCTGGACCAGAGTCTCTGACTTGAACAGTATAAGTGCCATCTGGCAAGGAACCCTGAATGGATGCTTCCTGCGGGTTGTAGCCAAGCGAGTATCCCGGGCCGGGATGGCCCTCTGGCCAAACAGTTACGGCGACTCCTACGGCGACTCCGTTTGCCAAAGGATCCGTGAGCCCCAAATTCACCGGGTAATACGCTCTTTTCGCGGGGGACAGGGTGACCTGGAAGGTCTCCCCCGGCGCTAACTTAATCACGGCGGCAGCAGCGAAATCGGAAGCGTTTGGATAATAGAGAGGTGGATAGCCAATTAATTGTCCACGCGGAAAGGCAGTGAGAGGGTCGCGATCGATTTGTTCCAGAGTTAAAAGTTTGTAGTCGCCTGGGGAGAGTTCGGCTATACGAAATTGCCCATCTGCCCGGGTTGTCACATTGCCCGCTGAGTCCCATTGTTCCCGGCCGTCACGAATCGTACGTCGATAAAGCGCGACCTGGATTTTGTCGGAACCATCGGAGCCGGGAATATTCACGTGTCCCACCACACGAGCTTCCGGCAGGAGCGAAATAATAACGTCCTGTTGGTCGGGACCGAGAGCAGTAAACGCATTAACATTCATAGGTTGATCAAAGTTAGGGCCGACAAAGCCAACTTTTCGAGCCATTAATTCGCTGGGACGATTGGGCGTGGGGCTTTGGAAGCCACGGTTCAGTTGAAATCCGTCGGTAACGGATGTCCCAGTCTGTTGGGGTGCAGCGGGCGTGAAAGTGAATTCGAAACGACCACGGTCGTCGGTCATGGTGGCGAAACTGTTATCCGGGGAAAAGACGAGCGCACGACTTACCGGTTCGTGCGTAACGGAATTTATGACTACCCCCCCGATGTGCTCGGTGGGATCGGTGTGAGTTGTGATTTGGGCTGCGACTTGCCAGGGAAAGTTGGAGAAAAGGGTTATAGCCAAGGCCATCGCGATCAAGGAACATCCGCGCGACAGACCTGCGTTTCCTCGGGTAAATCCTTCGAAACGGTCGGGCATTTGGTCAAACTTCCGCCGCGCATTATGACATGTTTACGTGGATTAGTAATAACAGCGAGAGACCATCAAAGTTGCCAGCCAAAACTGCAGGTTAGTGCACGAGGATCAGGTAGGCGGCCATACCCAGGCCAACGACGGCGAGAATTATGGCCAGTATTACGGCGTCGTGGAGACGCGGCCGGGGACCCAACTGCCCGAGTTGAGTTCACGCCGTTTGGAGCGGTGAGGGGATGGTTGGATCTTCAGGCTGCGGAACGGAACGGGGCCAAGGGACGACCGTCGCGCTGTTGGGTTGCAGCCTGGATGATGATCCGCTCGCCTGTCCGCTGGTTGAGAATAAGGTAGTCGGCGGGCGTCGCAATGACGAGAATTTTAACGACGTAGGTCTTTGCGCGTTCGAGATCGGCTATAGCGCGTAGCCACCTGACACTGCCATTCTGCTCCAGTTCAAAGATATCAAAAGGATCTAACATATCGATTACTCTCCCATCCGGGCTATGCAGGCAGAGGTACTCGTTCCCACCTCAAAATTAATTTGAATCGCGACGAGGAATACCGACCGTCGCCGCGTCGCCGATGGTCTTTTGGGCCGATTGGGCTACGCGAGGCAGTGCCATCTCCTTCGTGACGTTGGCCAGTATTTTTTTGGCCGACTGTTTTTTGGTTCTTTGACGCATGCGGCATGATGTCATTCAGCCAGAGAGAATAATGTTCAATCCAGCACAGGACCGCCAAGGGTGTTGAAAACATTGGCTGTAAGGTCACTTCTGAGGGTGGTCCGCCGCGAGTCGGCAGCCTGAAACAATACGGTCTCAAGCCGCTATTTACCGTCTGGACAAATGTTCCATATTGGATAGTTGACCGTGCCACAGGGGTACACAGTAAGGCGAGTATGCATATGACAAATATACGGACTTTGCTGCTCATCGACAACGATGCCGCGCACGTCGACGTTTTTACCGACGCGTTGTTGAACGCGATTGACGGTCCATTCCTGGGTGAGTGCGTAAAGACTCTTGCGGAAGGCATCAGACGTTTGAGAGGGAAAGAATTCTGGGCGATTTTTTTAAATCTGTCACTGCCCGGCAGCCAGGGTGTGGAAACCTTCGACAAGCTGGCGCTGGCGGTGCCTGGCGTACCTACGCTAATCATAGCCGGCGCGAAGGATGTAGGCGTCGCGCTGGAAGCCTTGCGGCGCGGGGCCAAAGATTATCTGTTGGAGGACCGTCTCGACAGGGACTCATTTGTTCGCGCAATACGGAATATGGCAGAGCGAAAGACCGCGGAAGAGCTGTTGTTCAGGGAAAAAGAACGTGCCCAGGTGACGCTCGATTCCATAGGGGACGCGGTACTGAGCACGGACCTTCAAGGCAAAGTTACGTACCTTAATGTTGTAGCGGAAAAGATCACCGGTTGGACGCGAGAAGAGGCCGCAGGCAAGGACATCGAAGAGGTATTTGTAATCGTCGACGCCAGCACGCGGGAGCCTTGTGTAAATCCATTGCGAGCGGCGATCAAGAAAAACAGAACCGTTCAGCTTACGCCGA
>Ga0193729_1001682_pt1 | contig 11199 bp, 10 predicted proteins | sample U1c2metaG_FD_143036 | JGI IMG/M metagenome (GOLD analysis project Ga0193729, IMG submission 143036) | Soil microbial communities from a riparian zone of the East river system, Colorado, United States - U1c2 | ecosystem: Environmental > Terrestrial > Soil > Riparian zone | place: USA: East River... | reverse complement strand
TCCCGATCGCGGTGTTCCCAACTGCGAGGGCGGGCGCGATTTTCCAACTCAACAAGTAAAGCGGCAGGTTCCATGGCGAAATTAATCCCGCAATGCCGCGCGGCTGACGAAGCGTGTAATTGAACGCGACGTTATCCGTAATATGCGCTTCCGATTCGGTGTGGAGAATTGCGGTCGCGAAAAACCGAAAATTGCTGGCGGCTCTGGGAATGTCGAGTGTGCGCGCGAGCGACAGCGGCTTGCCAGTGTCGATCGACTCGGCGCGAGCCAGTTTCTCGAGGTCGCGCTCGATCAAATCAGCAATGCGCAGGATAATGCGCGACCGGTCCGCTGCGGACGTCCGCGACCACGCTGCAAACGCTTTCTCTGCCGCGACCACGGCTAGTTCAACATCGCGCGCGTCGCCGTCCGCCACCTGCGAATATGGCTTTCCCGTTGCGGGCTCGATGTTCTCTAGGTACCGCCCACTGACGGGCCCAACGAACTCGCCGTCGATGAAGTTTTGAATTTTGTTAGCCATTTTTGTCGTCCGAGCGAAGTCGAGACATCCCTACTGTATATAGTAGTTAGATTCCTCGACTTCGCTCGGAATGAAAAGGCCCGGGTGAGCCGCGATAGGCCAGCCGGAGGCAAGCGACCTGATCACTGGCGTAGAACCAGTGGCAATCCTGCCTGAGGCTGAAGTGCAATACTCGACGGTCGAACGGGACTTGGTGCTAGAGGCATCGCGTTTTTTCGCTTTGGGAGCCCAGTTTGCTAGCGGAAAATAGCACACAGTTGCCATGGCGGCTCCACTATTGGCGACTTGGGGGGAAACCCCACCGGTGGTCCGCTCGTCCGCTTAATTTTCCGACCATATAAGTAATTAATCGCTGCGGTGGTCCCTATTTGGCATGGCACCCGCTATATTGACCCCTGATTGCTTTTCCTTATCTATGCTAAACAATTCTTACCAAGTTCCTTCCAATAAAATTCTCGCCCCGCCGGCCCGGACATGGGCTATTCTAATAACCGGCATTTTGATAGGTCTGGCGCCCGCTCCTCGGTTGGCGGCTGACACCGCCCCGACCTTCACCAGCGCCACCAGCGTGATTTTTCCGCAAGGCATTGAGGATACCTTTACTATTACTACCTCCGGGAATCCGGTCGCGAAAATCACATCGAGCGGGAAACTTCCGGGCGGAGTCAAGTTTGTCGATAACGGCGATGGCACCGCGACTCTCTCCGGCAGACCCGGGGGCGGTCTGGGGCTAGTTGGAGATTATCCCCTTATATTCAAAGCGTCCAACGGGGTTCTCCCGGCAGGGACACAGAATTTCACCCTCACTATCACACGACCTCCCCGCATCACGAGCGTGAACAACGCTACTTTTGTCGTGGGAACAGCCAAAACCTTTACAATTACAACTAGGAATACGGTGCCGAAATCGACCTTGAGTTTCACCGGTACCTTGCCGGGCGGAGTGATTTTTACGCCGCTGGCGAATGCCACGGCGACATTGAGCGGCACACCAGCGGCCGGTTCGAAAGGGGTTTACTTCCTCACCATCACGGCCGCGAACGGCACTCTACCCAATGCGGTGCAGCTTTTTACACTTACGGTCCAGGATACTCCGCCCGTTACGCAAGCCCCGGCCATCATCAGCTCTGCAAGCACGACTTTTACTGCCGGCACAGAGGGCACCTTCACGATTCATACGACTGGCGTTCCCACAGCGACGCTAAGCTTAACCGGGACACAGCCAAGCTGGCTCTCTTTCGTTGATAATACCGACGGGACCGCAACGTTGGTGGGAACACCTGACCCGGGAAGCAACCCCAGCTACGCTTTTACGATCACAGCGACAAACGGTGTTGCGCCTGACGCCGTGCAAACCTTTACCTTGTTTGTTGTCAATCCTCCGCCGGCTATTACCAGCGTAAATAACGCGACGTTTCTGGTCGGCACACTTGACACGTTCACGGTAAGAACGAGTCCGCCTATCCCGAGTGCGACTGTGAGCTTTACCGGCACGCTGCCCGCCGGAATTATTTTTGTTCCTAATGGCGATGGGACAGCCACTGTCAGCGGAACTGCCGCGGCCGGGTCAGAGGGTGATTACCCAATCGACATCAGCGCCTCTAACGGCACTCTGCCGGACGCAATGCAAACGTTCACCATCACGGTGCAAGATGCGCCGCCCTTGCCGCAGGCGCCCGCCATTACCAGCGCTGCAACAGGTTCATTCAAGGTTGGAACGGCAGGCACCTTTACTATCACCGCCACTGGCACACCGACGCCGTCGTTCACTCTGACTGGAGCGCAACCGAGTTGGCTGTCCTTCGTCGATAACACCGATGGCACGGCCACCTTAAGCGGCACTCCCGACGCTAATAGCGATCTTAGCTACGGCTTTACCATCACCGCGCGCAATGGAGTTTTCCCCAATGCGACGCAGGACTTCACTCTGATTGTTCAACAAACGCCAACCAACGCCACTTTGGTAAACATTTCCACCCGGCTCCTGGTTCAGACTGGCGCTAAGGTCGGCATTGGCGGCTTTATCATTACTGGAACTGACGCGAAGAAGGTGCTAATCCGCGGAATGGGCCCGACCCTGACCAGCTTCGGTGTGCCAAATGCTTTACAAGATCCGGTTTTAGAATTGCACGATAGCACCGGTGCCGTCGTCATTAGCAATGATGATTGGAAGATTCCGCAAGAAACGGCGATCGCAGCCACCGGTCTGGCTCCGTTAGACGATCGTGAGTCCGCAATCCTGCTGACCTTGCAACCGGGTTCTTACACGGCAATCGAATCGGGGAAGAACGGCACAACCGGAGTTGGATTGATTGAGCTTTACGATCTGGATGCTGTCGCAAACGCCGACCTAAGCAATATTTCCACACGTGGCTTTGTGCAAACTGGTGCCAATGTCATGATCGGCGGCTTCATTGTCAGCGGAGCAAACGGCTCCGTTAATCTTGTCGTGCGCGCTCTCGGCCCGTCGCTGGCCCAATTCGGCGTCCCGAACTCCCTGGCGGACCCGCGCCTGGGATTGTATGACGGCAACGGAACATTAATGATGTCGAACGACAATTGGAAGGATTCACAACAAACAGCCCTCGAGAATAGCGGGTTTCAGCCTCCGAACGATCTCGACTCGGCAATTCTTGTCACCCTTCCAACGGGTAACTATACCGCGATTGTGAGCGGCAAGAATGCCGGCACTGGCGTCGGTCTGGTCGAGGTTTATCGTTTGCCGTAGAGCGATCGCGCAAACCGCAAAATCGACATCACGCGCGTCGCCTTCCGCGGTTTGGGAATAATCTTACCTGTCGCTGACTCGATGTTATCGAGATACTCGCCATCTGCGGGCTCGCCGAATTACCGTCGATGAAAACAAACGCGTGACGCGTGACGAGAAAGTTGCCGCGATTGCCGCGAAAACCGCGCTCGTCATCGCCGGCGTGATCGGGAATCCGGCGCTGATATAATCGTTCTGCACAAATCGCTCGAACGCGCGTCGCAACACGTCAACATGATCTGACACGACGGGATCGTTTTTCCAGTCGTCGAGACGGGTGCAACACTTTAGTAACCTCGGCCGAGATTTCGTCGAGCTGATCGTCGATCGGAAGCCTTTCAGCTGCCCGACGGATCATTGTCGAAACCAGATTGGTACTGAGATAAGAGAATGGAAACCAGCCTTGATTGAACATCTCGATCCAGGCTTTTTCGGATATCGAGAAAATGTGCTGGAATAGAACCCGAGCATAACAGTAGCCGAGCGTCAGTCCGAGGTCGTAGTCACGCGCGCGCCTATTCTCCCCGTGGAGAAGCGGGCCGTAGTCGAAAAAGAGTCCTTTCCTCCAGCCAAACGAGAACACATAGCAAATACCTGCATCCGCAGGAACCAGTCCCTCGGGTAAGAGCACTCTTTCGATGTCCATGATGTGGTCCAGAAAAACGAGGTCACCTTTATTGATCTTTCCCTTTGCCCGAACCTGGACGGTCGGATGGAATTCATTCCAGTAAGTCGTCGCCGATCGATCGGGACGGATGATCGCCAGCAGGCTGTTCGTTACCGCAGCCGCGGCGCCTGCATGGTCAGATATTTTCTCAAGGATCGCCGTCGCCGTTCCTTCCAATCGCGAGATGAAGTGCTGCCCGTCCTCAGTCGAACAAAATTCCTGAAAGACCAGGTCAATTTCTTGATTTGGTCGTCGGCCTTGTTTCGCGTAACCAGCGGGAAGATGATCGAGAACAAGTTCTTTAGGCATTCGATTACATCTAAAAGACTAAAAGCCAAAAATCTACCCGCCGACCTAGGACATGCCGAAACGAGAAAAGCTTCCCGATGACCTGAAAGAGCTTTGTTCGCTTTGCCGAGCCGGAAAGCTGTTCGCGGTCCAGCAGTGGATCCGAGACGGCCGGCGGTATCGGATGCCGCCGGGAAATTTTACGACGTCACCGATTCGCACCGCAATTGAGTCTGGCTTTCACAGCTTGGTTCAAGTTCTTCTCGACGAAGGCGCGGTCGACCCGGAAGAGAAGAATGATGCCCTGATCAGGGCGATCGATGGTCGCAACTTCGACCTTGTCGAACTACTAACGCAATATGGCGCTGATCCGGGCACGGTGGATTTCGACGCCATCCTATGCTCGCGAAATCCACAGATCATGCGTTGGTTTGTAGCCCACGGACTGGATCTCGAATGCGGTTATCCGATCGCAAACGCGTTTCGTTACAAGCACCGCGAATTCCTTGGTGTTTACATGAGCGCGCGCGACACGGTCCCTACAGCGCGACGCCAAGCGACAATGGCGCTGCGCTATCATGCAACCGATGGACATCTCAAATGGGTGTCCTTGTTGCTTTGGGCAGGAGTCGATCCCCGGTTACCTGTGCCCAGGATGGACGATTCAGATGTCGACGAAGAGGATGTCGAGACTGCACTGGTCGCGGCCGTGCGCCGCGGGCAATTCGACGTAGTTAAGAAAATCGGAATTGATCTGGCCCGAGACGATGTCACGGCTCTGATCAATGAGTATTGCTTTTGGCCCAATCCGGAGCTGCTCGAATTTCTCATTAAACTCGGCGCCGACGTGCGGAAAGGAGCAGGTGAAGATAACGCAATGCGCTGGGCTTTCTTCTCGTTCGAATGGAGCTTGGATTCGTTATTTCGTGATTATTCCAGGACTGAGGCTGCACTCCGTTGCATAGAGATTCTCGCGGCAAATGGCGCGCGGTGGCACCCTGACGATCCGTACCGGATCAGCTGTTTTCGTAGAGCCATTGCCAAAGCTCCGGCCTACGATGCAATTCGCCACCTCGAGCGAATCATCAAGGCAGGCGCCATTGAGCCGGAAATGTTTAAGGACCTGATGCGCACGCCACGGATGAAAGAGATTTTGAAGCAAACGTATTCGGGTGTGATCAAGCTTCGCGAGTACGCCGGATACTCCGGCTCCCGCTCACGTAAGAACCGAATGCGGAATTGATCTCGCTTACTAGAGACGCCAGCATCCGGCCGCATTACGCGATGTGCGTAACGCAATTTGCGTAATCGTTCTTTACTTACGCGGGAGCTCCGTTTCGGTAACGATCTGCTTGAGTTCCTTTGTCTCCGGCAGTTCGGCTTTCAATTTCGGCGGAAGAAGCCGGTATTCCGCGACGCCGATCGGACTTTTGGCATCGCGCAAAGTGTATTCGACGACTGTCTTATTTTTGCCCCGGCAGAGTATGATACCAATGGTCGCACCATCCTGCGCGGTCTTGACGAGATCGTCTACTGCCGCTTGGTAAAAGTTCATTTTGCCGACAAATTCTGGTTTGAAATCCCCGACCTTGAGATCAATCACGATGTAACAGTGCAGCCGGGTATGGTAGAAGAGCAGATCGAGGAAGAATTCTTCGCCGTCCACCTCCAGCCGATATTGATTGCCGACGAACGCGAAGCCCGATCCGAGTTCGATGAGAAAGTCTTTCAGCCGGGCGATTAGCGCACTTTCCAGTGCGCGCTCATTCGCCGATTCATCAAGCGGGGCCGGTTTGAAAACATAGGGATCTTTCAGAAGTTCTTTTGCCAGGTCGGACTGCGGCGACGGCAGCGTGAGCGCAAAATTCGTCGGGGCCTTGCCGATCCGTTTGTGCAACTCCGTGTCGAGATGGTGAACGAGCACGCTGCGCGACCAGCCCTGCCTTACTACTTGAACGATGTAAAACTCCCGCGTTTTCGCGTCCTTCACTCGATCGAGCAGGACGCAATTGTGCGCCCAGGGAATTTGTGCAGCAAGCTGCTGCATAATTGCGCGGTCAGGCCAAGCAGCGGCAAAAGCGCGCATGTACTTGAGGTTACGTGAGGAATAGCCGGCGAGTTTCGGAAACTCGCGCTGGAGGTCGCCGGCCAAACGATCGACAACCTTCGCGCCCCAACCTTCCGTTTTTTGATTGGCAAGAATCTCGCGTCCGATTTCCCAATAGTGCAAGACGAGCTCAGCGTTGGCGGCCAGCGCGGCTTTCAGTTGAGCCGTGCGGATGCGCTCCTTTATCCCCTCAACAAATCGGCGATACAATTGTGCAGCAGGTTGCTGCACAATTGCCAGTGATTTGGATTTTCGAGCGGCCATTCGGAACGAGACCTTCGTCAATTCGCACTTTCATGTCCATCCCCGGAGTATGAATCAACGAAGATTGCACCGACAACCATCCAGGTATTCCGACGCCCGCTCTACTCTGCTCGATGCCAGCGACAGGGAAATCCCTGCCAAAATTGGCCCGTTTTCGGGCCGCGCGCGACGCCACGAGGAAAACGGTGAGGGAGGGATTCGAACCCTCGGTACCCTTTTGGGGTACGGCGCTTTAGCAAAGCGCTGCTTTCGACCACTCAGCCACCTCACCAAAAATCGGTCGCGCGAGAATATGACGGAGAATTTCTCAAAGCCAACCTGCGAAATGCGGATTGCGGATTTCGGATTGCGGATTGAATACTCTGGCGTGATCAGCGAAGAGGAGGCGCTCGCGAAAATCCTGTCGGCAGTTGCACCATTGCCGGCAACTGAAGTCTCGTTAGGCGACGCGCTTGATCGTTTCGCCGGGACCGACCTTTTCGCGAGAATCCAACTCCCGCCTTTCGACAATTCGGCGATGGATGGTTACGCAGTGGCGGCAGGATCGGCAGGAAAAAATGCGCGCCTGAAAGTCGTAGGCGAACAACCGGCTGGTCCTTCGAAAAATCTATCTCACTCGCCGGGCGAAGCGATCCGTATTTTTACCGGTGCGCCCATTCCAACCGGGGCTGATGCGGTTGTGATGCAGGAAGAAACAGAACGTGAAGGCGATTTTGTTTTGATCCGCGCCGAACAAATTTCGGTGGGCGATTTTGTGCGTAAAGCCGGAGCCGATCTTGCTATCGGACAGCAAATTTTAAAGCGAGGCGATCGACTGCGCCCGGCGAGGCTTGGTTTGCTCGCTTCACAAGGAATCGAATCGGTCAGTGTAGGCGCGCGTGCGCGGGTGGCGATCATAACGACTGGTGACGAGCTGGCGGGGCCGGGGAAACGACCAGGGGTTGGCGAAATTTTTGATAGTAACGGGGTGATGCTCGATGCACTTGCAGTAAGAACAAGCGTGCAGGTGACGATGCAAAGGCATTGTCCCGACAACCTCGATACTCTTTGTACGACATTACGAGATGCTGTGCACCATGATGCCCTGATCATCAGTGGTGGTGTTTCAGTAGGGGAGCATGACCTGGTGCGCGAAGCGTTGCGCGAGATTGGCGCGGAGATCGAACTCTGGCGCGTGGCTGTAAAACCCGGCAAACCCTTTTTGTTCGGCAAACGCGACCGATGCCTGATTTTCGGGCTTCCTGGAAATCCGGTCTCCGCCTTCGTCACCTTTCTGACATTCGTGCGTCCCGCATTGTTACGGATGATGGGGGCGACGAACGATGCTCTCACTTTGCCTCGGACAGGCGCTTGTCTGACCCACGAAGTTACGGGCGACGAAACGCGGCCTCATTATTTTCGAGGCGAATTGAGCGGCACGCGCTTTACCGTGATTGGACGTCAGGAATCGCATGCCCTTTTTGGACTTGCTCGGGCCAACGCCTTGCTCCGAGTTCCGCGGGGAGAAAAGCTAAGCGCTGGCAGCGAAGTCGAAGTCTTGTTAATCCATTAAATTACGATGCCCGCCGTTGACACGTTCATCGCGCCCCTTAGTTTTACCGCCGTGAAATTGGAAGCAACGCTGGCCGAACCCACTACGGCACAATTTCGAGCCGATGCGGAACGGCTTTCCCATATTATTATGGAAATGCAGCGTTGTTTTCTCCTGCATCTGTGCAAGGAACTCGCTCCGGGTAATGTTTCCTTCTCCCAATATTTCCTTCTGGCGGCGCTTGATCAGAAGGAGGTGCTAACGATGTCTGCAATCGCGCAAAAGATGGGGCACACTACTGCGGCGGCCAGTGGATTGGTGGCGCGACTGGAGAATCTCGGCTATGTCACGCGCGCATCCGGGGCCCAGGATCGACGAAAAGTGATGGTCTGCATCACTTCAAAGGGTTCAGCGCTGGTGCGGCGCATCCGGGAGGAGATGATGGCGAATCTGATGAAGTTGATGGCGCACCTGACGCCATCGGAAAACAAAGCGTGGTTGCAAATTTACAGTAAAATTTATGACTTCTGCCAGGCAAAACATTCTTCCGACAACCGCTGGGAGTGTTAGCTGGCAATAATCCAGGCTTCGGATAAAGTCCGCGCTTCGGCCTTTCCAAATCATGCGAATGAATCGTATCAACCGCATCGTGCTGAGTACGATTGCGTTTTTGGCGTTGCGAGCGACTGCCGGTGAGACCGTGGTAGAGAAACGCACGAGCGCGGCACCGCGATTCACGCTGGAACAGGCGATTTTGACCGCCCTGCAGCAGAATCCGAACATTATGATCGCGCGACAGGAGATCGAACGGACGAAAGGACTCTTCATCGAGGTGCGTGCGGCAGCTTTGCCCCAGGTGAATGCCACCGCCCAATTCCAGGATTTGGATCCGCATCTGGGCCATGTCAGCACCGGAAACCAAAACAACATTACAAACGAGGTCTTCTCCAGCGTTGGCGCCGAACGCACCTACAGTTTGGAAATCGCCGCCACGCAGGTGATCTTTTCTGGTGGCCGTGTTCCCGGGCAAATCAGTTCCGCCAGTTTTCAACGCGATAGCAGCTACTACTCATTTCGGAACACGATCGATCTGATCGTGGCAGCGGTGCGACAGCAATTTTATTTGGTTCTGCTCGATCGCGCTTTGATTGGGGTGCAGGAGGAATCGGTTCGTCTCTTGCAAAGTCAATTACAGGATCAGCAGAACCGCTTTGAAGCGGGCACGGTGCCGCGCTTCAATGTGCTACAAGCGCAAGTCGCGTTATCAAACCAGATCCCGCAGCTTATTACCGCGCAGAATAATTATCGGATTTCTCAGCTTCAGCTTGCGAAAACGCTCGGCCTCGATTTTAACCCCAAGCGCGGAGATCAGGCGCCACTCGAAGCGGTAGGCGAATTGCTTTACATCCCGCGGGAAATGCCAATTACGCAGGCAATTGCGCTGGCGAAAGAGAACCGGCCTTTTATCAAACAACAGAAGGCCCTGGTGCTTTCGAACAACTCTCAGGTTGGCGTTGCTCGATCGGGATATTTTCCCCAAATAAACGCGACCGCTGGGGAGGAGTTCCGCAGCTCACCGCTGACCGACAATATCCGTGCAGCCCGGAGCGGTTATATTTTCGGCGCCACCGGCACCTGGGCGATCTGGGATTGGGGGGCGACGTTTGGCCGGGTGAAGCAGGCCCGTGCCATTCTGGAGGAATCGAAGGCCACCTTGGATGATGACGTGCGGCAGGTGGAACTCGAGGTCCAACAGGCTTACTCGAACTTGATACAGGGTCGGGAGTTGATCCAAAGCACGGCAAAAAATGTCGAGCAGGCGACCGAAGCATTACGTTTAGCTACCGCGCGGCTCGATGCGGGTGCCGGCACGCAGTTGGAAGTGCTGGACGCGCGAACGCAACTTACGACGGCGCAGTCCTTGCGCCTGCAAGCGCTCTATACCTACAACGCTGCCCTGGCCGAATTCGATCGAGCTACAGCCACAGAAGTTAAGTATTCGACCTGTGTCGATGAGCCGGGAACGCGTAGTAAATTGCGCACTGCTGCAAAGCCTACGCCGGCGCCGAAGCCGACGCCACTTCCGCTCAATGGCGATTGCGCCCCGGCGAAGGTTACGCGTACCGGGACGAAGGTCGAGAGCTCGCTTGCAAAGTAGCGTTCTACCGATCGAAACATTTCCCGCGCTCGACCGGGTCGGTTGTATTCACGGGTTCGTCGGGCGCGTGCCGGGAATCGAGTTGTCGCATGACAAAGCGGCTGTCGTGGAAAACCTCGACAAGGTCCATCGGCAGGCGCGGCAGATTCTTGGGTTGGGCGAGCGAAAATTTATTACAGCGCGCCAGGTTCATGGCAATATGATTGCCGTTGTCGATTCTCCAGCTAACTCCGACCACTGCTTCGAAGATTGCGATGGCTTGGTTACCAATCAACGCGACGTCTGCCTTGGAGTTTACGTAGCTGATTGCTGCGCGCTTTACCTGGTGGACCGAAATTCCCGTGCGATTGGTTTGGTTCATTCCGGCAAGAAAGGGACAGCCTTAGGAGTCGTTAGGTGCGCGATCGAATCGATGCGGCAAGGTTTTGGAATTGAGTCTGGTGATCTTATTGTGCAACTGAGTCCCAGTATTCGACCACCGCATTACGAGATTGATTTTGCGGCAGAGATCGTCCGGCAATGTCGCGACGCAGGCATCGAGGAAATTTTCGACAGCGGCGTCTGCACTGCGTGCGATCTCGAGCATTACTATTCCTATCGGGCTGAAAAAGGTCGCACCGGACGCATGCTCGCGTTGCTGGCGCTATAGCTACGACATTCTCTTGCCGTGACAGCGGCGACGGAGCGCATGTATTTGGCGTCGACTAACCCTCTCAGTAACACCTTGCTTTAGCTGGGTGTTAACGGCGCCGAGGGAGTCCGGTTGTAGTAGCAGACTCGGCCATGCACCTCGCTGAAGCGCGGTGTTAATGAAACGGGATAGCGCGGCAACGCTAAATACGTACGACGGAGCGCGGGGAGGCTATATTACGTCTGCTTCTGGTCGGCGCCGCGTTT
>Ga0193729_1001681_pt1 | contig 11205 bp, 10 predicted proteins | sample U1c2metaG_FD_143036 | JGI IMG/M metagenome (GOLD analysis project Ga0193729, IMG submission 143036) | Soil microbial communities from a riparian zone of the East river system, Colorado, United States - U1c2 | ecosystem: Environmental > Terrestrial > Soil > Riparian zone | place: USA: East River... | reverse complement strand
TGCCGCGCTGTGGAGCCGAACAGTGAGGGATGCGTCGCGCATCAACCAGAATAAAATCAGGTTGCGAGGTCAGGCCTTCGACTGCGCGGCGCATTGCCAGTAACCCTGCGTGATAGATATTCAGGGTGTCGATCTCATCGACCTCTGCAATCCCAACCGACCAGACGACTGCGTCGGCTTTGATCTGCTGCGCCAGTTCGTCGCGCACCGCGACGTCGAGAATCTGCTTTGAATCATTCAAGCGCTTCAGTTTGTAGTTGCGCGGCAGGATGACGGCGCCGGCAACCACCGGCCCGGCGAGCGGCGCCATCCCGGCTTCATCGACACCGGCAATCATGTCGAATCCCTGTGCCCAGAGATCAATTTCAAATCGCAAAAGGTTGTGCAGGCGCTGGCCCTCAGCCCGATTCTTATGCCAGCGTTTCTGAATCAACCTTGCGAGATGATGCGCGCCTTGTCTGTTGTCCGACTCGAGCGCTTCAACTAATCCTTTGGGAACCGGTCGCTCACGATCGACGAAACGCTCGCGTAGCTCGGGGATTGATTTAGTGAGAAGCTGTTCGAGAGTCGGCATAAGTATTGTGGCCGCAGATTGAACGCGAATACACGCGGATATTAATACAAACAAACTGGTACAAGAACTGGGAGTCTTGTTTTATCTGCGTCTATCCGCGTTCATCCGCGGCGAATTTGTGGCGTTACTCACCTCTCAACGCAGCCAGTGACTTCGGATCCAAAACGTAAACGTCGGCTGCCGGGATTGTGGCTACGTTTATTGTAAACGCCGGCCGGCTCGCATTCCGCAAGCGCATCAACATGGCCTGATTGCTGAAATAAGTTCGTCCGCGCGCATCAATGACAAAATCTCCGGGCTGCAATTGTTTGAGATCCGCCGGATCGGAAAGCTCCAGAGAAATCAAATCCGTGCGGTTGACTCGATCCGCGTAATAGTCGGCGACGCTTTGAATCTCGCTGGCGACTCGAGCGTTGGGTGCCGCACGCTTAGCGATTTCCGCCATCGTCTGTTGCATGTATGCATCGTAGAATTCATCTTGCGGAAACATAATGCGCCCGCCGGCGATTGGGTTGGCGTAAAGTCGATAATGGGGCGCCGCCTGAATCGCCGCCCACAAACTGCCCGCGATGACTATCGAAGGTATGGCCGCACGCGCGTAAGGCCTGATGCCATCGCTGCGCGTCAGTTGGACGCAAAATCTTTCAAATGCACGCGCGATGAATTGAATCCCGATGGCCGCCGCCATGAAGACTGCCGGTAGCAGCGACAGGACGTAGCGCGTGAACTTGCCGCCCACAAACATGAAGGACAGCCCCCAAAGCACGAACCACACAAACAGAAAATAGCGGCCGTCGCCGATCTTTCTGCGAAACAGCAGTAAGACGCCAATCACAAATGACGCCAGTGAAAGCAACGGAAGTTTTGTCAGCAGCAACACCGGATAGAAATACCAGGGCTCGCCGCGCACCCAGTCGGCAAACTTGTGCGGGTACAGGCGTCCGATGAACTCATAGCTGTCGTGTCCCATCGTCCGATAGTGCGAAAAGTTCGCCATCGCTTTCCAGGTATCAGGCAGGAAAATTGTCGGACTGAAAATTACGAAGGCGAGCCCCATCAGCAGGAAAAATTTTATGAACCGCTTCTTGCCGATAACCCAACGCGTGGCCGGAATTTTTTGAAATACATAGTTGTATGCAACCGGAATTGAAATCAGCATCGGAATAGTTTTCGAAGCCATCATGGCGCCCAGCGCGATGGCCGTGGCCCAGTAATAACGTTCGGCGTTCTTCCCCTGCCGGCTTTCAGCTACCCGCTGCCCGCGCAGCCATAACAGATTGGCGAGCAGAAAAAAGAAGATCAGAAAAGTGTCTTCCTTCGCGATCCGATTAAAACCGAGCGCCAGCGGATCAAAGACCCAGAGCGCTGCCGCGATGAGCGCGACCTCAGCACCGAACAACTCTGACGCGATCAGAAAAATCAGCACCGGCGTTAAGGCGCCGAAGATCGCTCCCGGCAAACGCAGGGATGCTTCGACCGGCACGTTGTACTCGGGACGGCTGATGACCAGCGAAGTTTGATTCCAGCGATCGGACGCGATGAGGCTCAGGGTACAGAGCGCCTTCATCACGAATGGATGTTCACCGTTGGCGCCCGTCAATCCGTGCGCTCGATAATCATTTACCGCCACCAGCTTGTTCAGTTCGTCATCGCTGAGTCCCTCACTGGCCAGTCCCTTCACGCGAAAGGCAAAGCCGGCGATGACCATGATGCTCAACGTGACGATCAGGACCTTGCGGCTGAGGGCAGTTTGGTCTTTGAAGAATTCAGGTCGTAATCCAGCGGTTATGGCGACTGGGGTGGAATTGGACAAAGCTGGCGCGTCTCCCAAAAACTTACGGTTTCGTGCAGAGCAGACGGCTGCGGGTCAAACCTCGGCTCGAACAAACTGCAAAGCTTACTTGTTCTCGAATGAACCAGCAAACCGCGCCTCGACGAGTTTTTGCTCATGATTGAGTAAGGGGCTTGCAATTACCGATCAAATCAGCGAATATGAGCGCTTGATTTTACCATCAGTCTGTCCTCTGTGTGTCTTTGGAGGGACAGCAATCGAAGATAACTTAATCAACTAAGAGGTAGCAGCGAAATATGGCACCAGCACTTCAGCAAGAGAATGCTCCGACTTCGTCGGCCCCGCCGTCACGATTGGATCAGAAGCTTCATCAAATTCTTTACAAACCGGAAATGCGTACGACCCTCGACGCGCTGCCGGAACCGGCCGTGCTGCCAGAGCCGCCGTATCCGATTCATGCCGATCCCCAGCCGATGAGCAAGTCGGAATATCAGAAGCTCAACGCGATTCGCACGTGGAAAACCTGGGGCGCGCCTTATTTCAAATCGCGCTGGTATAACAAAGACCTGCGACCGATCATCCCTTACCTCTTTACCGAGTGGAAGTGCAATTTGGATTGTCACTACTGCTGGTCGTACAACAACAAAGTGAAGGGCATGACCGAGGACACCGCCAAGCGCTCGATCGATTGGCTGCACTCGATCGGTTCGCGCGTGTTGGCGCTCATGGGCGGCGAACCACTGCTGCGTCCAAAGTTCATTCACAAGATAGTCCATTACAGCGCCAAGAAAGACATCTTTGTTTACCTGCCGACCAACGGACGCCTGATGAAGCCCGAAGTAATCGATCGTCTCGGCGACGCGGGTATCGCGACAGTTAATCTCGCCGTCGATTCCGTCAAAGACAGAAAGTCTTTGCCGAAAGCTCTCGATCCGATTCGTCCTTACTTTGAATATCTGGTGAAGCGCCAGCATCACTATGGCTACACCGTGATGTTCAATATCAACATCTGCCGCAACAACATGGACGATGTTAAGGAGTTGACCGAAATCGCGCACGACATGGGCATCGCCACGGACTATCACATCAACGAAACTCCGATGATGGAGCAGGACCACTTTAAGCACCTTGACGAGAACGTCACTTATCTGACGCCGGACGACTGGTCAAAGGTGGACGACCTGCTGGACTATCTGGATGACAAGCGGCACAACGAAGGCTACAAGATGGTCAACCAGAGCAAGCACATGCAGGAGATGAAACAGCTCATGCGTGGGGCCGTGCCACCATGGAAGTGTCGCGCCGGACAGAACTCTCTAATCATTCGCACGGACGGGACCCTGGCGCCGTGCTTCCCCATGTACTCGGCGACCCACGACTGGGGCACGATTGAGAATCCAAAGTTCGATCACGCGCAGTTGGACGAGATGAAGAAAGAGTGCTCGACGCATTGTCTGTCGACCTGCAATTACATTCTCGCTTACTGCTACGACACCAAGCGCGTGCTGAAGTGGACCTTGAAGCAGGCAATGCATGGTTTCAAGGGATCGACCGACACGATTCAATGAGCTAAGCCGGAAGCAAACGCAAGCTGCTTCGAGCCCACAGCCCCTAAGGGTTGTGGGCTCTTTTCGTAGTAAGACCCCGGACTGATCAGACTCCCCGCCTTCGTGTGGAATGATTTTGTGTTCGTAGCTTTTTGTGGTGTGCTTTTGTCCTGACCGACGTGATCATGCCTCAGATGGGCGGCAAAGAATTAGTTGACCAGTTGAAATCGCGACGGCCTGAAAGCAAGATCCTCTTCATGTCGGGTTTTACGGACGACGCCATCACTCATCACGGTGTGTTGGACGACGGAGTTTTCTTTCTGCAGAAACCCTTTACGCCCGAGTGTCTGGCGGCAAAGGTGCGGGAAGTATTGGATCAATAGGTTCGATGAAGAGTGGCACGGGCGTCCCGCCCGTGAAATCACGCGCAAGATGCGCCTGCCACTTCACTTGGGTGATTGCCAAACGATCTTTCCGTTCTTATCGACATATCCGCTCATCCAGCCGTTCGCCGTCTCGCGCTCAATCCGGGCCAGTCCTCCTGAGAAAGATGACGCGTAGCGAAAGTCTGCTTTGAGCACGACTTTGCCGGCCGTGTCGATGAAGAAAGCTTCGCCGCACTGATGAATGACTGCCAGGCCTTCGGCGAACGGGGCCGCGCTTTCAAATTGTGGCGGGATGACGAACTTTCCGGATTTGTCGATGTAGCCCCACTTCATCGTGAAGCCTTCGCGCGACCCAGACGCCTCACGGGCGCACCAGGTGGTTTCATTGCTGCGAACTTTGACAGCCGCTAATCCGGCGCTGAAGTCGTCGACGTCTTCAAACTGCGGAGCAATGGCGACCTTGCCGCTCTTGTCGATAAACCCCGTCTTCCCTTTGATCTCAATCGGCACCAGTCCTTCAGAAAACGAATGGCTCTTTGGTCCATCTTCCGTCGGGACGGTCAATTTCTTTCCAGTGCGATCGTAATAACTGACGCTGCCATTAAGCAGCACACCGGCGATCCCTTCGTGAAATCCCAGCGTTACATCCAGCGGCAAGGTGAAGATTATTTTCCCGCTGTGATCGATGAAGGCCCCCTGATCGCGATCGCCATTGGTAATGGCAGCCAGCCCTTCGCTGAAATTTTCGGCATGCGTGAACCCGAGTGGCATGAGGAGTTTGCCCGTTCTGTCGATATAACCCCACTTTCCCGGATTTGAGATCAAACCAATGTTGGGAATTCTCGTCTGTCCAATATTGACGGCGGCCAGCCCTTCCGAAAAATCATCCACGATGTCGTACGCGGCATTGAAAACAATTTTCCCGGTGGCGTCGATGAATGCCTTCTTTCCGCTCATCGTCACCCGGGCCAGGCCCTCATGAAAGTTGTTTGCCGAATCGAATTGAATCGGGATCACAACTTTTCCCGTTCGATCGATAAAGCCGCTCTTGCCATCCTTCTGCGCGAGGAATAATTGCTGCGCGGGTGGCTGCTGCGCGAAGCAGACATGACACAAGAGCAAGCAAACGACGAACACCAGAATTCGATTCACTTTTCGCATCTACCCGAGGATACTCTCTAGTCTTAAGGGTACGGCGGCTTTGATCCAGGAATCGAACTCGGTATCTAATTCAGCAATAGGCTTCAATCGTTTCTCCTTCAATTCAGTTAATACGCTCTCGATCTTATTCGAGTCCGTTTCTATTCTTATCCAGATCCATTCGCCATGAGGGATGGCATTGTCATTGTCATTACCAATGTGGGTTCCCGACATAACACAATTATGTGTGTGTATATGCAATTGAAAAGCGCCAAGATTCTTCGTGTTCGTATTAAACCAAGATCCCATTAAATAATCACCGAGCACCTGGACGCGCAACTCGTGCCAATATTGTTTCCCCGCAGAAGGGGAGCAAAGCACATTCCCACCCAACATGGAACGTCTGCCTGCGGCGCTCAAATGCTCAAGATCATATTGGAATCCACTCACGGATTTTTGGTTGCGCTTAGCGGTATAGGAAAATCTCGACAACCACAAGCCTTCCAGCAGTTGACTGTTTGTTGTAGCCGGAAATCGCCGAAGAACGGACTCGTTCATGAACCATTCTTCTTCGATAAAGAGTTTGCCCATCGAACGGATCGCTTGCCGAATTTCATTACTCGCGGAACCCAGAGCAGCTCTCAGGTTACGATCTTCCCTCTCAGCGTCATATTCAGCCAACCTTATCCCTAATAGATCCGTTGACAGGTGAAAATCAGAGAGACCGCCGGGCTTAACGATGAAACACCGTTCTCTTCCGAGATGCCCTGAAAAAAGACCAAGCTCAAATAAAACATTATCCCTGACAACACTACTGCTGACATCTCGGATCCTGGCAAGGTCGTCTGGCGCAAAGACGAAGACGCCGAAATGCACCGTCTTGACGATCGACAGCAAAGACTCAAGAGTATATTTTGATAACTCAAATACGCTCTGATCCCAAACCGTCACCTCGGCTGAGCGTTCGAGATTCTGCTGAATTGCGTAAGCAACATCGAGAGCTTCAACCGACGAGCCGATAAACACTTTAGGTTTCATAAACGCCAGGATGTTTGCGAATTTTAACGTTAGACCTTTGGCAGGCGCAAAGCTAACACAACTGCCAGTTTCAAGGATCGATTAGGATGAGAGGTTTGGAGATTTCCGCAACACCCGCTTCAATTATTATCGGACAGCACGCACATGACTCACCGCAATATTATAACGCGTGAGTTGAAATCTGGAGATGAAATCAGTCCTTGGGGACATGACGGATGATATCGATCATCGACAAGAAAGAGATGGTTCGCGCGTTGACCGGCATTCTCAACTTTCATTTTATTGCGCTTATTTGATTGGCGAGTGTTCGGTACTTCTCGACGATGCTTGAATCAGCGAGTTCGAGCGGCGTCGGCACCAGATTGGTTCCCCAATTCACCTGGCGAGGATGGTTCGTCTCCCAGTCGTCCAACGCAGTCCAGGCAGGGCGGCCCATCGTCGCCGACGCAACGGACACGAGTCCGTCGTTATCCTGCTCAGTCTTCGCGACGATGTCGTGCGTGAAACCAAACAGGCCTTCCGGAATTCCCAATTTTCGCGGCGGTGCGAACCGGCCTCCGATCGAAAAATATTGAACGCCGTCTGCGTCCGGCACCTCGTCATTGAAACGTTGGCATGCGTCAGTGGTTATATCCAGGAGGCCTTTCACATCAACACCCAGATGGTCCATGAACTTATTCAGAATCGGGTCGACGCCGCTCACGATGATATTCGCGATCGGAGTGCCGTGATGCGGCGTGCCGATGGTCGTCAGCGATAGAACCCGATCTGCCATGCCGAGTTTTGAAATCAGGAAGCGACTGTCCAGGCCGCCCAGGCTGTGACCGATGAGATGCACTTGCTTGCCAAAGACGTCGCCGCGGTTCGGATCCTCTAGATAGTTCTTCAAATCCTGTGCGCGTTCAGCGATGCTGCCGCCGGGATTTAGCGTCGGCGGATCAGGCACGCTGTGGCCGTCGCGTCGCAGTGCCTCAGGTATGAGGTGAAAATATTCCGTGACTTTTACGCCAGCCAGACTTAACTGATTAAAGCCAAAGAGTCCGTGGACCAAAATGATTGGTGCTGATTGAGTTTCGCTCATGGGGATCGGCCGTCCTCGTTATGAATTCAAAGTTGGTTAGTACGCATTCTGAAGCTCATCTCGCCGTGCTAAGAGCAGTTCTTAATTTCGCTCAATCATAAGTGCGAATCTCGATCAGGTGGTTGTTCGGATCGTTCATGTAGAGAGTGGGCGCCGGGCCTCTGGCTCCCGCCTCGTTCCCGGGACCCAGGTTATTACCGACGGAATGGAAAGAGTCGCCGTAGGCAATCCCTTTTTCTTTCAGACGCGCGAAGGCTTCATCAAAATCCGAGCGGGACAGCGCAAACGCCAGATGCTCATTTCCTTTTGCGCCCCAGGGCGCAAGTTGAATCGTGAAATCCTCACTGACTCTGATTACCGTGAATGGCCCATCCTCACCTTCCAATTTGAACCCGAGAACGTTTGTATAGAAATCAACGCTGGCAGCAATTTCGTTGACGTTGAGAATTATGTGATCGATCGTCGCCATGGTCTTAGGTGTTTCAGACTGCAACGTTTGCCAAAGACTCGGTAGAAACGGCGACGTAGATCTATCGCGGGTCTCCAGCCTGAGTCAATGGCTTGACTTGAACCCCGGGACTCATCATGGAAACTCAAGTGAATTCGTCGCCAGAAATATTTCGAGGGCGCAAGTCTCTCCAGCACACCCAACAGAGTGGGTCGACTAAATTCCGAGAGTCGACTCCGTAATCCGCTTGCTATTGCGTCAACGTTGATGTTTGCGCAACGAGCCGCGGAGCGGGCGGCAGGAGATCAGTCTTTACCCATCCGCTCACGCGGATGGTACTGACTTCATGACGCAAGCTGACTCATTGATCTGCTCGCTATCCGATCATCGGGTTGCGAACAATCGACCGAGAATTCTCCGCGCGCAGAGCATTTCAAATCAGGACACTATCCTCTGGTGCAATGATTTGTTAGATGCTGACCACAGGTGTAAAAAGGGTCTGCTGACTAGGTGCGGCCGATCACTACAGTTAAGAGAAATAACAGGCCTACCACAAGCCCAACAGCGATCGCGATTTTAGCTCCCTTTGAAAGATTGTTGCCGGTCACCTGTTTGACCTGCGGGTATGGAACTGTCGAAGCACTGCCACTCCTGGCATCAACGATCACGAAGCCATTCTCTCCCGCTTCGCTGATGTAACCCTTCAGCTTTCTTCCATCACGCAGTTTTACTTCGACCCGCGCTTCTGGTCCTGTGCCGAGTCTACCAATGCCCTCTTTCACTTTCTCAGTAAAGCGGGCCCGCGTTTCTTCTTTCGGGCTGGCATAGGCGGGAATGACCCCGACGATATTGAGCAGCAAACCAACCACTGCTAGTGACAGTAATTTCTTTGACATACACTTCTCCTCCTGAAACTGAATTTTCAAATTGCGGATGATGCAATCGGCACGCCTTAATGAAGATGCCTAAAAGTAAGGATCAATTACTATCAGTCTTCAAAGTCTATTGCGCTATCTGAAAGAGGATTGTTGCTGCACTCAAGCTGCATCGAACGCCTGAGTTGACCAGTCGCGACGGTTACATCGGACTTCGATTCAATCAATCAAGTTGCGAAATCCCAATCTATCGGGATTCACGATCCACCGACGTGTTATGTCTGTGCCAGTTTAATGAGTAGCCAAGTCCCAACCCGTCCTCATTGCGTCGCCGGCGTGGCCACACCTTTGATGAGCAGCCACAGCGCGAGAACGATTTGGAATACGAGCGCCGGCAGCCACTGGTAGTATCCGGTCAGCGGCCCTGTGGAGAAACCGGCGAGCTGCAGGGGCAGTACCACCACGAGCAGGCCCGACGCGACCACGCCCAGCCAGGCGATTGAGACGGGCACCATCCGCCCGCGCAGGAGGAGCCAGGAAAAGATCAAACTCCCCACGGCAAAGAAGATCGAACCGACGGGGACGCTTGGGACCGGCATCAGCAGAAACGTACCCAGAGCGTTCGTTGTAGGGATGTCCGGGAGACCCGTCGCGACCCCGGCCTTCGCCAGCCACAGCAGTCCCAGGTAGTTCGGTATGTTGAGCGTACCGAGCGCACCCTCAACAACGCGGCAGACCATGGCCAGCATTGCCAGCTCATGGTCCTGGACGCGCGTGATCCCGTACAGCGTCACGGCCAGCACGAGTGCCGAGAAGCATTCGAGCAGCACAATCAGGATGCTCAATCGCACGTTCGTCGCGTACTCACCGATGCGCGCGAGTTTGGCGGCGGAATCACCGTCGACGCTTCTCGCGCGGTGCATCAGCAGCTCGATGCAGATACCGATCGCTGCGTAGAAGAGGTACGTGAATCCGGCGATTCTTGCGTTTGTGGTGCGTGTCATGTTAACTCCCGCGCCGCTCTCGTGAACGCCAATGTCATTCCGCTGCGGCGCCCGCCTGTGCGGGCACGCTTACTCGATCGGGTGCAGCTCCGGAAGGTCGCAATCCTCTTAGCAGGAGCCAAAGGCCCATTGTCAGTTCGAAGAAGAAGATCGGAGCTCCATAAATCCCAACGCCGACGACCTTCTGAAGCTCGGGAAAAATGATGAACGAGAATGCGCTTGCTCCCATCAGAATGGACGCGAACATTCCCCATGCCGCCAATGCTCTTGGGATATAACGCGACTTGAACCACAAATAACAAAACAGCGTGCTTCGAAGTCCGGCAAACACCAGGCCCACGCCATATCCGGCGCCATGTGCGCTCATCGAAACCCGGGCCAATGCTTGCAATCGATCCGGCTCAAAGACTCGCAAGTAATCGGCGCCGCTCAATAGGCGCAGAACCTCGAAGTCATTGAGCAGCATGACAACAAAAACCGCCGTCTCGATCAGCCCCCAGAAGGCCGCCAGCAAGGCCAGGTTCCGATTGACTGGCTTGAGTACCACGTAAAGAGCTGTGATTAGTACTATATCGATCGCGAAGACGGTAAGATTGCTGGCGGTGCCCAGACGAAAGAGTCTCTCGTGGGCCATGATATTACGCGCGGTGTCCACAGCGTTGTTGTAGACAAGTAGCCGGCCGAGTACATAGAACTCGGCGAAGATCGCCGGCGGCAGCGCAAACAGATAAGAGAATCCCACAACTTTCGCTGCTTTGCGTTGTGATTCGTCGATGGTGCCGATTATCATTCCGCTTTCCCCGCCGTCTCGGCGCCGCCTACTAACATCAGATTTGATCGGGCGCGGCGATTACATTCAACCTTCGATTCAATCAATCAAGTTGCGAAATCCCGATGTATCGGGACTCCGGTCCAACGATTTGCGCTGCTTCACCAGCACCTACTCCGAAATCATCCCGATCGTTCCCAGCCAGGTCTCCACCAACTGAGGCCACCCGGTTATCGGAAACTTCGTCCGACGCAGCCCAAAGCCATGCCCGCCCTGCGCATACAAATGCATCTCCACAGGGACTCCAGCCTTCTTCAGCGCAGCATAATAAACCAGCGAGTTGTTTATATTGTCCACCGGGTCATTCTCCGCCTGCAGCAAGAACGTAGGCGGCGTCTGGCTAGTGACAGGAACATCCGGATTCAACTCAAAAACTTTACGGTCACTGCTCCACAGATGCCCCGGGTAAAGAGCGACCGCAAAATCCGGGCGGCCGCTTTCTTTGTCGGCCGCGTCTACCTCCGGATACGATCGCTTATCAAAATGCGTGC